>Ga0209985_10004963_pt1 | contig 10511 bp, 7 predicted proteins | sample NOAtaG_FD_187305 | JGI IMG/M metagenome (GOLD analysis project Ga0209985, IMG submission 187305) | Freshwater lake microbial communities from Lake Erie, under a cyanobacterial bloom - NOAA_Erie_Diel6S_1000h metaG (SPAdes) (version 2) | ecosystem: Environmental > Aquatic > Freshwater > Lake ... | reverse complement strand
GAGGCGGAACTCGGGCTGCCGATCTCCGAGGCACAGCTGGCCGAGATGAGGGCCCATCTCGAGCCGATCGACTTCGCGAAGGCGGCGGAGTACGAACGCCGCATGCGGCACGACGTGTTCGCGCACCTGCACACGTTCGGCGACGCCTGCCCGCAGGCCCGCCCGATCCTGCATCTCGGAGCCACGAGCGCCTTTGTCACCGACAACACCGACCTGATCCTGATCCGGGAATCGCTCGACCTGCTGATCGCCCGGCTGGCCACCGTCATCGAGCGGCTCGCCGCGAAGGCGTTGGAGACCCGGCACCTCGTCTGCCTCGGCCGCACGCACCTTCAGCCCGCCCAGCCCACGACGATCGGCAAACGGATCTGCCTCTGGATCCACGACCTGCTGCTCGACCTCGAGGAGCTCGCGCACCGCCGGAAGCTGCTGCGGGCCCGGGGCGTGAAGGGCACGACCGGCACGCAGGCCAGCTTCCTCGAGCTCTTCGAAGGCGATCATGCGAAGGTTCGCCGGCTCGACGAGCTCGTGGCGGAAAAGCTCGGCTTCCACAGTTCCTACGAGGTGACGGGGCAGACCTACACCCGCAAGGTCGATTCCCAGGTGGTGGCGGCGCTCGCCGGCGTCTCGGAGTCGATGCACAAGGCGGGCAACGACCTGCGACTGGCCGCCGCCTGGGGCGAACTGGAGGAGCCGTTCGAGACGGAGCAGGTCGGTTCGTCGGCGATGCCCTACAAGCGCAATCCCATGCGGGCCGAGCGGATGTGCGGCCTTGGCCGGTTCGTGATGGGACTGGCGACCACGGCCGGCCAGACGGCCGCCGTGCAGTGGATGGAACGGACGCTCGACGACTCGGCGCCCCGCCGGCTGGTGCTGCCGCAGGCGTTTCTCGCCACCGACGCCCAGCTCGTGATCTACGCCAACATCGCCGGCGGCCTCGTCGTGCTGCCGGGGGGCATCAAACGGAACCTCGACGCCCATCTCCCCTTCCTCGCCAGTGAGCGAATCCTGATGGAGGCGACGAAGGCGGGCGGCGACCGCCAGACCCTGCACGAGGCGATCCGCACCCACAGTCATGCAGCCACGGCGCGGATTCGCGAAGGGCACGACAACGACCTCGTCGCCCGGCTCGCGGCCGATCCGCACTTCAAGGGCATCGACCTCGAGGCCGCGCTCGAAACCCGCGGCCTCGCCGGCCGCGCTGCCGAGCAGGTGGAGGAATTCGTCCACGGCGCCGTCAAGACGGCACTCGCCGACTGCCCCACCCGCGCCGCCGAATCGGCCCTGAAGGTCTGACGTCGCGCGCGGGTCGGGGTGCCTACGGCCCGAGAGCGGTGCGTTGAACCGAAGACGACTCACTGGCCCCGAGGCGCCGGCTTCGGGGGCGGTACAAGTCTCGTCGCGGTGGACCTCGCGGACTCGGTCCAAATGCTCCTCGAGCTTGCACCGACCCCTTCGCCTCCCCCACCGGTCTTGAAGTCGAACGTTCATGCCGAAGAGGCATCCAGGGAGGGGTTGCCCGTGCCGTCGAGCCGGCGTTGCTCGGGCACCGATCCGCCGAAGGCGGATTGGTCGGCGAAGCCAGGATGGCGAGAGCGCAGCCAGCATCGAGTGAGCGGAGGGCAGGGATGCCCGAAGCGAACGTCCGGGCGAGACGGCACGGGCAACCCCGACCGACGCGTCAGGTTCGGATCGCACGAATTGCGGGCGGCGTCACACGCGATCTTGGTGCCGCGACTTGGCCTTGCTCGTGCGGCAGTCGATGCAGATGCCCGTCACGATGAGCTTGTGGCCGGTCGCACGAAACTGGTGGCTGGCCGCCACGGCGTCACGGATCTTCGCCAGCTCGTCGCTGGAGAACTCGATCAGCCGCTGACATCCCGAGCAATAGAGGTGGTCGTGCTGCGGATAGCCGTAGTCGTGCTCGTAGACGGCACGGCCGTCGAGCACCATCTTGTGGAGCAGGCCCGCATCGACCATCTCGGCGAGCGTGCGGTAGACGGTCGGCCGGCTGGCCTTGGCCCCCTCCGGCGTGCGCCGCAGATCGTCGAGCAGCTGCTCGGCATCGAAGTGCTCGTGGCGGCTCGACACGTGATCCACGATCACCTGCCGCTGCCGCGTCACCCGCTTGCCGCGGGCCTGGAGAAACTCGGCGAACCGCTGGGCGGGCGTGAGAGCCACGTCCACCGTGCCAAGCGAGAAGTCTGCACCGACCGCCATCGACTCACCTCCGTTGCTCATGTCGGATTGTAGTCGGCCGCCGGAAGGCGTCACGCCGAAACGCGTACGGCCGGGCCGTCGCCGGCCCGGCCGCAGTGGTTCATCGTCGAATGCAGTCCGATCCCGGCTCTACCGCCGGCATCAGCCCAGCGTATCGAGCAGCCGGTCGAGAGCCGCGTCGAGCTTCTCGGGCGTCTCGTAGGTGCCGTCGGCGATCGCCGCCCGGATCGCGTTGACGCGATCGAAGCGGATGTCGGCCGTGGCATCGGCGGCCCGCACCGCGTCGACCGACAGCGTGACGGCGTCGTGCACCTCGCCCACGCCCTGCTGCCGAGCGGCGGCCTGGGCCGACTCCGCGGCCTCCACGCCCTTCACCGCACCGAGGCCCTGCGAGCCATGCGTCGAAAAGACACCGAGAATGTTCATGATTGCACTCCTTGCAGACAGCGTTTCGAGCTCGGGTTTCGAGTTCCGTTTCCCCCCGCACGCCCACATCTACGCGGGACACCTGGGCGGGGTTCGTTTCTTTTTTCTCGTCGGCTGTCTGATTCGCTCCTATTGTTGCCGCGCTTCCGCGTTCCGGCGACTCCAATCGCCGGACAGCGGCCGCCGCTTTCGGCTGACGGTCGCCGCGGCCCAACTTTGTTTCATCGACCAGTGACCGTTCGAACCTTGAACAAAATTTTCCGTTGCCAGTTTTTCCTGTTTTGCCGAACCGGCCCTTGCCCAGCTTGCCCAGATCGAGGAGTTGCCGCTGCCATGCCGCCGGACGTTCGCTGCGGCCATCCTCACATTGCGAATTCGGGTTTCCGGCGGCCGAGCTGGTTCTGCAGCCGCTCCACGATCGCGCTGTGCATCTGGCTGACTCGGCTCTCGGAGAGGTCGAGGGTGGCCCCGATCTCCTTCATGGTCAGCTCCTCGTAGTAGTACAGGATGATGATCAGCCGCTCGTTGCGGTTGAGGCCCTTGGTCACGAGCCGCATGAGGTCGGCCTTCTGGATCCGTCGCGTGGGATCCTCGCCCCGCTTGTCCTCGAGGATGTCGATCTCCTGCACTTCCTTCGAGCTGTCGGTCTCGCACCACTTCTTGTTGAGGCTCACGAGGCTGACGGCGTTGGCATCGACGAGCAGCTTCTCGAATTCCTCGCGGGAGAGACCCATGTGCTCGGCCACCTCGGCATCGGCCGGCGTGCGGCCGAGCTTGGCTTCCAGGGTCTTCACTGCCTCGTTGAGCTTGCTGGCCTTGCTCCGCACGAGCCGCGGCACCCAGTCCATGGTCCGCAGCTCGTCGAGCATCGCCCCGCGGATTCGCGGCACGCAGTAGGTCTCGAACTTCACGCCCCGCGACATGTCGAAGGCGTCGATCGCATCCATGAGGCCGAACGTGCCGGCCGAGACGAGGTCGTCGAGTTCGACGCCGTCGGGGAGTCGCGACCAGATTCGCTCGCCGTTGTATTTGACGAGCGGCAGGTAGATCTCGATGAGGCGGTTCCGCAGTTCCTCGTTGGTCTGGTCGGCCTTGAACCGCTGCCAGATCTCGTGGATCTCCTCGGGCGAGGTCGGGGTCGCGTGCTGTGCCACATCATCCTCCTTGAAGTTGACCGGCCCGCACCATCCTGGCACGAACCCGATGCTTTCCGTGATTCCAGACCACCGGGCCTCGTGTCTTCGGCCTGCCGGCGGCGCGTTCTTGAACCTTTTTTCGTGCGCCCGAACCGCCTACGCGGCCCGGCTGATTTCCTCTCCCGAGACGGTCGCGAAGATCTCCAGCCCGCGTTCACCGGCCACCTCCTCGTCGGCGAGCACCGAGACCGTGGGCAGGTGCCTGACGAGTGAGGATCGGACGGCCCGCCGAACCGCGCCGGGCACCACCACCGTGGCCGTCCCACCCCGCTCGACCGCCGTCCGCACCGCCCGGCGGATGTCGCCGACCAGCTTCTGCGAAACCGTGCCTGCGGCCGCCGCGGCGACGCAGGCGTCGAGGGCCGGCCCGGTCAGCCGCACCGCGGTGAGCCTGCCCTGCGGATCGCGCGCCCGGCGGCAGATCTGGGCTGCCAGCCGGCGTCGGACGATCTCGGCGAGCTGCCACGGTTCGGCTGCCTCGGCGGAATGATCGGACATGATTTCGAGGAGCTCGGAGAGCGGCCGCACGGGTACGCCCTCCGTCAGCAGGCATTGCAGCGTGCGGTGGATGCGGGCGATCGGGAGCACGTCGGGCACGATCTGTTCGACGAGCGCGGGCTGCGTCGCCCGCAGCGACTCGACGAGCCGGCTCGTGTCTTCCCGGGAGAGCAGCCGGTCGGCATGCCGCCGCACCGCCCCCTCGACCGCGGCCGCGACGAATCCCGCTTCGTCGAGCACGGTCGCTCCGGATCGCTTCGCCTGCTCGGCCTGGGCGTGGCTCACCCACGTCGCGCGGCGGCCAGCCACCGGCTCGGTCGACGCGGGGCCATCGAGTTCCAGCGGCTCGCCCGGCTTTGCCACGGCCAGCAGTCGCCCGGCCGGCAGTTCCTCCTCGGCAACGACCTCGCCCGAGACGCTGATCCGCACGCCGCGGCGGGGCAGCGTGAGATCGTCGCGAAAGGCCACCTGCGGCACCAGGAACCCCAGCTCGCCGGCGATCCGTGCCCGGAGCGCCGAGATGCCCGACAGGAGCGGCCCTTCGGTGGCCACGAGCCCCACGAGCCCCCGGCCCAGCTCCACGACGATTCGTTCGTCGACGAACAGCTCCCCGGCAGCCGTCGCGGGCGCGGCGACCGCGGTCGGCGTGACACCCTCGACGCCCCCCGCGGCCCGGCCGGACGTCGACGAGCTGCGGCCGCTCGATCGACCGACGACCCAGGCTCCGATGAACGACGCCGCGGCCATGCCGGCCAGCGGCAGGAACGGCAGGTCGGTGAGCGAAAGCAGCGCCAGGAACACGCCGGTGATCGCCAGCACGTGCGGCTTGGCCGTGAACTGGCGGCCGAGTTCCTGCGACAGGTCGATGGCGTGGCTCGAGCGGGAGATGAGGAGCCCCGTGGCCACCGACACGAAGAGCGAAGGGATCGCGCTCGACAGCCCGTCGCCGATCGTGAGCCGCGAGTAGACGTCGAGCGCCCGATCGACCGGCATGCCGTGCTCGACAACGCCGATCGCCAGCCCGCCGATCACGTTGATGAACGTGATGATCACGCTGGCCACGGCCTCGCCCCGCACGAACCGGCTCGCGCCGTCCATGCTGGCGAAGAAGTCGGCCTGCCGCTGCAGGTCGAGCCGGGCCTGGCGGGCCTGCTCGCGGGTGAGCGTGCCGGCCTGCACGTCTGAGTCGATCGCCATCTGCCGGCCCGGCAGGCCGTCGAGGGCGAACCGGGCCGCCACCTCGCTCGTCCGCGTGGAGCCGGCCGTGATCACGACGAACTGCACGATCGCGATGATCGCGAACACGACCGCCCCGACCACGAGATTGTTGGCGGCGACGAACTCGCCGAAGGCCTGCACCACCTGGCCGGCCGCCGCCACACCGTCGACCGCGGCCCGGGAAAGGATGAGCCGTGTCGTGGCGATATTGAGCACGAGCCGCACGAGCGTGGCACCGAGCAGGAACGTGGGAAACACGCTCATCTCGAGCGGAGTTCGGGCCGCCAGGGCGCCGAGCAGCGCGAGCACCGAGACAGTGAGGTTGGCCGCGAGCAGGAGATCCACGATCGGCGCCGGCACCGGCGCGAGCACGACCAGCACCGCCATGAGGATGGCGGCGGGCAACGCATAGTCGAGGAGGCCGGCGGACCGGGGACGGCCCACGGCGGCGACCGTGCCGAGCGACTGCGCCATGCGATGCAAACCTCGAGGCGTTGAACGGGGCGGGACTGTTTCGTGGGGCGGGACGATAGCCGGCGGCCCCTCACGCGGTCCAGACCGCTCCCGACGCGTGAAAAGGGCTACAATTCGCCGCTCACCCGCCTGGAGACCAATCGCCGTGCACTTCGATCGCTTCGGCCTCGCCTTCGACTATCCCGACAACTGGTCGGTCGACATCGGCGACTCGGGGGGCCGCCACGCGGCCGTCACCGTGCAGTCGCCCGAGGGAGCCTTCTGGTCGGTGAGCGGGCACGCCCCCGGCGGTGACGCGGCCGAACTGGCACGCGCGGTGCTCGGCCAGATGAAGGAGGAGTATCGCGAGCTCGACAGCGAGGCCGCCGAGGACGAGGTCGCCGGCCGCCGCCTGCCCGGCTTCGACATGAACTTCTATTGTCTCGACCTCACGAACACCGCCCACGTCCGGACGCTCGAGACGCCCGGTGCGATCTACTTGCTGTTTTGTCAGGCGGAAGACCGCGAGTGGGATCGCGTCGCCCCCGTCTTCGCCGCGATGACCGCCAGCTTCGTGGCCGGCTTGGGCTGAGGTGAGGCTCGCCCCGATGCTGAATTGCCGCCTCTGGGGCGGTACAAGTCTCGTCGCGGTGGGCCGCGGCGGCCCAATGCTCCTCGAGCTTGCACCGACCCCGTCGGCTCCCCTTTGCTGCATTCCTTCCTGCATGAACTGGCGAGGTGCCAGCCATGCTCAAACGGGAGGCGAAGGGGTCGGTGCGAGGATCACGAGCGTGGCGTGCGGCCGCCAGCGAGTGAACTCGTACCGCCCCGCAGCCGGTTTGCCTCATGTGGCCCGATCGCCGGCCGGGGGCACCTGCTCGCCGCCGGCGGATTTTGCGAGTTCACTGCTCTCTCGGCAGTAGTTTGGCAAAGCGTCCGCAAAATTCACCAGCGGCTGCGCGCGACCCCCGGCCGGCTCCCCGCTGTGTCAGACACTTCGACGCGTTCTGCTACTATTCTCGCGACGCGGGGCGATCGCCGCCCCGCAACCTTCCTCTCGCGGACCCCCCACCGTGATGCTGCTCGCCGACGCCGTCGCCACGACCGCGACGATTGAAAACTGGCACTGGCTCTGCTTCGGAGCCTTCGTGACCGTGCTCCTCGTGCTCGACCTGATGGTCTTTCACAAGCACTCCCACGAGCCGTCGCTCCGCGAGAGCGCCTTCTGGACCTGCTTCTGGTCGGCCCTGGCCTTCTCGTTCAATGGGCTCGTCTGGTGGTGGCTCGGCGGCAAAGCGGCCCTCGAGTTTCTCACCGGGTATCTCGTCGAGTGGTCGTTGTCTATGGACAACGTCTTCGTGTTCGCGGTCGTGTTCGCCTACTTCGGCGTGCCGCTGAAGTACCAGTATCGCGTCCTCTTCTGGGGCATTCTCGGCGCCGTGCTCATGCGGCTGACGTTCGTGCTGCTCGGGGCCGAACTGGTCGAGCGGTACAAGTGGATCATGTGGTTCTTCGGCGCCTTCCTGGTCTACACCGGCATCAAACTGGCGTTCGGCGACGACGACCACGATCCGGGCGACAACGCCCTCGTCCGGTTGTTCAAGAAGTTCGTGCCGATGACGAACCAGTTGGCCGGCGACAAATTCTTCATCCGGGAAAACGGCAAACTCCTGGCCACGCCGCTGTTCCTCGTGCTGCTCGTCGTGGAGAGCACCGACGTGCTGTTCGCCGTCGACAGCGTGCCGGCGATCCTGGGTGTGGTCGAGAAGGGCACGCCTTACATGCGGTTCATCGCCTTCACGTCGAACGTGTTCGCGATTCTCGGCCTCCGCGCGCTCTACTTCCTGCTCGCCGGCGTGATGGATCTCTTCCGGTTCCTCAATTACGGCCTCTCCGCCGTGCTCGTGTTCGTGGGCATGAAGATGCTCGTCGAGGCGGCGCGGCACACCGAGTGGCTCGCCGAGTGGGGCGGCTGGGATGCCCATGCGAAGGGGCACCTCGTGCACCCTGCCGTGTCGCTGCTCGTGATCGTGGCCCTGATCGGCACGAGCGTCGCCGCGTCACTCATGTTCCCGGAAAAGAAGGACGGCGTCGAAATCGCCGACGATCACGGCGGGCCCGGCACGCACGGCTGAACGCAGACAGCAGGGCTGGGCGTTGTCGTTTCATACAAGCCCCCAGGCGCGAGCCGGGGGAACTGCCTTCCCATACAAGCCCCCAGGCATCCGCCTTCCTATACAAGCCCCCAGGCGCGAGCCGGGGGATATTCCGCGTCGTCTCGGGCTCACGGCCTGTGCCCTTCCTTGCGGCCGCTTTCATCCCCCTGCTTGCGCATGGGGGCTTGTATGCGCATGGGGGGATCCGCGTTCCCATACAAGCCCCCAGGCGCGAGCCGGGGGATATTCCGCGTCGTCTCGGGCTCACGGCCTGTGCCCTTCCTTGCGGCCGCTTTCATCCCCCTGCTTGCGCATGGGGGCTTGTATGGGGAATGGGGGCTTGTATGGGGAATGGGGGCTTTCATGTTCGAGACCGCTCCCGCCGGTCGGCCGAGGCGGTCTTCTTCACGTTCGCACGAGTGATTCGTAGAGGGCTTCGTGGGCCTCCGCCATCCGGTCGGCGGAGTGACGCTCGCGGGTCAGGGCGTGGCCGTGGCTCCCGAACTGCCGGGCGAATGCGACATCGTCGAGCACGTTGGCCAGCAACCGGGCGAGATCACCCGGGTCGCCGGGGTGGTGGAGCAATCCGGCCTGCTCTCCGTCGAGCAACTCGGGGAACGCGCCGTGGGCAGGCGCCACGACGGGCACGCCCGCCGCCATGGCCTCGATGACGGGCAGGCCCTTCGCCTCCGGGTGGACGGTCGGCATCGCGAACACGTCGATCGACTCGAGGATCGCGAGCTTCCCCGGGCGATCGACCTGGCCCAGCCAGCGGACGCGGCCGGCCACGCCGAGGTCGCGGGCGAGGGCGAGGCAGGAGGCCACGTAGTCTCGCTCGGCATCGACCGTCGCGCCGGCCGCCACGATCTCGACGTCGCGCGGGCCCAACAGCGGCAGCGCCCGGATCAGCTGTTCAAGCCCCTTCTCGCGGCAGGCGCGGGCGAGAGAGCCGACGACGAGCCGCCCGCCACGGGCCGCCCGCCGGGCGAGGAGATCGGGTGGGGCCTTTGGAAACGCCGCGAGATCGACGCCATGGTGGATGACCTGCATCCGCTGCGGTGGGATCGAAAGCCGGCCCGCCATGAAATCGCCGAAGAAGCGATTCAACGCCACGAACGCATCGACATCGGCAGCCCGCTCACGGATGAGCCCCCAGATGCGAGTGCGATGCGGCTCGGGGATGGCGTCGATGAAGATGTCCTCGCCCGACAGCGTGCACACGATCGCGGCCCCCGTGACCGCACGGATCCTCCGGGCGAGGCCGAGCAGGAGCGCATTGGAAAGGTGCACCACGTCGGGCCGCACGTCCTCGGCCAGCCAGGCCGCGAGCTTCTCCACCTCCTTCCGCTGCCGCCCCGCCTCTCCCTGGAGCGTCGAGACCGTCAGCGGGCCGAGGTCGGCCGGCCGCGTGGAACCGGTGCGGGAGGAGAGCCAGCGGAGCAGCGGCGGCGCGTCGAGCAGTCGATCGACGAACCGCGGCGTGTGGCGAAACAGCGGCACGTGCTCCTGCAGCCACACGTTCACGCCCCCCATCACGACCCGCGACTCGGCGACGTTTTCCTCGTCGGTCGTGGTGGGCACGTAGGCCGGCACGAGGAGCGCGTCTCGGCCGCGGGCCCGCAGCGCCCGCACGAGCGAGTTGTCGTGGAGGCACGAGCCGCAGATGCGGCCCCCTGCCCCGGCGGTGATGTGCACGATCCGCATCAGACTTCCTCGTCCTCGACTCGCCGCAGCCGGTTCGGGGCTGCCCACGCCCCGACAGCCGGACGTTCGCTGCGGCCCTCCAGGCCTTCGCTCACTCGATGCTGACTGCGCTCCGGCATCCATGCCTGCGCTGGTCAGCAACGCCGGCTCTCGGGGCATGGGCAGCCCCGAACCTCGCCGGATGGTTGGTTTTTGTGCGAGGCTTATGCGCCGCGGCCCTCCAGGTGCACGAGCACGAGGGCGAGGTCGGCGGGGGTGATGCCGCTCACGCGGCCGGCTTGGGCGAGCGTCCGCGGCCGGATGCGGGCGAGCTGCTCGCGGGCCTCGGCCCGCAGATGCCGCACGGCGGCGAAGTCGAAGCCGTCGGGGATCGACCGTTCGCCGAGTCTTCGCTGCCGCTCGATCCGCTCCCGCTCGAGCGCAAGGTAGCCGGCGTAGCGGATGTCGTTCTCGATCTGCGCAGCCGCCTCCCGCGACACCGTCGCGAGATCCGGAACCGCCGCGACGCACTCCTGCCAGCCGAACTCCGGCCGCTTGAGCAGGTCGGCGAGCGACGTGCCGTTCACCCGCTGCCCGGCGAGCACGGCGAGGGTGGCCTCGATCTCGGCCTGCTTGGCGGCCAGTCGCGAAGTGCGGTGCG
>Ga0209985_10004962_pt1 | contig 10512 bp, 6 predicted proteins | sample NOAtaG_FD_187305 | JGI IMG/M metagenome (GOLD analysis project Ga0209985, IMG submission 187305) | Freshwater lake microbial communities from Lake Erie, under a cyanobacterial bloom - NOAA_Erie_Diel6S_1000h metaG (SPAdes) (version 2) | ecosystem: Environmental > Aquatic > Freshwater > Lake ... | reverse complement strand
CGCCCCGCGGCCGCGGCTGCTCCTGCTCGACGAGCCCCTCTCCGCGCTCGATCCCGATCTGCGGCTGGATGTTCGTCACCAGCTCCGCGAGTGGCTGGCCGACTGCCGCACGCCCGTCGTGCTCGTGACTCACGATCGCGCCGACGCCGACACCCTCGCCGACGATGTCGTCACGATGCCCGTGAACGTGTAGCGCGGCATCCGACTTACGTGGTGCGCCGGCTCGGGGGCGGCAAAAGTCTCGTCGCGGTGGGCCGCGGCGGCCCAAGGCTCCTCGAGCGTTTGCCGACCCCCTCGCCTCCCTGTTTCCTGTTTGCCAATCCGTGGCGATGGCTTGACAGTGCGAAGATGGGTAGGCGAGCGGGTCGGCGTGAGGATGCCGAGCGTGGCGTGCGGCCGCCAGCGAGGCAACTCATGCCGCCTGCTCGCCGGCTTGGGCCCATCGACCGCCAGCCAGGGGCCATCGCCCCTACTCTCCAATTTGTTGACCCGCTCGAAACCGTGGGCTAGTGTCTCGTCAGGCTGCGCAACCGTCGCGGTGCCCCGCCGAACCTTGGAGTTCCTAATGCGCTCGCCGCTTGCCCGCCGTTCCCGCCGCACGCCCGCCCGCCTGGGCCTCGACACCCTCGAAAACCGCCGCCTCCTCGCGATCACACCGGGCACCGTCTACGACTCGACGGCCACCTGGACCGACGCCGACGGCGACACGGTGACCGTCTCGCTGACGGGCACCGTGGCAGCGGGAGCCGGCTTCACCGTCGAACTGGCCGGCATCGCCACAGACAACGCCGACGCCACGCGAATTACGCTCACCGGGCTCACCGTGAGCAACGGCCTGCAGGTGGTGGTGACGCCGAATCAGCTCACCGCCCAGCCCGGCACCGGCTTCGCCACGATGTATTCCCCCGGCTACACGAACGTGGCGTTCCTGGATGCCAAAGCGGGCATGACGGGCATTGGCGGCGTGCAGTTCTCGGCCGCCGTCGTGAATTCGATCTCGCTGGCCGGGATCGACGTCGGCTCGATCACGCTCGATGCCGGCCAGGCGCCGCTCATCGACCGGATCAACACCCAGAACAACCAGCAGGCCGCCGACACCACGATGTACAACCCCGTCACGGGGCTCATCGACCTGGGCGGCATCCAGGCCAAGAGCATCGACTCGCTCGTGATCAACGGGGCGATCAGCGCTGACACGAAGAATCCCTACGACACGTCGGTCACCAACGATTTCCGCAGCGTGATCAACGTGTCGGGCCGGATCGGCTCGGTCGTGGGCCTGCGGAGCTCGCTCAGCGGCGCGATCCGCGCCGACAGCATCGGCTCCGTGCGGGTGGCGAACATCGCCGGCGAGATCACGACCCGCAACTCAGCGGAAGACTTCGCTATCAACCTGCCCGCCGCCTTCAAGGGCTTCATCAACTCGGCCGGCCACCTGCATCTCGGCTTCCCGCTCGCCGATGGCTCGTTGATCACGGGCCAGATCACGGCCGGCGGCGGCATCTCGGGTTCCGACAGGGACTCGCAGATCGACACGGTCTTCCTCCCCGACACCTTCGTCGGCTCGTTCACCAACACGAGCACCACCGCCGACATCGCTGGCATCGCGATCGACGGCCTGGGAGCGATCGGCATCGTCTCGGCAGCGGGCATCGGCGACATCTCGGCCGATGGCTTCGACAGCACGTTCGTCGCCCATGCGGTGGCCGGGTCGATCGGCTCGATCAACGCCGGCAGCGGTGACTTCTCCGGTCGCTTTCAGGCCGGCACCGACATCGGGCTGATCACCGTGCCGACCGGCGACGGGCTCCTGGCATACGTCGCGGCAGGCCGCGACCTCGCGGGCCTGAGCGTGCCCAACGGCGGCCTGCAGGGGTCGTCGCTGGTGGCCGGCCGTGACGTGGGCCCGATCAACGTCTTCGGCAGCCTGACCGGGTTCGGCATCTCCGACACGAGCATCGTCGCCGGCCGCAACGTGGTGGGCGTCGTTGCCCGGTCCCACACGGGTTCGGCGATCGAAAAGCTCAAGATCGAGGCGGGCGAGGCGATCACCAACGTCGTCGGCACCTCGTATGGCAAGTTTGGCGAACTGGCAGGGACGGGCATCCTCGATTCGAACTTCGTCGGCGACACGATCGGCGGCGTGATCGGCACTTCGGCCGGGGGCACCGGCATCAAGTCCACGAAGATCGTGAGCCGTCAGGCCGGCATCGGTGCCGTCTCGGGCTTCGGCTGGCTCGACGGGCTCGCCGACCTCACCGTCGTGGCCCAGACCGACATCGGCCCGATCACGGGCATCGCGAGCCTCGACGGCAGCGGCATCAACGGCGGCACCTTCGACGCCCTCTACGGTTCGATCGGGAGTGTGACCGGCCAGGGTGGAGCGGCCGGGGGCTATGGGATCGTGAATGCCCGCTTCCAGGCGACGGACCTCGACGAGGAAGAGGTTGGCAACGGACGCATCGCCAGCATCTCTGCGTCAGCCAAGGCCGGCGACGGCGACGCCCTCAACGACGTGGTCGTCTACGCGGGCTCGATCGGCGCTGTCTCGGCGACGGTGCACGGCGGCGTCGAAGGCAACGGCATCGTGGCCGGCGAGATCCGGGCCTTCTCGGGAGGCATCGACTCGATCACCGTGGACGTCCGCTCGATCAACGGCATCGGCATCTTCGACGGCAAGGTGCAGGCCTCCGGCGACATCGGCGGCATGACGGTGAAGGCCTTCAATGCCACCGCGATCCAGCAGGGCACGTTCCAGTCGCGGGGCAACTTCGGGGCCATCTACGCCGAGGCCACCAAGGGGGGCAATGCGATCGACGGCGCGGTCTTCACCGCGCCGGGCAAGATCGTGCTGCTCGACCCATCGAATCCACCCCCCGACACCGACGCTTTCGATCCCAAGGGCAACTTCGGCACGATCACGGCCGTCGCGGGGGGCACCAACGCCCTGTCCAACGCGATCGTCGATTCGACCTTCACGGCAATCGGCGACATCGGCCTCGTCACGGCCACGAGCCGAGGAGCCAACGCGATCGTGGGGTCCACGTTCACCGCCGACTCCGACGGCGACTACACGCCGCAGCAGCTCGGCTCGCTGCGGCCGTGGCTCGCATCCGGCAACATCGCCGGCATCACGGCGGTCGCCGCGGGCCGCAACCTCGTAGCCTCGTCGGCGATCGTGGAATCGACCTTCGAGGCCGCAAACATCGGCAACGTCTATGCCGACGTGCAGACGGTGGAGGGGGGCAACGCGATCTTCGGCTCGACGTTCACGGCCCGCACGGCCGTTTACGACGGCCGTGGCAACTTCGACAACACAGGCACGATCGGAGACGTGCTCGTCCGCAACCGCTCCTCGGCCCAGTTCGGCCTTGGCACCGGCATCGAGAACACCGCGTTTCTGGCCGGCTCGGCGGGCGCCATCGGCGACATCACCGTCACCACGAGCGGCGCCTCCGGCATCTTCGCCAGCTCGTTCTTCGCCAATGTGTTGGACCTCGACCAGAACGCCTACACCTCCACGATCGGCACCATCACCGTGAACACGGGCCGGGCGCTCGGCTGGACGATCGTGCCGGTGGCGATCACGGGCTCGTCGTTCATCGCGGCCGCCGGCATCGGCGACGTGACCGTCGATTCGATCGGCTCGGGCATCACGGCCTCGACCTTCATCGCCGACTTCGACTACCTGTCGCTCACGAGCAATCCGGGCGTGCTCGGCGACATCACAGTCCGCGTGCCGGGCCGCAACGCCAGCGGCGTCACCGGGAGCGCCTTCTCCGGGTCGAGCATCGGCGACATCACCGTCCGGCTCACCGACGACGCGGCGCAGGGGATCAACGCCATCGCGCTGTCGGCCTTCACGGCCTGGACGGGCACGATCGGCAACGTGACCGTGATCCATTCGCAGACCGGGCTCCTCGCCAACGTCGGGGCCGGCTACGCCGTGCTGACGAGCGTGTTCAAAGCCTTCGCCGGCATCGGCGCGATCACGATCCAGGGCCGCACGCTCGGGGCGGTGTTCATCGTCTCGGGCCAGCCGGTGGTGCTGGCGGCCTCCGCGGCCATCCAGCCCGCCGCCCCCACGCCCACCACGATCGGCCCGGTGTCGATCTCTACTGCCAGCTCCACCGAGCTCACGCTCGACGCCGCCGGCGGCTCCATCGGCCCGCTCGCGTTCACGAACCTCGCCGCCGGCACGGTGATCACGCTCGCACTGGCCGCCTCGAGCGTGGGCAACGTGACGATCGACGCGACGGGCGGACTCTCGGCCGCCAATCTGGTGCTCAGCGGCACGGTCTCGAAGCTCGGCAACGTGACGGTCGATGGCAACACGACGCTCGACGTGCCTTCGATCACGACGATGGGCAACCTCTCCGTGGACGGCACGCTCACGCTGCCCAGGGGCCTACCGAGCCTGGCCCAGATGGGAGCGTTCGACGTCGGCGCCCTGCCAGGGATCGCCCGCGACGTGTCGATCGGCTCCCGCTCGCTCCGCGGCACCTCGATCGGGGCGATCACGATCGACGCGATCAACCGCACGAAGCAGCAGAAGGGGCTCTACAACTTCGCCTTCTCGACCTACGCCGGCTCGCCCAATGCGATCGTGGCGGGCAACGGCCGCAATGCCACGTCGGCGGGCGCGACCGTCGAGGCCGTACGACTCTTCAGGACCGCAGCTGCACAGCCGGCCCCGACGACGACTCCGACCAGGAGGAAGCGCCGCTGAAATGCGGCGCTGAGGCTCGAGCACAGAGCCTCGTCCCACGGGGTCAGCGGCGGGCGACGAGGTCGAGCAGCGTGTCGCGGACGTCGGTCAGCGCCAGCGCGTCGCGGCGGAGCGACGGATCGGTGCAGAGGAAGACCGGGCCGTCGGCGGCATGGGCGGGCAGGCGACCGTGCGAGCCCCGCACGATCGACGCATCGGTGCCGATCACGTTCATGAGATACCGGAAGCCGAGCAGCTTGCGGGCGAGCGTCCAGGCGATACGGAGCTTCGGCGCGGTGAGCGCCGGGTCGACGAACAGCTCCACCGGGTCGTAGCCCGGCTTGCGGTGGATGTCGACGGTGCGGGCGAAGTCGGGCATCTTCGCGTCGTCGAGCCAGTAGTAGTAGGTGAACCAGCGGTCGGGGGCGGCGACCGCGACGAGCTCACCCGACCGGGCGTGGTCGAGCCCGTGGGCCGCCTGGCCCTCTCGGTCGAGCACCTCGGCCACGCCGTCGAGCGATTCGAGCACGGCCCGCACCTCGGCGATCCGCTCAGGCCGTTTTACATACACGTGCGCGAGCTGATGATCGGCCACGGCGAAGGCCTCGCAGGACCCCGCGTCGAGCAGCTCCCAGCCGAGATCGACCTCCTGCACCCGCAGCAGCCCCGCCCGACGCAACGCGCGGTTGACGTCGATGCCCGCCCGCACGGGCGTGATCCCGTACTCGCTGACCACCGCGACGGTGAACCCGGCGTTCGCGGCCCACTCGGCGAGTTCCCCCGCCACGGTGTCGATCTCGGCGCAGGCCCGCACGGCCTCGGGCGAATCGGGGCCGAACCGCTGCAGGTCGTAGTCGAGGTGGGGCAGGTAGCAGAGCGTGACGGTCGGCCGCTCCTGCTCCATCACGCGGCGAGTGGCCGCGGCGATCCACCGCGATGAGCGGATGTCGGCGGTGGGGCCCCAGAAGTTGAACAGCGGAAACCGCCCCAGCCGCCCCTGCAACTCTCCTTTGAGCGCCGGGGGATCGGTGTAGATGCTCGGAATCTTGCGGCCGTCGGCGGGGTAGATCGGCCGCGGCGTCACCGCCTGATCGACGGCGGCGTACATGTTGTACCACCAGAACATCTTGGCGACGGTGAATCCGTCACCGAACCGCCGCCGGCCGACGTGCCAGAGTTTTTCCTGCTCGCAGCCGACGAGCGCGTTCGACTGCCGCCAGAGCCAGACCTCGGCGAGGTCGCGGAAGTACCAGCCGTTGCCAACGATGCCGTGGTCGCGGGGCAGCCGCCCGGTGAGCATCGTCGCCTGCGCGGAGCAGGTGACGGCCGGCAGCACGGTGCCGAGCGACGCCGTGAACCCCGCCCGGCCGAGCGCCGCCAGCCGCGGCGTATGCGGCAGGAGCCCGGGAGTCAGTCCGACGACGTTCAGCACCAGCAGCGGCTTCATGCCGTGCATCGTACCCCGACGCCCCGCCCTCGTGCTCGGAGGGACGGGGCGCAGGAGCTGACCGCCGGTTTCGGTCGGCTTGGAACGCTACTTCAGCTGCTCCGCCGGCACCGCGTGGCCGAAGACGGACCAGACGACACCGTCGTTGATGATCGACAGCGTCATGCGGCCTTCGGCCGTGACGATCACGCTGACGACCCGGCCATTCTCGACGCCGGCAAACACGTGGTGCCCTTCGACCTCTTTCACCGTCTCGAGCTTCGTCACTTCGCCGCGACGAGAGTCGGGGCCGAGCAGCGTCAGCTCCTTCTTTTCGGCGTCCAGGCGAAAGAAGGTGGGGCGTTCCCGCTCGCCGAGATCGGGGGGGCCGATGGTGCCATCTTCGTCGACCGCGACGGCCGAAGCGACCGACCAAATCCATGTGTGTCCGGCACATGCGTCTTCGCACACCACCATGGTCGTCGTGATCGCCACCACGATCATCGCCATCATTTTCCAAACCATGTTTTCAGCTCCTGTTCGTGATTCGACGTGTTCCTCATTCGATGCCGGCGGATCGCTCACCGCACGGTGTATCCCTTCGCCTCCATGGCTGCCATGAAGTTGCGGTTCCACAGGGCGAATTGCTGCTGATAGGCCGCCACCGCCGAATCGGCCGCACCCCCCGCCGCCTTCACGGCGCGCCGCGAGCGGACTCCTCCCGTCAGGCCGAGCGAGGTCGCGCCGATGGCCGCCCCCTTGCCAACGTCCCCGGCGATCGCGCCGGCCTATGCGACGGCCACTGGAACCGGAAGCGCGGCATCAGAACTTCTGGATCATGTCGAAGCCGAGCATCGTCTGCTGGTTGCTGGCCCCGTCGTTGTAGGGCTTCCGCGGACCGCCGTACGGGCCGCCGAAGAAGTCCCAGCGAAAGGCCGGACGCAACAGGAAGTTGCCCGTGGGCGTCCAGTTCGGACCGATCGTGAGCGAGTAGAAATTGCCCGGCAGCGGCACGTGGTTGGGATTGCTGGGCCGGTTGAGCCCCACGCGGGTGCCATCGGTGTCCTGGAACCATTCGAACCGCGCGCCCCACGCCCAGGCCTTGTTCACGCGGTAGTAGAGGTATTGGTCGATGCCGACCCAGAGCGCCGTGCCACCGTCGGCCAAGGCCTTCGCCTGCGTGCCGAGCCAATGGTGGAAGAGATATTCCCAGTTGTCGGACGGACGAGCCTCGAAGATCAGGCTGTATCGCGTGCGATTGGCGGACGTGAGCGGCGGCGCCGGCTGGAAGAGCGGCGAGAAGTCGTTGCCCTCGTCGCCCGTGATGATGGCGAACGAGGTCGCCAACGAGTTGTCGTCGTTCTTCACCCGGATCCGCCCCAGGAAGTTGGCGTTGGAGTAGGGCGAAGCCAGGCTGTTCCAGCCGTTCACGAGGCCCGCGTCCACCTCCACGTTGTCGGATGCGTTCCAGTGCACGAGCCCGCCCCAGTGGTTGAACGGGCCGGCGAATTGATAGCTGTAGCTCTTGAAGTAGAAAAAGTTGCCGACCGCCGGCACGCCTTCGTAGCCGACGATCGTGTAGAAGTGGCCGAGCTTGAGCGACAGGTCTCGGTTGCCGACCTCGGCGTAGAGCTGCGGAATCGCCAGCCCGTAATACTCCCCGCTGTTCCAGTCCCGCGGGCCCGGATTCGTCTCCCAGCCCAGCGACATGGCGAGCGGAAAGTCCTCGCCGTAGAGCAGATCCGTCCGCGCTCCCACGCCGACGGAGCCGTCGGTGGGAAGGGTGCGTTCAGCGACGATGTAGACCTGGTTCATCATCGCCTCGTTGGCGCGGTCCACGGCGTTGTACGGCCCGTTGAACTTGCTGGCCGGCACGCCGAAGTTGCCGACGAAGCCGCCATCGAGCCAGCCGTACACGCCCCCTCTCTCCCTCTCGCCGAAGAGAAACCAGTCCTGGCCCGAGGGAATGATGCCGGTCATCACCTCGTCGGTGAGCACGGGATCGCGCGACTCGAACGAACCCACCTGCCCGGGCTGGCCGACGAAACCCTCATCCTGCGCGACGACGACGACGGACGGCGCCACCGCTAGCAGAAGGCTCCAGGCAATCATTGCGGCTCTCGTTGCGATGCAACGCATGCTCGATACCCCTTGGGACAAGTTCGTCACTGCGGAAGAGCAAGCCAGACGCACGGCTTCGATTCGGCAGGCGGAGCGGTACGACCTTCACGAAGGGCACGACCGCTGAAAAAGTCAGGGCTTCCCTTGCCGGTTCCTGTGACCGGCACCGGTTCAGCGGCCCCCCTTACCTGCCCCCCTGCCCGCCGGCCCCCAGCCACTATGCACTGCACGACAAAACGACCGGTTGTCCGCGGCCCCTCGCCGTCTTTATTCTGGCCGGCATCATGATGATGTTCGATGATTTCGACGCCTGGGGCGAAGCTGTCAGCGGAGCCAGCCTCAGGCTGGCCTGCGATGCCGTCGAGACGCCTGCCTGGACGCTCGGAGTGCTCGACCTCGACGGCGTCGTGCTTCAGGTGGCATCCGAAGGGGGCGGCAATATTTGCTACGGCGGGAACACGCATGCAGGCCCGATCCTCTTCCTGCCGCTCACGCATCCGCGCGAGCACGTGGTCAATGGCGAGCCGCTCGACGACGACTCGCTGCTGGCCATCCCGCGCGGCGCCGATTTCAGCATCCGCGTTCGTCGCCTCGCCCACGCCTGGTGCTCCATCGCGATGCCCGAAGGCGTGGAGCTGCCGTTCGGCACCGCGACCGGCAGCAGGCGGGTTACCGCTCCGCCTGGAACGGCGCAGGCCTTGAGGCAGCGGGTGCACGAGGTCGCCGCCGCGTTGCTCGATCAGCCTGCAGGAACCGCGGCCCACCGGTCGGCCGGACTCCAGATTCTCGAGGCGGCGGCAGCCTGCCTCGCAGCACCGCCACGCCATCGTCGGATGCTGGGGAGGCCACGCCTTGATCGCGGAGCCATCGTGCGCCGGGCCATGGAGGCGCTCGAGGCCGGCCCGATCGTCCCGACCGCAGCCGAACTCGCCCGCCACATCGGGGTGAACGATCGCACGCTGCTCCGGACATTTCGGGAGCGGTTCGGCGTGCCCCCGAAGACCTACCTGATGCTGCGGCAACTGCATGAAATCCGCCGCGTGCTGAACTCGGGCTCCCCCGAGCGGGCGACCGTAGCCGAAGTGCTCACCCGCCACGGCATCTGGGAGTTCGGCCGGTTCGCGGGCCGCTACTACCGGCACTTCGGCGAACTGCCCTCGCAGACGCTGTCGCGGGCCCGAGCCTGACGATCGTCGAACCGATGCCGAAGCAGCCGGTCCAACGACTGCCCCCGAGCCCGCAGGGCGACGTGCCGGCTATGATGAAGACGGTTCTCGCTCCGATCGGCTCACGTGAGGCGGTCTCCGGCAAAGAAACGGCTCATGCCCCAGACGCTCGTCCTCGTGCCCACCGCTGCGGAGCGGACACTCCTCGCCCCGCTGCTGGCTCCGTGCCCCGATGACCGGCAGCCGATCGCACTCTGCGGCTTCGGACCGGTGGCAGCAGCGGCCCGCACCGCCGCCCTCATCGCGGCCCATGCCCCGAAGCGCGTCTTGCTCGTGGGTATCGCCGGCCGCTACGACGACAGGCTTGCGATCGGCGCCGCCTATCGCTTCGAGCGGGTGGTCTGCTTCGGGATCGGGGTGGGCTCGGACGAGCGGTTCGTTTCCGCCGGCAGACTCGGCTGGCAGCAATGGTCCGGCGATCCCCCTTCGCCGGCCACCGCCATCGGCGACGCCCTCGACTGCGGTTGGCCATCCGCCATGGCAGGAGCGGACGGAGGCCTGCTGCTTTCAGCCTGTGCGGCGGCGGCGAACCCGGACGACGCGGCCGTGCGGACGAAGCTTTTGCCGGCCGCCGCAGCCGAAGACATGGAGGGCTTCGCCGTGGCCCTCGCCTGCCGACTCGCCGGCGTGCCCTGCGAGATCGTCCGCGGCATCTCCAACACGGCCGGCGACCGAAACCATGACCACTGGCAGATTCCGCAGGCGGTCGCCGCGGCCGCCGCTCTCTCCCGACGCCTCCTGGAAGGGCTCCCGTGAGCCGCATCATCCGGCTGGGCATCTCCACCTGCCCCAACGACACCTTCGCGTTTCACGGACTGCTCACCCGGTCGGTGGATTGGCGTGGCCTCGAGTTCGCGGTTGAGCTGCTCGACATCGAGCAGCTCAACGAGCGCATGCGGCGCGGTGATTTCGACGTCTGCAAGCTGAGCTTCGCCGCGGCGGTTCCCCTGGCCCGGGAGATCGTCGTGCTCCCGACCGGCTCGGCGCTCGGATTCGGCGTGGGGCCGCTCCTGCTCGCGGCAGCGCCACAC
>Ga0209985_10004961_pt1 | contig 10512 bp, 7 predicted proteins | sample NOAtaG_FD_187305 | JGI IMG/M metagenome (GOLD analysis project Ga0209985, IMG submission 187305) | Freshwater lake microbial communities from Lake Erie, under a cyanobacterial bloom - NOAA_Erie_Diel6S_1000h metaG (SPAdes) (version 2) | ecosystem: Environmental > Aquatic > Freshwater > Lake ... | reverse complement strand
TCACGGCTTGGACTTTTTTGACGATGGGCGAACGGCCTTGTGCACATGGGACGGGGACGTTTGGATCGTCGATGCCCCCAATACAGAGGGTGAAATGAAGTGGAAGCGGATTGCTTCAGGCATGTTTCAACCACTGGGGCTCAAGATCGTGAACGACAAGATTCATTTGACATGCCGCGATCAATTGACGGTCTTGCATGATCTCAACGGAGATGGTGAGACTGACTTTTATGAGTGTCTCAACAATGACCACCAAGTCACCGAGCACTTTCATGAGTTCGCGATGGGATTGCAGACCGATGCAAATGGCGATTTCTATTATGCCAAATCAGGTCGTCACGCTCTTGAAGCGGTCGTGCCGCATCACGGTACGCTACTGAAAGTGAGTCGCGATGGATCAAAGACAGAGATACTTGCGAACGGGTTCCGCGCCGCGAATGGTGTCTGTATCAATCCGGATGGGTCATTTGTTGTTACGGACCAAGAGGGATTTTGGAACCCCAAGAATCGGATCAATTGGGTGACGCTCAATCCAGATGGCAAGCCGAATTTTTATGGCAACATGTTTGGATATCACGACGTCACCGATCCCTCCGATAAAGCCATGGTGCCACCCCTATGTTGGATCACCAATGAGTTTGATCGAAGTCCCGCGGAACTTCTCTGGGTTGATAGTGAACGCTGGGGGGCTTTGAATCATTCACTTCTCAATCTTTCCTACGGGTATGGTAAGGCATATTTAGTACCGCACGAAAAGGTAAATGGCCAGATGCAAGGTGGGATGATCGAACTACCAATTCCCTCGTTCCCGACGGGCGTGATGCGTGGGCGATTTCAGCATACGGATGGGCAACTCTACTTGTGCGGCATGTTCGCGTGGGCGGGAAACGCAACACAACCGGGCGGCTTTTACCGACTGCGAGCAACAGGTAAAGCGTATACGCTACCCAAAGAACTCAAAGCCACAAAGCGAGGCTTAACCTTGACATTCACCGATTCGCTGGCATCGGAATCGCTTGATCCGAGTAAAGTTCAAGTGAAGACATGGTCGCTGAAGAGGAGTGCCAACTATGGTTCGAAGCACTTTGATGAAAAAGTACTCGAAGTTCGGTCCGCTCACTTATCAGCCGACGGACGAACGTTAACCTTGGACATTCCAGAGATTCAACCGACATGGTGTATGGAGATCAAATACCAATTGCGGAGCGCTTTAGGAGATTCAGTCTCCGGCAAGATTCATAATACGATTCATTCCTTAGGCGAATAAGGATGATCATGAGTCAAACTGACGGAAGAAAGGGGGAGTTCGCCACCCACCATCTCCTGAGTTTCGTCACGAACTGCGAGGGGAACATGGTGTCGATTCACATGAATCTGGACGGACTTACCTATCTCATTGAGAAGCTAGAGGGTTTGAAGAAACTTGTCGAAGATGGACATTGCGAAGACGCTCATCTATTCAGTTCCGATTCGATTGGTAATGAGTTAAGTTCAACGAAACTGGAATCTGTACAGGAGGAACGCAACGTGGTTCAGCACGTCAAATTGTACGGATGGACCGATGCATGGGCATGTGCTCACGGGCTTATTCCAAAAAAAGCAGCATACCATGCACGGCGACTCGAACGCTAGAACTTAAGAAAGAAAAACGAGGTGAGGGCAACTGCGGAAGGCTGACCGACCGTGGGAAAGAAGCCTGCGAAACCATGGGTACCAATCGGGACGAGGACCATAGCCAACCTACGAACCTTCGTCATCTTCTCCCTCGCTTCCACACGATGATCCTGGAGGATCTGATGGTGGCAACTGCGGTGTCTTCGGTGGTTGCGGCTCTCGGTAGAATTTCGTTTGAGACTACACTGACACCGACGAGCTACCGTACTTCAATACTTGAATGGCGTCGGTTGGGATACCGCGTTGTCCTTTATTTTATCTGGTTCCTTTCCGCAGAGACAGCGATCGACCGATTCGCAAGTCGCGTGCAGCAGGGCGGCCATGACACCCCTGAAACTTTTGATATACCCGCGGACTAACGAATCTTTTCGACAGGGAGGGCGGACACCGAAAATTCTAATTCGAAACAAGAGCGAGGATTCGCTCCTCACTCATAGGCATGCAGCCTTTCCGAAGTTTCTTATTAGTCACTCGCCTCGGCAGAAGAACGAAGTCGCATTGATTAAGGTTTTATCTTGGCTGTTGGTGCGATGTTTTTTATCAAGCGGGGAACGTAGCTATCGTATCTTGAGTGAGGTGAGGTCCCGTTTGGCTTGAGGGTCTCAATCATCGGATGAAGAGACTTCCCTTTCTCGCCAATGGCCTCGATCGCTGCAAGCGCGGACATCGAAACGAGCACGCCGTTCTTGTCAGGCGCAGCGAGAGAGCCGAGAGTCTCTAGCGATCGAGCGAGCGAGGTGTGGCTCCCAAACTGAGCGAGAGCTTGCGCGGCCACAATTCGTACGGCCATCGACGAGTCCGTCAATGCTCTCTCAAGAGTATGTTCGTGCGAGGATACGGCTGCTTCTCCACGGACCAACATCCCAATTGCCCCCCAATAGCGAACCGCACTGTCTGCGTCCGACATCAATGCAATCACTGAACTAATGGAGTTAGCTCTAGCATCAGATGCTATTGTGGCTGCTGCCATGATACTCGCTTGCGAATACTTGGAAGCATCGCGAGCGATCTGGTAAGGTGTACTTCCAGACGACCGCGTGTGCATCTCCATTTCTGGTAGAAAGCATATGTCTTTTGTTCGAAGAAGATGTCTTGCTTGCACTTCTCGCATTGTTTGAAGAATGGCTTGATGATCCTTGGAATTCGCTAAGTTGTTAACCTCATCGCGATCACTCTCTAAATCGTAGAGCTCTTCCGTGGCTTTTGGTGTCCTCCAGAAGATGGACTGAGCGTCATTCGTCTGACCGCGTAGGAATTGGTTATGCCATACGCTTGTAGTTGGCGTTTCAAATTGGTAGGCAACTCTCTGGGCTTGAGAAACATGCGGGTAGTAGTTTCTCAAGTAGACATACCGCCCATCGGTAAGACTACGCACCAAATCCATGCGTTCGTCCATTCGTCCTCGCTCGCCATACAGAAATGGTTGAGGTTCGCTTTGATGTGGTCCGGCAAATGCAAAGCCCTGCATCCATTGAGGCGGCCTGATTCCAACAATGCTCAACACAGTTGGGGCAAGATCTACAAACGACACCATACGATTCGACATCCCTCCGGGCTTGTACTCTTTCGGAGCGAGGTGTTCCCATTTGGGAGGGAAATACACAACCATTGGAACATGGAGCCCAGAATTGCAAGGCCAACGCTTGCTTCGCGGCATGCCGCTTCCGTGGTCGCCGTAGTAAAAGACAATGGTGTCATCAGCCAGGCCGGCAGCAGTGAGTTCTGCGAGTCTCTTTCCTGCATCGGCGTCAGCTTCACTTACTTTGTCATAATATTGCGCCCAATCTTCACGGACCTCGGGCAAGTCAGGATGATAGGCTGGTACGCGGACTTCGTCGGGCTTGGTGATTCGAGTGTGCGGGCGTGTCCGGATTTGGCTTTCATGACTTTTGGTCGAATTGAAGATTGCAAAGAACGGTTGCCCCTCGGCTCGATTTTTCCAACTTGCTTTACCAGAGGATTCATCCCAAACCTTTCCGGGTTCGTTTACGTTGTAATCCGTTTTGCTGTTGTTCGTGCAATAGTAACCAACCTCTCGAAGATACTGAGGATACAGCTTGAAGCCCGCTGGTAGCGTAACCATTGAACGCATATGCAGCCCACCGCTGCTGGATGGGTATAGTCCGGTAATGATGGCAGTCCTAGCGGGTGCACAAACCGGAGCAACCGACCAAGCACGCTGAAATGCCATACCTTTTGCTGCGAGCCCATCGATGTTCGGGGTCCGAGCGAGTTTATCACCATAGCAACCCATTTCAGGTCCATGATCTTCACTCGTAAGCCAAAGAATGTTGGGCCGATCCGCAGCAAACAAACTGCCGGTCACAATCGAAATACCTAGAAACGCCAAAATCTTCGAAGTCATAGTTGGAACGATTAGCAGAGAGAGCGAGTTAGCGGGTCTTCATTGGAGTCATTTTACTCGATTCTGATCCGAAAGTGGGTTTCGAGTTTTCGCTTGGGTACCTTGATTGCATTGCGAATCTGCTCTGGAGTCAACGCCAGAAAGGAAGTAATTTTGCATTTTGCAACTGTCTCGGGGGAATAAAGGTTGAAATAAAAACTCGATCGATTTGCGATATCTTGCGTTCCCTGAACAGATTCGCTATCGAGATAATCGTAAAGAAATTGGATCCATCGCTCGACGTCTAACGTCAATTCTTGTGACTTCTCCACGATCCTCTTCTGGATTTGTCCGTCTGTTGGTTTCGTTGATTGTTGAAAATTGAAATCCCAATTTCTTTCCATCACAAAGAAACTCTCAATCCACCTTTCCAAACGCGGGTCCGTGCTAATCGCTACATGGTCCATCTCATGCATCAACAGGGGATTCGACCACGGTGCGACCGGTTTAAAGTCTGACCCGACAATTACTTTATGGACTACCCGCGAAGTAGGTTTCTTGTACCGTACATTCACTCGAACTGTTTGCCCATCAGGCCCAGACTCTACCGTCTGGTACTGCATGAAATATTGGTAATCGATAGTCAATTCAAAGAACGTTAGCGCTTGCCGATTCTCCTTGCGAAGTCGCTCGTCATCTTCTTCGATGCTTACCTCCCCTGCTTGAATTAAGCGAACAAACTCACCTGGGGCGGTTGCGAGCCATGGATGAACTGCAGCCTTCTGGCGTTGCCCCAAAGCAATATCTGCAGATGACACCTGCCAAAGAAGTGCAATCGAAAACAAAAGCAAACGAATTCGAAAACGCACACTAGATTCAAGATTAGTTGCATCGCATGAAAGCAAAACGGATTCTAGCAACGGAAGATGATCTCCAAATTGGCCAGAGCTATTCAGGAAACGCTCACGGAGTAATGGGCATTCGTATCCAATGATCATTGACCTATACCCACAGTAGAACCGAATGGATCGTTTCTTCTCCCTGCCGTCGTTTCGCTTATAGTTTACCTGTAATTCTTGCGGAGAGTTAGCACGAGCGGGCAGAAAAACACGTGGGTCCCTAGGATTGTATTTTCCAACGCCAATCTGTCGACTCTTGGGAATCAACCCAAATGGTCCACTCGGAGTTTCGGAATTAAGAGCTACCTATGGACACCTATGGACGTTTCTTTTTATTTCTCGGAGCCGGATCTCTCTTCGATTCACTCGAGCATCAAAAGCGCATATCAAATATACTGTCGGATCTTCAGCACACTTCTCTACGACGATCCCCTATCACTTTGGACTTTCCACACGATACACGCTGGCGCCGTTATCCGAACTTGGCGAGGACGCTTTTAGCTTTCCGAGAACAGCAACCGTCTTGGAGTAGTCGTCGCCCGAAAACCAATCCACTGTTTCCCCATCGAACTGTTCTGACGATTTGGGGATTTTCCTTAGATAGTTTTCTTTACCGATATAGAAACTTTTCTTTCGGATCGCGGGATGCTTTCGAGCAATCAACTGCTTGAGTCGCGAGATTCGATCCGCGGTCGGTGGATGGGATTCGAAATACGAACCAAGCGCCTCGATCAACGCCCCAGTGATCTCACCGATCGGCTCTTTCGATCGCGTCGTGGTTCGTTCTTCATACCGCTCTCTCAATCGTTCGAAGGTGGAGACGATTGCCCCGGGTTCATAACCTGCAGACATTGCGAAACGTAAACCCGCCGCGTCTGCCTCGTGCTCTTGGTATTTTCGGTATCCGGCAGAGACCACCTGGTGGGTCATCTCTGCCAAGTGACCAATATCATCCATTCCGATGCGATCCAGGGCGATCTGCGACTGAAACATTTCAATACAGTGACGCTGATCGACATGCGCAATTTCATGCCCCAGAATGCTCGCGAGTTCAGACTCTGAACGCAAGAATTTGAGCATCCCAGTACTGATGAAAACCTGCCCACCTGGGAGAGCAAAGGCGTTGATCCAAGATCCCTCTACAACGTGAAACTCGTATTGAATACCAGGTCTTCTGACATAAGGTACCAGCCCCTGACCGACCGCGGTAACATAGCTTTGCCAATCGGAGTTACCAGCTGATGCATCGATCATACCGCGGCTAAGATTGCGACCGAACTCCATCTCTTTCTTATCCGATACGCGAATCAACGTCAGACCGAATTGATCAACGTCGCGGATCACATCTCCCCAGACCTCCATTGCAGCGGACAAGCTCACCGATTCATCGACATCTCCAATCCACACCGCTGCGGCACCGATGAGCATCAAAGCTAGTGCGATCCAGGCTCCAGTACGATTCCACATATTAAGATCCTTAGAGATAAGCCTTCAACTGAGACTTGAAACGCGTGTAAACCCATGAAACAGTGATTAACAATAGACCAAGTAATATGAACGAGAAAATACGATAGGGTGTTTCCATGTGACGCAGATCGTATAAGAAGAGTTTCGGTAGACAGACTCCGAGGACAGCCAATCCCGTCAGACGAAACACACGATCATGCAAGAAGAAGCCGATGGCGAGCAGGATTGCCCCTTCGATACCCCAAGCCGCAGTAAGAAATCGTCCCGGCATTTCGTAGAAGAGCAATACACCTAACAAGACCGTTGCCAATAGGCAGTACAGGACACGCGCGTTCCCATCCATCCACCGCAGGGGATCGTGTACGGGATTTTGGCCCGATTTAAACTGAGCCTCAATACGTGGACTGAGCAGTTGACAGACATAGAGACAACCTATCACGAAGGTACCAGTCACGACGGGACCAAAGAATCCACTCGTCTCCTCTGGAACATGAAAATTTGTTGCCCAACTTCGACCAAAAGTTAATATTGCAATCAAATAGCTTTGCCAACGCAGGTCAGCATTTTTGAAACGCAACCCGAGATACAGTAGGACGACTCCCAAGACTGCCCAACCGAGCACGGCTAGAACCCGCCCCAACTCGAAACGCATCAAGACTACCAGCACCAAGGCCGCAGCATAGAGATACAATCGACCTAGCCATGGTTCTGTGGCCGATAGGCGGTGTTGCTCTCTCGCATCCGACAGGCGTGAAGCGAGGTAGTAACAAAAAACGACGATCGGACCGACAGTCAAAAGCCGGTGCGAAATACCCGCCGTAACGCCTGGGTTCACAAAATTGGCAAAGAATATCCGACCGAGCATCAAAACGCTCGCAACATATCCGTGCCATCGCAAATCCGATCGTACCCAATGAAATCCCATTTCGATCAGGAGTAAAGCAAATACCCCCCAACCCACAGCAACGAGCGGAGCGGGTAAAACGTGCCAAAGGAACAATAGGGACATGCCAGACGCTGCTGCCCGAGCAAAGCTAGATAAGGCTGTCGGTCCATTTGACTGTAAGGTCAATAGAGGCTCGCGAAGCATGCGACTGCTAGTCACGTACAGTATGACGGCGGCTGGAGCTAACCATACCCATATCCTCTCCGTGGTTGCTGGCAGTGTGTCTGGATAGATAAGGAATCCATTCAATCCGAACAACAGAACGATACCCAAAAGGCCGACCACGCAGCTTTGGACGCAAAACTCTACCAATCGAGCTCGAAACGCGACCTCCAAGAGCAAAAATGCGAACGCCAACCAAGCAATCCCCAAATACTCAGGGTGGAGATTGTTGTGTTTCAACCAAATCTCCCCCCCTAGCACTAGAGTCAATAATCCGGTCGCTGCGAAACTGTAGCCTCGTTCAACAACCAACAGCTCAGATTCTTTCCATCGCCAGAGCACCATACGATTGAAATAAAAAATCGCTGCGAGAAGAAGTGCGAGCGGTGTCCATTCCATGAGGTCCAGCGTCGATAATCGCGTCGTATGAGTCCATGTCATCAAATCGCAGGTGACAAATCGCGTCAAAACCAAAAAGAAGACTGGTGTGGATAGGCCTCGCAGAAAGCTTTGCCCGAGCAGGATCCCGGCAAGAAACAAGAACTCTCCTTCCATCAACCAGGCGACATTCAGTCGCCATCCCGCGTCACTGTACCTTTGCCAAATAGCAATGGCGCATAATGCTGTGGAGATCGTGATAGCTGCTTCATACCCGCCTAAAACCAAGCGTTCAAATGGCTGCGTATCTGCACCAAAGGTCGATACAGGCCTCAACATGGCCCGGAGAATACTACTCACGAGATAAGCGACCGCAGTCACACCAAATAGCAGATAGAGCGTTCCAAAGTTATCGCCCCACTGCATGATCGAAAGTCCAATCAGTCCGCATGCGTTCAACGGCAGAAGACTTCTCCCCACACGGATTTCCCGACTTCCTTTGGCAACGGTAGCAATATCGAAACACTCGAATAAGAGCCAGCAAAAAGCGATAACAAGATGACCAGTGGTAAAGTCAAACCAGATTCTACTGCCAGCCAGGACCTCCGTGTAACGAATCGCGAATACCCCATACGTGCAGACGATACCAAACACGGCGAGTCGGTCCCACGAGTAACGAAACGCGACCACTAATAAGGTTGCAGCCAGCAACACACTCGCGACGGCCGAAAACAACGTAGCGGTGCTAATCGCAATCGCGAAGAAACCAAAGAAGTAAGCTAACCCTGTCACAACCTCCATTCGATAATAGAGCGAATGCGCAATCATCCCCGCCGCTACCGCAAAGAGGAGCAGGAAGGCGATAGTTGGATTCTCCAGAATACGCGATGCCTCCAGGCCATGCATCGCATAGGTCACAAAGTACAATCCAGCCCACCCCCCGGCGATCAATCCGTAAGAGAACGTTCGAAAGCCGACTTTTCGCTGCACGACACTCCCTATGCCGAGCATGCCGACACTAACGACAAAGCCGATAGCCAACCGACCGACCGGTCCCAGCCTTGTCAGCGAATAGCCTACGAAAAGTGCAATTCCAACAACCAACAAAAGCACGCCGATCTTATTGAGCCAACTCCCCCCAATCACGGACTCCAAACCTTCCTCGTCTGACGTATGCGTCTGAACTGTCGGTTGGAGCGGAGACGGAGTCGACAATACGTCGTGATGCAACGATTCCTGGTCGCCAATCGGATGCTGGTCTACTTTCAGCGAAGGTACATGCTCGCCTGGAAGGTCATGAATCGAGGCGACACGGTATTCACAAAGAGGGCAGTATTTTCCGTTCCATGGACAATGGCATTTAGGACACGTCGGTCGCGACGGTTCCGCTACCTCGCTCACCCTCGGTGCCTCAGGCAACTCCAGGGCATTCGAAGCAACCGACGCGATGGCAGCATGCTCAGGTTCCATGAGTGACACTGCGACGGGCAGAGGTACACGCTTCTCGCTCGGTACAAACTCCACTTTGGCCGCAACCTGCTCCACTTCTTTGGATCTGCGACTCACATAGATTTCGTTCCAAAGTACGCGGACACGCCTCTCCAAAGACTCTGTTTCAATCCGGAGATTTTGGATATGGCGAGACCGAGCCAATGCAAAGATCGACAATAGCAACGACAGCATGGCTCCGAAAACACTCATAACACAAACAAAAATTATGACTTCTTCCATCGTGGCCTCTCTCCGCTCGAAATCCCGGCAAATATCCAGGATCGGACGGCACGACGGAGCGTGCCTACTACTTTTGTCGGCGGTGTCATATGGTTCATAAAAGAGAAATACCTTCAACGCGATGGATGAAAGCAAACTGTGTGCCAGAACCCGGCATGCACTTCCCTAGTATCAACAACCGTTCAAATCCTCGCCTTTTATGACAAAAAAATGAGTAGCCTCCTACCGTTCCGTATCATCTGATAACGATTTCGTGCGTTCGAGCACACTTGGTTTTGTCAGGCTAAGCGTAGCTAGTCAAATCGCTGCGTGAGGTTGTTTGCAATCTTACGCGAGAGCCCCCACACCTAGCATCCCACAACAAACCTAGCATCCCACAACGCAGTCGTAAGCGAACGACTCACGTTTTGGTTTTCGGAGTCACAAATCATGAAGGAGCAGCTAGGCAATCCATCGTGTAGAAATTCCTAACGAGCAATTAAGCTCCGAACATGTTCGTCGGACAGAGCGTGCTTCCAGATACGAACATCGTCGATCAAGCCATCCATGAATTCATTGGTTCCCGTATTCCCAATCTGCATGGTTTGGCCTCTTCGCATCAGTCGAGGCTCACCTTTGAACGCAATCGTCTTCTTGCGGTCGGCGTCGAGATAAAGCCGGCATTCTTTTTTTTCGTTGTCGACCACAAAGGTGACTAGATACCAGCGCTGCGTCTCGAGGTCCCCTCCTTGTCCATTGCTACCGACGTCGTCCTTGTAGAAATTAATCTTCGTATCGATCCAAACTGTGCCGTCACCGATGTCACCATGAACTTTGTCGGTATTCACTTTCATATCGAAGTTAAACTCGCCACCAAAGCGAGTGCCGAGGATTCCTGAGAAGGTTGGCTCTTTAGTCAACCAAACCCACGC
>Ga0209985_10004960_pt1 | contig 10513 bp, 7 predicted proteins | sample NOAtaG_FD_187305 | JGI IMG/M metagenome (GOLD analysis project Ga0209985, IMG submission 187305) | Freshwater lake microbial communities from Lake Erie, under a cyanobacterial bloom - NOAA_Erie_Diel6S_1000h metaG (SPAdes) (version 2) | ecosystem: Environmental > Aquatic > Freshwater > Lake ... | reverse complement strand
TGGTGAAGACTTCTTGCGATCGAGAGCGAAACGGGAAAGTAGACCGCCAAGTACAACGACAAGGCGATCCAACCGGCTGTCAGAGGCCAGAACGCCAAACGGATCCCTTGCAAGAGAAACAGCCACATCAGACTCGCAGCGCCCCAAGCGATCCAGTGATCGCGACGTGTTACCGTTGGATACTGAGCGACGATGTAGGAAAAAATCCCACAGGCGACCCATGCCAAGATCGGGAAAGCGATCGGGGGTTGCGCCAGATAATACGTCAGGCAGCAGGCAAGGGAACACCAAAGAAAATGACGCGATCGCTCCGCCAGAGCGCCTGATTTATCGTTCGATTCCAAATCCCACCCCCGCTCGCATCGCTCGACGGATGTCGCCTCTCTTGAACGACTCGCAGGATGGATACTAGACGCAATGCTCGAAGATTTGAAGATGAGTTGGAACGAAAAAAAACGCGGTGGGTGAAACCAGCTGAAAGTCCTCTCCCTCTTCCAGCCGATCCCAATCCACCGCGATTTTTTCAGTGTCCGTCTACTCAAGTGTCCCAGGGTCGGTCTTCAACCTGAGAGTTTGATACCGGTAAGGAGATGCACTTGGCGTGCCAATTGGGTCCAAGCTTTGGGGTTTTTTGGTAGCGTTTTTTACAGTTGCTGATTGTGAATTTTTAGAAGTCATTTTTTATTGACTTTTCTGGGGTAGTTCGGAGCTTGCATGCGATGCGAGGGCATCGAAAAAAGACCAAGACTTTTGGGCTTTCCGGTCCATTGGGCCACGAACCTTGTGGTGCTGCCCGGTTTTTATGCAGGCTGCTCAAGGTTGTTTGCCTATCTTTACGGAAAGCCACTGGCTGGGCATACTGTTTGGCCAACGCAACGTTGGGCGTCAGAAAGCGTCGGTGAAGCGTTGCACAGACCGCTTGCCGCATGGAACAGCAATGGTGGAAAACCTGTATGGATAAGCTCTGGAGAGAACGTCTGTCGGTGCTTGAGCTTTCCACCATGCGATGGAGTTTCGAGGACGATGTGATTCGGTACAGGGATCACGGTTATCGGGCCATCGGGATATGGCGGGACAAGCTTTCGGACTTTGGCGAATCGAAGGGTCGCCAACTTCTCGACGAGTTAGGAATGAGTGTTTCGTCGCTTCATTGGGCTGGTGGCTTTACCGGCTTTGAGGGTCGATCGCATGCGGAGTCCCTGTGCGATGCGCTCGATGCGGTGCATGTTGCATCGGACTTGCAAGCCGATTGCTTGGTGATTCTGGCCGGCTCTAGGGCTGGGCACACGCGGAGCCATGTGCGCCGGTTGCTCGTCTCTGCCCTCAAAGAGGTCGCGCAGCAGGCCGCTGCGTTGGGAGTGCAACTGGCCCTCGAGCCGATGCATTCAGGGTGCGCCCAGAATTTCTCATTCTTGACGAACATTCCCGAGACGCTCGAGGTTCTCTCGTCGATCGACCAGAGCAATTTGGGTATCGTCTTTGATTGCTATCACATGGCCCAAGATCCGCGGGTCCTCGATTGGCTTCCTGAGATTACGCCTCAGATCCGACTCGTTCAATGCGGTGATTCCAAATCGATCCCCAACGGATTGCAGAATCGCTGCCTTTTGGGGCATGGCCGTGTTCCGATCGCACCGATCATCCAAACGATCGAGAACAGCGGCTACCAGGGCTATTACGAGGTCGAGCTTCTGGGTGAAGATGTCGAGGAATACGATTACGACCACCTTTTGGAGACCTCTCACCAAACCCTTTTGAGGCTCACGTGCTGAGGGACCTGGAAGTCGACTTTCTACTTACCAATGACGATGGGATCGATGCCTATGGGCTACAAGCTCTGGGGCAGGCCATCGGGGCGATCGGTACGATGGCCATGGTCGCGCCCGACACGGTCCGCAGTTGCTGCTCGCACGGTGTGACGACGGCTGAGGCCCTGCAGGTAGTGCAGATCGATTCGGTCAGTTGGAAAGTCTCTGGAACTCCTGCCGATTGCATCCGCGTGGCGATCAAGCATCTGCGGATCCGTCCCAAGTGGGTGCTTTCGGGGGTCAATGAGGGGGGGAATCTCGGAGTCGATATTCACTACAGCGGCACGGTGGCCGGGGCGCGCGAGGCGTCCTTGATGGGCTTGAAATCGATGGCGATTTCACAGTATCTTCGCAGGGACCGACCGAGGCACTGGGATCTTACGGCTCTTCGTGCGATCCACGCGTGGAGGCATCTTCAATCGCTTGAGCTTGAGCCTACCGAGTTTTGGAACATCAACTTGCCGGTCGTCGAGAGCACGCGAGTCGATTTGCCTCTGGTGCAATGCCGTCCAGAGCCTCAAATGCTCACGTACGATTTTGCCTGTGTGGATCAAGAGTCTTCGGATCAGGGCCGTTCGGATCCGGCGCAGTGGTTAAAGTACCGGAGCAATTACCAAGAGCGTCCCCGCAGCGAGTTGCTCGACGTAGCGGTGTGCTTCTCCGGGCAGATCACTGCGACACGGTTAAGCAGCAAATTTTAAGCGGTTGATTTTATGCCGCTTTGTGAAGCTCGAGGGCATCGGTCAGGATGATCGGTTGGCTAAGGGGTTGATCGTCGATGACGATGACCTGGACGGCCAAGCGGCGTGTGGAGTTCAGAATCACAGGGCTCTTTAGGTTCGTTGTCCAGTGGTTGCCTTGCTTGCTCAGCGATGCCAAAACATACACTTGGTCCTTGGCGTGCATCTGAAGCAAATCCAGATCCCTGCGTTGGACTTGGAGCCGATAGTTCGGGACGAATCTGCGCGGACTGATCATCGGGAGTGCGACATGGCTCAGGGCGACCGACTGTAGCCAAGCGAGTTCCTCGCTTTCTTTCGAGGCGAGCAGGACCCAGTGGCGGTATTCCTCGAATCCGATCAAGCCATGGGGCATGAAAATCAGGTCCGAGTGACTGATTTCTAGTTGGCCAAAGCGTGTCGATTGGATCTGCATGGTTTGCGAGTTGGTAAGCTGCGTAGGATGACGAAACCATCGATTTATTCGGCATGATTCGTCAGCGGTTTAAGCCGAACACGAAAAAAATCTGGAATTTCGCAAGTTCCAAGAGGTCCGCTAAGCCGCTTTGTTTTCGTGTTGGGCCGCCTCGGCCCGCTCGGGGATCTCTTCGAATCGCACCGAGACCTGCCGCGACACCCCACTTTCTTGCATCGTGATTCCATAGATCCTGTCGGCGGCGGTCATGGTTTTTTTGCTATGCGTCACAATGATGAATCGGGTGCTATCGAGGAATTCGTTCAGGACGTTGACGAACCGTCCGATGTTGGCTTCGTCAAACGGTGCGTCGACCTCATCGAGCACACAAAAGGGACTCGGTCGGTGCTGGAAGAATGCCATGATCAACGAGACGGCCGTCAGGGCCTTTTCTCCACCGCTGAGCAAGTTGTTGCTGAAGGTGGTCTTGCCTGGTGGAGTCGCTAGGATCTCGATACCGCTATCGGGATCCTCGGGGTTCTCCAAGACGATGTCTGCATGTCCGCCACCAAAGGACTTGCGGTAGAGGGCTTGGAAATTGATACGGATTTTTTCGAGTGTCTCCAGGAAGATCGACTGGGAGTCGACGTCGATCTTCTGCATCGTTTTGGTCAGGGTAGCTTTGGTCTCGAGCAGGTCTTTCTCGTGCCCTGAGAGGGTGTCGTAGCGGGATTGGAGTTGCTCAAGTTCCTCGAGGGCTTCGAGATTCACGCTGCCAGCCATTTGGATTTCGTGCCTAAGCGCACTGAGTTGCGACTCGAGTTCGTAGCGATCGAGCGTTTCCTGTTGGCTGAGTTCGGAATCCTCCGTGGGTGCATCGAGGTCGATTTGGTAGTCGTCGCGATATCGAGACACAAAGGACTGGAGTTCTTGTTCCAGGCGGGTTTGCTCGAGTTCAAAGTTCGCACAACGATCGGTCCATTTATCGATCTGTCGTTGCAAGCCGTCTCGGTTTTGAACGATACTTTGAAGTTCGAACTGCCCAGCTTCGAGCGACTCGCTAGCGACCTGTCGAGCTTGCTGTAGCTCCACGAGTTGTTGGTCTTCTTGAGAGAGTTCCTCTCGGAGCCTTTCGGCTTGATCGGTGATTTCCCCGATGCGGTTTGCTAAGCTTTGGAGTCCATCGTTGGCGACCTGGACGTGATGATTCCGCTCGTGGGTGTCGTTGAGCAATTGCTTGAGGGTGGTTCTGAGCCCGTCAATCCGCTGTTCGAGACGCGCTGCGGCGACCCGTTTGTCGACCAATTCGCTTTGCGAGGTGCGAGACAAAAGCTCGAGATCCTCGAATTCGTTTTCGGTTTGCGTAAGTGTCTCGAGAATCGCTTGGCTCTGGTCGTGGAGTTTCTCGAGCACAAGTTTCCGTTCGCTTAGAAGATCGAGCAAGCTTGAGCGCTGAGACTCATGCTCAAAGATCGCGGATTGCTTGGCGAGCAATGCATCATGGAGTTCCTCGGAACGCTTGGCTCGGGCGAGCATGCGTTCATGGATCGACTCGACATTCCGTTGGGAGTCAAAAACCTCTTTTTCGGTCGAACGGACTTTTTCCGAAGCGATGTGGTGTTCTTGCTGAGTCTGCTCGAGCGTCGATTTGGCTTCCAAGTACCGCATTTGCAGATTTTCGATCTGCTCCTCGGCCGCCTGCATCTCGCTGCGCCGCGAGACGAGTCCCAAGCCGGCTTGCAACGAACCGATGGTAATGCTCCCATCGCTATCGATCAATTGGCACTCGGCGGTGACAAACCGCAGTCCCGCTCCGCGCAGGTGACTCAATTCCAATGCCGTCGTGAGCGATTCGACGAACCAAGTCGTCCCTAGGAGCGATCGGACCAAAGGTTCATGCGTCGTGTCGTAGCGAACCAATCGGTCGGCGCGGCCCAAGACACCTCGCAGTCCGTCGAGCTGGATCTTTTCGCCGGTCCTGCGGGCTGGTAATCGATCGAGTCTCAGGAGCGTTACACGTCCGTTGGGCTCTAGCCGTCGGTCTTGGATCCAATCGACCACTTGGCCATCTGCCAGGACAACCGCGTCGGCATGAGACCCTAAGGCCACATCGACCAGAGGAGCCAGATGCAATTCGGAGCTGATCAAATCCGCGACGATTCCTTGGATCGACCTAGCGGCCTGTTCGAGCATATTCGTCTCTAGCGAATAATTGTGCTCTTGCGATTTTCGTTCGACTAGCTCAGCGGCCGCACGGATCAGTTGCTGACCACCCTTTCCGGCGGTTGCAAATTGGTCCTCAAGCTCTTCGAGAACCTTGCTGCGCTCGCGCAGTCTTTGGATCTGCGCATGGACTTCGAGCATCTCCTGCAATTGTTGATCTTGCAACTGAGTCAACTGTTGGAAGAACTCTTTTGCCGACTCTCGGGCGGCGATCGCCAATCCATACCCTTGCTCGGCCTGCTGCTTGTCCGAGGACAAACGATCGGACTCGGCCTTGAGTTCTCGAAGCTGCAGCTCGATCCCTTCGGATGCTTGGCGTCCTTGGTCGATCGAATCGGCAAGCTGTTCGAGCTTGGATTCATGCAACGAAACGTCGTATCGGACTTTGGAGATCTCGTCTCGGAGGTTCTGCTGCTCGAGTCGGAGTAATTCGAGCCTCGAGCGTCGCTCACCGAGTTGCAAGTCGCGATCTTTGCACGCTTGGTCGAGCTGCGTAAGGGACTCCGTCTGAACGAGGCGTTGGGCGTCGAGTTCGTCGAGTTCGCCGTTCCGTTCGTTGATTTCATCCTGGCTGATTGAGACACGGCGTTCGAGCGATTCGATGCGATCCTGCAAGTTCGCTTGTTCGGTGAGCCACTCGGAATGGCGTTGGCGCAATGACGCCAATTCGCCTTTTTTTTTCGCTTGGATGGTCTGAAGATCGATGATGCTTCGTTGGTTTGCCTCAAGAGTCGCTTGGCGTTCCTGCACCCCTTGGGTCGCCTCGTTCCACTGGGTTTCGATGGCTTGAAGCTGGCCTTCGAAGTCGATCTTCTGATCGACTGCATGGCGGACCTGCTGGATCGACTTGGCGAGCTGTTTTTCCAGTTCGTTGCGCTCTAGGGTCCCGAGCCTACGTCGCTGCGAGAGCATTTTGGAGTTTAGTTCCCGGTAACGCTGGGCTCGAGTCGCCTGATTTTTTAGCGCCGCGAGTCGATTTCCCACCTCCTCGACAATGTCTCGAAGCCGCACCATGTTCTGGTCGACGCGCGCCATGCGGCGCTCGGCCTCGGCCTTGCGAGCCTTGAATCGAGAGATCCCTGCCGCCTCCTCGAAGATCGCCCTCCGGTCCTTAGAGGAGGACTGAAGCAACCGATCCACTTTGCCCTGCTCGATGAGACTGTAAGCGTCGAAGCCAACGCCGGTGCCTCGGAAAAGCTCTCGGACGTCCTTGAGCCGGCACGGACGCCCGTTGATCGCATATTCCCCTTCGCCGCTGCGGTAAACCCGCCGACTGACTTGTACCTCATCGAGTTCCGTCGGCAAGATCCGTTTTCGATTGTCCAAAACCAACGTGACCTCTGCGCTGTTGGCAGGCTTACGGCCACCTTGCGCAGATCCTTTGAAAATCACATCCGTCATGTCCGAGCCGCGCAGGGCCTTGGCGCTCTGGGCTCCCAAAACCCATTTGATCGCATCGACGACGTTCGATTTGCCTGAACCGTTGGGACCGACAACCACGGTGATCCCATCGGCGAAATCAAATCGCGTACGGTCTGCAAAACTTTTGAAGCCTGAGAGTTCCAGCGCTCTTAACATGCGTCCTCTCAGTCAGAGGTGTTGGTAAACGGCATGCGGCGATACCAAGGGGTTTTGGTCGTCGAATACGAACGAGCCCCCGAACTCGAAGGATCCGATCCTTGAATATCCAAGTCACTCTTGGGCGATCCTGTGCTGCTTGAGTCCTCAAGCGATGGCAGGTCACCGGTTGTTTCGTCCATCGATGGAGCGTCATCCGATTCCGATAAGTTCGATTCGGACAGACTCGATTCGGATCGACTCGATTCAGAGAACTCAACCTCCGTGGGAGTGCCATAGAGTCGCCCGGTACGCGGGAGCGGATGCAATGCCACAGAGGCCGAGCAACCTCCCGATCGCTCGATCGCATCAAGCGTATGGACAATGTCGCCGTAGTTGCCCTGTACCGCAATCATCGATTTGATCAAGGAGACCAGATCCGAGGTGATGATCGTTTGGAGGATTTCCCCGCTGAGGGTACGTTTTGCCACACGGACAAGGCCGCTGGACATCGGCGTGATGCGCAGCGATGGGGTGGGCTCTAGCTGCTTGACGATCTTGAGTTCAGGTGTCGGTCCAAAGAGGATCACCTCTGCGCGGCGCTCCATCGAAACGCAGACCTGGGAATGCTCGCTCGGGATCCGGACCAACCGGAACGATTCGCCTATCGGCTCGCCGGCAATCATCGGATTTCGGGAATCGCGATGGTAGAGGTACCAATAAGCTCCAAAGCGGATCTCTGGGTCGGGGTCTTGAAGGAGCGATTCGAGAGCTTCCCGGGCCGATGGATGCTGATTGACACTCAGGCCGATCAAGCAATGGGCTCGGTACTTCGGAAAGATTCGAGCCAGACTCTCGAGGATCGGGACCGACTCGGGTTGGTCCATGTACGCCAGCGAGTAGGCAGCGTAGAACCGCACTTGGTCGTCTTCATTGGCCAAGGCCAATTTCAATGCTTCGGCAGCCTCAGGACTGCCGATGGCTTCGAGCTCCCAAGCGGCCTTGCGGGCTAGCTCCGGATGGCCGAGCATTCGACGGCATCCGGCCAAGCGCTCGGCGACCTGCTCGGGGCTCTCGGCAAAGCCCAACGAGAGGATCGTTCCCAAGTAATGGGTCGGATCGAATCGGTACTTCGGAAGCGCAGCGATGCGGACCTCTCGATCATTCCTTCCCTTGGCTACCGTGACCTGCTTGCCCGAATCTTGGTAGAAGAATCGACGGTTGATCGATGCCTCCATCGCCTTGACCCAGTGCACATGACGGTACTCCTCGGAGACCAGTATCGCCATCCGCGATTCGTCTTTGATCCTGCCGCCGCTTAAGACCACCCCTTTGAGGGGATCGATTTCAGGGGTTTTCGAATAGGAAGCCGGGAAGATCAGCACATCCCCCCTGGCTGTGGCTTTCTCAAGGCTCTTTCGCAACTGGCTGTCTTTGACCGTGAAGTACTCAAAGAGGTGCGACTCCATCAGATGGCCTTCTCGCAAATCCGTCGCATCGCATTCGCCCGAGCATTCGATCAGCACGTCGGCCAAGTCCCCTTTTTCATCGCATGGGTTGGCATAGAGGCTCAGTTTCGCGGTGGCCGTCATCGGGGAATCCAGCAGACGTTCGGCATCGAGAATCTCGTTGCGGCGGATCTCTTCGAGCATCATGTCCCGCTGCGCACTGGGTTTGACTACCCCGCCGGTTCCCGGCAAATTCGTGATCAATCCCAAGGACTCAAATCGACGCGGTCGGACCCCCGAGGCGCGGGCTACCTCACCGATCAATCGGAGCCGATCTGGATCTGCCTGGAGCTCCTGGAGCTTGGCATTGGACTTTTCAAAGTCGCTTTTCTTGTCCCTCGAGAAGAGCTTGCAGCCCGGGGACAAACAGATCGAGAGGCTTGCAATCAAAACAGCGCGGCGCGATAGCTTCGGCGCTTGGGGCTGCTGAGCCCGGGTCAAGGCCACAGAATTCCATTCCATCTGACGCAATGCCTCGTGATAGACCAAGGGGTACTCGGAAGATTCCAGAAGTTCCCTGACTACCTAAATTCACACCGATGCGTCAAGAGAGCTTGGCCCTTTGAGGGTTTGCTATCCATGGAGTGAAGGTTCAGCGAAGCCATTTACTCGATAATGATCTCGCCCTGTGATCTCAGTGGGGCTCGCATTGGGGATCGCAGAACGCGTTGTGGCTCGCCGGAGATCACACCCTCGGAGATGATTTCCTCGGTCGTAACGCCCTCGTAAATCACGCCCTCGGTCATTCCGCCCTGCTCGACGAGAGGTTCACCGCCTCGGTAGACCGGGTCGCTCAAGACAGAGCCTACCCGGCCATGGCGCATGTCGGTTCGGGGAGTCTTGGTCCCATACGTTCCGTAGTCGTAATCGTAGGGCGATGGGCAGACCGAGCACCCAAGGCAACTTGCGGATAATCCACCTATCAGGATCCAGCACTTGGCGCGATTCAACACATGATGTTTTGCTAGCATGACACTCCCTTGTCGATCGAAGGCTTGTTAAGATATTCGGGTCAGCGCGATCTTTCTGATGAGACAATTTGAAGCGAAAGAACAGATAAGCCATGTCGGAGACCATTTTCTCGAAGATCATCCGCAAGGAGATTCCGGCCAAGATTCTCTATGAGGACCAGTGGTCGTTGGCATTTGCTGACATTCACCCCCAGGCACCGACGCACGTGCTGGTGATTCCGAAAAAGCCGATTCGCTCGCTTGCCGAGGCGACCGAGGAGGACAAGGAAATTCTTGGCCATTTGCAGTGGGTCGTGGCCAGGGTGGCCGAGACGTGTGGGTTGAGCCAAGGGGGTTATCGGGTCGTGACCAACATCGGCAGCGATGGTGGGCAGTCGGTGCCTCACCTTCACTACCATATCCTCGGGGGGCGTCCGTTGGACTGGCCACCGGGTTGATTCGACGATTGCCTTGACGATTGGTCCGTGGATCGCATCGGATTTCGTCGTACTCGTACTCAGTCCGCTGCGGCGGACTGAGCACGAGTACGAGAAGAATCACGATTGAGCAGGCGGGTCTTGATGTGCTGATCAGGATCGGCCCGGTCTGTGAGTCTAGGTAAGATTGGAGGCCTAGGGGAACTCATCCATGTGGGGTGATTGTTAACTCGAATTGGATCTACGTCATGCCCGACAAGCGGAAAATCCGATGCTAACGGCGTCGTCGAAACTGGCGGTGGGACCCGCAATTCCTGCAAAGCTAGACGTCGAAGTTGCACTGATTCCCCGAGCAGAATCCCGGGCCCAGAATGAGTTTTCGTCTTGTAAAAACAAGCCAGTCGTTGCTTAAGCTCTCGAGCTTGGCAATGGGTTTGAGCCTGTCGCTCGGTACTGTGTCGGCGCAAGCCACCGATCCTAGTGCCAGGGTAAGTCCGATCGTGCGTGCCATCCAACGCGCAGAAGCAGCGGTCGTAAGTATCCAGGGTAACAAGGTGATCGCAACAGCGTCGGCAAGCGGAGCGGGATCCAAGCAGGAAGTCAATGGGATGGGGACTGGGGTGATCATCGATCGCCGTGGCTACATCATCACCAATCTTCACGTGGTCGAAGATGTAGGACGCATCGAAGTGACCCTGTCGGATGGTTCAACGGCAATTGCAAAGTTGCTGAACTATGACCCATCGACCGACTTGGCCTTGATCAAAATTCCTGCGGTCAAGGAGCTTCCCACCATCCAGTTCGGCACCTCTTCGGATCTGATGCGCGGCGAGACCGTCGTGGCCATCGGCAATCCATTCGGTTATCAAAACACCGTGACCCAAGGGATCGTCAGC
>Ga0209985_10004956_pt1 | contig 10518 bp, 6 predicted proteins | sample NOAtaG_FD_187305 | JGI IMG/M metagenome (GOLD analysis project Ga0209985, IMG submission 187305) | Freshwater lake microbial communities from Lake Erie, under a cyanobacterial bloom - NOAA_Erie_Diel6S_1000h metaG (SPAdes) (version 2) | ecosystem: Environmental > Aquatic > Freshwater > Lake ... | reverse complement strand
GATCTCGTGAACACGCCGAGCCCGCCGGTGACGTTCGTGAACGGTTCGTTGAGATCGCGGGAGTCCTGCTGCAGCGTGGCGTAGAGCTGCGCGTACTCCTCGTTCACGCGCCACACGTACACCTGATAACGCCCGTAGTACGGCAACCCGAGCGCGTTGATCGGCAGACTGTCGGCGGCCGTCGGGGCGAAGATCACGCGGCGCCGACCGCGGATGCCACCGGGGAAGACGATGTCCACCGCCACCGGGGTGGACTCCACGTTCTCGAGCGTCACGAAGTACAGCGACCCCGGTGACTTCGTCCAGCGTACCAGCGTCTGCGCGCTGGAGAAGTCGGGGCGCAGACCACCCAGACCACCACCGAAGGTCAGGGTGGGAATGCTGAGCGTCGACGACCCCATTCGCGCGCCAGTGGGGCGTACCGGCACGACGGTGCGCGCCGACAACGCGCGGCCGTTCACGGACCCCTCGAGCGTGAACACATCCCCTTCACGGACCACCAGCCCGGTGCCGTTGTACTGGTAGTAGCCGCTGTCGCCGGCCGATTTCACCAACGGATAACGCACGCCGTTGCGCACCAGCACCAGGGTGGCATCGTTGATCGGTGGCGCCACCTGCGCGCTCGCAGTGTCGCTGGTGTTGATCGGGACGGTCCAGGTGAGCCGCACATCGTTCACCGGCTGCCCGGCATACAGGAACGCACGCACCACCGGATCGGGCGACCCGGGTACCACGAAGGTGGGATCGCCGCACGCGACCAGCAGCGGCAGCACGAGGGAAGACACGATCGCGGGCACGAGGCCAACGCGTCGGAGGATCATCGGTCGATCTCCGTCACCCGCTCGCGTTGCGCGCGCCAGGTGAGCTTCACGTCGATGCTCGGGGTGAATCCCAGCTGAGCCACATCGGTGACCACGATCGGATCGGTGCTGAGGTCGAACTTGCGGAAGGACACGTTGCGGCGGTTGAGGAGGTTGTATAGCGACAGCCCGACACGCCAGTCGAAGGATCCCGTGGTCTCGAAGATGCGGGACACTGCGAGATCGGCGCGCTGGTACGCGGGGAGGCGCTGACTGTTCTTGTCACTCACGTTCACGTAGGTCTGCTGGCGCCCGTCGAGCAGCTTGATCTGATACTGCGAAATCGGCGCCGTGTACGGCCGGCCGCTGCCGTACACACCCACCGCCGACAGGTCCCACTTCCCCAGTTGCCAGGAGCCGAATCCCTTGAGCTCGTGCCGCTGATCGATCGAGCTCGGGAAGGCGCGCCCACCGTCCACCTCGTCGAACCGGTTGGTCGCTTTCATGAGGGTGTAGGCCGCCCATCCGGTCACGCTGCCACGCTTCTTCTCGAGCAGGAACTCGAGTCCGCGGGCATGCCCGTCGCCGGTGAAGAAGAACGATCCGGTGTTCACACCAAACGCCTGGCGGTATCGCCGCGAGAACAGCGTGGCGTTCTCCAGCGTCTTGTCGTAGGCCTCGATGTTGAGCGCCCATGAGGGCCGATCATAGAGAAGGCCGGCAATCACGTGCGTCGATCCCTGCGGACGCAGCGTCGTGTCGGCCAGCAGCCAGAAGTCCCGGCTCCCTTGCAGCACGTCCTCGTTCTCCACGCGGTTCACGAACTGGTGATACCGCCCCCACGCCCCCTTGAGGCGCAGCGACGACGTGATCTGCCAGCCGGCATTCACGCGCGGCTCCACGAACGATTGGCCGGTGGCGTCGTGCTGCGTGCTGCGCACGCCCGTCGTGATGTCGAGCGTCGGCACGGGCGTCCACGTGTGCTGCGCGTACGCCGCCAGCGTGGTCGCCTCGCCGTTCCGGATCGTGTTCCGGCGGGTTTGCACCGTGTCCGTGGTACTCCCCACGGCAAAGCGATAGGTCACCGTGTTGCGAATGGCCCACACGCCGAACTCGACGCGCGACGCCGCAGCGACATCAACGATGTTCTCCAGCCGCACGGTCTGGTCATCCACCGTGTTCGCTTCGGTGAAGCCGAAATCGAAACGCGCCCCACCATTGGGGAGCCCGCCGCTCGCCGTGCGGTTGCCGTCGCTCAGGTACTGCGACTGAGAGGCAATGAGGTCGGACGACCACCGCGCCGACCATTGCCGGAACCAGCGCGCGCTCGCGCCGGTGTTTTGCGCGATGGTGAGATCGTTGAGCGTGGGCGTGGCGTTCGCCGTCGGTGCGGCCGGGCCCCCGGGGTTGAAGCGCGCGAAGCCGCCGCCCAGCGTCTGCGATTGATCGAGATTGTCGAGCCCGCGGAACACGCTGATCGTCGCCACATCCTTCGACGAGGGGCGATAGGTGAGCTTGGCGTTCAGATCGTAGAAGTAGAAACTCGGATCGACCTGCACCTGCTGAAACCGGCCGACGCCGCGCCCGCCGCCACCGAATCCCACCTGCGTCCGTGTCTGAGCGCTCGAGCCTTGCCGCGCAAAATCGAAGAGCCTGTTGTACAACCCGCTCCTGATCACGTCGGTGTACGAACGGCGTCCCGACAGCAGCACGCTCCCGCGCCCGAGCGGAATCTCCACGACGCCGCGCGCACTGAGCAGACTCGCGCCGCCGCTCGCGCGGAAGTGATGCTCGTCGCCCGCCTTGCCCGTAAGGTCGACCACGGAGGACACGCGCCCCCCGTAGCGGGCCGGAAAACCGCCGGCGTACAGCTGGATGTCCTTCAGCGCGTCGGTGTTGAACGCGCTGAACAGGCCGAAGAAGTGATCCACATGGTACACCGTGATGCCGTCGAGCAGCACGAGGTTCTGGTCGGGGGTGCCGCCGCGTACCGACAGACTCGCCCCGCCATTGCCGGCACCGGCGACGCTCGGCAGCATCTGCAGCGTGCGGAACACATCGGTCTCACCCACCGACGGCATCGCCTCCACCTGCGCCGTCGAAATCGCCTGCACACTCGCATCACGCCCGATGGCGATCACCGTGGGCGACTGATCGATGGCCGACTTCACGGTGGTGGTGGAGAGGCGCACCACCGCCTTGGTGAGCATGACGGCCAACGGACCCGTCACGGTGTCTGCGCGCAGCGTCAGCAGCCGGGAGGTGTACCCCACGTACTGCACGCGCAGCGTCTGCGGGCCCTCCGGCACGCCGAGCAGCGCGAAGCGGCCGTCGACGTTGGTCAGGATGGCGCGTGGTGAACTCACCAGCCCCACGCGCGCATTGCGGAGCACTTCACCCGTGGCAGAATCGCGCACCGTGCCCGTGATGGTGAACGTGCGCAGCGGCGCCGCCCCCCGTGCGGAGGCGGACTGAGCCCCGGCCAGCCTCGACGTGACCGTCATCCCGGTCGCCACGAGCAGGAGGACCGCCGCCATCAGGGCGCGCGAGGGCAGGGGCGAGACACCAATGGGCATGATGCTGATGACACCTACCTCCGTCCGAACCCTATGCCGGCAGCCGCACCACGGGCCGGGGAGCAGGGCATGCGTAGGGGGCGGCCAACCACGCGTGTCCTTATTGGGCAGGGCGCGGCCTCGCCGCACGCTCGACCATTCTCTGTCCGTCCACCCAAGACGATGCGCATCTTCCACCGAAGTCTTGATACTGTGTTGGCAATGGCATGGATATGCTGCGGATGCAGCGGCGATACCTCCACAAACACCACCGACCCGCCGCCCCCGCCCCCACCGCCCGCCCCCGCGGCAGGGCCGACACCCGAGGCCGTCGCCGCCGCCAAAGCCTACAGCGCGTCGATGGGTGGTCAGACCTTCCTGGTGATGTTCCGGGGGCAGGTGCTCGACGAGTCGTATCTCAACGGAGGCGCCCCCGATCGCATCCAACTGCTCGCCAGTGCGACCAAGGGGTTCACCGGCATGCTTGGCGCCATTGCCGCGGCCGACGGGCTGTTCAACCTCGACGAACCGGTGGCCCAGCGCGCCCTGACCGAGTGGCGGGCGGACCCGATGAAGTCGCGCATCACCTACCGGCACCTGCTGACCATGACGAGCGGGCTGCGCGAACTGAATGATCTGTCGGGATGGCTCGACTATCTCCCGGCACCCGTCGACTATCCCGGTGGGAGCACGTTCGTCTACAGCGGCGATCCCAACATCTTCGGTCTGGCTCTCGAACGACGCCTCGGCGGTGAAGCAGTCGTGGACTACCTCACGCGACGGCTTCTTCAGCCACTCGGCATAACGTCGCTGCGGTGGGCGTCGAACTTTTCGGACGGCCACCCGAACCTGTCCGGAAGCGCCTACGTAACGGCACGGGACTGGGCGAAGTTCGGCGAGTTCGTCAGGCTGACGATGGAGGGGCGCTGGACCGGTCCCGCGATCCTCCCGCGCGCGCAGTTCGACCAGGTCTTCGCCGGTAACCCTGCGCACCCCGCCTACGGCTTCTACTGGTGGCTCAAGGAGCCGGTCCCGGCAGCACTGGCGCGAACGATCGATGCGAACAACAAGAACCAGTTCAGCCTGCAGATCAAGCCGATCATCGATCTGGCGCCGGTGCCGGACGACTTCGTGATGGCGGCCGGGGCGTACGGACAGCGGCTCTATGTGATTCCGTCACTCGGACTGACCGTGGTGCGCAACGGGCCGGCGCAGCGGAACACGTATGCGGACGAGGAGTTCCTCGGGCGGTTGCTCGCCGGATTTCGGCGCTGACGCGGATGGCATAGCCAACGCCTTCGCCCGCCTACGGCAACCGTGCCTTGAAGAACGCCCAGACCACCTCGGCGAACTCGATGTCCCGGTTCTGGATGCCGGTCACCGGATTGGCCGGTGACAGGACGGTGCGGCTCGGGGTCGTATGCCCCGCCCCGTCGAGGCGCCACCAGCGCACGGGAGCGGCCCCCGCATAATCGAACCGGTTTGCGGGCCCGGCGTCGGCGGCGCTCGAATCCACCACCGTCACCGTGGCCGTCACCCCGCTGAGCCCATTGATCTGCAGCCAGCGGTCGCGCGTCGCCTCGGCCGAGATCACCCGGCCACGGTTGCAGTTGCCCCCGATGTCCGCGACGCATCCACCCCCCCATGGCATCTGGGTGTCGCCCGATCCGTGCAGGATCATGATCGGCAGGGGGCGGCTCGGGCCGCTGGTACAGCCGCCCGCCTTCGGGGTGACCGGCAGACTCCCCGCCCCGGTCGCGACCGCGCCGACGAGATCGGCCCGGTTGAACGCGAAGGCGTGTGTCATCTGGGCGCCGTTCGACCCGCCGGTCATGAACAGGCGTGCGCTGGTGAGCCCGTACGCCGTCCGCACCCGCTCCACCAGCGCCGCGAGGAACCCGATGTCGTCCGCCGCGCTCGCGACCGTGTTGTCGGCGCGGCAATCCACCCAGCCCACCAGGCGCTGTGCGTCGTTCGCCGGCAGGCCGGCCGGATACACGACCACGAAGCCCTCCCGGTCGGCCACGGTACGGAACACCGACAGCGCATGCTGGCCGAGCACTGAGACGTCGAGTCCCTCGCCACCGCCGCCGTGCAGCACGAAGACGACCGCCTTCGGCGTCGTCGTCCCCGCCGGCACATGCACGCGGAACTGCCGCGTCACGCCACCCACGACGATCGTCTGATCGGACATCTGCCCGACCGGGAACGGGGGCGTTGCCGGGGGCGGCTCGGTCGGTACCGAGGGTGCGGTGCCGCCGGTGCCACCGGCGCACGCGGCCGTGAGGTGTAGCAGCAGGACAACGGCGCGTCGATATCGCATGGTGATGGTCCCGATCCGGGTTGTTGGGTCGACCGTTCTCCGCTGAATGAACACGGGTCGACCCCCCTTCGACGCGCCTGGGGTCGAGACGTTAAATGGGGGACCCTGAGGGGCGCCTGCCTTGGGTGCCTGACGTTCGCGTTCACAGCGGGCGGATCGCCCCTGAGTGCAAGGAGCCGATTACCAGTCGGCACACGCAGCCCCCCTCGCGTGAGAGCGGCGGCGTCTCGTGCCGCCACTCTCATGCAGGTGAAAACAGCCCCCTACGAACCATGACCGGTCGCCACACCCTGCGCGGGATGCTCGACACGGATCTCCAAGGTCCCGCGCGCGGCCGACGCCGGCTGGTCATCGGTCCAGAGACCAAATCGTACCGCGTATCGCGCTCCCGACGCGTGACTCCGTGACGCGTCGTGCGACACGTCGATGCGGATGCGCACCGGACGATCCGTGGACACCTGCCCGGGCATGCGCAAATCGAGCGCCGTGCCCCAGACAGGCGAGGCCTTGGTCTCGTGGCCAAGGAGAGAGAGCACCGACACGATCGCGGCGTCGCCGACGAGGCGAATGGCGAGTGGCATCGTGACGAAGCCCACCGGGCTCTTCACATCGAGCGTGAATTCATAGGCGCGGTCACCAACGACCTGTGCCTCCCTATACGCCCAGCGCTCTGCACACGCCTGCTCACGCAGCACGTGGCTACTGAGCGCCGCGATGCACGCCGACGTCAATGGACGCGGGGAGGGCGAGGATCCCTGCGTCACCACGCCCCACGCGTGGGTGCGGGCGAGGGGTTCGTCGAGGGTAGCAGCCCGCTCACTGACGCGGTGCACGGCGCCGTGCTCGTCGACCACCACGGTACCGCCGAACCGACGGCCGTTGAACGTGCTGGCGAGTGCCGCACAGTATGCCCCGGTGTGCTGCACGAGTATCGGGTCACCAACGGCGAGCCCGGACACATCGGTGGAAGGGAGCAGCGTGTCGCCAGAAAAGCACAACGGACCACCGAGGGCGTCCGGCCCACTCATCGGGAGTGCGACGCCATCGGGACCGAGGACCTGATGGCGCCAATTGAGGAGCGTGATTTTCGCGAGCTGATCACTGCCGACATCGGCGATCGCCCATCGCTTGCCACGCGTGGACTTGAGCGCCGTGATGGTGCCGAGCAGGGCGACGGCGTTGCCAACGAGGGCATGCCCAGGCTCGAACCAGTAGGTGAAGCGTGACTGGAAGCTCGGCACGATCGCGTCCGCGAGGGCGGTGATCGACGGAAACTCGTCGGCCGTCGTGAATGGAATGCCCAACCCACCGCCGAGGTCAAGGATATCGATCCGGTGCGTGGTGGCACGCTCGATGTCGTCAGCGAGCGCGTGGAGATGTTCAGCGAGCCGGAGAAAGGGCTCGGCATGATCCATTTGCGTGCCGACGTGCGCGTGAAGGCCGCTGATCCGGAGGTGATGGACGCCGGCGAGACCGTCGAGGATCTCCTCGCTGGGAATCCCGAACTTTCCGGTACGTTGCGCGTGCGCGGTGAGGTCGCTCCACGATTCGCTGCGACGATAGCGAATATCGATCGAGGGGTTCACGCGAACCAACACGCGGGCGGTGACGGCTGGCGTCTCCCCGGCGGCCGCGCGGGCATCGAGCGCGTGGAGCATCTCGATGGAGTCGGCCACCACCGTACCACCCGCGAGATACAGCGCCCAGGCGGCGTCGAGATCGGGGGCAGGCGATCCGTACACGATGCGCTCGGCCGGGAAGCCGGCAAGCCGGGCGAGGAGTACCTCCGCCGGAGAAGCGCATTCGGCGCGCGCCCCCTGCACCGCCAGCAGTTCGAGCACCGCCGGGGCGGGGTTCGCCTTGACGGGATAGCAGATGCGGTCCGCCGCCCCCGCGATGGCCTGCCAGGCCTCCATGTTCTGTCGGAGCTGCGGGGCGGACACGATCCAGAGGCACGAGCCGAACCGGGCGCGCACATCCCGCAGGTCGAGCCCCGCGGACCAACGTTCGAGCGTGGCGAGGGAGGCGACAGACATGGCGGGTCTGAGTTGTAGCGTGGGATGCTCGTCAGGAGCAGGCGAGCTCATTCGTATGGAAGTCTAGCAGGACCGATACCGCCCCGCTGTTGCCCCCGCCCTCCGTGACCGCATCGATGCGCGGCAGCGCAGCCGCGCACAGCACCCCTACCGCAACGCGTGCGCGATCGTATCGCCGAGTTCCCTGCTGGTGAACGGCTTGGCCACGAGCGCCACCACGCCGGGATGATCGGCCGTGGGGGTCAGCAGGCTGTCCGCGTGACCGGACATCATCACCACCGGCATCTGCGGGTGTGAGGCGCGCAGTCGGTCGGCCAATTCCCAGCCGTCGAGCCCCGGCATGTGCACGTCCGACAGCACCAGCGACACCGGCGGGTCGATCGTCGGCAGCATCCCTTCCACCGCCAGCGGATCGCTGGTGCAGACGGCGCGATACCCCATGCGCTCGAGCAGGCGACCGGTCGCCTGCAACACGGCGGGTTCGTCGTCCACCACGAGGATCGCGTTCACGGGCGAAGCAGCAGGGGCAACCGGGCGAACATCAGCGGACCGCCGAGTGGAGCCGCCGATGGGGGTATCGGTACCAGCGAGGTCCACTCCGGCATCGATGAACGGAGTCGGTGCGGTCGCGGCCTCCGTGAGACGCCACTCCCCCGTGTGCACCGGCGTGAGCGGACCGTCGTGTTCCGGCAGCAAGACTTCAGCACACGATCCGTCGCCGACGCGACTGCAGAGGCGGAGGATCCCGCCGAGGTCCTGCACGGTTTCCTGTACCGTCCCCAGCCCGAGCACGTCGAGTTCAAGGGCGCTGGACGCGGCGATCGAGGCCCGAAGCGTGGTCATGGCCTCGGGCGTCATCCCGGCTCCGTCGTCGTGCACCTGAATCATCACCACGCGGTCGATCGCATTCGACAGACCCGAGTCGGATGACCCAAAGGTGATGCGGTGCGCCCCGGGGGGCGGCTCGACGGCGAGCGTGGCACGATCGCACGCGGTCACGGTGATGTTCACCGATCCGCCAGGAGGGAGCGCTTCGGCGGCGTTCGCCACGAGCAGCACGAGGAGTCGTTGAATTTCGGCCGCGTCTGCCAGGACGTAGGCGCTGGCGACCGGCGCGAGACGCAACTGGACAGAAGCGGGGACCATCGCCCGAATGGCACGGACCGTCTCCGGCACCACGTGGGCGAGATCGATCGGTACCCGCGCCTCGGCGGTCGGACGCGCGAATCGCTGTGCTCGGCGCGTCAGCCCGCGCGCCTGGTCGATGCCGGACGCCATGCGGTCGAGCAGCGCGGCGCGCTCGCGGTCATTGAGGGCGCCGTGCCGGAGCAATTCGAGGTCGCTCAGCAGTGGTTGCAGCAGATTATTCACGTCGTGCGCGATCGCCGTCGCGATGGTGCCAAGCGCAGCCAGCTGCTGTTGCCGGTCCGCCTCGCGCTCGGCCACCTGACGCGCCTCCGCTTCGCGCGCGAGTCCCTTGAACAGAATGGCGATCGAATAGGACAGCAGCATCGTGATGGCCAAGTAGCTCATCGACGAGGCCAGCCACGCATTGACGTCCCCGGGCTGTCGCACCGGCCACAGCGCCGTGTTCGACACGAGCGCCGACCCGATCCAGCCCAGGAGCGCCGCCTCGAGGGCGAGCACGCCGAGGCTCACGCGCACATTGAAGAAGACGCCGGCCATGATCGGCGCCACCAGCAGCCAGACGTACCCCGAGGTGGTGGGGCCGAATCGCGTGAGCAGAAAGGCCCCCACGAGCAGGGGCACGGCCAGGATGGTCCCGGCGCGCCAGGCGAAGGGCGCGCGACGGGCGAAGACGACCGTGAGCAGCAGCAGGTAGGCGGTCGTATCCACCAGAATCACCGAACGATCGCCGGCGTCGATGGCCACGTACATGCCGGCCGCGTACGGGACCGACGCCAGCAATGCGAATCCCGCCAACGAGATCGCGAGCATGCGGCGACGCCAGACGCTCGCCGCCCGTCCGCGCGGCGGCGCAATCCAATCCAGAACGGCGAGCAGGCGTGGGGGGACAGCGCCGGATGAGGCAGGCATGACGCGCAGGAAGGGGGCGGCGCTCTCGCGAGGGACGCGTTCGGGTTGAACGCGGGCTGAAGAATATTTCATTTCGGACTGAGGAACGCCAGAATTATTTCAGCCCGACGTTCGCTCACGGCTTCGGAGGCTGCTCCATCCCCATCAACTGCCGGTCCAACTCCGGTCTGATCATCGCGATTGGGAGTTCGATGCCGATTTTCGGCCAGTAGAGGCGATCCGGCTGGGGCCACTGCACATCGGTCAGCGCGTCGGGACTGGCGTCGCGGAAGAGCGGGAAGTCGTCAAATCGGACGAGAAAGGCGTCCGTGTCGAGCAGCAACCAAAATCCGTTGTGCGAGACATGTGTGACTTCCACTTCTGGTGAGTAGCGGGGCATCCCTTCGTCTCCTGATACGTCGCATGTAGTCGCGTGGTAGCGACCATCGATTCGACATCGTGACGGGGGCTGCCGGGGGCGGGCAACGCGAGTTCACGCGACTGAGACGGAGAGACAAGCGGTTGGCGCGCCGGATTAAGCGCAACTCACCTTCGGTAGTCAACAGCGGTGTATCCGCGCCGCTAGCATTCTTGCCTGACGTCAAAACGACGCCAATCCGCTGACGTCTCGCATCCTTAATGCTGAGTCTCAAGCCCTTCGGCGCGTCTCGCGGGTCTCTCGCCCTGCCGCGCGCTTCGTTTATGCTCTCCGTATGCCCCGTTATCCGTTGACGCGCGTACTGGCCGGGATCCTCAGCGCCGTACCA
>Ga0209985_10004954_pt1 | contig 10520 bp, 7 predicted proteins | sample NOAtaG_FD_187305 | JGI IMG/M metagenome (GOLD analysis project Ga0209985, IMG submission 187305) | Freshwater lake microbial communities from Lake Erie, under a cyanobacterial bloom - NOAA_Erie_Diel6S_1000h metaG (SPAdes) (version 2) | ecosystem: Environmental > Aquatic > Freshwater > Lake ... | reverse complement strand
GTCGGACAATTTCGGAAACGCCAGGAACAGAACAACGGCTGCGAGGCACAAACAACTCGCCGAATAAAGACCAAAGGTTCGCACCGGAGAAAGCTGACTCGTTGCCAGCGCGATCATCCCCAAGGAGGTTGTCAGTGTTGCAAGGACGCTGGGTTTGAGTCCCAGCAAGATTGCGCGGGCACCGAGATGATCGCGATGCGAATAGGACACATCGCCGTAGTAGTTCATGAAATGGACTGCCGCCGATAAGGTAAGCATAAACACCAATGTCGGTAGGACGATAAGTACGGCGCTGAACTCACCACCGGTAAGAGCAACGACGGCTACTGCTATGAGTTGTCCGATACCTCCAATGAGCAACACCGTCAGAGCACCTCGGACACTTCTCAAGCACAACCAAGCAAGCAACACTCCCATAAGGCTCGATGGAAGCACCAAACGTTTGAGGCTTTTTTCGGCAGCCTCATCCACCGCGAAACCTTCGTAGATGCTACCGACCATTTGCAGGGGTTCACGTCCCAAGCCCTCGATTTGATCGGCAGCACTTCGAACCAGTTCGATCGATTGTTTCTGCTGGGCGATTCCTTCGGAGTTGAAGCGGACGAAGACGGCTGCGGTACCGTCTTTTCCAAGAAACGATCCTTCGAGCCTTGCTCGTGCATTGGCTGGACTTAGGCTAAGAGGTGGTTCGACAAGGCTCTTGAAAATGTCGGTCGATGTCTGAATGGAATCGATCAAGGGTTGGGGTCTATCTGAGATTGGCACGGAGTCCAATTCACGAATCTTCTTGGCGAGCTCCTCGAGGCGATGGTCGCTCATCGCGCAGGAGTCCCACGAGATCACGAGGTACTGATCGGATCCAAATCGATTCGTAAACCACTCGTACTGAGTCCGTTCGATCCGTCCTTCGGGTAGCCAAGCATGGGCGGAGGCCGATCCGATCTTGATCTTTGAGGCGCCCCACAGAATTAGGGGCAAGAGAATCGCCAGGAGGACAAGGAATCGAAACGAGTATCGCTCCAGTAGCTTAGCGCGGGAGACTTGCTGTGGAAGCGACACTTATGGATTCCCGCATTCGCGATAGGATTAGGGCGATCGACGACGAGGGCTCAATCGCTCGAAGAGCCCCTTCTTTGGGGCAGGCACGACGGTTGGTTCATGATTTGGGGTATCGACACGGTTCTGTTGCGATGAGCTAACCATTTCGAGATCTGCCAGCTCCCCTAGATACTTCTTACGCACCTGAGGATCACGGCGCACAGCATCTGGTTTGCCTTCACAAAAGACAGTTCCATCGTCGATAACATAACAGCGATCAACACTTCTGAGAATCTCTTGGGCATCGTGATCGGTGATCAAAACCGAAATACCAGCCGCTTGCAACTGGTGGATGATCGGTCGCATCGATTGTTTGGTAATTGGATCGACACCGGCGTAAGGTTCATCGAGCATGATGATTTTTGGGTTGGAGACCAGGCAGCGGGCGATTTCCAGCCGTCGGCGTTCGCCTCCCGAGAGGGTCGATGCCATGGAATCGCGGATGTGGGTGATGTTGAGCAATTCGAGCAGTTCATCGGTTCTTTTGCGGCGATCACGCCAAGAGTAACCGAGCATTTCCAAGATCGCGGAGATGTTTTGTTCGACGTTGAGTTTTTTGAAAACGCTGGGTTCCTGAGCCAGATATCCCATACCTCCGTCACGTGCCCTGAGAAACATCGGCCAGTTCGTGACATCCTCTTGCCCGAGATAGACCTTACCACTATCGGGCTGGACAAGCCCGCAGGTCATTCGAAACGAGGTTGACTTACCTGCTCCGTTTGGGCCAAGGAGTCCTACGATCTCGCCGGTGCCTACACGAAAGGAGACGTCTTTGACGACCTTTCGACGACCGTAGGTTTTCTCTAGTTTTTCGACACGTAGAACATCCATGTTCTTGTAGGTTCCTTGCTTAACGGATCAAGCCAAAGCGTTCAAAATTCGGGATGAAAGGGATTCTGCCGTAGTACCAATAGTGAGGCCAAAAGACCATCACAGCCCGACCGATCATCAAGCGTCCGGGTTGGCCGTGCGACGCCCAGAGTCGAGCGTCCGAGGAAGCTTGGGTGTTGTCTCCCATAGGAAAGTAATCGTCGGGTCCGAGTTGATATTCGTTTCCATCGAAGGAATAGTTTTCGGGCGTATTGCCGATGGCGGTGCGATAAGGGTCTTTGGTATCGCGAATATTCACAGGTTGGTCGTATCTGGACGATACGATACCGCCGAAAGCGGCGTTGGTGTAGAAGATATCGCGAAAGACCCTAGCCCTTTGGATCGTTGCACTGCCACCTCGAATACCGAAACCAACGGGTGCCGCATCGAGTGGATTCTCCGGTGTGGTCATAGGCACATGGCGGTAGTCTGGGACGACCGAGCGAATGGAATAGCCGCCATCGATTCCCCAAGCGATCAGGCGCCCATCGATCCACAAACGGAGTGCATCGTCGACATTGGCAAAACGAAGGGTGTGGGTCGAACCAGATCGAACTGGAGTCGTAGCCTGTAGCTTATCGACCAATCCGTTGTTGGATTCGAATACCGAGATTGGATTGCCTTGATACATTGCGATTGCTGTCGCGTTGCCGTTGTTAAGGTCGATTTGGCAGAGGAACTCGACCCCACCTTCGACGAGCAAGAGTTCGATCGATTCGGTTCCCTTGGTTGTCGATAGTTCGCATTCGCTGGCAAGATCGCCGACCCATCGGGCACCATCGATCGATAGTCGATCATCTCGACCCGACGGGGTACGAAATGTTTTTTCGTTGTAAGCAGTAAGGTCTGAAATGAAATGAAAGTTGTCTTGGGGGTTTTGCTTTGTGTTATTGCGATCCGCGATGCGTTGGCTAAATCGGATCATGGAAGCATCGTTTTTAGGGACATCTTTGACCGAAGCGGTCCAATCGTACTTTGAGGCACGGTTGCCACTGTTGGGTTTGATGCTCGTTTGCCACTTGGGGTTCGCTTGACCAGATGCATCTTGCCAGTAGTCCAAGAGAATGCCTTCTGCGATCGATTTGGAAATGTGTTTGGTATCTGCAACGTCTTGGAGAGTGGCAAGGACGACAGAGGGGGGTTTGCGAGCGATTCGGAATCCATCGGTTTCGATCGTAGAGAGTCCGTCGGGATCTTTGGGGTTCTTGATGTAAATATCGCCATGTTGAATTTTGATCGTCTCGCCGGGCAGGCCGACACATCGCTTGATGTAGTTCTGTCTTGCGGTTTCAATGAATTTGAAAACGATGACTTGCCAACGTTTGGGGGAACCTAGAGCGTAAGCCAATTTACTCACGAGGATTCGATCACCGGAGAAGGTCACGTGGTTATTGTCTTTTTCGGGTTCGACGTTTTGACGTTTTCGGCATAGAGGACAGATCGTTTCGATGACTTGGACGCCAAGACGCAAGCCCGTTGAGTTGTCGAATTCTTCGCTTGCACCACTTTGGTATTGGTATCCACATTCTTGGCACTGAATATCTTTATGGGCACCCATGAGTGTTGGTGCCATGGAGCCCGTGGGGATGATAAACGCGTCGGCCACAAAGGACTTAAATAGCAGAGCCAGGATGAAAGCGACGGCTAAGCTTTCGAGGGTTTCGCGAAAGACCTGTGGTGGAGGGTTATCCGAGGTGGATTCTGGGACCGAAGCGGAAGCAGATTTGGAATAGGAGGTAGACGAAGCCATCCTTCGGTGGGTTACCCAGAGGTTGAAAAATTGGGGTGTTGGTCGATTGGAGGATTATAGTTTCTTGGCCGGATGCAAACAGCGCCGAAAGCTGGGAAATCGGCTTTAGCTTAGGATTGATCCAATACGTAGATGATTTCTCCGAAATCATCTACGAGCGCCTGAGTGTGGCCCAATACAACAAATCAAGCCGATCCTTTGGGTGCCAGGCACCCGTGTCAGCGGCTCGGCGCACCTATTTCAGGGTGCCAGGCACCTATTTCAGCGGCTCTTTAGATTTGCTAGCGATTCAAGCTATGCGGAGACAGACCCTGGGTTTTGGTGGAGAGCGTAGATGATTTCTCCGAAATCATCTACGAGCGCCTGAGTGCGGCCCAATACGACCAATCAAGCCGATCCTTTGGGTGCCAGGCACCTATTTCAGCGGCTCTTTAGATTTGCTAGCGATTCAAGCTATGTGGGGACAGACCCTGGGTTTTGGTAGAGAGCGTAGATGATTTCTCCGAAATCATCTACGAGCGCCTGAGTGTGGCCCAATACAACGAAACGAGCCAACCCCTGGGCGCCAGGCACCCCGTGGCAAATCACTTGGTCAACGGCCATAGTCACCATAGCCAAGGGCATCGCCTCCGCGAAATGCTATTTCTTCAAACCAACACATACCACTTCTTTGTCGTCTCGCATGTATCCATAGCCGTTGGAAATCGTAATTGCTTGGCGATTCTTCTCCACTAGCGAAACGCGACTGAGCTCTTGCATCCCATTGGCATCGGCCCGAGCGATCACCAACTCGCCCTCGATCGTCGTTATCCAAAACTTACCGTCGGCATACACCATGTTCCCTTTTCCAAAACGACTCTTCTGCCATAGTGCTTTGCCGGTCTTGGCCTCAATGCACGAAAAATGGGTCACTGGCCCAGCAGCCCCCACATTATCAAAGCCATACAAGTAATCGCCCAAAACGATCGATGTTTGCCACTCGTTACGCATCACACTCTTGGCATCCAGCGATTTCCATCGCTCGGAAACGCTGTAAGTGCCATTGTCCTTCTTGATGTCCAGAAGGACCGAACCGTGGTTCTCTCCCGATGAAATGAACACTCCTCCATCGATCGAGACCGGATTGGCGGTATTGCAACCATAATCGGTTTCAAACGGATAGCTCCAAAGTAACTTGCCACTATCAGGATCAATCCCCATGACAGCCGTACCGCTAAAACTGACAACTTGCTTTGCTCCCTCAATATCCATCAGCACCGGTGAAGAGTAACCTGCATGCCCAGAACCACTCTTCCAAATCAGCTTGCCATCGTCGGTCCCGACGGCGACCACAGCAGCATCGTCAGAGCCTGTTTGCACGATCACTCGATCGTCGATCACCAATGGCGAGCAGGACATTCCATATTCAGACGGTTTGACCGATAACTCTTGCATCAGATCCTTGCGCCATCGTTGCTTGCCCGTATCAAGCTCCACAGCCATGAGGGTCCCCTCGCCGGAATACGCATAGACACGATTCCCCGAGATCGAAGGTGTCGACCTGGGACCATCACCCATGGGGTTTTTGTAAGCCGGCCCCATTTCGGCCTTCCATCGAACTTTACCCGAAGCAGTCTCAAGTGCCACAAGCCATTGCTTGCCCTCGGCGTTCCAGCTGGTTACTGCAACGTCGTTTTGCACAACGATCGCCGACATGCCCACACCACCTGGCACCCGCCAGCGGACGGCCGGTCCATCGGCTCCAAAGGAATCGATAAGCCCAGTCTCGGCCGACTTGCCGTTTCTGCTTTTCCCAAGAAACTCAGGCCATTCGTCGGCTTGGGCTGCGGCGCTACAAGACACATAAGCTACCGCGACAATCGCTAGCCTAAAGAGCTTTGTGAGTTTCAACGAATTCCCTTTCATCACTGCTTGGCAGTTGTCAAGTTTGGATCGATCGAGATCCTCACCGATTCATCGCCAAGGATGTCTCGATTGACCCCAACAAAGACCCATTGCTCCCCTTCGCCCATCGATAGCTTGACACTCTTGCCATCGACAGGAACCGGTTTTCCATTGGCCCATAGAGCAATAGCTCCCTTGGGTGCATTGCCAAAATCGAGTACCACATCACCAGCCCGAGTGATGTTTAACTTAGTTCGCAAGAATGTATGGTTCGGAACTCCTGGATGGGGGCGGAAGCTTGCCAGCGACCTCATCGGAACACCTCCGGATACCAAAGCAGGATGGAGTTGCCACGTGAAGTTCGATTGATCCCCTTTGATCGAGTCGAAACTGGTTCGATTGAAAAGCACGTGAGCTTTCTCGGTCCAGAGCAACGTTTCCCATTGCCTTATGGCACCATCATTAGCGACGAGCATCTTGCCATCGATCTTTCCGATCTCGGTGATGAACCGCAACAAATGGATCGCTTCTTCTTGGGTCAGTGAATCCAGAAGTCCATCGGGCATGAGCGATCGGGATTCTTTGATCTCTTGGATGTCGCCTTTATCGATGGTGACCTCTTTGCCGTCGGCAAGTCGCAACACGACTTCGTCGTCCGACTCGCGAACGGGTATACCGGCCAACACTTCGTCACTGTCGGTGCGAACGAGTTTGGCGTTGTAACCTTCTTTGACTTTCGCTGCTGGGTTGAGCAACGACTCGAGTAGATAGTCCGCCGGTGCTTGGGCTCCGATACTGGTCAAATCGGGTCCCACCAATCCTCCAACCCCGCCGATCTTATGGCACTGAATGCACTGGAGTTCATTGCGTCTATAGATCGATTCGCCTTGGACCGGATCGCCTTGAGTTGTCGCGAGTTCGAGCCACTTGTTTTTAAGTTCGTCGTTGAGAATCCATCGGTTCTCTTGCAACTTGCCTGCTCGATCGATGGCTTGGATCAGATCCCCTGGAGCGTTCATCTTGCGCAATGCCGACTTGAGTTGTCGGGCTGCTGAAGCATCGATCGAGACACCTTCCAGGGCACTGAGCATGTTCTGAGCCCCATCTTTGCGACCAAGGAAACCGGCAGCGGCATTACTGATGGCTTCGGCTCGCAAGGGGTCTTTGGCCAAGCGTGCGACGAGGGCCTTTGCTGCGGCACCGAAATTCGAATCGGCTTGCCGTTCCATCGCAGCGATCGCAACATCGATGTTCTGATCTTGAGTCAATTGGTTAATGAGTTCTTTCGCTGGATCATCGCCGAGGCTTGCAAGGCTGCGAATCGCTGCGATGCGAACCGTCGAGGAACTACCGGCGTCTTGGCTGACGGCTTCGATGCGAGGTCTTGCACCCCCGATGCGCCATGGTCCGAGACTGCGGAGAGCTGCAAGCCCCAGATCCATCGGTGCCAAGGCCTCGTTGTTTTTGTCCTTGGCAATCGCTTGCTCGGCCAACTTGCTCAGTGCTTCAATCGTGCTTGGCTGGATTGTCAAGGCTTCTTTGCGACGCTGTGAAGCATCCAGAACAGCTTGGAGCAATTGTCCTCGGAGAGCCTCATCGGGAAGGACGGTTGGTGAAACGGGATCGATGAGCCGATCGATGAGTTTTGCTTGTTGGGCTCCATTTCCCAACTCGGCGACCAAGATAGCCATGGTCGATCTGGCCGCCTGTGCATTGGAAGGAGCATCGCTTGTGAGTTTCTCATCGAGCATGGTCAATACCGCATCGATGGTGCTGGGATCTTCGACAGCTTTTAAGGCAAATGCGATTGCCGACGGATCATTTCCAAAGCGGAACTTGCCGGATCGGAACTCCGGAAGCCAGACGCTGGAAAGATCTCGCATCGTCTGCCAAAGTGCAAAATCCAAGAATCGATCCATCGGCTTGTGCAGCGCCAAGCATGCGGCTTGTGCCGACTCGACGCTTGGAAGTTGCGAGAGCAATCGAATCGCTTCGAGCCTTACGCGAGGATGCTCGTCCTGGACAAGATTCTTTCCAAGGGCGGTCCATTGTCCGATTTGAGAAGGATCGAGCGATCCGAATTGGCTGGTTTTGACCCATCGAATTTGGTTGGCGATTTGGTGGGTGTAGGCGGCCCTGAGCCGTCCGTCTTGAGATTGGATTAGTGCCTTCTGAAGGGTTAGGTCAAAATTGCCCAGGCCTTCGAGTACCCAAGAGAGTTCCAGTTGTTCTAGTCCACGGGCAGGATCCTTAGCGACTTGCTGAAGATAGGCATCGACGCTGGACTTTGCTTGGCCTGAGGTTCGAACTTGCCGTCGCAAAGCTTGTCCTGCAAAAAGCCTAACAAGATCTGCATCATCGCCGAGTCGCTGAAGATTTTTTTCAATCGGATCCTTGGCTGTAATCGGCTGATTCTCAACAGGCTTTTGATCTTTGTGGGTTAATCGCCATATCCGTCCATGGGTGCGATCGCGGCGTGGATCTCGGAAATCGACTTCGCCGTGTTGGATGATCGGGTTGTACCAGTCGGCAATATACAGCGCACCATCGAGACCTTGTTTCGCATCGATAGGACGGAAAGCCACGTGAGGGGTTTTAATCAGTTCGGCTTGCTGAACCGATTCGTAACCGGATCGATCTTCGGAGACTTTAAAGCGGCAGACGCGGTGTGCTCTGAAGTCGTTGGTAACCATCGAGCCGCGGATTGATTCGGGCCAGTGGTTGCCTGATAGGATTTCAAGTCCGCAGTGTTTGGGGCTACCAGGATTTAAACCACTCAGGATGCGTTTGGCTCCGACGGCTGTGACAAAGACGCTCCCTTCGAAGGTGTAATTGATCCCTTCTCCGTAGGCACCGTCTGTAGCGAACATTTGACCATAGCGATCAAAGTGGACGCCCCAAGGATTGACGAAACCTCGAACGACGATCTCAAGTCGCTTGGTTTCTGGATGGAATCGCCAAATGCCACCACCGTTGAGTCGTTCGACCCCCCATGGGGTTTCGATATGGGAGTGGATGTAGATCGATTGGTTCATGTAGATCCACCCATCGTGTCCCCAACGTAGCGAGTGGAGAAGGTGGTGGGTGTCTTCGGTGCCGAATCCAGCTAGAACGACTTTCTTTTCGTCGGCAACGAGGTCACCATCGGTGTCTCGCAGATACAGGAGCTGATCGCTGTTGACGACATAGGCGCTTGCCGTGTCGCTGTCGTTGGCAGGAAGAACGCCTGTTGGGATCAGGAGTCCATCGGCAAAGACGATCGTGCGGTCGGTTTTGCCATCCTTATCGGAGTCTTCCAGGATCAAGATTTTGTCATTGGATGGTTCACCTGGTTTGATCTGGGGGTAGGTTTCGCTCGAAGCGATCCAGAGTCGACCGTGGTTGTCGAAGTTCATGTGGATCGGCTTGGCCATCGCCGGATCCCCTGCGAAGAGTTCAGCTTTCCAGCCATCGTCGACGACGAAAGTCGATTTTTCAACTTCGGGATCTGGTACCGGGATGTCCTTGAGTTCACGCTGGGCAAGAACCGGAGATTGAGTCAGGCAAAGCGACTGGATCAGGCACAGAGAGAGCCAAGCGGCTTTGGTCGATCGGCGAGTAAGAACGTTGAGGATCGTCATGGAATCGATTTCAAAACGGGTAGATCAAAAGCAGGAACCTTAGCGGGCTGTAAATGAATCGAGCAATCGTTTATTGTAACCAAACTAAAGTTCGATTGAGGTTATAATCGACCGGTCGAAACAATTCGAGGGATAAATTTTCCCTGGTTGATTTCCTAGTACAACTTGAGTCATCGGTGCGAAATCCATGAGCGAAGACATCTACTGTGGTTTTGACTTGGGTGGAACCAAGATGCTGTGCGTCTTGATGGATCACAAAAGAAAGGTTTTGCATCGGGAGCGCAAGAAAACCAAAGCTGCCGATGGGGGCCAGGCGGGAATCGTTCGCGTGATCGACTTGATCCGCGAAACGCTGGTCAATGCCAACATCGAACCCGAGCGTATCAGCAGCATCGGCATCGGATGTCCAGGTCCGGTCGATATGGAAAAAGGAATCGTCCACTTGGCAGTGAATTTGAAGTGGAAGAACGTTCCGCTTGCCAAACATATCGAAGAGGCGTTTGGTCGACCGACGTCCCTGCTCAATGACGTCGATGCAGGAGTGTATGGCGAGTACCTCTGCGGCGCAGCCAAGGGAGCTTATAGCGTCGCTGGGATCTTTCCCGGGACAGGGATCGGTGGGGGATTTGTCTACAATGGACAGATCCTACGAGGCAAGTCCCATACTGGTATGGAGATAGGTCACACCAAAATCACATCGAGCGAGCAGACCAGCGGAACCAAGATAGGTGGTACGCTCGAGAGCGAGGCCAGTCGATTGGCGATCGCCGCTCAATGTGCCAAACTGGCCTATCGCAACGAGGCTCCGGTGCTATCAAAGCTCGCAGGCACCGATTTGGCGGAAATTCGCTCAAAGGTGTTGGCCGCATCGGTCAAGGGAGGAGACGAACAAGTCGAGCAGGTGGTCCGGCGCGCGGCAAGAACGATTGGCTATGCTGCAGTCAATTTGATTCACATGCTCACCCCCGAGGTGATCATCCTCGGTGGAGGTTTGGTCGAAGCGCTGAGTCAGTTGTATCTTGAAGAGGTCAAAAAAGTAGTCTCTGAGAATGTGCTTGAGTGCTACGAGGATATCTGCAAGATCAAACTTGCTGACTTAGGCGATGACGCTGGAGCAATGGGTGCTGGTCTTTGGGCCGCAGGCCGCTACGGACTTCCTTTATCCGAGAATAACTAACCCGGATCCATGTGGGCTTCATACGTGATCCAACTCCCATCTCGGATCGATTCAGGCGGGTAGAGAACCACCAAGTCCCCCTGTTCCAATCCCGACCGAAGTTGTGTCTGAGTCCGACTCG
>Ga0209985_10004952_pt1 | contig 10524 bp, 5 predicted proteins | sample NOAtaG_FD_187305 | JGI IMG/M metagenome (GOLD analysis project Ga0209985, IMG submission 187305) | Freshwater lake microbial communities from Lake Erie, under a cyanobacterial bloom - NOAA_Erie_Diel6S_1000h metaG (SPAdes) (version 2) | ecosystem: Environmental > Aquatic > Freshwater > Lake ... | reverse complement strand
CAGCAACCCGGTGAAGATCCGTTGCCAGATTGGCGGGCTGTGCAACGTCGCCACCAGCAACGTTGCGGACTACACCGTGAAGGTGAACCGCTGTTCGCCGGCGGATATCGCGTGGGATGATGGGTTCCCGCTGCCGCCGTTCACCAGTTGCATGAGCCTCGCTGTGAATACGGATGTGAACGAGGGCGATTACAACTGCTTCTTCTCCGCGACGGGGTTCTTCTACCAAGCATCGATCGGGGCGGCCGCGATCGGCGACTCGTGCGACATCGCCTACGACGACGGGACACCTCTGCCGCCGTTTGATTTCTCGAGCAGCGCGGCGAACAACGGGGTCAACGAGGGCGATTACAACTGCTTCTTCAACTTCCTGTTCCTGGGTTGCCCATAAGAGCAGTCGAGGGTACGTCGCCGCGACATGCATGAATCGAATGAGCAAGGCCAGCCATGACGAAAGCGTGGCGGGCCTTTGCTCTTTTGGGAACGGCTCGTTTTCGGGCGACACAGTGTGAAGATGGGTTGAATCGGTCGGTTGTTGTCGGGAATAACCCGGAATCTCGGCGGAACGGAGAAAAGCGACGTGGGGAGTGCACGATCGCGAACGAGCAAGCCAATACGAGGGGCTAGAGTTGGCCGAACCGAAATCCCCGTCCGCGGCGAGCGCCCACCGGAGAGAAGATCCTTGTCGGCGTGACGGGTGAGCTTGATCGTTCTTGACAGCACGAGGAAACTGCCATGAAGATGCCGCGCGTCGGGGCTGTGGTCGCTGTGTCGGGTCTGCTTGCCGTGGTGGGGAGCACCAGCAGCGCGCTGGGTCAGTTCGTCTGGAATAACGGCGCGGGCGGGGTGTGGAACTCATCGCTGAACTGGAACCCCAGCGGGTTTCCGAATACGAGCACCGCGACGGCGCTGATCGATCTGCCGGGGACGTACATCGTCACCGTCCAATCGCCCATCACGATCGCGAGCCTCAACGTTGCGAACGCCAACGCGACGGTGAACGTCAACAGCGGGAACCTGCTCCAACTCAACACCGCCAGCGCCTTGAACCTTGACGGGCGGATGGTGATCAATCCACAGGGGGCCGTCTCGAACACGTATCTGGGCCTGGGCGGGCCGGCGATCCCCACCGTGACGCTCAGCGGCGGCGGGACGATCACCCTTAACGCGGTGGGCGATCTGAACCGTGCGTACATCATCGGGCTCAGCGGGTCGGCCATCAGCTCCTCGCTGACCATCAACGGCTCGGGCAACCTCTACGGCAACTACACCAACACGGGCACCATCAACGCGAACGTGACCGGCGCTGCGCTGAACTTCGTCAGCACGTCCACGATGAACAACCGAAACGTCCTGAGCGCCACCAACGGCGGGACGTTGTCGATGGCCTCCACCACCGTCAACCAGCTCGTCGGGCCCGGGCGGATGATCGCCGACGGGGGAGCGCTGCAGCTCAACGCCGTCACGATCAACGGCGGCTCGCTCGAGCGGCTCAACAATGGTTCCTTCAACTTCGCGGGCACCATCACCCTGAACGGTGTCAACGTCATCGGTTCGTTCGATATCCCGGCGTCGGTCTTCGTTGCGATCCCCAGCGGGAACTTCGTTCACGACGGGACCATCACCATCAACCCGACGGGTGCCGTGGGCTCGACCGCGCTTCGGTTCGACGCGGCGGGAGCGTTCGCGGGGATCGGGCAGACGATCCTCAACGCGTCGGGCACCGACCTCAACCGCGCGTACGTGCAAGCCAACGGCGCGCCGGGCATGACCCACGGCGCGGCGCGCGTTCTGCGCGGCAGCGGGAACATCTACGGCGCGTGGATCAACGAGGGTGTCATCAACGCCGACGCCCCGGGGCGAACGCTTCAGTTCGTCAACTCCGTCACGCAGAACAACCGCAACCTCTTCACCGCGACCAACGGCGGCACGCTGAACTTCGCCGGCGGCACGATCAACCAGCAGACCGGCCCGGGGCGCATCGTCGCCAACGGCGGGATCATCAGCCTCAACAACAACACGATTCAGGGCGGGACGATCGAGTTCATCAACGGCGGCACGCTGGCGATGACGGGCAACGTCACACTCAACGGGACGTCGGTGCTGGGCAGCTTCGGTATCCCCAACGCCTCGGCCATCATCATCCCCACGGCCGGTTTCACCCACGACGGAACCATCACCATCAACCCGACCGGCGGGGCAACCTCAACGTACCTTCAGTTTGACGCGGGCGGGACCTTCGACGGTACCGGCGAGACGGTACTCAACGCCGTCGGAGCCGATCTGAACCGCGCGTATGTTCAGGCCAACGGCGCGGCCGTCACGCACGGGGCGAATCGCGTGCTCCGCGGCAGCGGATTCATCTACGGTCAGTGGATCAACGACGGGATTATCCGTTCTGATCAGGCCGGTCGGAACATGCAGTTCACCACGTTCGCCGCGCAGACGAATCGCAACCTCATCTCGGCCGTCAACGGCGCGACGCTCGGTTTCTCGGGCGGTTCGCTGAACCAGAGCGTCGGGCCCGGGCGTTTGGTGGCCGACGGCGGCACCGTCAACCTGAGCAGCATGAGCGTCACGGGCGGCTCGGTCGAGGCGATCAATGGCGGGACCGTCAACCTCAACGGGCAGACAACATACAACGGCGTGACGCACCTCGGGCCGATCAACATCCCCAACGCCGGCACGCTGATCATCGCCGGTTCGGGGTTCAGTCACAACGGCACCATCACGATCAACGCCAGCGGCGGGGCGAACAACACCGTCTTCCGCTTCGATCAGGCGGGCACTTTCGCCGGTACGGGCACAACCGTGCTCAACACCGTCGGCACGGACCTCAACGCCGCGTACATTCAGGCCAACGGCGTGGCGATGGTCCACGGGCCCAACCGCGTCCTGCGCGGCAGCGGCAACATCTACGGGCAGTGGACGAACCAAGGCATTGTTCAGGCGGACATCCCGGGGAAGGTCCTGCAGCTGTTCAGCTCGGGCGTGACCACGAACAACCAGAACCTGCTCACCGCCATCAACGGCGCGACGCTCCAGATCAACGGGCAGACGATCTCGCAGACGAGCGGCGCACGGACCGTTGCCGACGGCGGCATCGTCTCGCTCCAGAACGCATCGTTCAACGGCGGTTCACTCGAGGCGATCAACGGCGGCTCGTTCAACGTCAACGGGGCGCTGACACTCAGCAACCTGCAACTCCTCGGCCCGCTGAACATCCCGTCGAGCGCGTCGCTGACCTTCGGCACCATGCCGTTCGTTCACGATGGCGTGATCACCATGAACTCCAACGGCGGCGTCGCGCAGAGCGTGCTCCGGTTCAACCTCGCCGGCAACGTCGGCGGCGCGGGCACCATCCATCTCAACGCCACCGGCGGTGATGTGAATCGCGCAAACATCAACGTCTCCGCCGGCATCGTCACCTTCGGCCCCGACCGTACCCTCTCCGGTTCGGGCATTCTCTACGGCGCCTACGTCAACAACGGCACCATTTCCCCGTCGGGCTCGCTCCGCCAGATCAACATCGCCAGCTCCCTGACCATGGGCAGCACCAGCAAGACCAAGATCGTCCTCGGCGGGCGCAACACCGGGCAGTTCAGCCGAATCGTCGGCGGCACCATTAATCTCGGCGGCAGCGTCGAGGTCGAACTTGTCGATGGCTTCGAGCCCGCCGCGGTCGATCAGTTCACTTTCCTCACCGCGAGCGTCCTGAACGGGAACTTCAACACCTTCATCCCGCCCGTGGGCAGCTCCGCGTTCCGTCTGATCCGCAACAACAACAACGTGACGCTGCTGGCGTACTCGCGTCCGTGCCAGCCGGCGGACATCGCCGACGATCAGGGCACGCCGCTGATCAACCAGGACCGAAACATCAACGTCCCGTCCAACGGCGTGAACGAGGGCGACTTCAACTGCTTTTTCAACACCTTCTTTCTGCCCGCGCCAGAGAACGCCGCATGCGACATCGCCGACGATCAGGGCACGGCCCTGCCGCCGTTTGATGTCGGTGGAACGAACGGCGCCGCGAACAACGGCGTAAACGAGGGTGACTACAACTGCTTCTTCAACAACTTCTTCCTCCCGTGCCCGTGATGCATAGCGGTTGTGGTTACCGGGCATGTACGGATTCTGATCGGAGAGAAAGCACCTCAGAGTGGTGCGAGGCGCGGTTGAAAGGGGTCGGTTTGGTTGTCGTATGCTGCGGCGTGATGCACCATTGGCGGACCGCATCACCCGCTGGCCGACGGCCGATGGCGGGTGGTGTCCGCGCGCTGTTGCAGAGCGCAATCATTCGTGCGGTTGGTTTCAAGGCGTTCGATCAGTGTTGAGTCTGATAAAGAGAAAGAGAAGCACACGCATGCACGCGAAGCGGTTGAATCTGGTGATGAAGGCCGGTCTGGCTCTGGGTGTTTGCGCGTCGGCGGTCCCGAGCACCTCGGCGCAGCTCCGCGTGGTGAACTGGAACGTCACGAACTACTCCAGCGGGCGCGTGGCGGACTTTCAGAATGCGATCTATCTCGCGGGCCCCGCGGGGAGCATGAACCCCGACATCATCGTCGTGGAAGAAGTCAACACCGACACCGGGCGAACGAACTTCCTGAACCTCCTGAATACGTTTCCAGGCGGGCCGACGGACTGGGCGGCGACGCCGTACGTCGCGAATCCGTCGTTCCCGTCGAGCAACCCGATGCACGTGCTGTACTACCGCACAAGCAAGGTGACGCTGCTATCGCAGGCGGGGGTGCCAACCCCCCCCTTCACCGTGAAACGCCTGGGCACGGGCACGGGAACGTGCAATACCTGCCCGCCCCGTGACACGCACCGCTATCTCGTTCGCCTCGCGGGGTATCCCGCGTCGAACGCTTCGGAGTTGTACATCTACGGCGCGCACTTCAAGGCCGGCACAAGCTCAGAGGATCCCGACCGGCGTGAGGCCGAGTCGATCCGCCTGCGCGATGACAGCGACGTGCTGCCGACGGGCGTGAACTTCCTTCTCGCGGCGGACCTGAACGTGCAGTCGTCGAACAACGCGGCGTACGTGCGCTTGACCGAGAACGGCGCGAACGCCGCGGGACGGTTTATCGACCCGATCAACTCCCCCGGCTCGTGGGAGAACAACTCGAACTTCAGGATTCTCCACACGCAGGAGCCCTCGAGCGCGATGGACTCGCGTCACGATCAGATCCTCATCGCCCCCACGCTCCGCAACGGCACGGGCATCGAGTACATCGGCTCAACCACGCTGGCCTATTCCACCACAACGTGGAACGACCCGAACCACACCTACCGCGTCTGGGGCAACGACGGTACCACCTACGACGTGCCGATCAAAACCACCGGCAACACCCAGGTCGGCCCCACCATCGCGCAGGCGCTGATCAACTCCGTCCAAGGCAACGGGCACCTGCCTGTCTTCCTCGACCTGCGCGTGCCGGCGAAGATCTGGGCCACGCCCACCGTCAACTTCGGCACCGTGAATGTCGGCGCGCCCGCCAGCGCCGTGATCACCGTCCGCAACGGCGACGCGCTCGTCAGCGGCAGCGACCCGCACTTCGCACGCTTCAACCGAGGCAACACCTCCGCCTTCGAAACCCTCACCTACACCCTCAGCGCCAGCAGCGGCTTCACCGCGCCCGGTGGTTCGTTCAACCGCACCGCCGGCGCGAGCAGTTCCTTTCAGAGCAGCCACACCATCACGATGAACACCTCTACCCCGGGGACCAAGACCGGGACGATCACCATCAGTTCCAACGCCGCCGGCACGCCGACGTACGTGATCAACGTCACGGGGATCGTCGTCGCTCCGCCGCCGCCCTGCCCCGCCGATATCGCCTGCGACGACGGCACGCCGCTGGCTGAGGCACCGGGCTGCGTGAACAACGGCGTGAACGAGGGCGACTACAACGCCTTCTTTAGCGCGGGCGGCTTCTTCGCTCAGGCCGCGCTGGGTGCCAACGCCATCGGCGCGTTCTGCGACATCGCCTGCGACGACGGCACGCCGAAAACCGAAGCCCCGGGCTGCGTGAACAACGGCGTGAACGAAGGCGACTTCAACGCCTTCTTCAACAATCTGTTCATTCCCTGCTCCTGACGAACGAAAGCAGACCTGCGATTTCGTTCCATCATCACGGATTCCCCGGGTTTCCGGCGTGTGCGCGATCTCACGCAAGGGATGTTCCCGATTGTGTTTACGTACTCCGTGTGAGAAACTCGAAGCGTGCCGATGGTGACGCGCGGGGCGTTGTTCGTCTGCACGTGTTCGTGGTCGGAGTGCCGCGGAACTGCCCGCGGCTTTTTAGGGAGCATGCCATGCCCGTTCTCGCAACCGCCAACCGTTCAATTTCTTCACGCAGGTTCGGATCATGCACGTTGCCAGCGACCATCGGCGTGCTGATGAGTCTCTGCGGCACCGCCGCCGCTTTGCCGCCCATGACCATCCAGGTCGTGCTGAAGGAAGGCGATACCGTCAACGGCGTGACGGTCACCAGCGTCGACGGCGCATCGGTCAACTCGCTAGGCAACTGGTGGGCGACGGTGAACTCGTTCTCCGGCACGCAGCCCCAGGCCGCCATCCGCGATGGCGCGGTGATCTACACCGAGGCCTCGATGGTCAACGGGCCGAGCGGTTCCGTGCGGGTCTTTGATTGGAATCAGACGACGATCAACGACCAGGGGCAGCAGGTCTGGCCTCTGTTGACCGTGCCGACCAGCGGGACCGACTCGGGGCTCTTCTACAGCGAAAACGGCGCGGCCCAGACAGAGAGGGGGCCTATGAGGGCACGCTGGCCTACGACGAAGGCTTCGGTCGTGCCGCGACCTGGGCCTCGTTCGCCGATGTGAAGATGCTCAGCAACCGCCGCGCGTTCATGATCGCCTCCGTCGACGACTTCTCCGTCACCGGAACCATCAACCGCGCCGTCATGCAGGCGACCTTCAACGCCGACGGCACCCTCGCCTCCACCATCCGCTACGCCACCGAGGGCGACACCCTCACCGGACAAACCGTCCCCATTCGCGGTAGCCAAGTGACCAGCAGCCAGAACGACGCCAACAACAACGGTCAGTTCATCTGGGTCCCGCTGCTGCGCAACCCCGACGCGCCAACAACCGCCGACGAAATGATCTACCTCGGCACCAGCACCGAACTCGTGAAGGAGGGCTCGCCCTCGATCATCCCGGGACGCAACTGGGGCAGCCAGAGCAGCACCAACAGCGCCGTGGGCATCAACGACAACGGCGATTACGTCTACCGCGCCCTGCTCGACGGTGCCACCGCCACCAACAGCGTCATCGTCAAAAACGGCGTGAAGTTCATCCAGAAGGGCGACCCTTTCCCGCCGAACCCCGCCTTCATCGTGACGGCCATCAACAGCGGCTCCACCTGCGTCCGCATCGACAACCAGGGCTTCGTCTGGTGGTGGGCCGATTGGTCCGACCCCGATGCCAACATCGACACCGGCATCATGCGCGGCAGCGAGATCGTCCTGCAGGAAGGCATGACCCTCCCCGGCGGCGCGGTCCTCGACTTCTTCTCCACCGGGCCCGAAGATTTCAGCGTCTCACGCGACGGCAAACGCATGGCCTGCGTCGTCACACTTGCCGGCGGCATCGAGGCCGTCGTGCTCGTGACCTTCCAGTCCACGCCCGCAAGTTGCAACCCCGCCGATATCGCCTGCGACAACGGTGCCCCGCTGGTCAGCAACCCGGGTTGCACCAACTCAACCACAGGCCCGAATGAGGGTGACTACAACGCCTTCTTTGCGGCCGATGGTTTCTTCTTCCAAGCCGCGCAAGGCCCCGCGGGCATCGGCGGCACCTGCGACATCGCCTGCGACAACGGCGAGCCGCCATCGCGCGCTCCTGGCTGCACCAACAACGGCGTCAACGAGGGTGACTTCAACTGCTTCTTCAACAACCTCTTCCTGCCGTGCGTTTGATAGTGAAGAAGGGAAAAGTGCGGAGTGTGAGAACCCCAGGGCCCGGACCTGCGTCCTGACAACGTGAACCACACGAAGCCCCGGATCGAGATGTCCGGGGTTTCTTTTTCTTCGGAGCGAACAAGGTCTGAACTCGGGTCGCGTGTATGGTGTATGTACGCATTGCCACGTTCATCGATGTGAACTTGAAACCATAGGGGTTCCCCTTGGTTGGTCTTCCCGGTTTTGAAGGACTTGTCGAGGTCAAGGGGGAATCTGTGTGGAACTTGGGCGAAGTTGGCTTACTTTGAATAGACAAATCCGAGAGGTTTAATTCGCGGGTGGATTGATGCGTCCAACGTGTGGCGGGTCGGCCTGCGGCTCAACCTCGGCGGGTGGTGCGACTCACTTTCAGGAGACTCGAATGAAGAAGCTTCTCGCGTTGGCGGCCGCGGCGGTGTGTGTTTCTCCCGCGCTCGCGCAATACACCGCCGGTCCGTTCGCCGGTCCATTCACCGTCCCGATCAACGGGCAGTTCCAGTCGATCGATCTGAGTGGTCCGGCGGTCCCGCCCGCCTCGTACGGGTTCGTACAGATCCGCGCGGACTACTCGTTCGATACCCCCAGCAACCAGTTCCAGAACGACATCCGCGCCGCGCTGACCAGCGCCGCCGTCAACGGCGTCACGACCATCCCCGGCACCACCACGCGCTACTACAGCAACTTCTCCACCGGCGGCGCGGCACCCACCTCCGCCCTTGCCAGCAACACCCCGGGCACGATCCTCTGGGACGCGAACATGGACTCGGCCTTCGTCGCCGACGGCGTCAAGCCGCTCTTCCTGGCCTTCCGCACGAGCTGGACCTCGGGTCAGCCGGTGAAGCTCTCGAACCTCACGGTGACGCTCTCCACCGCGGCACCCTCGATCCCCAACGAGACGTGCGCCACAGCGACCGACATCACCCCGAACCTCGCCACCGCCCTGACGGGCCCCGGTACGTCGACAGTCCTGCCCTCGGTGCTCATGGTCGGTGGAAGCGGCGCACCGGTCGCCCAGCCGACCTTTGGCTGCTCTGCCGCCGCGGTCACACGGACCGTCTGGTACAAGTTCCAGCCCCCGGCCAGCGCGCCGTACCGCTTCCAGACCTGCACCAGCAGCGGCACGATCAACAACGTCACCAACAACATCATCGGGATCTTCGAGTACAACCCCGCCGATCCTTGCGGCGCACTGACGCAGGTTTCCTGCTCAACGCTGACCTGCACCGGCGGCGCGCTGGCTATCCCCGTTGAGCTTGACGCCGCGAAGAGCTACTACGTAGTCGTCGGACGCACCGGCACCACGGCTCTGGGCTCCGCCGAGAAGCGGTACCAGCTCCGCGCCGATCGTGTTGCATCGCTGCCCGTCTGCACCACTTCCGAGACCGAGCCCAACGACAGCAAGGCCGCTTCGAACATCGTGACGCTGAACGCCGGCGAGGTCATCTGTGGCAACAGCACCGGCACCGACACGCTGACCCCGGGGCTGACGTCCGCCGATTTCTTCAAGGTCAAGGCGAACATCGCCGCCGGCCCGGCCCGCATCGTCCGTCACCAGATGCGTCCGTTCACCTTCACCGGGACGAACAACGTCGAGATCCTGGGCATCGGGCAGACCGGCGGTGTGGCGACCCCTGCCACGCTCTCGGTGCTTCAGAACACCTCGTTCCTCCCCGTGGCCATCACCGACAAGCACGTGCAGTTCTACACCCTGGGCAACCCCGCTGCCGCTGACGACGCGAACGTGTACGTCCGCGTGACCGGCGTGCCTCAGGCCGTGACAGACTACCGCGTTCAGATGACCTCCAGCGACGTGACGCCGGTGGATCTGGCGCGCACGCTGCGTCCGGGCACCATCACCATCAACACCGTCGGGCAGACCGGTGGAACCCAGACCGACACCGACATGATCATTTTGGACTCGGACTTCAAGGTCTTCAGCAACTTCCTCAACGATGATGCGCCGAGCCCGAGCACCAGCCTCGGATCGACCCTCACCCGCACCTTCGCCGCCGGCACATACTACCTCGCTATCGCGGAGTACAACGTCGCCACCAGCATCACCAGCCCCACCGATGATCGCTGGCGCGGCGCTCCGCTGAGCGACTTCGGCGGCGTGATGGCCCGTGGCGATGCGGCTCCCAACGCGACTCCGACCAACGTCAGCTTCAAGATCACCGACACCGATGGTGACGTCGCTACCGCCGTCAACACCGTCGGCCCGTGGGATATCGCGTTCTTCAAAATCGTCGTTGCTCCCGCCACCAGCGCCGGCTGCAACCCCGCAGACATCGCCTGCGACGACGGCACGCCGCTCGTCTCGGCTCCGGGCTGCACCAACAGCACCACCGGCCCGAACGAGGGTGACTACAACGCCTTCTTCGCCGCCGACGGCTTCTTCTTCCAGGCCGGTCAGGGCCTGGCGGGCGTGGGCGGGTTCTGTGACATCGCTTGCGACGACGGCGAACCGCTGGGCCCGAACCCCGGCTGCTCCAACGGCGGCGTGAACGAGGGTGACTACAACTGCTTCTTCAACAACCTCTTCCTCTCCTGCATCTGATGC
>Ga0209985_10004951_pt1 | contig 10524 bp, 13 predicted proteins | sample NOAtaG_FD_187305 | JGI IMG/M metagenome (GOLD analysis project Ga0209985, IMG submission 187305) | Freshwater lake microbial communities from Lake Erie, under a cyanobacterial bloom - NOAA_Erie_Diel6S_1000h metaG (SPAdes) (version 2) | ecosystem: Environmental > Aquatic > Freshwater > Lake ... | reverse complement strand
CCGCCTCGGGATCTTTACCTCTGAAATTTAGTTAATTTAAAAATCACTGCAATTTCAGAAGAGTTGCAACAATGAACCTATTGGGTCAAAACTACGTCAACAACAACAACAACAACAACAACAACAACATCAACAACAACGTCAACAACCAGAAAAAGACTGATTTGTGCAGATTTTTGGAAACTTATGAAATAGACAAAAATGTACTTAGCAATCAGTACAACATGGTTGCAATCGGACATAACAAATTAAACAAAAAAAAAGTTATTGTAAAATGTGTCAACACTACAGAATATCAAAAGCAAAAAGAAGCCAATATCCTGAAAAAACTACGCCATGTTCCAGAGGTTATATATTACCTTGACCATTTTTATTTTAGCAACACAAAACATGTTATGGTCACAGAATTCTTTGGAGACTACAATTTAACTCGATTTTTGCGACTGTTTGCTCCTATTTCGGAAACTACTGCTAACAAAATCTTCAAACAGTTGGTGGATGTATCTGAAACTTGTTACAACCTTCGTATTTTACACAAGAAAATTAAACCCTCTAATGTACTTATTGACGTGAAATCATTGAAAATCAAACTGCACAATTTCAATACAGCATGTACAATTGGCGAGGACGAAAAATTTACAAAGACATATCTGTGCGAGGAAATTGCTCCTCCTGAATTTTTTACTACTTTAACATTCACAGCCAACTCCCTTTATGTCTGGAGTTTGGGACTTATCCTGTTTGAAATGTTGTTCAACAAAAAACCTTTTGAAAACAAACAAGCTGTTATTAGTACACCATGCCGAGCTTCTACGGATCGTCCTGTAGATATAAATGCTGTTGTCCTGTTAGCCTGGATGTTGACAAAAGAACCGGATCAACGAATTAAACTACATCAACTTAAATTTCATCCTTGGCTGAGCAAAAAATATTAAATGCTTAGCTAAGCCAAAAAAAAAAATTTTTAAAATCCTTGACTAAGCAAAAAAATGCCAAATCTATTTTTTCAGATAAACAATGGAAAACTCAAAAGTTTGCCAGTATGAAGAAAATAAAGAAGAGGATTACGAAATCAGCGGGTCACCTGTTACACCAACTTCAAGTTCTCCACAACCCTGTCTACAAAACCAACCACCCAAACCGTCGTTAGATGACATTAGCCTTCGTCTACAAATTTTAGCACTGACCGAACAATTAGAACTGCTAGAATCTATTACTAAAGGAGATTGCACTATTGGAATTTCAAACATTTCCAACTTGAGAAACCCAGAAAACTCTAATTCATGGGAAGATCGTATCTACGGACTTTTATTTGACAGCGAAATTCCTTTTGCATGGGTTCTAGAAATTATTCCTACCGAAATAGAAAACCCATCTGAAACCAATGACATTGAAATAGCCTACGTATATTTTATAAATGAATTAACAAAAAATGAAAGCAAAAAACGAATTGAACGTTTTATACACGCTGCATACTACAATCAGGTTCATATTGTATAAATATTTTGTTCTTTTTTTCAGAAAAAATGGATTTTGAATTGGACTCATCAATTGTAAGCGAACTTCCGTCAATTACAAAGATTCAGAACAAATTTCAAATGAAAAGACTCAAAAAAAGAACTCATGCTGTGGAAACGGCCATGTTTGAGTCTCAAACAATTACTTTGGAAGGATGCAATCAACTTCGCGGAATTATCGGTCAACACTGGACGTCAAGAATTCTAGGTCTCTTTACCGATGCAAGAATACCTCATGCCTACATTCTTAACATGTCCTCAATTGAAGAAAATGAACCAGAAAATGAAATACCTAACACAATTAAAATTGAACTCATAACCTACCGAACAAAGTTATATGTATTTAGTAGGTTGTTACAATTTCTAACAGAAAATCGAAAAAATGTTAATATTTACAAAAATTAATATTTCAGATCAAAATGGATACAATAAATATACCAACACCTATTTACAAGTCTGTACCACCTGATGAAACTGACAGTCCACCACAACTAATTCAAGTACAGTCCTTAACTTATGGTCAACGACATAATCTCAATCCTAAAGGATTTTTTATTAGAAACGACAACCACATTGTAATTAAACCGAAAAAATGGCGTGTTATAATTTTTCCAATAGAAATTGTAACTAATTTACCCGCAATTTGTATAGCTTCTTGCAATGTCAGACTCTTATATTGTTACAAACTTTCACAATCTCCTATTGTATTCAATACAAACGATGGATACGTAAAAATACCATTATACAATTATGGAATCAATTCTGTAACTTTGTTTCCTTTTGAACTCACCGTTAATTGCACAATTATCTTACAAAAAAAACCCTACTATTCAAGTGATAATCTATAATAATTTTTTTAGACAAATGCTGTCCAACCCCAACCGCCACACGACTCTGATCCATTTCTGCCTAAATCTTTAGAATTGCAACAACAGACGCAACAAATTGTGCGAAACATTCTTCAAACTGAAATTACTTATAAATTGTGTTGCCTTGGAATGTTAATTATTATATTAATGTTAACGCTTTTTTACAATCCACAGCAAACCATTGAAAATTTGTCACCAGAACAAAAATCGTTTTACCAATTTCAACAATCATTTTATCAAATGTTATTCAAAAATAAATCTAGCCTTAATGACACAATTTTCCAATTCAATTAAAACATGTTTTATCATAGTAATCATGTTTGCATTTCAGACACAATCTTTTCAAAAAATATGACAACCTCCAAATTCACATATTGTCAAATAAACCCACTTGACCACGAAGAAGCCCTCAACCTTTTTTGGAACGACTTTATGCCTCACGAACCTGCCAGCCGTCTAGCTGGATGTTGCACAAAAACGGGCTACAGAATACACAATTTAGACAATATGCTAAGGGAAATGTTAAAAAACAACATGTGCTACACGGCAAAAGACGAAAAAGGAGAATTAGCAGGAGTTATTTTTTGCACAATTTATTTTCAAACAAAAAATAATTCGACCAAGTTGTTTACTAAGGAGGAATTCATACATCAGGGATGGCCAGCAGATTTTTCCGAAGTGCTACTTTTGTTACAAGAATTAAGCCCTTTTTCAAAAATTATGACTACAAAGAAAACAGATAAAATTCTAGATCTTTTTGCTATTGTAGTGAAAAATAAATTTAGACGACAAGGTATTGCAACTCAACTGATTTCTTGTGCCCTTGATAAAGCTAAATCACTAAAAATTCCTTTAGTAAACATTACTTGCACTTCATCGTTTACACAACGTTGCTCTATTAAATTGGAATTTAGCAAAGAGAACTCTATACTCTACAAAGATTGGAAATGTAAAGACCAAATTATTGGTCAAGAAAATATTGATCCCGTTCATTCAGTTGCTGTGTCGTATTTAAAATTTGTAACATAATCCTTTTTAAATCGTTATACTGTCGTTCTTACCTATACGAAATTTAAAAAAACTATTTCTTTTAAAATATTATTTTCAGATTACCATGGCTGATAAACTACCGGTTAAATGTTTTGACGATAACTGCCTTATCGTACTAACTGATCAAGCCATCAGTATCAATCATAAAACAGTTACTTTTGTTAGCACAGTAGCACAAACTTTTTTGCCAGAAGGTCATGTATTTGAAGTGAAAAATCATACCTATCACAGCAATTGGTGCATAGGTGCAAAATTTCTTTACGAAGTCAACGGTGTCATCTCTTTTCCTATTGTGGCCAAAAAACAAGACATCATCAAACCTGGTATGGCCATCTGCCATCTTCAAATAGTTAACGTGCAAGAAGTCTTTCACAGACTTAAAGGTAGGCAACAAATTCTGTAAAACTTTAAACCATAAATATTTAAAAACAAACTCTAAATCCACTTCAACTATTTCAGAAGAAACTGATGCGGACTACTATTTTTCAACAGAAGATGAAACCGAAGAACGTGTTCAACATATTGAACGCCCTGCAAAAGATCCCCTTATATGTGAACCACATATTTGCAAAAAGGATAAAAATGTGTGATTGTATTTTTAGAAGTAAATAAAAAAATGACATCTTTTCTGGTTCATTGCATCTATTGCAAATACGAGACATCCTCCTTCCTAGAGCTGCTGTTTCACATCAATCAATACCATACTAAAACCTACACTCCAGCAACGTGTCTTCAGTGCAATTATGTAATTCATGATTTAAACCTTTATGGCAAACATATTGCTGAAACCCATCTCCCCTCTATATTTGTGTGCTCTTACTGTAAGCATGAAACTTATGACAGTGATTCAATTCAAACGCACATCCAACAACTTCATACTAATCAGAAAAAATATTTATATTTTTGTCCTATTTGTGATTTGAATACAACTTCAAAAAAATTACTCGACATACATAATAAAAGATGTCATGGAATAGAACCAAATATTGATTTAAACTTGTTTTCATGCATAATTTGTTCATTTAAAACTGAAACAAAAACTAAATTAAATCAGCATACAAAAACATGTCATGTTAAAAAAAAGCAAGTTTTCTGCGACATGTGTAGTTGGACTGGATCTTGTGCAAAAAATTTAGCCCAGCATAAGAAAATACAACACCCGTGGATTGAAACCTCTTCATTCTTAAATATTTGTCATATGTGTGACCTTACTTTTGAAAACAAATGTCAACTATTAATTCATTCCGAAAAAAATCATTGACTTTTACAGATAAAGATGACCTACAACAAATAGTGTCATTTCCCAACATTCACCAACAATTCACTATGACCCGCTATCATTTTACCTGTTGTAGTGAATTATCCGACAAAGAAAAATGTTTCATCGATAAAGAAAACTATTTACATATAACACCTGCATTATATGTGAATTGTGAACAACCAATTGTAATATTGGCACAACAATCTATTTATGCATTTATTTGCAACAAACCATTTCTACAACATGCAACTACCAATCCTCTGAAAGGCTGTCAGATTATTACATCCTTTGATCCATTACCGTGTGAAACATCAAATACATGCATAGGATTTAAACTTATGAATACTAATGAACACACCGACATTTATATAGAACCTAACACGTCATTAGACACCATATTTAGTATTTTGAGTATACAATTTATGCCTACTTGGATTAAATTATCAACATACCTAATATAGTAATCATTTACTTATTAAAAATCATTATTTTTTTTTACAGAAATGACAATAAAAATGTCTCATTTGATTTTTAACACGTTCCTTGCCCTTATTACAATCCTACTTGGATTTATACTTCACATTTGTTATCTATATTTGTTGAGAAAACCAAAAAGAGAATATATGGCCCAGTTTGCACTATGTTGTAAACGTACACTAGATCTATGTTGTAACCGTACAATGTCTCAATGTTGTAACTTTTCAAATCACCTAAAGGCCGTATATGAATTAATGTAAATATTTTTTTGAATTCATTTCAGATGACGAAATATGTTATTTTCGAAAGTGATCCAATATTTATCAACTTTAATTCAGGCAACACCGATTTTATCTACAAACCCACAGGAATCTTCAATACTGGAAAATCGTTTAAAATTAAACCAGGACAAAAAATAATTGTGATTCCTGTTCAGCCAGGAAAATATGGATGTTGGAGACAACAAAAACTAGAAATTCAAAACGGAAAAGTGACGGAATCCGAACAATACAATTACTTTCTGCTCATTATTGAAAACTGTTGGTTAAAAAAAACAGTCACAGTAGCGCACGGGGCTACACTACACTCTCTCCTTGCCTGTTCAAACATTTCACACACAATGATGTATGCTAGTTTCCACACACTACAAACTATTTTGCTACAAAAAGAAAACAAGCCTAACAATGAAAGTGACGATGAGACCGATGAACAAAAAAAATGTGAACACGACCATTATACACAAGACCTACTTCAAAAATTAACTTCACCCAAACCATATGAATATTTTAGCCCATCAATAGAAGTGTCAGTATAAAACCCGATATTATGTAATCTACTGTGAAGAATTTAATTTGTAATAAATAACATAACTATTTAAAATGTGTTTTATTTTTTAGCTCATAATACTGTTAAAAAATAATTTAATTTTACTAAATAAAAAAGTACTGACTTTTTTCAGAAAAGTAAAAAATGGTTCTTCATGTATCGGAATCTTATTGGTGTATGTTGTGTTTACTTTATGGAATAACTGCTTTTTCTTTTTATTTAGCAGTAATTGCTTGGAATTTAAGAAGAACACTTCACTGTCCATATGTTGGAACCAGTTTCAATTTTTAAAACCAAATCGTCACACAACTCTAATTAAAGAACGGCAGCAACAGCAACAAAAAGTATGTATAAATGTATGCATAATTATACTTGCGTGACTGTCAATTCAATACAAATTGTATTAATCTAATAGTAAATTATCATATTATAACATATTACGGACAAGAGCAAGAATAATATGTCTTATGAAAATACATCCTAGAGGCGGACCGGGTACAAGTAGCAAGAAATGATACATAACTTACATTTTCTTTGCCTGATTGCTTGATAGTAACACAGCAAAGTAAATAAGAGTCATGAAGCATTTATTGCTACTTGTGCCCGGTCCGCCTCTAGGATGCATTTTCATGAGGCAAATTGGTCTAGCTTTTAATACAGTGTAGGTTGTTACAAATTGCACGGAATTATCAATTACGCAAATACAATTTTGCATACAAATATAAATTACTCTAAATTATTCTAGGCATTTCTAAATTATACAAAATTTAAGTTTTGTCCCCGTCAAGTGTATGAATCTCCTATTTTAGAAATAATTTAAAGGTATTGACCAATGAGAAAAAAGGGGGGTTGAAAGTAGTATCATTCAAAAAGTCTCCTTTTAAGCTAATTTCGAGGAAATGTTCAAAAGAATCTGTGCAGGTCCCATTGTGTGAAAGGCATAAAACCACTCAGCGAACCCTCTTCCTATTATTTGCAAGCAATAATTTATTCCCAATGACGCTATTGTGTATGGCTGCGACTCACTTTTCACATCATAAACTTAATTGAAACATCGCTATCGTACATCCTCCCCGTTATTTGAGATGACGGGTCAGGTCTGCATAATAAATCTTTTCAAATAACGCTAACAAACCTTGCAACGTTTGGAGTGTCGGCAAAGAACCAATAGCGATGTTTGAATTCACCACGTGGCATGCAAGTTTTGCGGATTTTTTCATAAAACTCCGACACTATACCGTTATTGGGAATCAATTATTTATTTGAAATGACAGAAACAGGGTTTGCTAAGTAGTTTTAGGCCTTTTACAGGATGAGACCTGCACAGAATTTGGTTGAAAATCTCAGCGTGAATAGCTTGAACTGAGACTTATTGAATGCTACCACTTTCAACCCACTTCTTTTGTCACTGGTCAATACCTTTAAACAAGTCTATCGGTTTGTATCCCAGAATTTTTTCTAAACTCTCTTATAAATATAAAAACATAAAATTACTTTAAATTTTTTAGTGCCGTTACAAAAAAAATCTGTATGAACTCCGCGTTGAATCAAAATCTGCCAGGTTATTCATGCCAATAATTTGTCGGCAAATATAAACTCACCTAGGACTATTTAGTACCGTTACCCAAAGTGTCCGTTACAGTCTTTAAGCGCTTTGTTTAAATTAAAAACTTGAAATAACTTACGTCCATCCCGTTCTGCTTCGCGCCACCAACTGCCTGCCCTTCGCTCCCCCCTCCCCCCCAGTCAGCCAGTCCTTACACGCTGCAAACTCCCAAACGCAAAAATAACGGCTTTTTAAAAAACTCAATAATGAAATTTTTTATTTGTCCCGTTAAAAATATTTTTTACACAAATAATTTACATTATTATAAACGTTACTTTTATAATTTATATTTTATAAAAAAAAATTTCGAATAGAACTATTTTTTAAAAATTTAATTTTCCAATGTTTCTTTTGTAGGATTTTCGATACAAATTCTTTTATTCTTTTAAGTCGTTTCATCTTTTCACTTTTTTAAATTCTAAAACCTAAATTTGCATCTCAGGCACTTGCCATGGTCTAACAACTCAGCAAGCCGTATTACTCCGCCATATTACTCCGCCCCAACACCCCAACGAACTATATTTTTAACATGCAATAAAAATATGATTATTTCTTCTGTATACATTATTTAGTCGTTTTTTAATTTAAAATAATTGTATAAAAATTTTATCATATTGTCTGTGTGCATAGTTTCTTCATTCTTCGTTAAAAACAGACATTATAGTAACAGTTACATTCGCCGCTTAACACCCTTCCATCTAGCGGACAAACTGCGAACTAATACCCAACCGAACTATATTTTCTTCCTGTACAATATATTCGTTTATATATTTAATTATTACAGTTTTGAAACTATTTTAATTCATTCAAAAAATGTAAAAATATATTTAAAAACCCATTATTCATATAGTTCTTTGTTGTAATGTCTATAACAGGCAGATTTGTTTCTTTAGTGTCCGTCACTTTACAATTAATGCTACAGAGAATTTTTCCAAAACCCCACGTCAAATTCTTACACCAAAAACTTTTCTTTCAGACTATCATGAAATGGGAAATTCAGTCAGCCGTTAATTTAATAACGCATCTAGTTCGATTAAAAGTACCAAATATTAGAGAATACAAACTCTACAAATTTCGTGCAAAACTAATTGAACGTTTAGCCCATAGATATTCTACCCATTGGTACCCGGAAAAACCACAAAAAGGATCGGGATATCGAACAATTCGAAAAAATGATAAAATCGATCCTATAATAACATTTGCCGGAAAATCAGCTGGATTTACAGAAGAATATTTGATTGAAATTCTTCCTGAATTTACCATTTGGATAGACCCATTTGAAGTCATATACCGATTTGGTGAAAATGGTCCCCTGTGTGTTTTATATGATTACACGCATCCCGGACCATGGAAACACACTAATAAAATCTATCCCGCAAAATCGAAACCTCCATTTAATCTAAGAACTTACTTTTTTCAAAAAATTAATAATTTTAAACATTGTATGTTACAATTTATATGTCCAAAAAATAAAAAACAATAAAAAATAAAATTTTGTTTTATTTTTGCCTAATTTAAGGTCAAATTAAAGGAGTATTCGCCTATTTATAGAAACCCAACTAGATTCATATACAAGACCTTTCCAACCATACCACTTATCTCGTACGACGGTACTCTTTAACTTATTAGAAATCAATGTCCAAGCATTTCAAGAAAGATTAGCCATACTCATGTATTCTATACGTACTTTACCCTTCTTTATGAGAAAGATTAACTAAAGTTTTTCGAGGTTTTTTATTTTTCAAACATCAGAACATCAGATTTAACAATCATTTTCATGATCCTTATATGCAGGATAATCGTCAGAAAAGTCGTGATTACAGATGGCACATTTCATACTCGCGGGCAACACTTGCGCTGTAGGTTTGGTGTCGGTCAATGGCTTAAAAGTTATAGGTCGTTTGTCGTTGGAGAAGGGTGTCCAGCCAGCAGTCAGTCCAGGTGTTTTGTCGTTCTCGTTATACACGTTAATTGAAGAGAAAGAATGCTGAGCTGATCCAGCCATGATGATGATGATGTTGGATGCCCCGATGTTCAAAGATAAACTTGTAGATGGTGATGATGTTGACGGTCGTAATGATGATGTTGTATTAGGAGGTCCCGATGTTCAAAGATAAACTTGTAGATGGTGATGATGTTGACGGTCGTAACAGGAATGATGATAACCATTCCTCACCCCCCCTATCTTATATACCACCCCAAAGTACTACTTCTTACACTAAGACGGTCAAGCGTAGGGGTCACCAAGACGGTCAAACTGACTAGTGAGATACAAAAGGGGAAGGGGAGAATAGTCACACAGGGGAGGAGAGAGAGGGGGGGGGAAGGCTAGGGGATAACCATTCCTCACACCCTCTATCTTATATACCACCCCAAAGTACTACTTCTTACACTAAGAAGGTCAAGCGTAGGGGTCACCAAGACGGTCAAACTGACTAGTGAGATACAAGAGGGGAAGGGGGAGAATGGTCACACAGGGAAGGGGAAGGCTAGGGTGTGTAACATGGATAATACAACCGCAAATTTTTTAACATCTATATGTCTTACTTTTCAAATTCTTTTTAAAACAGCTCATTTTAGGGGAAAATTCAAGGGTCACTTCGCCATAATAAGCTCTGCCTGGCTAGCCTGTTAAAGACCAAAAATACGCGCAAAAAAAAATTTGCGCGGATTTTTCCTCTTTAACAGGCTAGCCAGGCAGAGCTTATTATGGCGAACTACCCCCCCCAAAATCCCCTCTTCTTACTACTGATGATGCTACGGGGTTTTTCCCCCTCCCCCCTCCGCATCAGAGGGGGGGGGGCGGGGGGCACCCACCAGCATCGATGTATGTTCATTCATGGCTGTCTCTTCTGGTTGCGGCATAGCTACATATACGTATCTGAGAATCACAGAGGCCATCATTTCATCCATACAGCA
>Ga0209985_10004950_pt1 | contig 10525 bp, 5 predicted proteins | sample NOAtaG_FD_187305 | JGI IMG/M metagenome (GOLD analysis project Ga0209985, IMG submission 187305) | Freshwater lake microbial communities from Lake Erie, under a cyanobacterial bloom - NOAA_Erie_Diel6S_1000h metaG (SPAdes) (version 2) | ecosystem: Environmental > Aquatic > Freshwater > Lake ... | reverse complement strand
GCGCCTGGCTTCGCGTGCGCTGGGTCGCAATGGCCTGCCGGTTCGTTGCGGGCAGCGTCCCGGTCGCGCTGCTGCTGACCGGCTGCACCACCTACCCGGTCGGCAACCGGCAGGCGGTCAGCGATTGCCCGGCCTGTGCCGCCGGCACCGTCGAACTGCCGCTGCTGCCCGGGGCCTTGTCGTATCCGATCGTGGAGGTCGCGATCAACGGTCGGCCCGGATACCGTTTCCTGTTCGACACCGGGGCCATGGGCACGTTGATCTTCCGTCACCCCCGTACGGCCGACTTGGCGCTGTCATCCCGCGGCGAGATCGCCATCGGCGGCCTGGGCGATGGTGCGCGCCCGGTTGCGCAGGTGGCGCCCGGGGTCGCGCTTCAACTCGGACCACTGACGCTGCGGGACATGACGGTGCTGGTGCTGCCGGTCGATCGGCTGGCGCTGTTTGGATCGCCAGACCTGGTGTTCATCGACGGCATCATCGGCAACGACCTGTGGACCCGCTTCGGCGTGGAGGTCGATGCCGCTGGCGGGAGAATGCGCCTGCACCGCCTCGGCACGACGGACCTGGGGTCCGGCGCGCGCAGCGCCGCGCTCACGGTTCGCCACGACCACCTGTTTGTCCCGGTTCAGGTCACTCTAGATGCCAGCCGCGACCCGGTCGCCGTCGACCTGCTGCTCGACAGCGGCGCCGGCGGCGCGCTGTATCTCGTGACTGACCCGGCGCGGGGACTCGTGCCGCCGGACGGCGCCGTGACGATCGAGGGGCGCGGGATCCAGGGCCAGAGCCGCGAGATTGCCGCACGCTCCACCGCGGTCGAGGTGGCCGACGTCCGGTGGCTGAACGTTCCGACCGGCTTTGGCCCGGAGGGTGCCGGGAGCAGGCAGTTGGGTGCGGGCCTGATCGGCGTGGGGCTGTTGTCGCAGACCCGCTGGGCGGTGGATATCGGGCAAGCGCGGTTGTGGCTGGTGCCCGGCGACGCCCGCGAGCGTCGCTTCGAGGACGGCTCCTTCGGGCTGGCCACCGTCTCCGTGGCGAACCGGTTGCTCGCCCTGCTCGTGCAGGCGCGCAGCCCGGCCGCGAACGCGGGTCTGCAGGTCGGCGACGAGCTCATCTCAATCGACGGGTCTTCGATCACGGGCAGCCAGCAGGCCGCCGTCGAAGCAGCGCTGCGGACCCGCCGCACAGCGACGCTGTGTTGGCGCCGGGCCGACGAGGTGCGCTGCGGGACCTTGACGCGAGCGGCACCCTGAAGATCGCCGGGCCGTTGCGCGCCATGTCGGCTTGCCGCCTGAGCGTCGTGCGCTGCCCGCATCTGCGGCCCCGCGGTTGACGGTTCGGCACCAACCCGGCCGAGAACTGCGGCTCAACTGGCGAAGATCCACCCGCTGTCGCAGACCAAGCCAACGCCGCACCGGTTAGCGGCGGGCCACCCCGACAACGTCGGTGCTCCGACGCCCCGGCTTGCGCTGGCGCGGCGCCGCGCCGAGCCAGCCCGCGCCGGGCTCTTCGGCAAAGGCGTCGCCGTGGCGTTTGCGCAGGCCGAGCGTCGCATCATCGACGGGGCCGGCCTGATCGCGGCCGACCGCAAGCGACTGCTGGAGACTCCCGAGGCGGGGCCGATCGGTATCGCCTGCACGAACTGCCGCCGATGGTGCCGTGCTTGCGCATCGAGCATGTTCATCAGCGTCTGGACACGACGTTCCCGACCCCCCGCTGCAGCGCCGGGCGGGTCAGCGCAGCAGACCCGAAGGCAGCAGCACGGAGCCCAGGAACAGGTAGGCCGCCGTGCCCAGGCCCGCGGTGTGACCGACCGCGACGAACATCGGCCCGAACCGCGTCTCCACCTTGGCAAACAGCGAGCCGGCATAGCGCGTGCGCCCCGATTCCTGGTCGCTCGAGCCGCTGGCCTTGCCCGCCTCCAGCGACAGGCCCAGGCGTACCGCGCCGCCCACGGCGGCCGGCAGGGTTCCCACCTGGCGGGCCAGCACGGCCCGCCCGAACACGACTTGTTCGCCGTACACCGAGTCGGTCGGTGCGCCGGACAGACGCAGGAAGCCGCCCAGCGCCAGCCCCTGCGTCACGTTCAGCGCCGAGCGCAGGCCGGCCACGTAGAAATGCCCGGCCCATGGACCGTGCTGGGCCGCATACAGGCCATCAAAACGGGAACTGAAGCGGTTCAGCGTGGTGTTGGCCTCGTCGCTGACCTGACCGAAGTACTCCGCGGCAGCCGACAGCAGATAGCCGCGCGACGGAAAGCCGAGTGAGTCGAGCGTGTCGAGCGTGAGGTCACTGAAGATCGAGGTCTCGGTGCCGCTGAAGGTCGGATCCGCGTCCGGGATCGCCGAGCGCAGGCGGACCCAGCGGCGCTGGATACCGATGCGCGTCTGACCGAGGTCGAAAATGCGCCGCCCGATGGCGAGCGACGCGGCCGACGAGACCACCGTGACCACGGCCTGCGTCTTGAAGTTGTCGTACACGAAGGCGTCGTCGTTGCGGTAGGCCGCGCGCGCCGCCGAGAACCACGGCGAGCCCCGACCGAGCGGCTGATACCACTCCGTCTGCAATTCGTTCACGGCGCCGGCCCGCAGCAGGTTGCGCCACTCGCCGCCCCAGTCGTTCAGGCCCGTCAGCGTGTACAGGCCGGAGACGGTGAACTGGCTCGTGTCGCCGAAGTCGGTGGACAAGTCCAGGCCCAGCCGCAGGCGCGAGCGCCCGAGCGGCGAGGCGAGCGGCAGCAGCACGACCTCGCGTCCCGCACCCTCGCCGATGACCTGCGCGTCGACCCGCTCGGCATCGAACTCCCGCGCGACCCGCACTGCCGCGCTGCGGAGGGTGGCCGGGCTGACCGGATCGCCCGGCCTGACGCCGGCGTCGACTTGCGCCGGCAGCCGCTGGCCGTCCGGACCGCGCGGCTCGACGCGCACCGCAGTGGCGTTCGGCGGGCGCGCCGTCAACGCGACATGCTGCGCAGTCCGCCGCTGGCGGAAGCTTTCGAACTGCGCCGGTGTTACCGACCACTGCGCCAGGCGTCCGGCCTGCGCCCGCGCCGCCGCGGCGCCGGCCTCGACGCTGCGGGGCACCTGGCTGAAGTCCATGAACTGCACGCCGGTCAGATCGGGCGTGATCAGCACGTCGCGCGGCGCCAGCTCGCGCAGCGACCGCGTGACGTTCTGCTCGGTGAGGATGTTGAGCATCTGCTGCGCCATGCCGAGCGCGCTGGACAGCGCTTCCGGTCCGGCCAGCGGCGTGCCCAGGTTGACGGCGATCAGCACCTCGGCCCCGAGGTCGCGCGCCAGTTGCACCGGCAGGTTGCTGACCAGGCCGCCGTCGCCCAGGACCCGGCCGTCGACCGTGATCGGCGCAAAGGCGCCGGGCACCGACATCGACGCCCGCATCGCCGTGAACAGGGCCACGTCGGTGGGCGTCACCATCTCGCCGGTCAGCATGTCGGTGGCCACGGCGCGGAACACGAGCGGCAGCTCGGTGACCCTGAGCAGCGTCGCCGTCGGTGTCAGCTCCCGCAGCAACTGCTCGACCTCGGCGCTGGAGAACGCACCGCGCGGCAGCGTGAGTCCGCTGCGCCCGACGCCGAACTCCAGCCGCGAGGACACCAGCGTGTCGTCCTCGCGGCGCCGGTAGCTCAGCTCGTCGCGCGGCGGACGGTCCTGCAGCACCCGGCTCCAGTCGGTGGCGCGCACGAGCCGCTCGAGTTGATCGACCTCGGCGCCGCCCGCATAGGCGCCGCCGACGATCGCGCCGAAGCTCGTGCCGACCACGATGTCCACCGGCACGCGCAGCTCCTCCAGCACCCGCAGCACGCCGAGGTGCGCCATCCCGCGCGCACCGCCGCCGGACAGCACCAGCGCGATCTTCGGCCGCGCTGCGGCGCCGGGTGCAGCCGCGGTCTGCGCGCGGGCTGCCGGCGGCACGGCGGCCCACAGCGCGGCGGCTGCCAGGCAGACGGCCAGCAGCCGCAGCAGCAAGGGGGACGGAGGAGGCGAGCGGCGAGCCACGCGGCGGATGATAAGTACTGCAACGACGGGGACTGGAACACTGGGACTGGAACACTGGGACGGGAACGCTGGGACGGGAACGCTGGGACTGGAACGCTGGGACGGGAACGCTGGGACTGGAACGCTGGGACGGGAACGCTGGGACTGGAACGCTGGGACTGGAACGCTGGGACTGGGATCGGGACAGAAACCGGGATCTGGGCGCGGCCGTGCTGCCTTACCGGCGGTCCTGCCGGCGCCGGCGTGACTGCGCCGCGCGAGGGCCCGCGCATGGGTCGCCGGCACAGGGGTTTCGTCGACACGCACCGCGCCGGCCGGGCTTGCATGCGCGCCGGCGGCGCCGACCGCTGTGCGGCCGCGCCAGCCGGGGCTCTCGGCCGCGAGTACAGTCCTTGGCGGCGCAGCGGTGGGCGCGGGCTGGCCCGCCTGGGAAGTCTCCGCGTGACCGGTTCGATTCGGCGCTCACCCCACCCGAAGGAGCAGAGCATGGCTTCGCCCTGGATCGACCCCGCGGCCCTCGAGGCCCGCCGTGAGCCACTGGCCCGCTTGCCGGTGCGCGATGGCCTGCGGGCCTGCGCGCGGCTGCCCGGCGGGGCGGCGGTCGGCGCCGGCCGATCGAGGTCGCACTGATGGCCCGCACGCTTGAGGGCGGGGGCGCTGCCGCCGACAGCGCCGCCACCGCCGGCTTGGTCCCGGGCAGCAAGCAGGCACTGGAGCACACGCGCCGCTTCATCGGGCGCTACCGCGTGACGCGCGGCAAGAACTTCCGTCTCGACGACTATGAGCCGGACCACGTCCCGGACCATCTTTCGGAGCGCAAGGCCGAGGCCCGCGCGATGCTGGCGGCCGGCGTGCAGTGGCTCGCCGGCCTGCAGGACAAGCTCTATGCCCAGGACCGCCGCTCGCTGCTGCTGGTGTTCCAGGCAATGGATGCAGCCGGCAAGGACGGCACCATCAAGCACGTGATGAGCGGCGTCAACCCGCAGGGCGTGCAGGTGCACTCCTTCAAGCAGCCGAGCGCCGAGGAACTCGACCACGACTACCTGTGGCGCTACTGGAAGGCGCTGCCCGAGCGCGGGCGCATCGGCATCTTCAACCGCAGCTACTACGAGGAGGTGCTGGTGGTGCGGGTGCACCGGTCCATCCTGCAGGCGCAGAAGCTGCCGCTGGATTGCGTGGGCAAGGGCGTCTTCGATCAGCGCCTGCGCGACATCGCACACTTCGAGGACTACCTCGGCCGCAACGGCACGCGCGTGCTGAAGTTCTTCCTCAACGTCTCGCGCGGCGAGCAGCGGCGCCGCTTCATCCAGCGGCTCGACGATCCGGACAAGCGCTGGAAGTTTGCCGCCGCCGACATCCGCGAGCGCGGCCACTGGAAGGACTACATGGCCGCCTACGAGCAGGCCATCGGCGCCACCGCCACCCAGGCGGCGCCCTGGTATGTCGTGCCGGCCGACAACAAGTGGCTGACGCGGCTGATCGTCGTGGGCGCCGTCGGTCTGGCGCTGGAGGAAATGAACCTGGCGTATCCGTCCGTCGATGCCGGCCGGCTGGCCGAGCTGCAGCAGGCGCGCCAGGCGCTGGAGTCCGAGGCGGGCGCCGGCGGGGTGCGCAAAGGCAGGCGGTAGCCGGCCGGGTGGCGGCTGCAAGTCGGCCACAGGTCGGCACCCAGCCGGCCAAAGATCGGCCGCGAGTCGGCCATAGATCGTCCGCCAGTTGGCCACAGATTGGCCGCCGGTCGGCTACAGGCTGGCCACAGGTCGGCTGCAGGTCGGCCACAGGTCGGCTGCCGGTCGGCCGCGCGAGGGCGGACTGGCCGACGCGCCGTCCGCGGGCGCCCGCTTAGGGTGGCGGGTTGCGTTGGAGCAACGCCGGTTGCCGCGCGCGCCCCGGGTCGGAGGTCGCCCCGGCAAGATCGGGGCTGCGGTCCGCGATGGGGGCCGCAACGAGAACACGGGACCCGCCCGAGGCGGGCGCGGAGGGGAGCAGGGATGCAGTTCAATGGTTTGCGCGGCCCGCGGTGGGGCGTGCCCGAGCTCGGGCGTGTGGTCCTGGCGACCGCAGCGGCGATTGTGCTTGTTGCCTGCGGTCGGCAGGCGGCCGTGCCGCCGGCACCACCGGTGCCGGAAGTCGGCGTCCTGAAGGTCGAACCGCGGCCCGCGCCGCTGTCGATCGAGCTGGTGGGCGATGTGCGCGCCTTCCGCGAGGTGGAGCTGCGTCCGCGTGTGACGGGCGTGGTGGAAAAGCAGTTGTTCACGCCGGGGCAGATGGTCCGCGACGGACAGCCGCTGTTCCTGCTCGACACGCGGGCGCTCGACTCGGGCGTGGCCGACGCGCAGGCGCGGCTGATCGAGGCCGAGGCGCAACTGCAGCGCGCGCAGCAGGACGTGGCGCGCTACCAGCCGCTGCTGGCCGACGACGCCATTGCGCGCCAGACCTACGACCAGGCGGTGGCCGCGCAGAAGCAGGCCGAAAGCCTCGTGGAGTCGCGCCGCGAAGGGGTGACCCGGGCCCGGATCGACCGTGGCTTTGCCGAGGTGCGCGCGCCGGTGACCGGCCAGATCGGCCTGCAGAAGGTGGAAGTCGGCGGACTGGCCAGCGCCGGCCAGACCGTGCTGGCGGTGGTGTCGACGCTCGACCCGGTGGTCGTCTACTTCAGCGTGTCGGAGACCGAGTACCTGGAGTTTTCCCGCCGTCTGGAGGGCAGCGGCAGGTCGCTGCGGCGCGAGCCGATCCGGCCGATCGAACTGCTGCTGGCCGATGGTTCGAAGTACCGGCACGCGGGCCGGTTCGACTTCGCCGACCGCGCCGTCAATCCGCAGACCGGCACGCTCACGCTGCGCGCGGTGTTCCCGAATCCGGAGCAACTGCTGCGGCCCGGCATGACCGGCCGCGTGCGCCTCGTTTACGACGTGGCCGAGGCGGCCATCCTGCTGCCGCAGAAGGCCGTGACCGAACTGCTCGGTCGGCACTTCGTCGCGGTGGTCGGCCCCGATGGCAAGGTCGAGCAGCGCGCGGTCAGGACCGGCGACCGTCTGGGCGACCAGTGGCTGATCGAGGACGGCCTCAGGCCGGGCGAGACGGTGGTGGTGGAAGGCGTGCAGAAGGCGCGCGCCGGTGCGCCGGTCAAGGCGGTGCCGGCGGTCGTGCCGGAGGTTGCTCCGACTGCGTCGCCCACTGCTTCGCCCACTGTTGCGCCGAATGTTGCGCCGAATGTTGCGCCGACCCCCGCGCCGGGTGCCGCGGGTGCCGCCCCGGCGCCGGCCGGCGCGGCCCGGAAGTAGCGGGAGCGGCGATGGCGCGCTTCTTCATCGACCGGCCGGTGTTCGCGATCGTGCTGGCGCTGGTCATGCTGATCGGCGGCGCGGTGGCGGGCTTCGGTCTGCCGATCGCGCAGTACCCGCAGATCACCCTGCCCACCATCCGCGTGCAGGCGGCCTATCCGGGCGCCAGCGCCGAGGTGGTGGAACGCGCGGTGGCGCAGGCCATCGAGGAGCAGGTCAACGGCGTCGAGGGCATGGTCTACATGCAGTCGAGCTCGGCGGGCAACGGCGCCTATCAGCTCGACGTCACCTTCGACCTGGCGCGCAACGCCGACATCGCCAGCGTGCAGGTGCAGAACCGCGTCGCCCAGGCCAATGCGCGCCTGCCGCAGGAGGCGCTGTCGGCCGGCGTCACGACCAAGAAGAGCTCGCCCGACACGCTGATGTACGTGGCGCTGTACTCGCCCAACGGCACCTACGACGAGCTGTTCCTCAACAACTACCTGACGATCAACGTCATCGAGAGCCTCAAGCGCGTCCGGGGGGTGGGCAACGTTCAGGTCTTCGGCGCCGAGTTCGGCATGCGGTTGTGGCTGAAGCCGGACCGCATGTCGCTGCTGGGGATCTCGCCCACCGACGTGTTCCAGGCAGTCAAGGAGCAGAACCTGCAGGCGCCCGCCGGCCAGATCGGCGCGCCGCCGGCGCCGCCGAACCAGCAGTTCCAGTACGGCGTGCAGGTGCGCGGCCAGCTCGAGCAGGTGGCCGAGTTCGAGAACATCATCGTGCGTGCGCTGCCCGACGGCTCGTTCGTGCGGGTCAAGGACGTGGCGCGCGTGGAGCTGGGCGCCAAGGACTACTTCTTCACCGCCCGCTTCAACGGCCAGCCGGCCGCGGCGTTCTCGGTGAGCCTGACGCCGGACGCCAGCGCCATCGAGACGGCCGACCTGCTGCAGAAGGAGCTGGCCCGCCTGGCGCAGTCCTTCCCCGCCGACCTGCGCTACGACGTGGTGATCGACAACACGGTCTTCGTGAAGGCTTCGCTGGAGGAGGTGGTGCACACCTTCTTCGAGGCGCTGCTGCTGGTGCTGATCGTGGTGTTCCTGTTCCTGCAGAGCTGGCGCGCCACGCTGATCCCGATGCTGGCAGTACCGGTGTCGCTGGTGGCCACCTTCGCCGCCTTCACCCTGCTGGGCTTCACCATCAACACGCTGACGCTGTTCGGCATGGTGCTGGCCATCGGCATCGTGGTGGACGACGCCATCGTCGTGGTGGAGGCGGTCGAGCACCACATGCACGCCAATCGCCTGAGCCCGCGCGATGCCACCATCCGGGCCATGGAGGAGGTCAGCGGGCCGGTGGTGGCGATCGCGCTGATCCTGGCGGCGGTGTTCGTGCCGGTGGCCTTCCTCGGCGGCATTGCCGGCGTGCTGTACCAGCAGTTCGCCATCACGGTGGCGGTGTCCACCGGCCTGTCGGCACTGGTGGCGCTGACGCTGACGCCCGCGCTGTGCGCGCTGATGCTCAAGCCGAAGGACCACGCCGCCAGGCCCGGTCCGCTGGGCCGCTTCTTTGGCGGCTTCAACCGCGCGTTCGACGCCGCGACCGCGCGCTACGGCAGCGGCGTGGCGCGCGCCATCGGCGCCAGTGTCGCCTCGCTGGCGGTGCTGGCGATCCTGATCGCCACCGCCTTCGGCCTGATGGCGAAGGTGCCCGGCGCCTTCGTGCCGCCCGAGGACCAGGGCTACTTCCTCGGCTCGCTGCAGATGCCGCCGGCCACCTCGCTGAACCGCACCATGCAGGCCACCGAAGAGCTGCAGAAGATCATCGACACCACCCCGGGCGTGGCGCGCTCGCTGGTGATCAACGGCTACAGCCTGCTCACCGGCGCGGTGCAGTCCGACGCCGCGCTGATGGTGATTGCGCTGAAGCCCTGGGAGCAACGGGTCGCGCCCGAGGAGAAGCTGGGCTCGATCATCCGCGGCTTCTACGCGCGGGCGCAGTCGATCCGCGAGGCCAGCGTCATCGCCTTCAACCCGCCGCCGATCCCGGGCCTGGGCTCCACCGGCGGCTTCAGCTTCAAGCTGCAGGATCGTGCCGGCAACTCGGCGCAGGACCTGGCGCGCGTGGCGCAGGAGTTGGTCGCGGCCGCGCGGCAGCGGCCGGAGATCGGCAACGCCTATTCCAAGTTCGATCCGCGCACGCCCGCCATCCGCCTGGACCTCGACCGCGAGCGCGCCAAGAAGCTCGGCGTGGCGATCAGCGACGTGTCGCTGGCGCTGCAGACCTTCCTCGGCGGACTGAACATCAACGAGTTCTCGCGCTTCGGCCGCAGCTTCAAGGTGTCGATGCAGGCCGAGCCGCAGTTTCGCGCCGACATCAAGGGGCTCAACCTGATCTTCGTGCGCAGCGCCCGCGGCGAGATGGTGCCGCTGTCGACCCTGGTGCGGGCGGTGTCGATCAGCGCGCCCACCAACCTGCAGCGCTACAACCTGTACCGCACCGCCGACATCGGCGGCGACGCCGCGCCCGGCTACAGCTCGGGCCAGGCGATCGCGGCGATGGAGGCGGTGGCGCGCGAGGTGCTGCCGCCCGGCTACGGCTACGAGTGGTCGGGCATCAGCCGGCAGGAGAAGGAATCGGCCGGCCAGGCGCCCATCGTCTTCGCCTTCGCGATCCTGTTCGTGTTCCTGTTCCTGGCGGCGCTGTACGAGAGCTGGTCGGTGCCGTTTGCGGTGCTGCTGGCGGTGCCGCTGGGGATCTTCGGCGCGATGACGGGACTTTATTTCACCGGGCTCACCAACAACATCTACGCGCAGATCGGGATCGTGCTGCTGATCGGCCTGGCGGCCAAGAACGCCATCTTGATCGTCGAGTTCGCCAAGATGAAGCGCGAGGCCGGCCTGGACGCGGTGGCCGCGGCCATCGAGGCGGCCAAGCTGCGCCTGCGGCCGATCATCATGACCTCGTTCGCCTTCATCCTGGGCGTGGTGCCTCTGATCCTCGCCAGCGGCGCGGGCGCGGCCTCGCGCGTGTCGATGGGGGTCACCGTGTTCAGCGGGATGCTGGCCGCCACGCTGCTGGCGATCTTTTTCGTGCCGGTGCTGTACGTGGCGATCGACCGGCTGGTCGCGCGCCTTTCCGGCCCGCCCGGGCGGCGCCGGCCGGCGCCCGCTGCCGAGGCCGCCGCCGAGGCCATCGAATGAGGCGCGCCGCCATCGGTCCCGTCCTGGCCCCGCTCCTGCTGGC
>Ga0209985_10004945_pt1 | contig 10529 bp, 13 predicted proteins | sample NOAtaG_FD_187305 | JGI IMG/M metagenome (GOLD analysis project Ga0209985, IMG submission 187305) | Freshwater lake microbial communities from Lake Erie, under a cyanobacterial bloom - NOAA_Erie_Diel6S_1000h metaG (SPAdes) (version 2) | ecosystem: Environmental > Aquatic > Freshwater > Lake ... | reverse complement strand
GACCAGACAACATCATATTCTTCCCCATCGGTCGCGAATGTGGATTCTGATGATAATTTTCCCGATGAGTTTGATGCTTACTCTTTGCCGCATCTGGCACCAGATCCTCTACTAATTTGGGCAAAACATCATCACCTGTAAAGCCAAACATCCTCCTTCCCATGGGATTCATAGCCACTATTTGCCCTAAACGATTGGCAATCAATATCCCCTCATTCACATGATCAAAAATGGACTGAAACCGATTTTCCATAACGACCCTAATTTAAACACCTTCTAAAAAACAAGTAGGTGATTTTAATCACTTTTCTTATCCTCGTCTAGCGGAGCAGGTGTCTTAAAATCCTTCAATGTACCTTCAAAAATCTCATATCCATACCAAACACAATCAATCTTTGCATTGATCCATTTAGACTTCTTACTGGGCTTCAAACCCAAGCGCTTCATGGCTTCTAGGTGACCAGAAAAAACCCACGTTTTCCAACCCTTCCAATTCAACTTGAATGCGTTTCCGATGTTCTTGTAAAATCCAATGGCATCATCTAGATCTAATCGCTCGCCGTATGGGGGATTCATGGCCAATATTCCACGTTCATTTTCCAAATTCATTTCAAAAAAATCATTGCTTCCAAAAAGGATGTGCTGAGCTAAGTTCTCTTTACCTGCATTCTTTTTGGCCCATCCCAAGGCATTTTTATTCAAATCATTGGCATAGATGGGAAAAGTGGGCTCCACAATGGCATCTTCCCTCTTCTTCTTAATGGCCAACCATAAATTTTCATCATATCCCGGCCATTTCATGAATTGAAATTGAGGACGCGCAAATTGCGCCGGCGTGTGAGACGCCACCATAGCGGCCTCTATTACCAAGGTGCCACTGCCACACATAGGATCAATAAAAACGGACTCCCCTTTCCAACCAGTAGTTCTGATCAAAGCAGCGGCCAAGACTTCGTTCAACGGTGCATCCCCTGCCCCCATGCGATACCCCCTTTGATTCAATGACCGTCCACCAGCATCCAAGGAGATCGTCACCTTTTCTTCATCAATGTGAAGATGAAACAAAACATCCGGATTCTCGGCATCCACATTGGGTCGCTTATCATACTCATTTCTAAAATAATCGGCAATGGCGTCCTTCAATTTCAAACTCGCAAAATGCGGATGTTGAATGGAATGATGCCTAACATTGGCATCAATAGCAAAGGTTTGATCCAACAACATCAAATTGTCCCACTCAATCTGCATTGCCTTTTTATAGAGATCCTCCACCTTACGAATAAAAAACTCTGCAATAGGAACATACACACGAAGCGCCAATCGCGAGCAATAACAGACATCGTACATCACCTCTTGCGAACACTCCCCATAAACCACGCGCTTTCCTAATTTGATTTTATTTACCCCCAATTCCTTCAACTCTTCTGCCAATAACTCCTCGCAATTGGCCAAACACTTTACCGAAATCGAAAACTCTCCTTTATTCATGATCCTGCCTTTTTTACTGGGAAACCCATTTCTGATAACATCAACACTACCTTATCTCTGTGATCACCCTGTATAATGATCTCACCTTCCTTAGCGGATCCTCCTGTACCACATTTTGTTTTAAGCGCTCGTCCCAATTCAGAAAGTGCAGATTCAGATCCAACAAATCCCTTTACCACCGTCGCTATCTTGCCACCACGATGGTTCTTCTCCAGCCATACTCTCAAAGCTTGTTCACTTTTGGGCACTTCCACCTCTTCCCTTTCTTCTTTGGGCAAAGAACCGCCTGTGGAAAATACCAAGCCACCTAAATCAGATAAACTATTTTTTTTATTGTGCGACATGGAACAAAGATAAGGTTTTCCTCAGACCTCTTTGACACTATCCTCGCAATCCTTGAATATATTTGGATCATGTTTGAAGGACTCTCCATTTTTCTGATTTCATTGACAACGGCAGTGCTCACTTACTATTCAGGATTCGGTTTAGGAACCTTATTATTGCCCACGCTCTCCATCTTTCTTCCGTTGGAATGGGCCATTACTAGTACCGCTATCGTTCATTTAATCAACAACCTGATAAAACTCACTTTAAATTATCAAAACACCCACTGGAAAATAGCATTGACTTTTATTACAACTGCCATGCCCTTTGCCTTTATCGGAAGTCAATTATTCTCCTGGCTCCTCATAGCACCTCAAACCATTGACTTCTCTCTCGTTGGTTGTACATTCCAAACGCTACCTTATAAAATATTCATCGGATTATTGATGATCCTTTTCGCCATAGCCGAGTGGTTTCCAGAAAACAAAAAACCCACCTTCACTTCCAAGTGGCTCCTGATAGGCGGAGCGCTCTCTGGATTTTTCGGGGGACTTTCAGGGCATCAAGGAGCACTGAGAAGTGCCTTTTTTATAAGAACCACCATGAATAAGAAACAAATCATCGCAACCGGCATCATCGTGGCTTGCTGCATTGATGTCACCCGGCTCCTTATTTACCCCATAGATTGGCATACGATGATTGAGGGTCCATACACCACCTGGCTATGGATGGCGATGGGCGGTGCGGCCCTAGGAACCATTGCAGGCCAGTTTTTTATTGAAAAAATCACCATTCAATCATTGAAACACATCATCGCCATCAGCCTTTTAATCATGGGATGCGCAATGATTTTAGGAAAAGTTTGATTGTGGAACGATCCACACCTATATTTGCGCCACTTATCAAGAAAGACGGAGGGAAATGGCCCCACGATGTCTTGGCAACCCTGGTAAAGCAGGGTGCCAAATCCTACTCTCCCAAAGAGAGAAAGATGAGTGAAGAGTTTTTCTTCGTCCCATTGATAAGCCAAAAACATTGCAATGGGAATTTATCAAGACATTCAAAAAAGAACCCTGATCATCGACGGTGCCATGGGCACTATGATACAGCGGCACACGCTCACGGAAGAGGACTTTAGAAAAGACCGTTTCCCAGATCATCCCTCTCCTCTTAAAGGAAACAATGACTTATTGTGCATCACCCGACCTGATATCATTACGGACATTCACTACGCCTACCTCTGCGCAGGAGCCGACATCATCGAAACCAACACATTCAATGCACAACGCATTTCAATGGACGATTATGGCCTCACAGATTGCATTGAAGAAGTCAATGTAGCGGCTGTGAAATGTGCGCAAGCCGCGGTAGAACGGTACTACCATGAACATGGTAGCGAACAAAAAAAATACATTGCAGGGGCAGTTGGACCGACTTCTAAAACGGCGAGTCTGTCGCCGAAAGTGGAAGACCCCAGTTATCGGGCAGTGACATTTGACGATTTGGTTCATGCGTACGAAGAGCAAATCACAGCCATGTTGCAAACGGGTGTGGATACCATTTTGATTGAAACCATTTTTGACACCCTCAATGCCAAAGCTGCGTTTTTTGCTGCTCAGCAATGCATGAGCCGATTAGGAAAGACCGCCATTACCCATCAAAATCCAGATGGGGATATTGCACTCATGGCCAGCGGCACCATCACAGATGCCGCAGGAAGAACCCTTTCAGGACAAACCGCATCGGCCTTTGCCATTTCATTGTCTCACATTCCACTTTTTAGCATCGGATTGAATTGCGCACTAGGTGCGGATCAATTGATCACCTATGTAAAGGAGTTGGAGAGTATCTCAAACTGCTTTATCAGTGCGTATCCCAATGCCGGATTACCCAATGCTCTGGGCCAATATGACCAAGGTGCCCATGAGATGGCTGAAAAAGTAAAGCCCTATTTGACCGGGAAACATGTTCAAATTCTTGGAGGTTGTTGTGGTACTACGCCTGATCACATCGCGGCCATTGCTCAACTCGCTCATCAACTTCAATCGATAAAAGCATGAAGAAGGAAGCAAAATTGATATTGAGTGGCCTAGAGCCACTGATCATCACCCCAGAATCCAACTTTGTGAATGTTGGGGAAAGAACCAATGTCACGGGTTCCAAAATTTTTCTTCGTTGTATTCAAGAACAACGTTGGGAAGATGCCATCGCCATTGCACGTGAGCAGGTAGAAAATGGTGCGCAAATCATCGATGTCAATATGGACGAAGCCATGTTGGATGGGGTTGAGAATATGCGCAAGTTTCTTAATCTCATGGCCGCTGAGCCCGACATTGCCAAAATTCCCGTGATGGTGGATTCTTCCAAATGGGAAATCATTGAGGCCGGTCTTCAGTGTTTACAAGGAAAGGGGGTAGTCAACTCTATCAGTTTAAAGGAAGGCGAAAGCGATTTTATTCAAAAAGCCAAACTGATTCAGCAATACGGAGCTGCTGTTATCATCATGGCTTTTGATGAACAGGGGCAAGCGGATAGTCTCGAAAGGCGAATCGAAATCTGTCAGCGAGCTTATCGCATATTGACAGAAAAAGTGGGTTTTCCAAAAAATGATATCATCTTCGATCCCAATATTTTCCCGATTGGAACAGGAATGGAAGAGCATCGAAACAATGCCGTCCATTTCTTCCAAGCTACAAAATGGATCAAAGAAAATTTACCCGGTGCTTTGGTGTCAGGAGGTGTGAGCAATGTATCATTCTCTTTTCGTGGCAACAACACCGTGCGAGAAGCGATTCACAGCGTATTCCTTTATCACGCCATTCAACACGGGATGGATATGGGAATCGTTAATCCCAGTCAATTGGTCGTTTATGACAACATCGAAGCCAATTTGCTTGTGCATGTTGAAGATTTGGTACTGAATAGAAGAGAAGATGCCACGGAACGATTGCTTGCGCTAGCGGAAGAAATCAAACCCACACAACAAAAAGCCACTGAAGTCATCGATCGCAGCACCATCCCACTAGAAGACAGACTCATAGACGCTTTGATCAAAGGGGTAGGCACGCATATCCCGACAGACATTCAAGAAGCCATCACCGTATATTCCCATCCCCTCGAAATCATTGAAGGTCCTCTGATGAAGGGAATGAATATCATTGGGGAGTATTTTGGAAGTGGAAAAATGTTCCTGCCACAGGTGGTGAAAAGCGCCCGGGTGATGAAGCAAGCCGTTGCCATTTTGGAACCGCTGTTGTTACAAAATACCTCAACTGGAGAAAAAGTAGTCAAGAAAAAAATACTATTGGCCACTGTAAAAGGAGATGTGCACGATATAGGAAAAAATATTGTGGGCGTAGTGCTGGCCTGTAATGGTTATGATGTGGTGGATATGGGGGTAATGGTGCCTAATGAGAAGATTGTAGAAAAAGCCCAAGAAATCCAAGCGGATGTGATCGGTTTGAGCGGATTGATCACCCCGTCGTTAGAAATCATGTCCGACATGGCCAAACTTTTACAAGAAAAAGGCATGACCACGCCATTATTGATTGGAGGTGCTACCACCTCTCGTGTGCATACCGCTGTGAAGATCGATCCACATTATGATCATTGTGTATTGTACGTGAGAGATGCGGGAACAGCTGCGCAAGCCGTGAGTCAATTATTTCAGACTGACCAAACGCCCGTTATCACAGAAATCAAAAAAGAATATGAAAAGGTACGAGCCCAATATACTCAGCACCAAAACCAAAACCCCTTGCTCAACCTACCGGATGCAAGAGCAAAAAAACCATACTACGCAGCGCAAATCAACATTCCCAAAGAATTAGGAACACATACAGTGGACTTTGATTTAGCAACATTATCAACATATATCGATTGGACACCCTTCTTTCAAACATGGCAATTGGCGGGACCCTACCCTGCAATATTGCAGGATGAGATAGTGGGAGAGCAAGCTACTCAATTATTTGAAGATGCGCAGAAGATGTTAGCGAATATTCAACAGAACCATCTCTTAAAAGCTAAAGGAGTATGGTCATTGTTCCCCGTATTCAAGCAAGAAGATGATATTATTTTAAAAGACAACCCAAAGCTACGCTTTCACACCCTTCGTCAACAAATTGAGAAGAGGAATGATCCTCATCAATACGCGCTGGCCGACTTTATCAGCAGTGAAGATCCTGCTTCACCGGACTACATGGGAACTTTTGCGGTCACTGCGGGAATAGGATTGGAAGAGATGATTGTCCCATTCCAAAAAGAAGGAGACGACTATCAAGAAATCCTCGCTAAAGCCTTAGCGGATCGATTGGCCGAAGCGGCGGCAGAATACTTACATGAACAAATCAGAAAGAAACATTGGGGTTATGCGAGCCAAGAATCATTGAGTACTGAAGAAATGATCAAAGAGCAATACCAGGGAATTCGCCCTGCACCAGGCTACCCAGCCTGTCCTGATCATCTGGAAAAAAATACGATTTGGCAAATATTACAACCCGATGAAACCATCGGTGTTCACCTCACGGAATCACTTGCTATGACGCCCACCGCTTCTGTTTGCGGATATTACTTCAGTCATCCCGAAGCACATTATTTTGGCATTACTAAAATCAAGGAAGATCAGTTGATTGACTTTGCGCAAAGAAAAAACATCTCCATCGCTGAAGCTCAACGATGGCTCGGACATTTAATGGTATAAAATTATGAAAGTTACACAACACATTGCAGAAGCCAAGGACACCTTGTTCAGCTTCGAAATTCTTCCTCCTTTAAAGGGATCTACCATCGATTCTATCTACCGAACCATGGACACTTTGATGGAATTTGCACCCGCCTTTATAGATGTAACCTATCATCGTGAAGAGTTTGTTTATCGCGAAGAACCGGGCGGCCTGCTCCGTAAAAAAATCATCAAGAAACGTCCCGGGACTGTAGGCATTTGTGCCGCCATTGGCAACAAATACAAGATTGATACGGTGCCGCACATCATTTGCGGTGGCTTTACCGCCGATGAGACAGAAGACGCTTTGATAGACCTCCGCTTCTTGGGCATTGACAATGTGCTCGCCCTGCGTGGAGATCCCATTAAAAGTCAACCCGATTTCAGACCAGAACCGGGAGGGCACGCCTATGCCGCCGATTTGGTGGGCCAAATCAAAAAAATGAATGAAGGAAGCTACCAAGATCCTGAATTGAAAAATACAGAAAGAACGGATTTCTGTATTGGAGTAGCGGGCTATCCCGAAAAACACTTTGAAGCCCCCAATCTCAACACCGATCTATTTTATTTAGAGCAAAAAATTGCCAACGGCGCTGATTACATTGTCACTCAGATGTTCTTTGATAACAATGCTTTTTTTGACTTTCAAAACAAATGCAAGGAACGCAACATCCATGTACCCATCATTCCTGGCATCAAGCCCATCACCAGTAAAAAGCAATTGGTGAGTATCCCCAAACATTTTTTCATCAACCTACCCGATGTATTGGTGGAGAATATCCTCAAAGCCAAAAGCGATGCGGAAGTCAAAGAAATTGGAATAGAATGGTGCATCCAACAGTGCAAAGAGCTCAAGGCGGCAGGAGTACCCGTGCTGCATTTTTATACCATGGGAAAATCCGAAGAAACTGCCAAAATTGCCAAGGCCGTTTGGTAATTAGACTGTAAACATTTTGCGCATTGCCTTGTTATCAAGGCATGAAACAACTCATTCAAAAACAATTATTGCCCATCAGTTTGGATGAGGCATGGGAATTCTTTGCCACTCCTAAAAATTTGAACGAGGTAACTCCCCCTGATTTGGTATTTAAAATCTTGTCCGATGTGCCCGATAAAATGTATGAAGGTCTTATGATCAGCTATAAGATTCAACCCATGCTGAATATCAGTTTGTCATGGCATACCGAAATCACCCATATCAAAGAAAAACAATTCTTTGTGGATGAACAGCGTTTAGGACCTTACAATATCTGGCACCACGAGCACCATTTTGAAGCCGTGGAAGGAGGGGTCATGATGACGGATATTTTGCACTACCATGTTGGCATGGGGCCTTTGGGATGGATCGCCAGTAAGTTGTTTGTTGACCAAAAGGTGAAACAGATTTTTGAATTCCGCTACCAAACCCTGGAGCGATATTTCCGCCAGAAATAATATGGCCTTCGATTGTAATTTTTTACAACAAGCCCTCCAAGAGATTCATCCGCAGCGATACTCCAAAAGCAGGAACTTTACGGATGGTGCGGTAACTAAGCTATCGCCATTTATCAGCCGTGGTGTTGTCAGCACACTTGAGGTTTGGAATGCCATTCTGGATCAATCTGAAAAATGGGAGGACATTCAAACGCTAACCCAGCAATTGGTGTGGCGTGAGCATTTTCAACATGCTATTGAACTTCCAGATATTGCCTCCACCTTAGCTCCCATGGTAGGAGCTACACTGAGCTTACCCAAAGCCATTATCCATGCCCAAACCGGCATCCATGCCATAGATCAAGCACTGCAGCAGTTGTATGAAACCGGGTATATCCATAATCATCAGCGACTCTATATCGCTGCGTTGATGGTGCATCATGGAAAAATATCCTGGCAGGATGGAGCTAGATGGATGTATTATCATTTACTCGATGCCGACTACGCCAGCAATACGCTGAGTTGGCAGTGGGTGGCTGGAATCGGGAGAGACAAAAAGTACGTTGTCAATCAAGACAACATCAATCACTACACCAAAACCACACAAAAAGGCACTTTTTGGGATGTTCCCTATGAGCTATTAGAGCATTTGGAAATCCCCTCCTTCATGAATGAACGGGAAACCATTGAACTAAAGACGCCCTTACCGAGCACAACCCTATCCACCTTTCAACCCGAGCTCCCAACTTTGATTTATCACCCTTATCATCTCCATCCCCATTGGCATGCAAGCTTGAAGGCCAATCGAATTTTGCTCCTCCCTCCATCGCATTTTTCAAAATGGCCCATGAGTGAAAAAGGAATAGCCTTCATCATCAACATGGCGCAATCCATTGAAGGCATTCAGCTATGGGCAGGTGAATGGGATGAACTGAATACTCTGCTCTCCGGACGTAACATATATATTCAGCACCATCCACTCTTTCCTTACTCAGCCAAGCACATTGAACCAAGAGATTTTGTGGCACCCGACATCAAAAGCACCTCGAGGGGATTCTTTGGATATTGGAAAAAAATAGAAAAAAATCACCTAACCTTGATGAAGAATGCGAGGAGTAGCGAAAAATAATTTACCTCAAAAAAGTTGTATTGTTTGCCAACGAGCGTTTACCTGGAGAAAAAAATGGGAACGAGATTGGGACCAAGTGTTATACTGTAGTGAAGGATGTAAAAAGCGAAAAAATGAAAAGAGTGTTTAATCCAGAAGAAACCGATCGCATCATACAGATGGCCTGGGAAGACCGTACTACCTTTGATGCCATTCATTTACAATTTGGTCTTACAGAAGGCGAGCTGATTGATTTCATGCGAACCCATTCCTTGCCCTCTTCCTTCAAGATGTGGCGCAAGCGCATGACAGGCCGCACCACCAAGCATGCCAAACGCAGTGTTGTAGATGATTTCCGGTTCAAGTGCAGTCGACAGAAGAGTATCTCGAATAATAAGATCAGTAAGCGGTAAGATTAGCGATATCTATGTCTTGCCTATCGAAGCCGATTGATTCCTTTTGAAGTTATTATCGAAGACACAGACTTAAACACTAGTAAGTTAAAACCATAAATTATCAATAAATTATTAACAATTCTTGATAGTGGATTTAATTCTGCTTAGCATTGCGTCAGATATTTCGATGATATTTTCGATTGTGCAAGTTAGTTGTTACGCTCGGGTATCATGATTTATGTACACCTTAATTATTTACTAAAACTTAACTTTAAAAAATTATTATGAAAAAGAAATTATCGTTTTTAGGAACTTTGCTCATCACTGCCATTATCATTACCAGCTGCAGCAGTGCCGCTGTAGAGAGTGACGCGAAAAAAGTAGCAGAATTACAATGCCGCGCTCAAAAATTAGCACAACAGGCGATGTCCGGGGACATGTCCGTATTGGAAGAAAGTGCCAGTTTGCAGAAAGAAGCTACAGCGCTTGCCAATGAATTAAAAGGCAAATACAAATCGGAAAGCGATCTTAAAAAATTTTCAGAGGCATACACCGCTGCATTAAAAAATTGTAAATAAACATTAAACAAGATAAGTGGAGTCCAGCCACCACTCTAATCAACGGGGCGAAACCGAAAAGCCATATGAGTAGGGATAATTTAATATTTTTTCAGATGAATTACTACGTAAAAGTTATACAAAACTTCGCAAATTTTAGTGGAAGAGCCAGACGCAGTGAATATTGGTATTTTGTTTTATTCAATATTCTCATTTCATTCTTACTGGGATTTATTGGGGGGCTATCTGATTTCACCTGGTTATCCAACTTATACTCAATTGCCATCTTAGTTCCATCCATTGCTGTTGCTGTAAGAAGAATGCACGATGTCGGAAAGAGCGGTTGGTTTTTACTTATCCCTATCTATAATCTAATCTTAGCGTGCACCGAAGGGCAAAAAGGAGATAACGAGTATGGAACTGATCCAAAGGCAAGTTAACTTAGAAGGTACTTTACTTAACATATTAAACCTAGAACAATGGGAGGGGGGGGGGGGGAACCCCCCCCTTCAAAAAAAAAA
>Ga0209985_10004943_pt1 | contig 10531 bp, 7 predicted proteins | sample NOAtaG_FD_187305 | JGI IMG/M metagenome (GOLD analysis project Ga0209985, IMG submission 187305) | Freshwater lake microbial communities from Lake Erie, under a cyanobacterial bloom - NOAA_Erie_Diel6S_1000h metaG (SPAdes) (version 2) | ecosystem: Environmental > Aquatic > Freshwater > Lake ... | reverse complement strand
ACGGCGGCGTCCACTACCGCTGGGACGGCGACGCCTGGCGCGACACGCGCGACGGCAGCGAATTCGTGGCCACGCTGGCCCGGCTGGCGGGTGCGCAGGCGGGGCAGCCGCTGCAGTTCTAGCGGCGAGCGCGCCTCAGCGCTTGAAGAGGTCGAGGATCGAGCTGCGCTCTTCGGCCGAGGGAGCACGCGGCACGGCTTGGTCGAGGCCGACGCTCACGATGCCGGCGCCACCGGCGAACTCCTCGAACATCCACAGGCCGCCCTGCTGCACGACGCCGGCCGGCGGCTGCAGCTCCTGCACCGGCACACCTTTCAGCGCGTGCTGCATGAACTCGATCCAGATCGGCAGCGCCAGGCCGCCGCCGGTTTCGCGGCTGCCGAGCTTCTTGGGGTTGTCGTGGCCCACCCACACCACGGCGGCCAGCGTGGGCTGGAAGCCGGCGAACCAGGCGTCCATCGAGTCGTTGGTGGTGCCGGTCTTGCCGTAGAGATCGGGCCGCTTGAGCGTGCCTTGGGCGCGCGCGGCGGTGCCGCTGCGCGTGATCTCCTGCAGCAGCGTGCCCATGACGAAGGCGTTGCGCTCGGGCAGCGTACGCAAGGCTTCGGTGCGCTCGGGCGGGCGGGTCTGCAGCAGCACGCGGCCCTTGCTGTCGGCCACGCGGCTGATCAGCATCGGCGGCACCAGGAAGCCGCCGTTGGCGAACACGCTGTAGGCCGTGGCCATCTGCATCGGGGTCACGGTGCCGGCACCCAGGGCCATGGTCAGGTAGGGCGGATGGCGGCTGCGGTCGAAACCGAAGTTGTCGAGCCAGCGCTGGGCGAACTCGGTGCCGGTGGCCTCGAGCACGCGGATCGAAACCATGTTCTTGGACTTGGCCAGCGCCACCTGCAGCGACATCGGGCCTTCGAAGGTGCCATCGTAGTTCTTGGGTTCCCAGGGCTGGCTGCCGGTGGCGGTGGCGTCGTAGAACAGCGGCGCGTCGTTGACGATGGTCGCCGGCGTGAAGCCCTTCTCGAGCGCCGCCGAATAGACGAAGGGCTTGAAGCTCGAACCCGGCTGGCGCCAGGCCTGGGTGACGCGGTTGAACTGCGTCTTGTCGAAGTCGAAGCCGCCGACCATGGCGCGCAGCGCCCCAGTGCGCGGGTCCAGCGCCACCAGCGCGGCCTGGGCCTCGGGCAACTGCGTCAGGCTCCAGCTGCCCTTGGCCTTGCCTTCCGACACCTCGAGCGCGCGCACGATGGCGCCGCGGCGGATCTGCTTCTGCGCCGGCGACTTGGCCGACAGGCCCGAGGTCACGGGCTTCAGCCCCTCGCCACTGACGTTGACGATGTCACCCGACTGCAGCATCACCTGCACCTGCGTCGGCGAGGCCTGCAGCACGACGGCGGCGCGCAACTCGCCGTTGTCGGGGTGATCGGCCAGGGCCTCGGCCACGCGGGCATCGAGCAGGGCCGGGTCGGCGGGCAGGTTGACATAGGCCTCGGGGCCGCGGAAGTGCTGGCGCAGCTCGTACTCCATCAGCCCCTTGCGCAGGGCGCGCCAGGCCACCTGCTGGTCGGCGGCGTTGACGGTGACGGTGACGTCGAGGCCGCGGCTGTAGGCCTCTTCGCCGTATTGCGCAAACACCAGCTGGCGCGCCGCCTCGGCCACGAACTCGCCCCAGTCGGGGGAGTCGTCCTGGCGCTGGTACTTCAGCGGCTGGGCCAGCGCTTCCTCGTGCTGCGCCTCGGTGATGAAGCCGCCGGTGAACATGCGTTCGATGATGTAACGCTGGCGGATCGTGGCCCGGCGCGGGTTGCTGATCGGGTTGTAGGCCGAAGGCGCCTTGGGCAGGCCGGCCAGCATGGCGGCCTCGGCGATGGTCACGTCCTTGAGCTTCTTGCCGAAGTAGATCTCGGAGGCCGCGGCGAAGCCGTGTGCGCGCTGGCCGAGGAAGATCTGGTTCATGTAGAGCTCGAGGATCTGGTCCTTCGAGAGCAGGCTCTCCATCTTCAGCGCCAGCAGGATCTCGTAGATCTTGCGCGTGAAGGTCTTCTCGGTGGAGAGATAGAAGTTGCGCGCCACCTGCATGGTGATGGTGCTGGCGCCCTGGCTGCGCGCGTCGCGCAGGTTCTCGATCGCGGCCCGCGCGATGCCCTTGTAGTCGACACCGCCATGCTGGTAGAAACGGGCGTCCTCGGCCGCCAGCACGGCGTCCTTCATGACCTGCGGGATCTGCCCGATCGGCGTGAAGTTGCGCCGCTCCTCGCCGAACTCGGCCAGTTGCACGCCGTCGGCCGAGTACACGCGCAGCGGCAGCTTCGGGCGGTAATCGGTGAGCGAGTCGATGGCCGGCAGGTTCGGATAGGCCACCGCCAGCGCCACGCCCACCAGCAACAGCAGCGACAGCAGGCCCGCGATCGCCAGGCCGCCCATCACCGCCAGCACGCGGCCGACCCACTGCAGCGCACTGCGCCGGGGCGCGGTGGCGGGCCCGGTCGGGGGGCTGGCGGCATCGGTCATCGGATCGGGGACAGTAGGTCGTGCAGTGAATGGGCGACAAAGCGCCTCGGCCGCCCATTGTGTGGGATGCCCGACGGCACCGGCATCGACCTGGGGCGGGCGACACTGCTGGCCTTGAATTCAGGCCGCGACCGTTGCCGGTCGGCATCCGTGACTTTGTCCACAGGCCACCCACAAGCAACGGGGGTTGCCCCGAGGCATGCGCTTTCGGCTTGTTTCACTTGTGGCAAGAGGCCACCGGAAACGTCAGGATCGGGCAACGTAAGGCAGGTCTTCACCGGCCTTTTTTCTTTGTCGCACAAAGGGTTTACTGCTAGCATTGAAGTAACTTCTTAACAAGCTCGGGGTCAGTGCCGAAGCCCTTTCCCAACGCCCCGACAGCCCGTCGAGCCCGCCCCGCCGCACCCGGCAGGCCTGCGTCGACGCTATCGTGGGTGCTCTGTTGGGCAGTCGGGGCCGGCAAGGCCGAGGAGTAGGCAACGTGGGATTCCTGGATATCTTGCTGGGCCGCAAGCACCCGCCGGTGATCGGACTGGACATCAGTTCCTCGAGCGTCAAGCTCGTCGAACTCGACCAGTCGTCATCGGGCGAGTTCGTGCTCGAGCGGTTTGCGTCCGAGCCCTTCGAGAAAGGCTGGATCACCGACGGCCAGATCGAGAAGTTCGACGAGGTCGCGGGCGCCGTGAAGCGGGTGCTGCAGAAGAGCGGCACGAAGACCCGCAACGTCGTCATGGCGATGCCGCAGAGCGCGGTCATCACCAAGAAGATCATGCTGCCGGCCGGCCTGCGCGAAGAAGAGATGGAACTGCAGGTCGAGAGCGAGGCCAATCAGTACATCCCGTTTTCGCTCGACGAAGTCAGCCTCGACTTCTGCGTCATCGGCCCGAGCGCCACCAGCGCCGGCGATGTGGAGGTGCTCATCGCCGCCAGCCGCAAGGACCGCGTGCAAGACCGCCAGGGCCTCGCCGAGGCCGCCGGCCTGAAGCCCATGGTGCTCGACATCGAGAGCCACGCCTCTCGGCTGGCGATGTCGCGCGTCGTCAGCGCACTGCCCAACGAAGGCCGCGACGCCCTGGTGGCGCTGTTCGAGATCGGCGCCGACACCACCAGCCTGAAGGTGCTCCGCGACGAAGAGATGCTCTACGACCGCGACCAGGCCTTCGGTGGCAGCCAGCTCACCCAGCTGATCAGCCGCCAGTACGGCTTCAGCTTCGAGGAAGCCGAAGCCAAGAAGCTCAGCGGCGACCTGCCCGAAGACTACGAAAGCGCCATCCTCGCGCCCTTCGTCGACAGCCTCAGCCAGGAAATCGGCCGTGCGTTGCAGTACTTCTTCACCAGCACGCCGCACCACAAGGTGCACTACGTGATGCTGGCCGGCGGCACGGCCACGCTGCCGGGCCTGAAGGACCGCGTCACCGACCTCACCGGCTTCGCCTCCAGCGTGGTGAACCCGTTCGAGAACATGCAACTCAGCGCCTCGGTGCGCGAGAGCCGCGTGCGCCGCGAGGCGCCGTCATACCTGACGGCCTGCGGGCTGGCGATGCGGAGGTTCCTGCAGTGATCCTCATCAACCTACTGCCCCACCGCGAAGTCAAGCGCGCGCAGAAGAAGCGCGCCTTCTTCGTCGGCCTCGGCGGCAGCTTCGTCGCCGGCCTGATCATCGCCGGCGTCTGGTTTTCCGTGCTGCAGCAGATGACGGCGGCCCAGACCTCGCGCAACGATTTCCTGAAGGCCGAGATCGCGCGGCTGGACACCCAGATCAAGGACATCGCCACGCTGCGCCAGGACATCGAGGCGCTCAAGGCCCGCCAGCGCGCCGTCGAGAACCTGCAGACCGACCGCAACGTGCCGGTGTACCTGCTCAACGAGCTGACGAAGCAAACGCCCGAAGGCGTGTACCTGACCTCGATCAACCAATCGGGGCAGACGGTGGCCATCAAGGGCATCGCCCAGACCAACGAGCGCGTGTCGGAACTGCTGCGCAACACCTTCTACAACTCGCCGTGGCTGGAGAAGCCCGAACTCATCGAGATCAAGGCGACGAACCAGGGCGCGGGTCGCGACGCCCGCCGGCTGTTCGAGTTCTCCATGCGCGTGTCGATCAAGCGCGCGCAGCCCGCGGCGGCCACCCCAGCCGCCGCGCCGGTCGCCACCCCGGCCGCCGCAGCGGCGAAGTCTTCCTGAGGGCACCATGGCCAGACCCTCCACCCTCAATTTCGAAGCCAGCCGGCTGCTGGACGGCGCCGCAGGGCAGTTCCGCAACCTCAACCCCAACGAGCCCGGCCAGTGGCCCACGTTGCCCAAGGCTGCAGCCTGGGTCGGCGCGGTGGTGCTGGCTGTCGTGCTGGGCTGGTTCCTGCTGATCAAGTCTGCTGCCGAGGAGCTCGAGGCCGCGCGCGCGCTCGAGCCCAAGCTGCAGGCCGACTATGTGTCGCGCCTGCGCCAGGCCGTCAACCTGAACGAACTGCGCAAGCAGAAGCTGCAGGTGCAGGAGTACGTCACCCAGCTCGAGAAGCAGCTGCCCGGCAAGGCCGAGATGGACGCCCTGCTGTCCGACATCAACCAGGCCGGTCTGGGCCGCGGCCTGCAGTTCGAGCACTTCAGGCCCGGGCAGATCCAGGTCAAGGAGTACTACGCCGAGCTGCCGATCTCGATCCGCGTCAACGGCCGCTACCACGACGTCGGTTCCTTCGCGGCCGACATCGCGAACCTGTCGCGCATCGTCACCCTGCACAACCTCATCATTTCCCCGGCCCCGCGCGACCCCTCCGGCAACCTGTCGATGGAAGCCATAGCGCGCACCTACCGCTACCTCGACAGCACGGAGATCGCTGAACAGCGGGCCTCTGCGGCGCCGAAGAAGGGAGCTCGCAAGTGAAGACTTCGAGCCTTGTTCGCCTGGGCGTGGCCCTGCTCGGCCTGAGCCTGCTGGCCGGCTGCACGGCCGACCACGACGAGTTGCGTCAGTGGATGGAGCAGCAGCGGCGCGAGATCAAACCCAGCGTCACGCCGCTGCAGGCGCCGAAGAAGTTCGATCCCGAGCCGTACTCGCAGACGCAGGCCGTGGAGCCCTTCAGCAGCCAGAAACTCAGCGTGGCCCTCAAGCAGGAGGCGCGCGCGCCGAATTCCCTGCTGGCACGCCAACTCAACCGGCGCAAGGAACCCTTGGAAGCCTTTCCGCTGGACAGCATGAGCATGGTCGGCAGCGTCACCAAGCAGGGGCTGCCGTACGCGCTGCTGCGCGTGGACGCCCTGCTGTACCAGGTGAAGGTCGGTGACCATGTCGGCCAGAACTACGGCCAGATCATCCGCATCAGCGAAACCGAGATCACGCTGCAGGAAACCGTCCAGGACGCAGCAGGTGAATGGATCGAGCGCCCCGCCACCTTGCAGCTCCAGGAGAAGGCGCGATGAGGAAACCAGAGGAGAAACCCACGATGTTCCATTGGCCTTCCTGCCGTGCCGCACTGGCGGCACTGGGAACCGCCGCGCTGGCGGTCTCGTGGCCGGGTCTGGCCTGGGCGCAGAACGCGATCCAGTCCATCACCAGCAGCCAGCAAGCGGGAACCGAGGTCGTGCGCATCGAGATGTCGCAACCTCTGGCCGCCGTGCCGGCGGGCTTCTCCGTGCAGTCGCCGCCGCGGATCGCGATCGATCTGCCGGGCGTCAGCAACGCCATCGGCCGCAACCTCGTCGAGGTCAACCAGGGCAACCTGCGCTCGGTGGCCGTCGCCCAGGCCGGCGAACGCACGCGCCTGGTGCTCAACCTCAAGCAGGCCTCGGGATACCGCGCCCAGCTGCAAGGCAACACGCTGCTGCTGGTGCTCGATGTCACCGGCCCCACGGCTGAAGCCGTGGCGGCGGCACCGGCGGCATCGCCGGCCACGGGCGCCACCTTCGCGCCGGCCCAGAACGCCAGCAACTTGCCGCTGCGCGAGATCGACTTCCGTCGCGGCTCCGACGGCGCCGGCCGCGTCATCGTCGGCCTGCCCAGCACGCAAGTCGGTGTCGACATCCGCCAGCAGGGCCAGACGCTCGTCGTCGAGTTCCTGCGTTCGTCGCTGCCCGAGGCCTTGCGCCGGCGCCTGGACGTCACCGACTTCGGCACGCCGGTCAAATCGATCGCCACCTTCCAGAACGGCGATCGCGTGCGCATGGTCGTCGAGCCCACGGGCGCCTGGGAGCACAGCGCCTACCAGACCGACAACCAGTTCGTGCTGGAAGTGCGGCCGATGAAGGTCGACGCCAACAAGCTGACGCAAGGCCCGGGATTCAGCGGCGAAAAGCTCAGCCTGAACTTCCAGAACATCGAGGTGCGGGCGCTGCTGCAGGTGATCGCCGACTTCACGAACTTCAACGTCGTGACCAGCGACACCGTCACCGGCACCGTCACGCTGCGCCTGAAGGACGTGCCCTGGGACCAGGCCCTGGACATCATCCTGCAGAGCAAGGGCCTGGGCGTGCGCAAGAACGGCAACGTGCTGTGGATCGCGCCGAAGGAAGAGCTCACCGCCAAGGAGCAGATCGAGCTCGAGTCGCGCAAGAAGATCGCCGATCTGGAACCCACCCGCACGCAGTCGTTCCAGCTCAACTACACCAAGGCCGAAGACGTGGCCAAGGGCATCACCGGCCAGAACCTCGTGGGCGGCGGTGGTGGCGGCGCCGGGAACAACCAGTCGGGCCGCATCCTCAGCCCGCGCGGCAGCGTGCTGTTCGAGTCGCGCACCAACCAGCTGTTCGTCACCGACGTGCCGACCAAGCTCGAGGAGATCCAGGAACTGATCACCAAGATCGACATCCCGGTGCGCCAGGTCCTGATCGAGGCGCGCATCGTTGAAGCTGACGACAGCTTCGGCCGCAACCTGGGCGTCAAGCTCGGCGGCACCGATGCCCGCGGCACGCCCACGCGGGCCGGCATCAGCGTCGGCGGCTCGTACGACGCCATCGGCGTGCAGACCGGGCAGATCGCCGGGCCGGTGGCCTTCCAGCCGCTCTCGCAGTTCGTGAACCTGCCCGCCAATGGCATTGGCGGCGCCAGCGCGGCCACGTTTGCGCTGTCGCTGTTCGGTGCATCCGCCAACCGCTTCCTGAACCTGGAGCTGTCGGCACTCGAGGCCGAAGGCCGCGGCAACATCGTCTCGAGCCCGCGCGTCATCACGGCCGACCAGCGTGAAGCGACGATCGAGCAGGGCGAAGACATCCCCTACCAGCAGGCCACGTCGAGCGGCGCCACGTCGGTGTCGTTCAAGAAGGCGACGCTGAGCCTGAAGGTCAAGCCGCAGATCACGCCCGAGGGCAACGTGATCCTCAACGTCGAGGTCAACAAGGACAGCCGCGGCGAGCTCACCACCGCCGGCCCGGCCATCAACACCAAGCGCGTGACGACCGAAGTGCTGGTCGAAAACGGCGGCACGGTGGTGATCGGCGGCATCTTCACGCAGGACGAGCAGAACCGCGTGAGCAAGGTGCCGCTGCTGGGCGACATCCCCTTCCTCGGCGTGCTGTTCCGCAGCAATGAGCGCAGCACGCGCAAGACGGAGTTGCTCGTGTTCATCACGCCCAAGATCGTCACCGACCGGTCGGCTGCGCGCTGACGCCAGCGGCCTGCGTGCCCAGGGATATGACTATGCAGATGATTCGACGCGTTTTCCTTGCGCTTGCGGTCGCGGGCTTGGCGGCTTGCGGTGGCGGTGGCGGTGGTGGCTCGCCGTTTGGTGGCCCTGCGGGTGGGGGTGGTGGTGGCGGTGGCGGAAGCGGCGGCGGTGGGACGGGAACCACCTTCAGCGTCGCGATGTCGATTTCGAGCGTCACCGTTACCGCGGCGAGCCCCTCAACCGTGACCGCTCGCGTACTGTCCAGTACTGGCGCACCAGTACCCAGCCTCGTAGTCAGCTTTGTGTCAACCAACGGTCTGGGCGCCTTCAGTGCTCCGACCGCCTTGACCGACTCGAACGGTGTGGCAACAGTCACCGTTGCACCGGCGTCGGCTACAGCAGTCGGCGCGGACACCGTGGTGGCGTCAACGACCGTCAGCGGCGCAGCCATCTCAGGCAGCATCGGTTTCCAACTGACCGCGACCAACGTCACCATTTCAACGTTCGCGTCCGAACTCGGCAGCGCAGCTCTTCCTCCGTACGGTCAGACCCTGCTCACGGTCACACTGGCGGGAACCAGCCCATCCGTGCCGGTCAACGTTGCCTTGTCTTCTTCCTGCGTTGCGCAGGGCCGCGCCACATTGACTCCGGCCAGCGTGAGCACCAGCACAGGTACCGCAACGTTCACCTATCGAGATGGCGGCTGCGGCGCATTCGCGAGCCCCGGCTCCTCTGCGCCCAGGGATTCCCTGCAGGCCTCCGTGACCGGAACCTCGGCTACAGCCTCTTTGAATCTCACCCTGACGGCACCTTCGGTCGCTAGCGTGGCCTTTGTGTCTGCCGTGCCGAATGAGATCTACCTGCGAGGTTCGGGCTTCGCAGAGAACTCGAACATCACCTTCCAGGTCCGCGACGCCAATGGACTTGGCGTACCCAACGCAGAAGTTACGCTTGAGGCCACCACGCTTGCAGGTGGACTGACTCTAGATGGTGCAGCCGCACCAGTGATCCGGCGCGCGGACGCCAACGGCAACGTGATCGTCCGCATCAATTCGGGCACCGTGCCTACGCCTGTGCGCGTACGTGCCACCCTGGGTAACAGCGGAATCTCCACGTTCTCCAGTAACCTGGCCGTGGCGGTCGGGTTGCCCTCGCAGCAGAACTTCTCGATGTCGCAGAGAACGCAGAACATCGAGGCATTCAACGTCGATGGAACCACCAACACCTACACGGTGATCGCTTCCGACCGCCTGAGCAACCCGGTGCCGGCCGACACAGCGATCAACTTCATCGCCGAGGGCGGGCAGGTGCAGGCCATTCGCTTCACGACGCTTACCGGTGGCCTGGCGAGCGCGACAGCCAACTTCCAGTCGTCGTCACCTCGGCCGGAAGATGGCCGGGTCACCGTTCTGGCTTATGCCCTTGGGGAAGAGTCCTTCCTCGACACCAACGGCGACAACGTCTACTCGACTGGCGAAGACTTCCAAGACCTGGGTGACGTGTTCCTAGATCGACTCTTCAACCGCAGCTTCAACGTTGCGCAAGACCAGTTCATCTCGTTGGCGATATCTGGCACAGACCCATGTCGAAATGCAGACGCCAGCGCACTGCTGGGCCTTGGGGTCGACTCTCCATCAAGAACCCTCTCGGTCACAGAAACACCACTCAACACCTGCGTCGCCGGATGGGGCAGAGCGTACGTCCGCAAGGCTGTGCAGACGGTGTTTTCAACTTCCACAGCGCGCCTTGGGTGGCGCAGCGTTCCTGGTGCTCCTGTGGCGTCATCGCCCGGCAACGTGTGCGCCCGCACGACTCTCATTGATCAAATTGGCGCGTCGCCCTACGGCGTTCGGGACACGATTGACCGGGTTACCTTCTTTTTGCTCGGTGATGCGGCCGGTGTCGTCCTCAGCAATGCCGGAAAGACCGGTGCGTTCTCATTCCTCGTAGCGGACACGAATCCCATCGCCTTGAACCCTGTCGCGGCAGGCTCCGTCATCACCGCCACCGCGACCACGGGGCTCGCGGTGACTGTCCTGGGTTCGCCGGTGCCCAACACGCTCGACCCCAGCTCGGCGTCCATTAGCTACGACTTCAACGACACCACGAATGCCGGCACGATCACCATCAACGTTCGGTCCCCTGGCGGTCTAACAACTTCTTACACGCAGGCCATCAGCCGGTTACCGGTTGCCGGCGCTGCCCCGTGTTCCTGAGATTCAGCTTGGTCGGCATGCCAGGCTGTGGCAAGTCCACCGTCGGCCGCCACCTCGCCCGCCAGCTCGACCTGCCCTTCGTCGACAGCGACACCGAGATCGAATCGCGGATCGGCATGCCGATCCGCGATTTTTTTGCGGCGCACGGCGAAGACCGCTTCCGCGACATCGAGCAGGATGTCATCGACGAACTCACGGGCCGCGAGAGCCTCGTGC
>Ga0209985_10004940_pt1 | contig 10535 bp, 8 predicted proteins | sample NOAtaG_FD_187305 | JGI IMG/M metagenome (GOLD analysis project Ga0209985, IMG submission 187305) | Freshwater lake microbial communities from Lake Erie, under a cyanobacterial bloom - NOAA_Erie_Diel6S_1000h metaG (SPAdes) (version 2) | ecosystem: Environmental > Aquatic > Freshwater > Lake ... | reverse complement strand
GCTCCTGGGTGTTCATCTTCCAGAAGATGTTCGGCATCCGCGCCGCCCGGCGACAGACCGAGGAGTTCGAGAAGGGCTTCCGCAATGCCCAGACCGGGGCCGACCTCAACGCACTGCTGCAGCGCTTGGCGGCCTCCTGGGAGCGGCAGCGGGATTTCGTCAACGGCGTCAGCCACGAGCTGCGCACCCCCATCACCCTGATCGGCAGCTACGCAGGGCGGCTGCGCAGGCGCGGCACCGACCTGGGGCCCGAAGAGAAGGACCAGCTGCTGCTGATCGAGGAGGAGTCGCAGCGGATGGCCAGGCTCGTGGCCGATCTGCTGGATCTGGCCCGCTCCGACGCGCGCCAGCTGCTGCTCGCCGACGAGCCCTTCGATGCCGGAGCGGCCCTGGAGCGGGTGGTGAGCCGGCTGGATGCCTCCTGCGGCGGCCGGCTGCGACTGGAGCATCTGTCGCAACCGGCGATGGTCTGCGGCGATGGCCAGCAATACGAGCACTGCGTCGCCAACCTGATCGAGAACGCGATCAAGTACGCCCCGCCCTCCACCGCGATCGAGCTGCGGCTGGAGCAGCAACCGGACGATGTGGTGACCCACGTGATCGACCGGGGACCGGGGGTGCCGGAAGAGGAGCGTCAGCGCATCTTCGACCGCTTCCAGCGCGGGCGTCACACCGCCTCGATTCCCGGCAGCGGCATCGGCCTGGCGGTGGTTCAGACCCTGATCCAGGGCATGGGCGGATCGGTGACGGTGGCGGAAGCCAGGGGCGGCGGTGCCGATTTCCAGCTCAGGCTGAGACGCGCACCTCTCCTTCCCGCAACATGAAGCCCACACCGCGGATCGTCTGAATCAGCGTGGGGGCCCCCACAGGTTCAAGCTTGCGGCGCAGATAGCGGATGTAGACGCCCAGCAGGTTTTCATCGCCGAAATGGTTTTCCCCCCAGACCTCACGCAGAATCTGCTCGCGCGGCACAACGCGGCCGGCCTGGCGCAGCAGACAGAGAAGCAGATCGTATTCGCGCACGGAGAGATGGATAGTGCAGCCGGCCCGCTGCACTTCCCGGGTGGCGGTGTTGACGCTGAGATCGTGATACAGCAGCTCGTCGGGCTCGCGCTCACCACGCCAGTAGGCGGTACGCCGCAGCATCGAACGCACCCTGGCCAGCAGCTCCTCGATCGAAAATGGCTTGAGCATGTAGTCGTCGGCACCCGAGTCGAGAGCCTCCACCCGGTCGCGCATGTCGTCGCGACTGGTGAGCATCAGCACGGGTGTGATCACACCGCTGGCACGCAGCCGCCGGCAGATCTCGACGCCGCTGAAATCCGGCAGGGTCCAATCGAGAACCACCAGATCGGGGGTGTCTTGACGCAGGGTCAGCAGGGCGCTCTGGCCGTCTCCGGCCTCGCGCACCAGATAGCCTTCGCAGCGCAGTTCGCCCACCAGAAAGGAGCGAAGACGGGCGTCATCATCCACCACCAAGACGTTGACGGATGCGGTGTCTGTTGATGCGGAGGAGTCAGGCACGAATCGGACCTTCCTTGAGCATGAAGCCCACACCGCGAATCGTCTGGATCAGGGTGGGTTGCCCAACCGGTTCGAGCTTGCGGCGCAGATAGCGCACGTAAACATCGAGCAGGTTGTCATCGCCGATGCTTCGCTCTCCCCACAACGCCTGAAGAATGTTGTGACGCTCATGCACAACACCGGGATGCCGGAAAAGATACATCAGCAGATCGAATTCTCTGGCCGTGAGGTGGATCGGCTGACCGCCGCGGGTCACCTCGCGGCTGGCGGGGTTGAGGGCCAGATCCGCCAGGCGCAGCCAGCCGCCATCGGGCTCATCGAGGCTGGTGCGGCGCAGGCGGGCGCGCACCCGGGCCAGAAGTTCCTCGATCGAGAACGGCTTGGTCAGGAAGTCGTCGGCGCCGGAGTCGAGCGCCTCCACCCGTTCACGCACCTCATCGTGGGCGGTGAGCATCAGCACCGGCGTGCTGATGCCGCCGCTGCGCATCCGCCGGCAGACCTCCACGCCGGTGAAGTCGGGCAGACCCCAGTCGAGAACGATGAGATCCCAGGCGTGACCTCGGATCTGCAACATCGCGTCCTGGCCGGTGCCCACGCCGAGGCACTCATACCCCTCGGAGGCCATCTCCGTGACCAGGAATGTACGAAGCTCGGGATCGTCTTCGACGATCAACAGCCGGGACGGACTCATCGGGCAGTCGCCGCCACCGTGAACAACCGCTGACAAGTTACCCCACCTGACAGGCTGTGGGGTCGTTCCAGGCGAGCGACAGCGCAACGGGCAACTCCGGGCTGAACGTGCAAACCTGAGACTGGAACGCTCCGGCCATCGCCTGACGCCATGCCCTGGGATCACGGCTACTACACCGGTCAGACCTACTGCCCCACGGTGATGCCGGAGATGGCTCCCGCCTGGATGGACTTCGCCGCGCTGGTCAAAGGCCAGGCACCACCCCGCGACCGGGAGGGCGCTCCCTTCCGCTATCTGGATCTGGGCTGCGGCACGGGCCTGGGGTTGTGCCTGCTGGCGGCGCTGTATCCCGAGGGCGACTTCCTCGGCGTCGATTTCATGCCGGCGCACATCGCTGAGGGGCGCTGGCTGGCCCGCAGCCTGCAGCTGGACAACGTGCGGTTCCTCGAGGGCGATCTGGTGGAGCTTGCCGACCGGCCCCAGTCGGTGGGCGAAGCCTTCGACTACGTGGTGGCCCATGGCCTCTACACCTGGGTGGACGCGACCGTGCAGGAAGCCGTTCTCAACCTCACGGAACAGGTGCTGCTTCCGGGTGGACTCTTCTACTGCTCCTACAACACCCAACCGGGCTGGCTGGGGCGCAGCGCCTTTCGGATGCTGGCCCGCCTGGAGCGGGATCGCCATCCCTCCCACGCGCCGCGACAGGCCTTTGACGCCGCCCAACGCCGCCTGGAGGCGGTGCTAAGCCATGCCGAGGCCCCCTTCTCCCAGAGCCAGCCGCAGCTGCTGCAGCAACTGCCCCAGGGCGCCGTGGCCCAGAACCTGAGTTATCTGTGTGGGGAGTACTTCGCCGAGGCCTGGCAGCCGCTCTATGTGAGCGAGGTGCATCCCCGCTTCCGGGCCCACAAGCTGGAACCCGTGGCCACCGCCACCCTCAGCCAGCTGCATGAAGGATTTCTCAACCCAGCCGTGGCGCCGCTGGTGCTGGAGGAACACGATCCGATGCTGCGGCAGGCCACCTTTGATCTGCTTCTGAACCAGGGCTTCCGGCGCGATCTGTGCGCGAAGGGGGTCCGGCCGCTGCCGGAAACCGTGACCCTGCAACGGCTGCTCGAGGTGCCGCTTCAGCGTCTGGACCTGAGACCCTGCCAGAGCTATACCTACCAGACGCCATTCGGGTTGATTGATCTCGAACCCAAGGGTGTACGGCAATTGGAGAATGCGCTCGGGAGCGGAGCGATGGCGATCGGGGATCTGTGTCTGTCGCTTGGCGAAGATCTCGACACCCTGCTTCCCCGGGTGTTGCTGCTGCTGGAAAACCGCCGCATCGGACTGGCCCGGGGCCAGGCCGCACCTGCCGCGGAGACGGTGCACAGGATCAATCAGCAGCTGCGCCGCTGGTGCCAGCAGGGCTACGGGATCAACCACCAGCTGCTTCCGGCGGTTGGTACAGCGCTGTCACTCCCCCTGGTGGAAAGCATGCTGCTTGACGGCCTGCTGGATGGGCTGAAGGAGGACGCGCTCACCAGCTGCATCCTGATGGCCCTGAACGCGAGCGGTGAGCCACTGCGCAACAAAGAAGGTCAACCCGTGCAGACCATCGAGGAGCAGGCCGAGCAGATCCAACGCATGCTCCAGACCATGGAGACCTGCGTGCTGCCGTTGATGATCCAGTGTGGCGGGCTGCACACCGCCGCGGCAACGCAGGGACCCTGACGCTGCGGGGCCTGACCAGGGGAGCCTGACGCTATGGGAGGGGGCGGATGCAGCCCAGTCAACCCAGCGCCATCCGAGCCAGCAACCGCTGGGCGATCACCTCCCAGTTGAAGCGCTGATGAACCAGGCGACTGCCGTCCTCCCCACCCCAGGCTCCAGCACTGGCCATCAGCTGCTCAATGCCGGCGATCAAAGAATCCAGGCTGGGATCGAGGGCATGGAGCCCCTCCCACTGGTGGTATTGACTGTCGATCTGAAGACCGAGCTCCGCAGAGAAATAGTCGTCGGTGGAGCCGCCGGCCGTGACCAGGATCGGCAACCCGCAGGCTGCCGCTTCCAGGGGAGGCAGATTGAAACCTTCAGCGCGATAGGGCGAAACATAGGCATCACAGCTGTTGTAAAGCGAGCGCAATGCCTCGATATCAAGATTCTCCGAAATGATCACGATATCGCCCAGCATCTCTTCACTGGGCAAGCCCTGACCACCCCGGAGCAGCATCTCCCGGAGCACGTCGGAGAGCGATCGTTTATACAGCAAGCTCTGATCCTTGATCACCAGCTTCAACGACGGAGCCTTCCGCTTCAGAGCCTCGAAAGCCGACAACAGAAGATCAATGCCCTTGTTCGTCGTCAGAGCGCCGATAGACAATAGCACAAAATCATCGGGCCCAAAACCGAAGAGCTGGCGGTAAAATTCCCGGAGATCAGATTCCACACGATAAAAGCATTGTGGATCGACAGCATGGGGAATCACGCTGATCTTCTCCGGCAAAAAGCCCGCCTGGGCAAAGCCAAGCCTGGACCAGGATGAGGGAGTGATCAGGGAGACGGCATCCGACGCATTGAACGCCTCCACACTCTTGCCGACAAGCATTCCATCCGAGACGCCATATTCCGAGGTGGCGAAGACGAACAGGCGCGAATCAGAGCCGACCGACAGATCGATGGGGAAAGCGATGCGATAGACAGCATCAAACGGCTCGTCGGCCTCAGGCTCGGGGATTGCCATCAGCTGCTCCACCACCTCAGGGGGCAAGCCGCTGGCATGCACATGGCGGTTCCAGTTCGGCGAAAAGGGAGGCAGATCCCGATGACGCAACCGCAGCGGCAGCTTCAGAAATTCACTCAACTGCCACTGGTTCACCAGGGAATACGAGTGGTTCAGATCCCGCCAGCCTTCCACACAGAGGGAAGGAAAGCGCTGGTTGGGTGAGTAGGCCGCATCCAGCGCCGCAGGCTGGCTTGGTGATTGCTCGCGGGAGCCCGCAGAGGGCACGGCAGCGGTGGCCTGGGTGGACGCAGCGGACGGAGCTGACGAGGCGGCTGGTGAGGCGGCTGGTGAGGGTGCAGGCAAGCCACCATCTCCCATGACTAATGCAACCGCGACGCCAGTCTGCGCAGCCTAGGTGCGTCCGTCGGCAGGACCTTTTGCCTCGCGGCAAAGGCTGACAGGGGAATGCTGCGGGCCGCGGTGAGCGCCGGCACCAGCCCAGCCCAGGCACCGATCCAGTCGCGTGCGGGAGCTGGCGACGCAGAGCGCTGGCGCCATGCCGTGATGGATGGGCGGCCCGAGCCGCCAGCGGGCGAACGGTCGTCTGTCGGCCCGGGGAGATCCGCACAGCCTCTGACAGGCGCGGCCCAACCCGGTTGAATGGGGGCACGCTGGCCCGAGCAGCCTTGGTTCTTCGACCCACCACCACCCTCGCCGGTCGACTGGCGCGCTGGGGGGTGCTGATCGTGCTGGTCTATGCCCTGGTGGCGCTGCTGACGCCGCTGCTGCTCCAGCTGGGGCTGCTGCCGGATCCCAACAGCGGCCTCGACAACCCGATCTATGCCGCGCCATCGGTAGGGCACTGGTGCGGCACCGATCGGCTCGGTCGGGATGTGTGCACCCGCACCCTGGCCGGCAGCGGTGTGGCCCTGCAGGTGGTGGCGATCGCCCTGGTGCTGGCCCTGCTGATCGGGGTTCCTCTCGGCATGGTGAGCGGCTATCTGGGCGGCGCGGTGGACCGCACCCTGGTTCTGCTGATGGACACCCTTTACACGCTGCCGGTGCTGCTGCTGTCGGTGGTGCTCGCCTTCCTGCTGGGGCGGGGCCTGCCGAACGCCGCGGCGGCCCTCTGCGTGGTGTACGTGCCGCAGTACTTCCGGGTGGTGCGCAACCAGACGGCCCAGGTGAAGGCCGAGCTGTTCGTGGAGGCGGCCCGCTCGCTCGGCGCCGGCCCGCTCTGGATCCTGCGCCGCTATCTGCTGCGCAACGTGATCACCTCCGTTCCAGTGCTGCTCACCCTCAATGCCGCCGATGCGGTGCTCGTGCTGGGTGGCCTCGGGTTCCTGGGCCTGGGACTGCCGGAAACCGTGCCGGAGTGGGGAGGGGATCTGCAGCAGGCGCTGACGGCGGTGCCGACCGGCATCTGGTGGACAGCCCTGTTCCCGGGGCTGGCGATGTTCGTGCTGGTGCTGGGCCTGTCGTTCCTGGGGGAAGGGCTGGAGAGCTGGCTGGCGGGTACGGGCACGGGCCGGAGCGACTGAACGATGGCGGAGCCGAACCCGAGCGCCGACTACAGGCGTTGTGTTCAGGCGCTGTATGGGGCCGGGGGTGGCGAAGAGCCCCTGGCCCTTGGCCTCGATGCCCTGGGGATGGACCGATGCCCGGCCTGGCGACAGGCGGCATCCGAGCTGCCAGCCCAGCGGGAGCTCTGGCTGAGCCTCGCCGATGGGGCGCTGATGGATCAACGGCTCGGTGAAGCGCTGGCCCTGGTTCGGCGGATGGACACCCTCTTTCCAGAGAATGCCGAGATCACGCACAAGACCGGCGTGATTCTGCAGATCGCCGGGGATGGTCCAGGCGCCGCGAAGCTGTACGAACAGGCGCTGGCGTTGAACCCGGAGCATCGCGATGCCGGCCTGGCCCTGGCGCAGCTGCTGGCGCGGCAGGACCCGCAGCGGGCCCAGGGACTGCTGCAGCGCTTTGCCAGCAGCGATGCCATGCCCTTTGATCAGGGTCTGGTTCAGCTGATCAGTCAGCTGGCGTCGCCTGAGGCGACCGACCGGAGCGCGATCGACACCACCGTGCAGGCCTTGGCCGCCGGCTGCGATCTCGACCAGCATGCCCGGCTGGTCGAAGTCCTGTTCCAGACAGGGCAGAGCGAGCGGGCGCGCCAGATTCTCGATCACCCCCCGGCGGAGAAGCAGGACTGGCCGGTGCTGCTGCATCGGTTCTCGATCCTGAGTCGCTTCCTGCCCAGTGACGTGGACGCGATCGATCCACTGAGACGGAAACTGATCCAGGACTACAACGCCATACCAGCGGTGAGTCTTGCCCTGAGCGCCCATGCCCGCGCCAATCACCGCTATCAGGACTCCCTCGACCTGGCCGCGACCGCGCTCGAGCCGCAGCCCGACCACCTCGCGCTCCTGCGCCTGGTCGCCGCCAACCAGCTGTCCTTAGGGCGCCACAGAGAAGCCATTGGCGTTCTGGAACGCTGCCTGTCGATCAACGCCCTGCAGGCCGAGATTCAGGCGATGCTGGGCTATGCCAGCTTCGCCATCGGTGAGATCGCAGCCAGCCGATCCTGGCTGCAACACAGCCTGCGTCTCAGACCCCGCGCCGGCCTGCACTGGCTGGATCTGGCCAAAGCTCTCTACCTGCACGGAGAGCCGGATCAGGCCCTGCTGGCCGCCTCGAACGCCTGCGAAGCCTCGCCCGGCCATCCCCACGCCACCACCATCCGTGGCCTTCTGCATCTGCTGCTGGGCAATACCGCCTCAGGTTGGTCTGACTACGAATCCCGGAACCAATCCCAGGGCGGCAGCCTGTGCGCCCCATCAGACCTGGAGCGCTGGGATGGAAGCACGGAGCTGGATGATCTCGTGCTGGTCAGCGAACAGGGCGCCGGCGACCTGATCCAGTTTCTGCGCTATGTCCCATTTCTGCGGCTGACCATTCCCAGGGTTTCGATTCTGGTTCCGGAGCGGTTCAGGAGCCTGATGGAGCTGGCGGGCGTGTTCAGTGCTGTATTTACCTACGGCGATTCGATTCCGATTCACGGCAGAGGTGGCTGGATTCCGTTCATGTCGGTTGCCGGCCTGCTGGGGGTTTCAGCCGACTGCGTGCTGATCGATGAGCCCTATCTTCAGGCCCCGGCGCCAGCGGTGGCGCACTGGCGCCGGATTCTCCATCGGGACGCTGTCGATCCAGCCGGCAAGCTCATCGGTCTGCATTGGCAGGGCAATCCGGCCGCCGAAGACAGCCTGTTTGCCGGCCGCTCGTTTGCGCTGGAGCAGCTGGCCCCCCTGGCCGAGATCCCTGGCCTCACCTTTCTCTCCCTGCAGAAAGGGACCGGCTCGGAGCAACTGAACCGCTGCAGCTTCCGCGATCGCTTCGCAGCCGCGCAGGCCGAGGTGGATGCCTGCTGGGATTACGCGGACAACAGCGCCATTCTCAGCAGCTGCGATCTGGTGATCACATCGGACAGCGGCATCGCCCATCTGGCGGGGGCCCTGGGGCGGCCCGTGTGGTTGCTGCTGGCCAGAACACCGGAATGGCGCTGGGGGCTGACAGGGGAGCGCACGGCCTGGTATCCGACCATGAGGATCTTCCGGCAGAACAGCGCCGGTGATTGGCACACCGTTGTGAAGGCTGTCAGAGCCGCTCTTGCAGAGGCGTGGGCCTCCGGTGATGATGATCCAACGCCTCTGTGATGATGGCCCGGGACTGATCTCAGGACCTGGAGACTTCGACGGAAAAAGCGGAGGGCTGCTCCGGTTGGCTCTCGGGTACAGGCAGCATCTCCACCGTGATCGGCAGACCATCGTCTCCGAAGATCCATTCGGTTCGCAGATCCGTGATACCTCCCTTGGGCAGGAGATGGGTGATCTCCACACGGGGCTTGTTGAGGCGGAGCTCGATGCTGGTGCACGGCCCCCAACGTTTGAAACCCAGCAGGGAGACCTGGCGATGCAGGCACAGATCAACCCCGCGCAGGCCAGGGGCCAGCCGCAACCAGATCCGCTCCGTTGGTGCAGCCAGAATCGGCTGCAACGCACGCGGCAGCGACCCCGGTGCGTACCGGTAGACCGACGCCTGCCACACCGGTCTGACGGCAACGGCAAAGCCAGCATCTCCGGCCGCAGGCTGAGGAGCAGCCGGCAGAGGCCGGCGGGAGGCCGGCCACCAGCGCCCCGGCTGAAACACCAGGCTCCCCAGGCTCGCGGATGCCGACAATTCAGGCAGGCCGGGCATTCTCCGTTGTGCCACCGACAACAACGACTGCCAGGAGCGGGAGGATGGATCCAGGCGAATCAACGCGTATCCATCCCGGCTGATGCGACAACGCGACCTTGAATCACAACGCTGGATGAGCGCCGATTGATCCTGCAGAGAGCCAAGATCAACCGCAAACCATTGGTAGCCGAGCCTGCTGGCCAATGCGGCCTCCTGAACCAGGCCAAGCCTCGAGGCCTGGGCAAAGGCGCTGTCGGCGGCACTGAGCTTGAACGCCCCGTAGTTGGTTGTGATGCCGCCTGACGGGAACGCCAGAAAGGTGTCGTAGACCCCCTTGCGCAGACGGCTCTCCAGCAGGCCTGTTTCCGGAAAGGTGATGTAGGGAGCAAACCAGAGACGCGAACGAGGCAGCAGCAGCTCCTTCAACGGCAGCTTGTCGGCGGCAGGTGGGCGTGCCAGGGACCGATCGAGGATGCTGCGGATCTCCAGCCAATGACTGCTGGCCAGCAGTTCAATTCCGACCCAGAGCGCGAACAGGCCCGCGAAGATCAGCATCGGATCGCGCGGTCGTCTCATGCCGGCTGACGCTCTACGGCCTGGGGCAGGCGAGCGGATCGGGCCAGCAGCAGCGCATCCAGAACGCTGGCAAGTAACAGAAGGCTGGCCCCATAGACAAACACCGTGTAGCGATTGAGGGAGCGCAGCACCGGACTGACCACGACCGCAAACACGGTGCCCAGCCCCCCCATCGTCATCCAGAGCAGACCCACCACGCTGACCAGAGCCAGCAGACAGGCAAAGAAGCGCAGCTCGCGGTTCGGGCGGCGCGCGGTGGGCAGCACCATCTGCCAGAGCGCCGTCATCCAGGCGATCGGGATCAGCACACTGCCGGTGGACCAGAAGAAGGATTCGGTGCCGACTGGAATGCCGCTCTCCCGGAGCGCGCGGGTGAACATCGGCACCCACAGGCTGGGGATCAGCCAGGTGAAGGGAAGAAGGCCGTAGAGAAACTGTTCGGAGGCCGAACGGGGAGTGGACCAGGCCACCGGCGGCCCGCCGGCGTTGCTGAGCAGCAGCTTGGGCAGGTAGGCCAGCAGCAGCACCAGCAGCACCCCGAGCAGAAACACCAGCCCCCGCCCGGCGATGGCCACCAGCGGTGCCAGGTCACTGGTGCGGGTGGTGGCGAGGAACAGCAGCACGGCGAAACAGGCGGCCAGCAGCAACACCACAAAAAAGACGTAATACTCCTGGCTCGGTACGCAGAGGGCGGCGGCGATCACGCCACTGGTGAGCACGGCGCGCCGGCCCGGCGGAGCCGCCGGCGGCAGCATCACCCGCCAGAGGCCATGGCAGGCCAGCAGCCCGGGAATCACCGGC
>Ga0209985_10004931_pt1 | contig 10548 bp, 11 predicted proteins | sample NOAtaG_FD_187305 | JGI IMG/M metagenome (GOLD analysis project Ga0209985, IMG submission 187305) | Freshwater lake microbial communities from Lake Erie, under a cyanobacterial bloom - NOAA_Erie_Diel6S_1000h metaG (SPAdes) (version 2) | ecosystem: Environmental > Aquatic > Freshwater > Lake ... | reverse complement strand
TGAAAATAGCTCGGCACGTCGCAGTCGAGGAGTGTGATCCGGACGCCGGCGTCTCCTGAAAACCCGCTGTTCTCCCAGGCGAGCATGTCGGCGGCGGCCGCGGCGTCGAGCAGGCGAGCGAGCCGGAACCACCGGATCATGCGGCGGCGCACCCGCTCGGTGAGCGCGGCCAGATGGACGTGAGTGATTGGCCGGGCCGGCAGGAACGCCGGCGGGGTGTCACACGCTGCTTCGGCGGCAGCCGGATCACCGGCCTCGGATTCGCCGCGCAGGGCACTAACTCTCCGGGCGGTGATCCCGGCCCGGCAGCCGAGTCCCACGACGGCGACGAGGTAGCAGGCGATGATGGCCCAGTCGACGGCTGTGATGTGCATGAAAAGCGAGTCTAACGGCCCATGGAAAAAGCCAGGGGATCCGCCGATCCACCCGATCAACGCGGGTCTTCAAGGTCTTCGGCTTAAATCCTTTGGCGCATCCTTGACGAATGGCAGTTCGCTGATGAGACTCGGCCTTGAGCAATTGCTCACGCTCGATCTGCATTGCGTGATTCATGAGCGTGGCGAGGGCTGAGACCATGGCGGCCGGGCCGTGCTCGATGAGTAAGGCGGTAAGGTCTTCGATCGTCGGGCATTCGTCTTGGTGGGTCATCGCAGGTTCCTTCTTGGTGGCTTAAGACACTTCCAAGAAAACCTCGATGGCCCACCTCTTCAACTCGGGCCGCCGGTGGGTGCCCGCCCTCGTCTCGCTACGCTCGACTCGGACAGGCACCCACCGGCGATTTACAGAAAGAATGTTGCACTAACACCGCGATGGTAAGGCCGGCAAACTCGGGTGTCGCGCTCGATCCGCGGAGTCTCGCGAGGCCCGCCCAGCGTCACGCTCGAAAGGACTTTTTCAGGCCCCGGATCGCGATCGCCGCGGCGGCGATCCCGCAGCCGATCGGAAAAGTCGGGCCGAGTCGGTTGGCGAGGGTGAGGGTGTCGATGAGCGGCACCCGGGCGTCGAGCGTGCCGCGGGAATGGAGCGTGAGTGCGGCGACGATCCTGCCCGTCGGCGAGATCGCGCACGTCTCGCCGGTGGCGGCGCACCGCAGCAGGCTGCGGCGGCATTCGACGGCTCGAAGCTGGGCCAGCTGGCGGTGCTGGACGAGCGTCCGGGGGGCCGTGAACGAGTTGCCGTTGATGAGCGACACGAGCACGGTGGCGCCACGCAGCACGAGCGACCGGGCCGCCGCGGGCACCATGTCCTCGTAGCAGAGCAGCACGCCGAACCGTGTGCCGCCGTCGCCCGCGAGCACGGTGGCCTCGGTGCCGCGGATGAAGTCATCGACGAGCGGAAAGTGGCGGCGCAGGTCGGGCCAGATGTCGGCCAATGGCACGTATTCGCCGAACGGCATGAGGTACCGCTTGTCATAGCGGCCGCGGACCGCGCCGGCCGCGGCCACGAGCAGGGCCGACTGCCGCAGGGCCGCCGGTCGCTCAGAATAGCCTTCATAGACGATGCCACCGCAGAGCAGCTGCACGCCGGGAGGTCCGGCCAACAGGCCGCCTTCGGCCTCCTGACGCGAAAGCGCGGCCAACCGCTCGGGATCGGCGAAGGAATCGAGCCGGCAGTCGAATTCGCCCGCACTGCACTCCGGCCAGCAGACGAGGTCGGGCGGCTCCGTGACCGTCCGTGCGGCGGTGAGCGACCGCAGGGCCGCGATCCCGTCGGGATCGCCCGGGTTGGTCTGCACGAGCGTGGCGGTGAATGACGGCGCGCGCGCGATCCGGGCTTCCCATGAAGCCAGCGAGACCGCGCCGTAGGCGACGTTGAGCAGGCAGACGATCACCGCCGCCGCGCCGATCCACCGGGGACCGCACCGGCGCACCATGCCGATCGCCTCGAGCGCCCAGACGATCGCGCCCGCGTGGGCGAAGAAAACGAAGGTCGCGGTCTCTGGGCCGAAGAGGTCGACCGATTGCACGAGCAGCGGCCAGCCGGCCTGCGCATAGCCAAGCTTCCAGGGAAAGACGGATGGCCAGGATGCCTCGATGGCACACGCGAAGAGTGCCGCGGGGAGCCAGGCGAGGCCCGGCGATCGAGTCACGCGGGCCGCGAGCAGGAAGGGCGCCGCGAGCCGGAAGGCATCCCACGCGACCACCGGGATGGCGACGAGGAGGCCCGAGAAATACGTCGATTCCATGGCCGTGGCGAGAGTCCGGGGCGTCCAGTGGAAGGCGATGGCAAGGGCACAGAAGGCGGCGGCGAGCGTCCACGCCTCGCCCAGCCAGCCCCGCAGGCTTTGCACCGCCACCAGCCCGATGGCGGTGCCGATCCATCCGCACCAGACGAGCCGCTCGTCGAGCCACGGCGCCGCCAAAAAAATCGCGGCACTGGCGGCCAAGAACGCCGCCGATAGTCGGTCAAAAAACGAAACAGCCCGGCCGGGCGGAACGGCGGGGCGTTCGCCGCCCTCACCATCCTGCCCGGCCGGAGACTGAACGCACTCGGGAGCGATCAGCATGGGCTGCCGGTCACTTTACGTTGAACAACATGGCGGCATTCACGTTCGGCTGAGTGATCTCGACGGTCGTGTTCTTGTTGGCGGCAACCGTGAAGGTATCACCACCCTGCTGCTTGAGCGGATAGGCGCCATCCGCCACCGTCTGGTTCGGGAAGTTCAGATTATTCAGCACCGCCATATCGGTGGCCCGAATGTCGTTGTCACCAGCCTTGGCGGGCGTAAACACGGCTGTGGCTCCGGCATTGATCACCTTGGCTCCGGCAGTCTGCGCCGCCCCGACCTTGTCGGCGAGGGTTCCGGTTTCACCAACCTGCACGAACAGGTTTTTCGCCGTCTTGTTGACGACGGTCACCTGCGTGACAGTCACCGGAGGCACCGGAGGTTTCGGAGGCTTCGGCGTCGGCCGCCGACCGCCCGCTTCCGCGGGAGCCACGAGCCCGATGCTCAAGGCCAGAGAACCAAGAACGATGCACATGTGCCTGCGATTCATCCGATCAACTCCTCTCGGGGTTCGGACCGATGTCGGGCAGCCACGCCGCCCCAAACTCGTGTCCTTGGTGTTCGATCCCGTCATCCAATTCAATCAACCGTGCGATCCATCGCCCGCCGGACCGCCATGCGCTGCCCGGGCGTCCGTCGTCTTTGCGGTCATTGCGTCGCGAGGGACGAGGCATTCGCCTCGCCACCGTTGCGGGTGCAGATGGCCGCCAGTACCGCCGGGTCCATTGATTCGTTGAGCATCACGGTGCGACCGTCGCCGAACGCGACCGTCGCGAGGCCCTGATGGCGGCTCTGGATGCCGCCGAGCGTGTTGATGAAGGGCTCGGGCTGGGCGAAGTGGTTGATCCACGCCCAGCGGCCCATCGGCTGCTTCAAGTCGGCCGCGCTCTCGCGAGGGCAGCGGTCCACGGACTCGGCAACCAGCAAGGTCTGGCCGAGCCCGTCGGTCGTCTCGGCGAGCCGAACTGCCTGCCGCCGGTTCGCATCGATCGCGATGAGGAGACCGTTGGCAAGTCCCGCCCGGCCGACCATCCGGCCCGCGTGGAAGATCAGCGCCCCGGAGATGCCGGCGTAATCGGCCTTGCCCACGGAGGCCACCTGGCCGCTCGGGCAGACATACGCGGCGATCCTCGTGTCGGAGGCGAGGTCGTTGCCCCCCACGTCATCCCACTCCTTCGCGTAGTCGATCCGGCCCGCCGCCGCCGCTTCCTCGAGGTAGGGCAGGATGAAGCTCGACCACGCGAGCAGCGTGCCCTGAGGCAGGCCCGGCCGGGGCACCTGGTCGCTTCCCGGCGGCAGCGTGCGGCGGGCCGACTCGAAGGCCAGCACCGCCAGGGCCGACTGCCTGAGATTGTTGCCGCAGGCCGTCCGCTGGGCCGAATCGCGGGCCGCCTGCACGGCCGGCAGGAGCATGCCGGCGAGGATCCCGATGATCGCGAGCACGACGAGCACCTCGACGAGGCTGAAGCCCGCGCGACCGCGACGATGATGCCGCATGCGGATCGGGTTTTCGGTTTGCGTTGATGCTTGGGGCGGACGTCGCATGGTCCCTCGCTCGCGCTTCGGGCTTGGATGGACAGGGAGCAAGCGGACCTGCGGCCCGGACGGAGATCGACTCCGAGCGGGTACTATGGGCGCGGACTCCGGGCCGCGAAATCCCTTTTTTCAGGTACACGCGAGTGATCGCGGGCGGCAGCCGGCCTGAACGAGCTGATCTACGAGTGCCAGCGGAGCCTTGAGGGCATTGAGAACGCGAGGCTGGCGGCGAGCGTGAGTCCGCCGGCGGACCACCACAGTGACAGCGACACCGACGGCCGCGAGGGCGAACGCCGACGGTTTCGGCACGGCGGCGAAGGTGAGCACGACGTTGCCATCGACCTGGCCGAGCGAAAAAGAACCCCGCTCCGCCGAGCGGGACTGGCCCTGCGAGTCGAGGAGCGATCCGCCGAGGACGAGATTGACGAGGCTCGGAGTCGAGGCCCCCGATGGCAGGTCGTAGATCGTCCACGAGCGGTCGATATCCCAGCAGGAGTCGCTCCACAGCACTGTGCTCCCCGGTGCATTGAACATCAGGTTCGGGGAGGTCGATCCGGTGAATACGAGGCTACTGGCGGTCACCACGACCCGGTCGAATGCCGTGGTGTCGGTATCCGTGTTTGCGGCGAGTTCCCAGTTGACTGCCGAACCGGCCAGGTACACGATGCCCTAGTTGAAGGCCAGCGTGCCGGGCGACGTAGCCCCAGGCGAGTGCGTGCCGCTGATCGTTGCTGCCCCGGCGATCGTGCCGGTACCGTACAGGGTCGCTCCGGCGAGCACCTGTATCAGGCTCGTGCCCGCGAGGATTCCATTTACCTCTAGGGTGCCGCCGCCGACCGTGGTCAGTCCGGAATACGGACTGCTGCCGCTTAACACGAGCCTCCCGACGCCATTCTTTCGGACGCTGTCAGATCCGCTGATCCGGCCGCCGTAGGTCAGGTTATTGGACCGGTCGAAGACGAGGGAGGCGTTGTTGACGACGTCTCCGGGTAACACTCCCGACGTCCTGCCGCTGCCGATTCGGAGCGTGCCGGAATCGATCGTCGTCAGGCCGCTGTAGGTGTTGGTGCCTGGCAGGCTCAGCATGCCGGACCCTCGCTTGATCATCTCTCCTGTCTCGCTGATCTGGACCCCGCAGGTGCTCGCATCGGCACGGTTGAAGATCAGCGTGCCGTTGTTGGTGAGCGCGGAGGCCAGTACGCCGCCTGCCCCGCCGCTGCCGATCGAGATGGTGCCGCCGAACGTCAGGGCGATGCTGCCACCGAAAGCGACGGTCGCTAGCGTGCCCGACACCGACACCAACCCGCCAGCGCCGCCGCTGCCCGAAATCCGTAGGCTGCTGTATCCGTTGATGACCGAGTTCAGGCCGCCCACGAGCAGATTGCCGCCCACCACCGGCGATCCGCCGGAGACGCTCACGGCGCCGGTGCCCGAACTCGCGCCGATGCCGAGTGCGGCGCTCGACGTGATCGTGCCTCCACTCATGGAGAGCGTTCCGGTTCCTGACTTGCCCACCGTGAGGCTCGTGGCCGACACGAGCCCAGACGTCATGCTAAGCCCGCCGGATCCGCTTGCCCCGATCCGCAGACCTCCCGACATCGTGCCGCCGCTGATCGTCATGGATCCGGTGCTGCCGATGTTCTCCGCGATGATGAAGGAAGACGCCGTCGCCGAGCCTCCGGAAATCCTGAAGTCGCCGAAGCCATTGAAGCCGATCGAGGTGGTGCTTTGGCTGGTGTATGTCCCGCTCGTCACGGCAATCGCTCCGAACGCATCCCAGCCCAAGGTCGCCTGGTTGGTGCTGAACTGACCACCGGCCACGTTGACGATGCCGGACGTGACATAGCCGACCGCCAGATTGTTGGTGCCGTTGACACCGGATTGGAGCAGGCCGTCAGCGGCGACCGTCATGGTGCCGTCACGCACCGCCAATCCATCGACAATCCGTGTCAGTGTCAGCGTTCCAGCGCCCAGTTTCACGAGCGAGCCGCCGCTGCTCGCCACTGCCGACGCGAACGAAACGCTCTGGCCGTTGGTACGGATAGCCCGGTCAATGGCACCTCTGCAACGATCTTCCGGCTGATGAGCGACTCGTGCGCCTCGGGAGGAGCGGCCCGGGCGTCCGGAGTGGGTTTCTCGAAACGCCCGGCACCCCTTTGCGTGGCGGTGGGACGAGATCGGCGAGCCGGTCGAGGAACTCAAACGGCGGGAGTTCGACGACGCCGTTGGGCCCAGGCGGGGTGGACTTTCGGCCGCGGCCGGGCCCGACCCAGTTGGCGGCTTTGTGCCGTGGCAGCAGGTAACGGATGCGATTGATGCGGCCGTCTTCGCCGCGGATCACGGACAGTCGCTCCAGCGCGAAGGGGGGCCGGACGCAGTATCTCAGGAGATGTTCGAGACTCTGAAAATAGCTCGGCACGTCGCAGTCGAGGAGTGTGATCCGGACGCCGGCGTCTCCTGAAAACCCGCTGTTCTCCCAGGCGAGCATGTCGGCGGCGGCCGCGGCGTCGAGCAGGCGAGCGAGCCCCGCAGCCGCTTCGGCACGGAGATTGCCGGCACGGGCCGCTCGGCGGCTTCCCGCCACTCGAGACAGCTCTCGAGGTTCTCCGACACGATCTCGTGGAGCGGCGTCTTCTCGGGGCGACGTCGCTCGTAACGGCGGGACGCCGCGGGACGTCCGTGCGGGCGGCGTCGGCTTCGCGCGGGAAACCCTGTGATCGCGGCGACCATGGGCGGACCGGCAGGCGGACGGCGTGAGTAAACGGCAGTACACTATCCACGGGACAGAGCGGTTCGCCACCAGCCGATCGCAAGGCTCGGGCGGCAGGCAAACGAATCGGGGGCATGCCGAAGGAGCGGCCGGTCAGGCCGATGCCGCCGGCATGCCCCGAGCAGCGTGACCACGGCTCAGAACCCGGGCCTGCAACCCGTGGCGGGCGGATTCCGCGAGGCGGAGCCAGGCGGAACGACCACGAGAGCGATGTGTTTTTCGTAGCTAACGGTGCACAGAAGATCTCTGCAACGCCGTCGCCGAGATCGTACTCTTCGACGGCATCCTGGAGTGCGTCCGCTTGGCCGACGGCAAGCGGGCCTGGAAGGGAGGCCGCTACGGGCAGGGGCAGGTGCTGCGGGTGGGCGAGGTGCTGCTCGTGCAGGCCGAGTCGGGGGAGGTGGTGGCGGTGGACTGCGGGCCGGCGAAGCATGTCGTCCGCGGCCGGCTGGCGGCGCTCTCGGGCCAGACCTGGAACAACCTCGCCGTGTCTGGCGACCGGCTGCTCGTTCGCAACGCGGAAGAGGCCGCCTGCTACGCGCTGCCGCTGCGGCCCGCACCCTGACAGGGGTCGATGACGCGAAGGAAGGCGTACTTCGCGAAATCCCGGTCGCGGGTGTAGAGCGTGCGGATGCCGTGGAGCTTGAGAATCGCCGCCACATGGGCATCGGGAACCATGTTGCCGCGGGCGGGCACGTCGCGGCAGAGCTGTCTGTACACGGGCCAGAAGCCGTCGCCCTCTGCTACGCAGCGGACATGAGGCAGCGAGAGGAGGCGGTCGATGTTGCCCTCGGCCTCCGCCGGCGAGAGCGGGGCTGCGAAGACCTGGGGATGCGTCGCGATCCGCAGGTAGCTCATCACGGTCGGCCATGCGAGATAGCAGATCTCGCCGCCTGCGATGACCGACTGCAAAAACGCCGCGGCCCGTTCATGGCACGTGGACGTCGAGTCCGACGCGTAGAGCAGGACGTTGACGTCGATCGCGAAGCTCACCGGAGCTGCGGCTCCATGGCATCGAACACCGCATCCCGGTCGGCCAGATCCACCCGCGCCTGCATGGGCTTGGCGACCCAGTGGATCGGCTTGGCGACGGGTTCACGGCCTTGCCTGCGGCCCGCCAGCGCTGCCGCCAGCAGGTCGGACACGAGTCGGCCGAGGGACTTTCCCTCGCGTTTGCCCAAGGCTTTGAGTTCGGTGAGGACCGGGCCGTCGATGTCGATCGTCGTACGCATGATGCGTGATGCTAATAAAAATGACATCTGATGTCAATTGATGGCGTCGCGGTATCGGGGGCCGCGGAACGGGTGGTAGGTGAGGCCAAGTCGCGTTTGAGGCCGGATACCATGGTCGGCGAGGATGACGTTGAGATGACGAGTGCAATGCACGAGCGGACGGTGCTGGTGACCGGATCGAGCCGCGGGATCGGCCGGGCCGTGGCCCTGGAGCTGGCGCGGGCGGGTTGGAACGTGGCCGTGCATGGCCGGTCGATGACGGGAGCCGCGGAGGTGGCCGGGCTCCTCGCGGCCGACGGCAAGCACGCGGGGACATTCCTGGCCGATCTCGCGGCCCGCGACGGTGCGGAGCGGCTGACGGCGGAGGTGATGCAGAAACTGCCGCGGCTCGACGCTGTGGCGCTGGTGGCCGGGGCCGACGTGCTCACGGGCGAGCCGGCGAAGTGGCCCTACGAGCGGAAACTCGACGAGCTGCTCCAGGTGGACGTACGGAGCACGATGCTGCTCGCGCGGGCCCTCGGGCGGTGGATGGCCGACCGCGACGGTGGGGCGATCGTGACGATCGGCTGGGACCAGGCGGCGACCGGCATGGAAGGGGACAGCGGCGAGCTGTTCGCGGCGGCGAAGGGGGCGGTGATGGCGTTTTCGCGGAGTGCGGCGAAGTCGCTGGCGCCGAAGGTCCGGGTGAACTGCGTGGCGCCGGGCTGGATCCGCACGGCATGGGGCGCGGGGGCGAGCGAGGCGTGGCAGCGGCGGGCGGTGCGGGAGAGCATGCTCGGCCGGTGGGGCGAGCCGGAGGATATTGCGGCGGCGGTGGCCTGGCTGCTCTCGCCGCAGGCGGCGTTCGTGACCGGTCAGGTGATCAATGTCAACGGCGGCTGGCGGCCGGCGTGAGCCGAGCGGAATGCGGATGGCGTCGAGTGAAGCGACGCGTATTCCCTCATCTGACGATTCGGGCTTCCCGGCAGGAGGGCACGACGGTCGGAGACCGCTGCTCCAGGTTCGGCACGACGGTCAGTGACTGCGACGATTGCGCTCGCCCCGAGCCCTTGAAGCCCGAGGCGTGAGCCGAGGGAATGCGGATTGCCTCGAGTGAAGCGACGCGTATTCCCTCATCTGACGATTCGGGCTTCCCGGCAGGAGGGCACGACGGTCGGAGACCGCTGCTCCAGAGACGGCGGGCCGTGGATGGCCATGGAGGACCGGGCGACGCCTCGCCGCAGGAGGCGGCGGTGGTCGATCGAGTGAACCCTTGGCGTTCACTCCGATCGACGAAGCCTCGGCGGGCCATGGATGGCCGAGTGGACCGAGAGATGTCTCGCCGCAGGATGCGGCGGGAGTCGATCGAGTGAACCCTTGGCGTTCACTCCGATCGACGAAGCCTCGGCGGGCCATGGATGGCCGAGTGGACCGAGAGATGACTCGCCGCAGGAAGCGGTGGGAGTCGATCGAGTGAACCCTTGGCGTTCACTCCGATCGACGAAGCCTCGGCGGGCCATGGATGGCCGCCGAGGCGCTCAAGAAAGATGTCCGCGCTTGGGTGAGCGAAGGCGGATCGCTCACCCAAGCGGCGGAGCACCCTTCTGGTTCGCGTGTGTCGGGTTGATTCACAGTTGTTGCTCCCGACGGCGACTGAGAAGTGCAAAGTCCGTGCCAAACGGCCCGCGGCGGCGAGTCTATGGCCGCAATGTGATGAATCACCGCTGTTTCCCGGGATCGAACTTCCCGCCCGGCCCGGGTGGCACCAATCTCCGTGCCTTCCGCCGCCCACTTCCCGGGCAGCGGGTGACCATGGAGCAGGCAGCGGCGTCAGAACGTGACCACCGGCTCGGGGCCCGGGGCGGTTTCGGCTGCCGGGCTGTCGCCACCCTGGATGGCGACGTCGGCGTCGAGCACGGCGGGCAGGTGCAAGTGATGCGGCACGCCGGCCCGGGCCAGGAAGTTCGCCAGCAGCCGGAAGCCGCCACGCGTGAGGATCGACTCGGGGTGAAACTGCACGCCATACACGGCGTGGCCCTCGTCGGCCACTGCCATGATCGTGCCGTCGGCGGTGCGGGCCGTGGCCACGAGCCCGATTGGCAGCGACTCGGCGACGACGAGCGAGTGGTAGCGGCAGGCCGGCATCGGGCTGGGGATGCCCGCGAACAGGTCGATGCCGTCGTGATGAACGGCGCTGGTGCGGCCGTGGACGGGCTCCGAGGCCCGCTCGATGCGGCCGCCGAGGGCCGCCGCGATCGCCTGGTGGCCGAGGCAGACGCCGAGGATCGGCACGCGGCCGCGGAACGCCCGCACGACCTCCATCGAGCAGCCCGCCTCGGCCGGCGCGCAGGGCCCGGGTGAGATCACGATCGCCCGCGGGGCCAGCGCCGCGATCTCGGTCACGGTGGTGGTGTGGCTCGGCAGCACGACCGTCCGCGCGCCGAGAAGTTCGAAGTGGCGGGCGAGGTTGAAAACGAAGCTGTCGCGGTTGTCGATGACGACGATCATCGGCCGGCCTCCTGCGG
>Ga0209985_10004929_pt1 | contig 10549 bp, 9 predicted proteins | sample NOAtaG_FD_187305 | JGI IMG/M metagenome (GOLD analysis project Ga0209985, IMG submission 187305) | Freshwater lake microbial communities from Lake Erie, under a cyanobacterial bloom - NOAA_Erie_Diel6S_1000h metaG (SPAdes) (version 2) | ecosystem: Environmental > Aquatic > Freshwater > Lake ... | reverse complement strand
CTAAACTCCGGACGAAGCCGACGACCGAAACCAAGCCCGAGATCGATCATCCAAAGAACCCCGCGGCACACACCGCGGGGTTTTTCCGTATCTGCCCCGCCGCCGATGCGTTGTCAGGCTCCATATACTCGCGAATCGGGGCACCCTCGGCGGCGACACACACCCGCCCTTGCCCCATTCGGAGAGTGAAGATCATGAGTTGGACTGTTCAATCCACGCGCCGTGTTTCAACGTTGATGCTGCTGGCCCTCGCGTCGTCGAGCGCCCTCGCCGCGGCGCCCGCGACGTTCACCGCCATCCTCGATGTGCCCGGCGGCACCGTCTATACCCAGGGCTACGCCCTCACCCCCTTCGCCTCGGTCGTTGTCGGCCGAACCAACACCGCCTCCGGCTTTGAGGCCTTCCGCTGGACCAGCGCCGACGGCACCGTGGCGCTCGGTGATCTCGACGGCGGCGCGACCAACGCGCAGGCGAATGCCGTCAGCGCCGACGGCTCGGTCATCGCGGGGATGGGCACATCCGCCAACGGGCCAGAGGCCTTTCGCTGGACCGCCGGCGATGGGCTCGTCCCGCTCGGTGATCTCGACGGCGGGACATTCAACAGCACCGCACTGGCGATCTCCGCCGACGGCTTGGTCATCGTCGGTCGCGGGAATGGCGTCAACGGCAACGAGGCATTCCGCTGGACCCAAGCAACCGGCATGGTCGGTCTGGGCGATCTTGACGGCGGGAGTTTCAGTTCCGCCGCCATCGCCACCAGCGCCGACGGGTCGGTGATCGTCGGACAGGCCGCCAGCGCCAGCGGGACCGAGGCGTTCCGTTGGACACAAGCCACCGGCATGGTGGGCCTGGGTGATCTCGACGGCGGGCTCTACCAATCCCTCGCCCGCGCTGTTTCGCCCGATGGCAGTGTCGTCGTGGGTCTGTGTACCACGGCCGCGGGGTCGGAGGCCTTCCGCTGGACGCAGGCAACCGGGATGGTGGCGCTGGGCGATGTGCCGGGCGGCACGGTCTTCGCGAATGCCCTGGGCGTCAATCGCGACGGCTCGGTGATCGTCGGACAGACCAGCACCGCCGTGGGCTTTGAGGCCTTCATCTGGACGAGTGCCAACGGGATGCAGACGCTCGGCTCGTACCTCACGCAGCGCGGGGTTGACTTGACCGACCGGCGCCTCGTCGCCGCCACGGCCATCTCGCCCGACGGGCGCACGATCACCGGTTGGTCGTCGCGAACGGGTGTTTCGAACGAGGCCTTCGTGGTGACGATCGGGATCGGCTGCTCACCGGCGGACATCGCTGACGATCAGGGCACGCCGCTGATCTTCAGTGCCGCGGGCGCGCCGAACAACGGCGTGAACGAGGGCGACTACAACGCGTTCTTCTCCGCCGAGGGGTTCTTCGCGCAAGCCGGGCTCGGACCGGCGGCCATCGGGGCATCGTGCGACATCGCCGACGATCAGGGGACCGCCTTGCCGCCCTTCGGCACACCCAGCGGCGCGAACAACGGCGTGAACGAGGGCGATTACAACCTGTTCTTCAACACCCTCTTCATCCCCTGCGTCTGAGGGTTTTACTTACCGTTCAACGTACGAACATGTGAACCCCTGTTCGGGGGTTTTCGCGTTTTTGTTCGCTTCTTCGCGGCCCCGGGTTGGTGGCGGGTTGGTAGACTGCTTCCCGCGTGCAGCGATGATGAAGCTCCCGGCCGATCTCGTGTCGAGGCTGTCGTCCCCCTATGCGGGGAGGTCGGTCTGCGTGACGGGCGGGGCGGGGTTCATCGGCGGGCACCTTGTCGACGCGCTGATGTCGCTGGGCGCGAAGATCACGGTCGTTGACGATCTCTCCAACTCAACCCCCGAGCATCTGGCGGAACTGATCGAGCTTGAGCCCCAGCGGGTGCGGTTCGTCCACGGGTCGCTGCTGGATGACGACGCGCTGGACCAGGGGTTTGAAGGCTGCGACGTGGTTTTTCACCTCGCCGCGGTGGGGAGCATCCCGCTGTCGATCGCGGAGCCTCAGCGTGCGTGGTCGGTGAACGCGACGGGGACAGTGCGGGTGTTGCAGGCGTGCCGACGGCATTCGGTCAAGCGGCTGGTGATGACCTCGTCGTCATCGGTCTATGGCGAAACGGGCATGGCCCCGGGCGTGCCGCCGGCGCCGCGGGTGGAGACGCAGGTGCCGATACCGGTCTCGCCCTACGCCGCGAGCAAACTTTCGGCGGAGAGCGCCGTAAAGGCCTGGGCGCAGTCGTACAACCTCTCGGCGCTGAGCCTTCGTTTGTTCAATGTCTTTGGACCGAGGCAGCGGGCCGACAGTCCGTACTCGGCGGTGATCCCCGCGTGGGCGCGGGCCCTGGCGGCGGGGAAGGCCCCCACGATCTTCGGCGATGGTCAGCAGACCCGCGACTTCACCCCCGTTGCCAACGTCGTCGCGGCGCTGCTGCTCGCGGGCGCAACGACACGCGAGCTTCGCGGCGAGGCGGTGAACATCGGCACCGGCAAGCGCACGACACTGCTGGAGCTGTGGAAGATGATGGCCGAGGCCTTCGGGAACCCCGGGCTGCAGCCGATCTTCCAGGTCCCGCGGCTGGGCGAGGTAAAGCATTCCTCGGCCGACATCACCTTGGCGAAGAACCTGCTGGGGTATCTGCCCGTGGTGGGGCTGAATGAAGCGGTCGCCGACACGGTGCAGTTCTATAAGCGCGTGCTCGAAGGGACCAGGCGATGACGAGCTGGCTCTTCGAACAGATCGGGGCGGCGTACGAGCTGGCTCGGCTGGCGGTCATCTCCAAGTTCCGCTTCAAGGGCCCGTACTGGCAGTGGCGTCTGCACACCGCCTTTGGGTTGAATCATCCCGGACGGGCGGAGATGGCCCATTCGGTCTGGGCGTACGCCCGCTGGGTGCACCGCATGCGCTCCGGGCGGGGTTGAAACGGGTCGGCCGCGGGTGTGAGCGCTTCACACGAAGGCCGCGAACCCGCACGAGCACCGGAAAGAGCATGAAGCTTTGCCCAACGGACCGATGTTGTGGCAGAAGCAGGCACGCGGGCTTGAGTCTGGTCGTTCAGCGTCCGAAAACTTCAGTGCCCGCGGAACACCGTCCGAACCGAATATCCAGAAGCCGAATCACGTGGAGAAGTCCGATGACCGTTGAAGCACCCGAAGCCCCTGTCCAGACCACGAGCCCGCAAAAGAACGGGCCCAGCCGGTTCATGACCGCCTTTGCTCCGGGGCTGATCTTGGGGGTGGTGATCGGGCTCTTCGGCGGGGCGTTCCTGGTGCCGCTGCTTCAGGCGAGCTTTGAGCGCGGGCCGTCGGTACCCATGAAGGGCTCGTCGACGCGGTCGGCGCCGGTCAGCCCCGACGACGAGCGTCTGCCGGGCAACGCGGTCCCGGAGGGTGGAGCGGCACCGGTTTCCGGCGAGGGCTCACCCCCCGCGGGCGAAGCACCGAAGACCCCGACGACCCCCGAGAAGCCCGCGACGACGACGCCCGTGCAGCCGTGATTCGGTTGCTCGCGGCGCGTGCTGATCGCGCTGGGAGTGGTGGTTTCAACCGTTGAAATGATCAACCCTGCGACGCCGGGCGGACGACCCCCGGCGTCGCTAGTCTTTGGGCATGACCAGCACTTCCGCCAAGACTGCGCAGGCAAACCCCGCAAGGGCCGTGCGGCAGCACGCGCTGACGAGCCGATTCCTCGGCGTGGACTTCGTCCCGATCTTCCCGGAAAAGGTCCCCATCACCAAGCAGGACTCGGGTGCATCGGCATCGAACGCACGCGGCGGGGGGGGCGGCGGCGCGGGCACTGGCAGCACGTCGGGGGGCGAGGTGGAGCTCATTCCCCCGCCGCGGACGGACTGGCACACCGTCGACGAGAAACGTGCGGCCGCACAGAAGCAGCTCGACGCGATCCGCGCACGATATGAGAAAGACCAGCCGCACGCGAAGTTCGTCACCGCGCACACGAACATCGTCTTCGGCGAGGGCGACCCCTGCGCTCGCCTGATGTTCATCGGCGAAGCCCCGGGCCTCGACGAAGACCGCACCGGTCGGCCCTTTGTCGGGCGGGCCGGGCAGCTTCTGGCGCGGATGATCTACGCGATGGGGCTGAGTCGCCACGAGGTCTACATCGCCAACGTGCTGAAGACGCGCCCGCCCAACAACGCCACGCCGACGAGCGAAGAAGCCGCGGCGTGCGCGCCGTACCTCTACGACCAGATCGCCGCGGTGAGGCCCGAGGTGATCGTGACGCTGGGCCTGCCCGCCTCGCGGATCATCCTGCAAACCGAAGAGGCGATGTCGCGCATGCGCGGCACCTGGGCGAGCTGGTCTCACCCGGACACGAAGAAGCACCCGGGCCTGACGATCCCCGTCATGCCGACGTTCCACCCCGCGTTCCTGCTGCGCCAATACACGCAGGAGAACCGCAACAAGGTCTGGTCGGACCTCAAACAGGTGATGACCAAGCTGGGTCTGCAAGGGCGAAAGAAGGGCTGAGTTTCAGCGAGGGCTGCCGCACGGGTCCAACTGAGAAGGAACCTCCGGTTCGCCGCCGCCGCGGGGCATTCCCCCGGGGGCTCAATGCCTGTTTTTGGTGTGATTTTCGGGGTGTTTGCGTTCGTCAAGGGCCCACGGAAAACCACGAAAAAATTTCATCACGCCCGGGAACCACCGCCGCGGACGCGTCGAATCGATATGTGCCAAGACTTCTGGCTCGGCGAAAGCTGGGCCGCATGGAACCCCCACGAGACCCGGCGTCTGGTTATGTGCTGGACGCTGGGTTTGTTTTTGGAAGTTGCGGACGTTCAAAAGCGAGAAGCCGCGATTGAACGTGAACGTGAACGTGAAAGCGAACGCGCAGCTTGGTTGCCCGCATCGCGACCACTCAGCACTCAGCACTCAAAACTCGGCACTGATCACGCTCACGGCAACGGACGCGCCCGACGAAACTCCAGCTCCGTCTCCGGTGGCAGCACCGTGATCTTCGTCGCCGCCCACGGCGGAAGCTGCGTCCACCACACGCTGAACTCGATCTCCACCTTGTCGCCCACTTTGAGCTGCGAAACATCCACGCCCTTCAGCGGCGGGAACTCCATCACCATCGCGCTCATCCCAACCACCTTCCCCTGATCGTCCTTGAAATCGTCGATCGCCTCGTGATGCACCCGCAACTCGCTGCTCGGCTTGCCCACGATCGGCAGCTCCGTCACCTTCCCGCGCACGCGGTACGTCGCGTCGGGCTTCGCGTTCGGCGCGGTGAAGTTGGACGGGCGAACCTCGCCCAACTTCGGCGACCGCTCGCACGCGCCGATCATCACGCCCGCACACGCGAGCAGCAGACCCGCGATCACGCGACGTGCGCCGCGACCAAAAATGAAAACGAGCGGCCCGGTGCGGTCCGCTCGCGTGTTCAAACGTTGATTACTCGGCTTCGCAGTGCTCGACGGCTTCATACCCATCAGCGTAGGACGGGGCATGAGCGACGAACATCGCCGACGATTGCACGTCGGCGCGGGGCGAGCGTCCTCAGGCCTTCTCGACCTTGATGAACTTCTGCACCGACTTCAGATCGGGGAGCAGGTCGAGCGAGTAGCTCATGGTCCAGGACTGGCCCTTGGCGACGGTGGCGATCTTGGCGCACGACTCACGCTTGACCCAGTCGCGGTTGCCGCGGTTGTAGATGGTCATGCGCTGCTGGCGGAGGTGATGAGCGCGCTTGAGGCTCTTCACGGCCGTGGGATCGAGGCGCATCAGACGCAGCAGGGTGGAGGTGTTCCCCTCGGCGCGCGGGGCGCTGGTGAGGGTGCACTTGATGGACTGGCCGGGCTTGAGTGAGTCGAACATGGAAGCGATCCTTCCGAATCGAAAACGGGGGCATGAAACAAACGGGACGAACCAACCCACCCCGGGCGAGACCGCTCCGGGACGGGCCCAGATGCTAGGCGGGAGCGTGCCCCGGGTCATCTGCACCGGAGGAGAATCGCGCCCTGCGGCTCAGGTCTGAACCCCTGGCGGGCTACTATTGGATTCAATGACCACCGAAATACCCGCTCAGAACCCGAATGAAAACCCGATCAAGTTCGATTCGTCACTGGCGCACCATATGCGTCCGGTGATCCGGGCCGTGCGCGGGTTTCCGGTGAAGGCGACCGCTCCGGACGGGACCGAGCACCAGATGCTGGGCCTGGCCGATGCGCGCCAGGTCTCGGAGCGCATGGTGGTGACTTTCCCGGGCTTCGGGGTGGTGATCCCGCTGCTCGACGGCACGCGCGACGTGGACCAGATCGTGCAGCAGGTCGGTCGCGGGCTGACGCGCGACATGCTCGAGCAGTTCGTGGCGCAGCTCGACGGCGCGGGGCTGATCCTCGGGCCGAACTACGACGCGATGGTCGCCGAGATGCGCAAGGCCTTTGACAGCCAGGCGATTTTGCCGCCGGGGACGACCGCGGGCGTGTGCGACGCGCTGCTGAATGGCAGCGAGGAGACGAAGAACATTCCGGAGGGGCCCGAGCGTGAAGCCGCCGCGGCACGCAAGCTGCGTGAGTACTTCGATTCGATGATCGCCGAGGCCCTGAAGGATGTTGCCGACCCGGCGCTGACGAGCCTGCCCAAGGCGATCGTCGCACCGCACTTGGACTATCCGCGCGGCGGGCTGAACTACGCCGCGATCTACGGGCGCCTCCGCGTGGCCGACCGCCCCGACCGCGTGGTCATTCTGGGCACGAACCACTTCGGCGAAAGCACCGGCGTCTGCGGGTGCGACAAGGGCTTCTCCACCGCGCTGGGCGCGTGCCACCTCGACGAGGGCATGTCCAACGCCCTGAAGGGCAAGCTGGGTGATGCGCTCTTTGCCAACCGCTTCGATCACGAACGCGAGCACTCCATCGAGCTGCAGATTCCCTGGATCCAGCACGTCTTCGGCAAGGACGCGCAGGGCAACTACCCGAAGGTCTTCGCCGCACTCGTGCACGACCCGGTGGTGGCCAACGGCGAGAGCTACGACGGCAGGGGCGTGGCGCTGCAGCCGTTCGTCGATGCCCTCAAGCAGGCGATGAGCGAGCTGCCCGGGCGCACGCTGGTGATCTGCTCGGCCGACATGTCGCATGTGGGCCCGGCCTTTGGCGATCAGCGCCCGCTGCTGGGCGAAGACGGCACCGAGCAAGGCGAAGCCGCCGCTCAGTTCCGCAACTCCGTTTTCCAAACCGACGACGAGATGCTCGGGCTGGTGGTGCAGAACAAGCCCGCCGAGCTGGTGTCGAGCATGGCCTGGCAACAAAACCCCACGCGCTGGTGCAGCGTGGGCAACATCGTCGCGGGTCTGATGGTTGTCGAGCCGAAGGACATCAAGCTGCTTCGCTACGGCCCGGTCATCGACGAGCAGGGCACGGGCATGGTCACCAGCGTCGCGATGGTCATGAACTGAATACGCGTCGCGGCGTTGATGCTGCCGCCACCGACGGCGGGATTGAACGACCCTTGACACGCGACAGCGCGAACCGCTTTAAGCTCGAAGCTCGAAGCTCGAAGCTCAAAGCTCAAAGAAAAGCCCCGGACCATTTGATCCGGGGCATCGTGCCATTCTCTGATTCTCGGGATTCAGGTCGCTGGCTTCGCGTCTTCACCCTCGGCCCTCGGCCCTGTTCCCTGGACCCTTCCTGTCCCGCTCAGATGCAGGCGAGGAAGAGGTTGTTGAAGAAGCAGTTGTAATCGCCCTCGTTGACGCCATTGTTCGTGCAACCGGGGTTGCCCACGAGCGGGTCGCCGTTGTCGCAGGCGATGTCGCAGGTGCCGCCGATGCCACCGGCACCGAGGCCTGATTGGAAGAAGAACCCGTCGGCGGCGAAGAAGGCGTTGTAGTCGCCTTCGTTCGGACCGCTGGTGGAGTTCGTGCAGCCGGAATTGGAGGCGAGCGGGTCGCCATTGTCGCAGGCGATGTCGGCGGGGTTGCAGCCTCCGGTGATCGGGGCATCGATCCCCAGACCGCCCGTGGGGTTGACGCGTTGCACGAAGATATCGGCGCTCCCGGAACGATTCTCATGCCACGCGAGGACGACCGCGCCGCCGCTGCCGTCGCGTTCGCTGGCGAGCCGGCCCTTGACGTTGACGTTCGAGTTGACGTCGATGATGGGCGAGGGCGACCACGCGTCGGTGCCGTCGGGCTTCAGCCGCGATGCCCGCACGGTGAAGTTCGTTGCGTCTGCATAGCTGAACCACGCGACGGTGTAGCCCGTCGGGTCGGCCAGGCCCTGCACGAAGCTCTTCGGCAGCGAATCCAGCGGCACGATCGTGCGCCCGTCGGCCCCCCACTGCGGGGCGCCCGACGAGTCAAACTTCTGCGCGCTGACGCCCTGCTGATTCTGTGAACCGTTGGCCGAGTTGAGGCTCATGTACGACTCACCGCTTGCGGCGAGGTAGCTCAAGCTTGCGCCGAGCTGGTTGATGGTGCTTCCGAAGAGCCCGGGGGCGGCGTAGACCGGTGCGGCATTGGCATCGATGCGCTGCGTGCGGGCGCGGAGCGACGCGCCGGGCCCGCTGAACCACGCTGTCACCACGCCGCCGTTGCCGTCGCTCACCGCGGGCGGGTAATACACCAGCGACAAACCGTCGGTGGTCCAGATCGGCTGCGCCAACGGCGCACCAGCGTTGGGCAGTTGCGGCGCGCCCAGCGCGTCGAACCGCTGCAAGTACACGTGGCGAGCGCTTGTGAACTGCGTCCCGTTGCGGCGCTGGATCGTCATCCAGAACCCGCCGTTGTTCGACCGGCACAGATCGCCGACAAGGTACGGACGGCTCGCTTCAGAAATCGTCACCCGTCCCGTCCCGCCCCAGACGTTCGTTCCGTCGGCGTTGTTCAGGCGGTAGAGCTCGATCGTGCTGCTGACGTTCGAGGCGACCACGATCGAGTTGTCGGCCATGATCAGCAGCTTCGGGTCGGCGTTGAAGGTCCCCGCGCTGGCGAGCGTGCGCTGCCAGGCGATGGTGCCGCTGGGCTCGATCTTCGCCACCGTGGTGAGCAGGTTGCCCTGGCGGTCGTCGGGGAAGGCGAGGATGGCGTTGCCGTTGTTGTCCACTTCCAGGTCGTAGTCGGTGGTGGAGGTTTGATTGCGGGCCGCGACGAGGATGCCATCGGTTGCCCACTGCGGCACGCCCGCGCTGCTGAGCTTCTGGATGTAAACCTCGTTGCGAAGCCCGTTGCGATTGTCAAACCACGTTACGTAAAACGATCCGTCCTGCGCCCGCTTGATCTTCGGCTGAACCTGATCGCCCGAAGCGGTGCAGACCGGCGTGTTCACCGCCGCGTCGTTCGACCACTGAGCCAGCGAAACAGACTGACCGCTGAGCAAGGTCATCGCGGCGATGCATAGCAGACGGGCGGGCGCGTTGTTCATGTGTGAGTCTTTCTGCCCCGGGGTGGGGCGTTGCTGCGGCGCGGGCACGAGTGACCCGGCGCTCGGTTCAGCAGGTGTTCACGCAAAGACTACCACGCCGATGCGCTTTGCCAGTGGCAACTTGCTGATCGGGGGAAAATACCGCTTCACCCGCCGCGTGTTCTTGCGATGTTTGGGAAGATTCCCCGCGTCCACAGTCGGTTTGCCGCTGGATGCCCTCGCTCGTGTGTTGCGGCTGGCGCCGATCGCACTGCTGCGCGTGTTCAAAACAAGACCGGCCCGCGCGTTGACGCGGGCCGGTCGAGGAGAGACAAACTCCGTTGACGCGTGGCGGGCTGCTTGCTCGCTCACGCGGTTGTCGACACAGATCACCACGGCACGTCCGGACGTGCCCACGGCTTACGCGATCCTTAGCAGCCCAGGAAGAAGCTGTTGAAGAAGGCGTTGTAATCACCCTCGTTCACACCGGTGTTCTCCGGACCCGGGGGCGTGTTGCCAGCGTCGTCGGCGATGTCCATGAACGAGCCGATCGCGCCCGCACCGAGGGAAGTCTGGAAGAAGAACCCGTCGGCGGCGAAGAAGGCGTTGTAGTCACCCTCGTTCACCAGGCCGTCGGAGCCCGGGATGCCCGCGCTGGTGGCGATATCCGCCGGCGAGCACCTGCCGCTGAGGGCGTAAAGCTCCTGACCGGTTGCGCCGTCGGTGGCGGTGAAGTAGAGCGTGCCGTTGGAGACGCGCAGCTCCGTGACGTTGCTCGATCCGCGTCCGGGGTTGATGTCGGTCACACGCACGGTCCCGCCTTCGGTCCCGTCGCTGGTCCACAGTTCAACACCGAAAGAACCGTTGTCGGCGGCGAAGTACAGGCGGTTGTTGAAGATGACCCAACGCGAGTTGGTGATCGAGCCCTCGGCACCGGGGTTGATATCGCGGACGATGCGCGTGCCGAGGGCGGTGCCGTCGGTTGCCCACAGCTCGCGACCGTTGACGCCGTTGTCGGCGGCGAAGAAGGTCAGCCCGTTGGGTCCGGCGGTGATGCGCGAAATGCGCGAGCCGCTGAGACCCGGGTTGATATCCGCGAGCATGAACGTGCCGGTGGGGTTGGCAGGGTTGCCGTCGGAGACCCACAGCTCCTGCCCGTTCACGGAATCATCCGCAACGAAG
>Ga0209985_10004926_pt1 | contig 10554 bp, 9 predicted proteins | sample NOAtaG_FD_187305 | JGI IMG/M metagenome (GOLD analysis project Ga0209985, IMG submission 187305) | Freshwater lake microbial communities from Lake Erie, under a cyanobacterial bloom - NOAA_Erie_Diel6S_1000h metaG (SPAdes) (version 2) | ecosystem: Environmental > Aquatic > Freshwater > Lake ... | reverse complement strand
CGCGGCCGACGCGATGCTCTACATGACGACCGGCTTCCTCGACCGCCACGACGAGGACATCATGCTCGAGACCGCGATGTGCAAGGTCTTCTGCAGCGAGTTCGGCTACCGCACCGTCAACGACGCCATCCAGATCATGGGCGGCGAGAGCTACATGACGGAGAACCATGTCGAGCGCATGTGGCGCGACTCGCGCATCAACATCATCGTCGAGGGCGCGAACGAGGTCATGCACTCGTTCATCTTCGCGTACGGCTCGAAGCAGCTCGGCGAGTACCTGCTGCAGGTGAAGGCGAATCCGTTCAAGCATGTCGGCACGGCCATGCAGGTCGGCGCCGAGCTCTTCCTCGGCTTCCGCCGCGGCGCGCCGCGCTCGACGCAGGCGCATCCGCGCATCCGCCATCTCGTCGACGACCTGATGGTGCGCATCCAGGAGCACAGCCACCATGTCAAGCTGATGTTCAAGGAGCACGAGGAGCGCCTGATCGCGAACCAGATGATCCAGTCGCGGCTCTCGATGAGCGCGCTGTGGATCCACGCGGTGACCTGCGCCCTGTCGCGCTGCGACGCGAACCTGCGCGCCGGCCTCGAGGGCGCGGCGGCCGAGCGCGAGCTCGCGATCGTCGAGCACCTCTGCGCGATGGCGCGCAGCGAGCAGGCGGCCGAGCTGCGCGCGCTGTTCATCAACAACGATGCGAGCATGAAGAAGGCCGCTGCGGCCGCGTTCGCCGCGTCCGATCTCCTGCCGAACAGCGGCTACTCGATCCCCGAGAAGACGCCGGACCAGAAGTACTTCGGCAACGGCCGCGACATCCCCTCGCAGCAGAGCCAGATCCCGCAGTTCGGATCGGGCTCGGTCTACAAGGGCGACATGGCCGCGCTGAAGTCGCACTGAACCTGCAGCCCAGGCGCCTCCGCGCGCGGGCGGCTTTCGATATCGTTCCTCTCCGTCGTTGTCCCAACACCCATTCATTCTGAGGTCTTGAGATCGCCATGAACGTCCTTGCTGAGATGCAGTCCTACGGCCACGAGCGCGTGGCATTCCACCACGACGCGAAGACCGGCCTCAAGGCCATCATCGCGATCCACTCGACCGTGCTCGGCAACGCGCTCGGCGGCACCCGCCGCTGGGCCTACGCAACCGAGGACGATGCGCTGTACGACGTGCTGCGCCTCTCGGAAGGCATGACCTACAAGGCTGCGGCCTCGGGCCTGGCGATGGGCGGCGCGAAGAGCGTCATCATCATGCCGAACTCGAGCCACCAGCCGACCGAGGCCGAGGCGCGCGCGATGGGCCGCTTCGTCGAGACCTTCGCCGGCAAGTACATCGCCGCCGAGGATGTCGGCGTCAGCCCGCAGTACTGCGACTGGATGGCGCTCGAGTCGAAGCATGTCATGGGCGGCAACACCGTCAGCCACGGCGGCGACCCGTCGCCGTACACCGCGCTCGGCTGCTTCAACTCGATGAAGGCGTGCCTCGCGCACCAGGGCCGCAAGGTCGACTTCGCGAACATGACGGTCGCGATCCAGGGCTGCGGCGCGACGGGCTACAAGCTCGCGAAGCTGCTGCGCCAGGCCGGCGCCGCGGTGCTCGTCACCGATGTGCATGTGCCGACCATGAAGCGCGCCGTCGAGGAACTCGGCTGCGTCGCGATCGGCAACGACAAGAACCTCCTCGAGGAGAAGGTCGACATCCTCGCGCCGTGCGCCCTCGGCGGCGTGCTCGACGCGAAGACGATCGCGAACCTCAAGTGTGCGATCGTCTGCGGTACCGCCAACAACCAGCTCCGGAACCCCGCCGAGGACGGCGAGGCGATCGCGAAGCGCGGCATCCTCTACTCGCCCGACTTCGTGGCGAACGCGGGCGGCCTCATCCGCCTCGCGGGCCTCTACCTCGGCATGACCGAGAGCGAGATCGACCAGAAGATCGTCGACATCGAGGCGACCACCGCCGAGGTGCTCAAGCAGGCCAAGGGCGGATCGACCGGCGCCGCCGCGATCGCATTCGCGAAGGCCAAGATCGCCGCAGGCGCTGCGAAGAAGCAGATGGCCGGCGCGAGCTGCGGTGCTGGCTGCGGCTGTCATTGAGAGAGCCGCATCCCGGAAAGGACTTCCGGGATGCTCGTGAAGTGAGCCGCATCCCGGAAAGGACTTCCGGGATGCTCGTGAGAGAGCCGCATCCCGGGAAGCACTCCCGGGATGCTCGTGAAGTGAGCCGCATCCCGGGAAGCACTCCCGGGATGCTCGTGAAGTGAGCCGCATCCCGCAAAGAACTCGCCGGATGCTCTGAAGATCAAGTCCCCCCTCGGCCCCGCGCATGCGGGGCCGAGTGCTTTTTGCGTAGTCTGCGCGAATGACGAAGCCGTCCGAACGCTGCTGGTGGTGCGGCACCGACCCCGTGTATGTCGCGTACCACGATACCGAGTGGGGCGTGCCGGTCGTCGACGACCGCGCGCTCTTCGAGAAGCTGGTGCTCGACGGGTTTCAGGCGGGGCTGGCGTGGATCACGATCCTGAAGAAGCGCGAGGCGTTCCAGCGTGCGTTCAAGGGGTTCGAGCCTGAGAAGATCGCGCGCTTCACCGAGCGCGATGTCGCTCGGCTCCTGAAGGACGAGGGGATCATCCGCTCGCGGCTCAAGATCGAGGGCGCGGTGAAGAACGCGCGCGCGTGGCTCGAGATCATGGAGGCGGGCGACGGCGCGTTTCGCGACCTCCTGTGGGACGCCGTCGGCCACCGCACGGTCGACACGCGGCTCGCGCGCCGAGAGGACATCCGCGCGGAGAGCCCGGAGAGCGTCCGGCTCGCGAAGCTCTTGAAGAAGCGCGGCTTCACCTTCTGCGGCCCCGTGATCGTCTACGCGTTCATGCAGGCGGTCGGCATGTACAACGACCATCTCGTGGCATGCCCTCGGCATCGCGCGTGCGCGATGTTGGCGCGGAAATGACAACCGCCGCGCATCGCTGCGCGGCGGTTGAGATAGGGCGTTGGAGCTGGTCGACTCAGCGGCGGCGGCGGCCGACGATGCCCGCGAGACCGAGGAGCGCCACGGCTCCCGGAGCCGGGAGGGTGAAGGTCGTCTCGCCGAAAAGCACCGTCGTGGAGACGCCGTCCGTGTAGCCGATCTTCAGGTTCCAGGTGCCACCGTTCGCGTTGCGGTCGACCACGAACTGGCCGAGGCGGACATCGGTCGCGGTGTTGCCGGCCGAGCCGACGCGGCCCTGGAGGTTCGGCGGGTTCGAGTTGAACCAGCCGACATTCGCGCCGGTCGGGACATCGGGGCGGTTCCACGATCCGCCCGCGGTCGGCCACGAGGGGTCTGCGTTGGTCGAGTTGGTCGCGCTAGCGAGACCTCCGATCGTGAGGTACGAGTCGAACGGACGGTTCGCGGCGGCCGAGCCGGTCTGGCTCGGGTTCCAGGTGCCCGCGGCCTTGGTCAGCGGATACGGAGCCGTGGTGCCGGTCGACAGGTCCTTGTGATAGAACATGTTCGTCGCCGAGCCGTCGACGCGGTTGAAGTTGAACGCGTTGACGATGGTGTCGGTCGCGCCGTTGAAGCGGGCCGAGAGCGTGTAGACATCGAGGTCGATGCCCGAGTTCGAGGTCTGGGTCTTGACGACGACATACTCGACGAACGCTGCCGAGGAGACGCTGGTGACGGCCGCTGCGAGGGCGAATGCTGCGATCTTCATGGTGAGGGATTCCTTCGAAGGGACTCTGGCTGGTACGGATCGGGAAGTGCGCCACCCACATTGGTGCCGTGTTCCCATCCGCAACGCGCAGGGCGACCCCGGCCACCGTCACCGTTTCGCGCTGATTCACGATCCTTGCGCAGAGCCTGAACAATCGGCGGCGGCGCCGCCGCGTGCCGGTCAAGCAATGGTTCAGGAACCGTTTCGCCTGACGAAGCGCAAATGAAGCGCGCCGCACGGAACTCCGTGCGGCGCGCTTGTGATCAGGTGAGGCTGTTCGACTCAGCGGCGGCGGCGGCGGCCGACGAGGCCAGCGAGGCCGAGGAGCGCCACGGCGCCCGGAGTCGGGAGGCTGAAGGTGGTCTCGGCGAAGAGGACGGTCGTCGAGACGCCGTCGGTGTAGCCGATCTTCAGATTCCAAGTGCCGCCGTTCGCGTTACGGTCAACCACGAACTGGCCGAGGCGGACGGAGTCGGAGGCGGTGGTCACGGTGTTCGTGCCGTTCGTGAAGCTCGCGCCGACGCGACCCTGCAGGTTCGGCGGATTCGAGTTGAACCAACCGGCGTTCACGCCGTTCGGGACATCGGGGCGGTTCCACGAGCCACCCGCAGCCGGCCACGACGGATCGGCGTTGGTCGAATTGCCGGCGCCGGTCGAACCACCGATCGTGAGCCACGAGTCGAAGGGACGGTTCGCGGTCACGGAGCCAGTCTGGCCCGGATTCCAGGTACCCGCCGCCTTGGTCAGCGGATACGGAGCGGTGGTGCCGGTCGAAAGGTCCTTGTGATAGAACAGGTTCGTCGCGGTCCCATCGACGCGGTTGAAGTTGAACGCGTTCACGATCGTGTCCGTCGAGCCGCTGAAGCGGGCGAACAGCACATAGACATCGAGGTCGATGCCCGAGTTCGTGGTCTGGGTCTTGACGGTGTAGTACTCGACGAAGGCTGCCGAGGAGACGCTGGTGACGGCCGCTGCGAGGGCGAATGCTGCGATCTTCATAGGGAGAGATCCTTGAAAAACCCGGAATATGGGGAGTTGAGACCGCCCACCGCGGACCTACCGAACTCTCCGAGGCCGTAGGCGCAAGACGACCGTCCACTCTGTCAGAGAATTCCGAGATTCCCTTGGGTTTCTCTGGGGAATCGCCCGTAACCCGGCCTCCCTGCATGGATTCCGGCGCCGCCAACCGGTCTCTCATATGTCCGCAAGCACCTGTCGATCCTGAAGATAGAGATGGCAATAGACGGCGCGCTCGAGGTTGCTGCACGGGTAGGTCGCGAGGAACATCACGAACATCGGGTAGGAGTCGGACTCGAGGCCGTTCGGCAGGGACGCCAGATAGGTCGGCAGCACGACCTCCTCATAGGCCTTGATCTGACCCTTGGTCGCGGGCGAGGGGATCCCGACGCCGAACGCGGGAGGCGGCGGCGAGCCCGTGTCGGCGACGACGGAAACGCCGGCGAGCAGCGAGAGGACCGCGACGCCGATCAGGAGGGGCGATTGCTTGATGGCTGATTTCATGGGCGCGAACCCTCCCGCGTGGCGTAGAGGGTGAAGTAGTCGTCGGCGCGCGCGCGAGAGGCAGGGACATGTCCGAGCACTCCCGCGACGAGCTTGGCTTCCGTCGCGTCGAGTGTGCGCGATCCGTGCGCGAGCGTGCCGAGCCGACGCCGGCGCTCGCTGTCGAGCTCGAGGTGCTGGTGCGCGAAGTACCAGTTCGAGGTCGCGGCGGCATGTGCGCGCAGCGCGGCGGAGGCGAGCTCGAGCATGCCCCACAGCTGCATGTCGTCGCTCACGAAGCGCTTCGCGGTGTTGGCGAGCGCGATCGCGGCCCACGCCTTGCGTTCGCTGACGCCGGGCGAGACAGCGCCGCCCTCGCGCACCACCTCGAGCAGGCTCGTCAGGATCGCGCCGCTTTGTTCGTGATCCCGAAGCGCTCGGAGCTCGAGCATGGACACATCGATCGATGTCGTGAAGGTCAGGTTTCGATCGCCGTACCCGTGCTCCGACGCGCGCAGTTCCTCCGCGATGTCGCCGCAGGTTCGGAAGTCCTGCTCGGCCGAGGCAGCCATCGGCTTCCAGGCGTCGAAGTTCGCCACGGGGATCGACGATCGCAGCGCGTGGGCACGCGCCCAGAGCGCGAGCGACTGCGCGAGGAGCGCGACATGGCCCGCATCGGTCCGTGCCGCGTACTCAAGGACCGTCGAGGCGATGCCGATCGCCTGGGTGCGGTTCCCCTGCATGAAGAGGATGTTCGCGATCTTCGCGTCGATGAGGAGCCGCCAGCAGAGTTCGACGCCGTCGAGCTGCGCCACGCTGCGCAGGCAGCGGAGCGCTTCGAGATACGAACCCGACGCTTCGTGCGCATCGGACTCGATGACGCTCGCCGCCGCGCGGCGCGTCGGGGTGTCGGCGACGCTTCCTGCACGCACCGCAAGACGAATCGCCTCGAAGTAGTCGCGTCCGAGCCGCTTCTCGAGACTCGCGTTGTAGAGCGAGGCGAAGTCCGTCCGTCCGTCTCCGTGCATCGGCGGACGCGCGGCCGCATCGGGCTTCACCAGATGCTCGACGACCGCCTCGATGGGCCAATCGAGCGCACGCGCAAGCGAGACCACGAGGTCGATCTTCGGCATGCCGCTCTCGGGCACGAGGCGGCCCGGCTGGCGGCCAAGCGCGTTCGCAAGTTCCTTGACGGACCAGTTGCGGTAGGTCCGCGCCAGCGCCTGCAGTTCCTCGAGCCGAACGCGCGCGAGCGCCTCGCGCGCCGTGTCCGCCGTGATTGCGTCATCCATCATCGTGCGACTCCTTCCCGGCATGCCGTCGGCGCGACGAAGCGCTGGCACACCGTGCGATTGATTCCAACAAGTCGATGCTGCCGTTCAAAGACCTTTCTTGTCACTTCTCGCCTCGATCAGTTACCAACTCATGCGGTGCGTGCCCTTGGGAAGCGGACAAACATCGCTTTGACCTCCCGATCGTCCACCTCGTCGAACAATGCGGACGACAGCTCTCCCCTGCGCGCGCGGTCGCACCACTCGTGCAGCGCGAGCCGAAGCCGGCGGCGGAGCAACGGCATCGGTGCGTTTGCGCCGAAGTCTGCGATGCGCTCGTCGATCGCGAACTGCGCGCTCACGAAGAGCGACATCGCGGCGCGCTCGTCTCGATCGGAAAGCGCGGCGCACTCGCGAAGCCGGAGCGCTGCGATGCCTGCGATCGACGCCGTCCACGCCACTGCGTCCGGACACTCGCGCTCGGAGGACTCGGAGAGCACCCGCCGGAGTGCGGCGATGTGTTCGCTGCACCTGCCTTCGCTGCGGATCGATTCCCGCAGCATCGCGACTGCGAGCGCCCCTGCAGTCGCGCGCGCGCTCACGGCATCGACCGATGCATCGATGCGGAGGCGCTGCCGACGGAGCGACGAGACCGCCGCGCCCGCCGCGATGCGGGATCGGTCGACCGGCATCCACGCGTCGCCAAGCACCGCATCGACCTCGATCGCGCCGATCAACTCCTCGGCGACCGGTCTCCAGGCCGGCGAGATCCCGATGTCGAGCGCCGACTGGGCGCGCTGATGGGCCGCGCGCACCTCTCCCGAGGCGGATTCGGCGCGTGCGCTGCACAGAATCGACAGCGCGAGATCCGAAGGGTCGTGCGCATCGGTGCCCAGCCGCTCGGCCAAGATGCAGAGCGCGGTCGCGTCGTCGTCGAGATCCGCGCGGACGACCCGCTCCGGGAGGACTTCGTCGTCGCGGCTGCAGCGCGCCGTGCAGTCCGCTCCAAGACCGATGACGGCCGCCGCGCTTCCCGCGTCGATCCCGAGTGCCTCTGCGATGCGCGCGATGTAGTGCAGCGTCGGCAGTTCGCGCATCTCGGAGAGCGATCGGATGTCGATGCGCATCGCGCGGGCGACGCGCCTCGGGTCGAGGCCCGACGCGGCGACCGCGAGATCGAAGAACCGTTGCGTCCGCCAACGCTGGCGGCCCCGCGGCTCGGCCGCATGCAACTGGTTGGTTTCCGCGCAGCGGCGCGGCTCGAGATCGGACATGCCCGCAGATTGCCGTGCGCGGACAAGCGATCAAGCGACTCCCTGCCGGTTTGCGGCTCTTTCAGTCGATCGGCGCGGCGTCGCGAAACGGACGGATCGACGGTCGTGCTCCCGTTTGGGCGTGCAGGCGTCGCTTTCGCAGCACCTCTTCGGAAATGCACGGACATACAGCGCTCGACTGTCGCCTGAGCGGAGGGACGACCTCACGAAACATCATCGAACATCGATGACGAAACGCGAGCGACCAAGTCGGTGGACCCGAGATGAAGCGCCGACTTCGGCGTCAGTACGCGAGGCAGTCCTCGATCGCCCGCACGACGCGCGTGGCGTCGGGCAGGTAGTCGAGCTCGAGCTTGTAGTACGGCATCGTGGTGTCGAAGCCGGCCACACGCTGCACGGGCGCCTCGAGCTGGAGGAAGCAGCGCTCCATGATGCGCGCCGAGATCTCGGCGCCGAAGCCGCAGGTGAGCGGCGCCTCGTGGACGACCACGCAGCGGCCGGTCTTCTTCACGCTCGCCTCGATCGCGTCGATGTCGAACGGGTAGATCGTGCGGAGGTCGATCAGCTCGATCGACTTGCCCGACTTTTCGATCGCCTGCATGCACTGGATGACGCTCGCGCCCCAGCTGACGATGGTGAGGTCGGTGCCTTCGCACACCGTGCGCGCCTTGCCGATCGGCAGGGTGTACTCGTCCTCGGGCACTTCCTCGCGGAACGCGCGGTAGATGCGCTTCGGCTCGAAGTAGAGGACGGGGTCCGGATCACGCAGCGCGGACACCAGGAGGCCCTTCGCGTCGTAGGGCGAGCTCGGCATCACGACCTTGAGGCCGGGGGTGTGCGCGTAGATCGCCTCGGGCGAATCGCTGTGGAGCTCGGGCGCGTGGATGCCGCCGCCGACCGGGATGCGGATCGTCATCGGCACGGTGAACGCGCCGCGGGTGCGGCTGCGCATGCGCGCGGCGTGCGAGCAGATCTGGTCGTACGCCGGGCCGAGGAAGCCTTCGAACTGGATCTCGGGCACGGGGTGCAGGCCGCCCATCGCGAGGCCGATCGAGAGGCCGATGATGCCCGACTCCGCGAGCGGCGTGTCGAACACGCGCTTCTCGCCGAAGCGCTTCTGCAGGCCTTCGGTGACGCGGAACACGCCGCCGTTGACGCCGATGTCCTCGCCGAGAAGCACGATGTTCTCGTTCTTCTCCATCTCCTGGATGAGCGCGAGGTTGATGGCCTGGACAAGATTGAGATTCGCCATGGAAGTGTCCGGATCTGTCGGGTGCGTTCGGTCGTCTGTCGCTCGAGAGAACTCGCGGGTCAGTGATGCGCGGCCTGCGCCTCGGCGCTCATCTGCCGCGCGCGCTCCTGCGCCTCGGGCGGAAGCTGCGACGGGTCCTGTCCGAGCGAGTGGGTGTGCATGGTGTCGCGCTGCGCGGCGAGGTCGGTGGGAATGTCGGCGTACATCGAGTCGAAGAAGTCGGCGCGGTGCGGCGCCGCGATGCCCTCGGCGCGCGCGACGGCGTCGGCGTTCTCCTTCTCGATCTTCTCGGCGAGCGCGGCTTCCTTCGAGTCATCCCACAGCTTGCGGGCGACCATGTAGTTGCGCAGGCGGATGATCGGATCGCGCGCCTTCCATGCGTCGACCTCGGCCTTGTCGCGGTAGCGCGTCGCGTCGTCGGCGGTCGTGTGGTCGCCGAGGCGGTAGGTCACCATCTCGACGAAGCACGGGAGGCCCGTCTGACGGGTGTACTCGACCGACTTCTTCATGGTGTAGACCGTGGCGAAGAGGTCGTTGCCGTCGCACTGCATGCAGGGCATGCCGTAGGCGATGCCGCGCTGCGCGAAGGTGGGCGCGGCGCTGTTGATCTTGGACGGGGTCGAGATCGCCCAGAAGTTGTTCTGGCAGACGAAGACGACCGGGATCTTGAGGTTCGAGGCGAAGTTGCAGGCCTCGTGGAAGTCGCCTTCGCTGGACGCGCCGTCGCCGAAGAAGGTGCAGGCGATGCGGTCCTCACCCCCTCCAGCCTTGCCCTGGTAGCGCGCGGCCATCGTGAGGCCGGCGGCGTGAAGCATCTGCGTTCCGAGCGGCACATAGATCGGCGTCACCCAGTGCGGCTTCGGCATCGCGTTGCCGCGCTCGTCGCCCATCCAGTGGAGGAGGATCGCTTCCTTCGGGACGCCGCGCCAGAAAAGGCCGCAGTTCTCGCGGTAGCAGGTGACCATCCAGTCGTCCTTGCGCAGGACATAGGCGGCGCCGAGGCTGGTCGCCTCCTGGCCCATGTTCTGCGGGTAGGTGCCCATGCGGCCCGAGCGCTGCAGACGGAACGCGACCTGGTCGAGCTGGCGGCACGACGACATCGCCTCGTACAGCTTGACGAGGTCGGCGTCGGGGATCAGGCCCTTCCCGAGCTTCTCGTCGAAGTTGCCCTTCTCGTCGAGAATCGAGATGCGTTCGATCTTGGTTTCGTAGGCGGTGGTGATGGGCATGGTGGACTCGAGAAAGGACTGCCGTAGCCAGTTGATGCCGACGACGCGTGACGCCTGGCGGCCGTCGGGCTTCGACGGGCGAAACGCCCCCGAAACACCGCCGTCCGACGGAATCCCGTCGCGGTCGATGAGTGTAGCAGCGCCCCCCCTCCGCTTGCCCCGCGCGGATCGCGTACCGGAGCCGCCGTTTGCCCCCGCCGACACGAACCGTGACGCCGCCGGCCGCCCATGCGTCCCAATAGTGAAGCGACGTGGTGAAGCGCCGTGGTGAAGCGCCGTGGTGAAGCGCCGTGGTCAAGCGCCCTGGTGAAGCGTCCGAGTAGTTCTCGCCGACCCTCC
>Ga0209985_10004923_pt1 | contig 10558 bp, 8 predicted proteins | sample NOAtaG_FD_187305 | JGI IMG/M metagenome (GOLD analysis project Ga0209985, IMG submission 187305) | Freshwater lake microbial communities from Lake Erie, under a cyanobacterial bloom - NOAA_Erie_Diel6S_1000h metaG (SPAdes) (version 2) | ecosystem: Environmental > Aquatic > Freshwater > Lake ... | reverse complement strand
GCTCGCGCAGCAGCGCGAGCGCGGTGGCACCGGCCCGAAGCGTGAGGAGCTGATGCGGCTTCAGGCCCAGGCCAGATTCACCGTGGATAGCGGGAGCTGCCGCACCCGCTTGCCGGTGGCCTGATAGATCGCGCCCATGAGGGCCGGGATGAGCGGGGGCATTGCCGGCTCACCGATCCCGGTGGGGGAGAAGGTCGTCTTCTTCCAGTGCACTTCCACCACCGGTGGCGCCTGCTTGAGACGGAGCAGCGAGAAGGTGGAGGCGTTCCCCGCGTTCATGGTGGCCGGCGCGAAGTTCGACTGGTCGGCCTTGCCGCCGCTGAAGGTGATCGCCTGACCGTAGGCCTGGCCCAGCGCATCGAGTACCGCGCCCTGCACCTGCTGCTCGGCGTGGTTGGGGTTGATGATCTCGCTCCCCACGTCGCCCACCGCCCACACCTTGTCGACCTTCACTTCGCCCGCCTTGGACACGGTGGCCTGAACCACCTCAGCGAAGTAGCCGCGATGGCTGTAGTAGAAGGCCACACCCATGCCGGTCCCCTTGGGGAGCTTGGTCTTTCCCCAGCCGGAGACGTCGCGCGCCATCTCGAGGATCCCGATCACGCGCTGAGGATCGAAGAGCCCCGCCTGCTGCTGCGGCGTGAGTGGGGCCCCGGTGGCCGGGATTTCCTTGCGGAGCAGGTCAATGCGGTACTGGAGCGGGTCCTGCCCAGCCGCCACGGCGCACTCGTCGATGAAGCCCTGGAAGGCAAACGACAGGGCATTCGAGCGGGGCGCCCGCAGGGCACCGGTCGGAACACCGAGCGGCATCACCGACGACTCGATCTTGAGATTCGGCACGAACCGCGCCGGATACTCGCCGGGGCCGATGTCTGCGCTGGAGGCAAAGCGGTCCCCTTCGCCGAAGCTCACGAAGTGGTTGCGGAAGGCAACGAGGGATCCCTTGGTATCCAGTCCGGCGGTGAACCGGTGGAAGCCACCCGGACGATAGAAGTCGTGCTGCATGTCGTCTTCACGGGTCCAGAGGAGCTTCACCGGCACCTTGGCCTCACGCGCGATCCACGCCGCTTCCACGAGGTAGTCGTTGTTGAGCCGGCGACCGAAGCCGCCACCGGCGCGCACCATGTGAATGGTGATCTGGTCTTCCTTGAGACCGAGTGTGCTGGCCACCAGCGCCCGCCCGGGTTGGGGCAGCTGTGTCCCCGACCACAGCTCGAGTCGATCGTCCGTCCATCGGGCCGTGGTGTTCTGCGGCTCCAGCGGGGCATGGGCGATGAAGGGATAGCTGTATTCGGCGGTGATCACCTTCGCCGCCCCCTTGAGGGCCTCCTCGTAGTTCCCGTCGGCGCGGATGGTCCGCTGCGCCGGCTGCGCAAACAGCTCGGCCGCCCTCGCAGCAAAGCCCGCACTCGACTGTTGCGCGGTTGGATGCTCCGCCCACTGGACCGCCAGCTTCTTCCGCGCCTGTTGTACCAGCCACCAGTTCTTCCCGATAATGGCCACGCCGGGCCTCAGCCCCTGCAGCTGGGCCGTGCCCTCCACGACGAAGGCGTGCGTGATGCCCGGCTGGGCCTTCACCACGTCGAGATTGGCGCTGGCCACCTTGGCGGCGTACACCGGAGCCTTCACGAAGCTGGCGTAGTGCATCTCCGGGATGACGACATCGATCCCGTAGACCGGCTTGCCGGTCAGGATGTCCTTGATGTCGACCGTGGGCGTCCGGGTCCCGATGATCCGGAAGGTCTTCGGATCCTTGAGCGGGACGGTGGCGAGCGCCGGGGCCGGCAGGGTGGCGGCCACGGAGGCCAGCGCGCCGTAGGTGGCTTCCCGCTTCGAAGCGGCGTGCCGGACGACGCCCTGGGCCGTCGTGAGCTCACTTGCGGGTACGTTCCACTGCTGCGCGGCGGCGGCCAGGAGCATCTGCCGTCCCGCGGCGCCGACCTGGCGCATCGGGAGCCAGTTGGTGGGAGTGGCGGTGCTGCCGCCGGCCGCCTGCGCGATGTACTTGACCGGATCGTAGTCACCCTGCACCACGCGCACCTGCGACCAGTCGACATCCAGCTCCTCGGCGATCAGCATGGGGAGCATGGTCCGGATCCCCTGGCCGATCTCGGGGTTCTTGGCCGTGATCGTGATCACGTTGTCCGGGGTGATCCGGACATAGGCGCCGAGCGTGGCCTCGGCCGCACGGCCGGAAACGGCGCTGATGGCTTCGAGCGGTTCGGCGTAGCTGGCCAGCAGGAGCCCGCCACCGGCGAGCGCGCTGACCTTGAGGAAATCACGGCGCGAGACGCCGTTGGCATCCGGAAGCGGGGGGCGAGTCGGGGTCATGGCTCAGTCCTCCCGGTTCGAACGGGCCGCACCGGACGACGCACCGCCCACCGGCGCCGCGCCCGCCTTCAGCTCGGCCGCACGATGCACGGCCTTGCGGATGCGCAGGTAGGTGGCACACCGGCAGAGGTTCACGTTCAGTGCCGCATCAATGTCGGCGTCGGTGGGCTTCGGCGTCTTGGCGAGGAGGGCCGCGGCCGACATCATCTGCCCCGCCTGACAGTAGCCGCACTGCGGGACGTCCAGCTCGGCCCAGGCGCGCTGGACGGCGTGCACCCCATCCGGAGAGAGCCCCTCGATGGTCGTGACCTCGGCCCCTGCGGCGCGTGACACCGGCATCGTGCAGGTGCGCTGCGCCACGCCATTCACGTGGACCGTGCAGGCACCGCAGCGGGATACCCCGCAGCCGAACTTCGTGCCTTTCAGGTCGAGTTCATCGCGCAGCACCCAGAGCAGGGGCATGTCGGGAGGCACGTCGACCGTGCGCGTGGTGCCGTTGACCTTGAGCGTGATCGCCATGGGACCGGAGGGCGGAGAGGACGAAGGGACCCTGCAGACTGACCCGCGGAATCTCGTGCCACGGGGAGGGGACGTCCAGCAGTCCCCCCCCGGGACCTGCCGACACCCCCTCCCCGCAGCGGCCGACCGTCCGGTCGGCCATGTCGCCGCTCAGCGATCAGCGACGGGTCAGCAGCGCTGCCGCCGCCGGCGCACGAGCCCCAGCCCGGCCAGCCCGCTGGCCAGCAGCAGATAGGTCGAGGGCTCAGGCACCACCGTCGCTTGGCCAATCCCCACGCTGAAGGTTTCCGGCCCGCCTTGCACGTCGCTGAGCGAGGCACCAAGGCCGATCTGGGCCATCGGGTTCGCGGCAATGAAGGCATCGAACGCGGACCAGCTGTCTTCCGTGAGACCGAAGAGGTGGCCGTATTGACCGATCCCCTGCTGAATGGTCCCGAGCGTGAGGGGAACGGCCGCCAGCGCGGCCGTGTAGCTGCTCCCCATGCTGCCGTACACCGTCATCACGAGAGCGTTGATCGTCAGCGTTCGATCGTTCCCGGGCTCCGCCCCGTTGAAGAACAGGCGGAATCCGCTCCCGGTCAGGGAGGGGAACTCGGTGATCGACCGGAGCTGCGACTGGCCGTTCTGGACGTTGGCATCCGTGAAACCGCAGCCCACGAAGCCGGTGAGCCCTACGCAGCCGGACTCGGTCGAGGCGCCTCCGGGGTGCTGCAGCGTGAGGATGGTGGCCACATTCCCCAGACCGCCGCCGGTCTCGAACGTTTGGCCGAGGTACTGCAGCGATTGCCCTGACAGGGGCAGCGCGGCGAGGAGGCTGGCACAGGCCAGCGAAGTCGCCGTGATCGAACGGCGGGTGAGACGGGGTCGCATGCGCACTCCGAGGTTGAGGTCACCTGCAGGCCGCATGCGCCATCCGCGCGCATCGCCTGCCGGCGTCCCCTATCGGCGGCAATCGCGGGGCCACGCCCCGTCCGATGTCGTGACACGGATCGCACCGTCGTCGTCAGCGATGTGAGCGTGCGACCTGTTGTTCAGGGACAAAGCGAATCGGGAGTGCCTCCATCGGCATTTCATGGCGCTTCGGACTCTATTGCGGAGGTCGTTGCGGTTCACGAAGTTGGAACAACGGATGGTGTGGCCGACGCCGGTCGCGCATCTGCCGCCGATCCTGCTGCGGCCCTCGCGGGCATCCCGCATGGCGTCGTCCTCTCCATCACCGGCTGAACCCGTGCCGTGCGACGAGCTGATTCGGCTCCGTCGCATCGTGTCGTTGGGCTCCGTTGGTACGTGGGACTGGGATCTCCGCGCCGATCTGTTGACGTGGAACCGGGCGCACTGCCGGCTCTTCGGGCTGCCGGACGCACTGGCGGACGCCCCGGTACCGCTTGCGACCTTCTACGCGCACGTGGTCCCGGAGGACGGGGCCCGGGTCGGGGCCGCGCTGGCGGCGGCCCGAAGCAGCGGACACGAGTTCGCGGCCGAGTTCCGCATCGTGCGGGCCGACACCGGGGAGACCCGCTGGCTGGAGTCCCGCGGCACCTTCTTCGTCGGGGACGCCGGCGCCGCACACGGCGCTGGCGTCGTGATGGACATCACGGCGCGCAAGGAGCTCGAGTCCCGCGTCGAGCGCGAGGCCGAAGAGCGCCGCCGCCTCGAGGAGCAGCTGCATCAGGCTCAGAAAATGGAAGCCATCGGCCAGCTGGCTGGTGGCGTCGCGCATGACTTCAACAACCTGCTGACCGTGATCATGGGGAACGTGGAGTTCGCCCGTGGACTCGGCGTGGTTGGGACGGGCGCCAAGGCGGAGCTGGACGAGATTGATCAGGCCAGCAGTCGGGCCCGCACCCTCGTGGCGCAGCTGCTGGCCTTCAGCCGGAAGCAGGTGGTCCAGATCCGGACGCTCGATCTGCCGGAGGTGGTGCGCGAGGCCGGGCCCCTGCTGCGGCGGGTGGTGGGGGACGAGGTCCGCCTCGCGATCGATTTGGGGCCGGACCCGCTGCCGATCGCGGCGGACCGTGGCCAGCTCGAGCAGGTCCTCATCAACCTGGCCGGCAATGCGCGGGATGCGATGCGTACGCCGATGCATGGCTGTGCCGGGACAGGGGGCACGCTGCAGATCCGGACCCGTCGTGTGCACTCGGGCGGCGGAGAGACGGCGTGGCCCCGTCTGACCGCCGGCGAGTACGCCGAGTTGATGCTGCAGGACTCCGGACATGGCATGACGGCCGAGGTCCGTGACCGGATCTTCGAACCCTTCTTCACGACCAAGCCGGTCGGGGAAGGCACCGGGTTGGGGCTGTCGCAGGTCGTGGGGATCGTGGACCAGTGCGGCGGGGCCATCACCGTCCACACCGCGCCCGGCGAGGGAACGACCGTGTGTCTCCGGTTCCCGCTCCAGCAGGCGATGGTGGCCAGTGCAACGCATACCGTGACGGAGGAGAACGAGCGCCGCGGCGTGCAGACCATCCTGCTCGTGGAGGATGAACCGGCGGTACGGCGTGCACTGTCCCGGATGCTGGAGTCTCTCGGACAGCGGGTGCTCACCGCCGCCGATGGCGAGGAGGGGCTCACCCTCTGGAACACCCATCGCGACGAGATCAGTGCCATCGTCACCGATGTGCGGATGCCGCACATGAACGGGCGCCTGATGGCGGACGCCGTCCGTGAACGGGCGGCGTCCCTCCCCATCGTGTTCGTGTCGGGCTACGCGGCCGACGACACCCTCGTGAAATCACCCCGCGACTACTTCGTGCCGAAGCCGCTGACCAGCTCCGGGCTCGTGGAAGCGTTCACGTCGCTGGGGCTCGAGCCGCCGCGGCGCACCCCCCGGATGGGCTCACGGGCGGTTACCGCGCCATAGCCCGGAGCACCTCGCGGAGCAGCCGGACGCGGGGGGCGTCCGAGGACCGGGCGGCGTCGCCGTCCAGCTGCGCCGCCAGCAGCGCATAGGCCGCCTTGCGGGCAGACGATGCCGCCCCCTCCGCCGTGTCGATCGCCTTCCCGATGGCTGCCAGGCGGGCCGCCGGCAGCGCCTTGCCACGCGTCAGCTGGTCGAGGTACGCGCGCGCCACCGTGACATGCGCCGGCCATGTGATCCGCGTCTGCAACTGCGGGTTCACCTCGGTGGCCGTGACCAGCTTCGCTGCCTCGATTTCATTCCGCGTGAGGAACTCGCTTGGCTGCAGCGCAAACAGGTCGAGCCCGCGGCCGATCTCCGAGCCCACGATGTGCCCGTTGTACCAGTACGCGGACCAGAAGCCGGCCAGCGTCAGCGCCTCGTCGATCGGTCCGCGGTCGAAATACGCGATCTCCACGGGGTGGGCCGGATCGGTGAAGTCGAAGACCGAGATGCCGCCCTGATACCACGCCTGCACCATGATGTCGCGCCCCGGTACGGGGATCAGGGAGCCGTTGTGGGCGACGCAGTTCTCGTTGGCGCCCTGCGCGGTGGGGATCTTGTAATAGCCCACCTGACGCAGCGTGCGATCGGCGCCCAGCGTGAAGAGCGCGTTGGCGCCCCACGTGGCCTTATCCGTGGCGCGGCAGCGCGGGGCGACCCCACCGCCCCACTCGTCGGTGAAGAGCACCGAGGTGCCGGCATTGTTGAAGGTGGCCGAGTGCCAGTAGGCGAAGTTCGGGTCGATGACCTCGTGCAGCCGCTTCGGATTCGCCGGGTCACTGATATCGAGCAGGATGCCATTCCCCGAGCAGGCCCCGGCGCCCAGCCCGATGGCCGGATAGACCGTGATGTCATGGCACTGATCGGTCCGGCTCGTGGTCTGCGTCCCCTCACCGTGGCTGCCACCCTTCCAGAGGCCGGCCACGTTCCCCGCGGCATCCGCGAAGAGACGCGGCATGTTCACGATGGCCGCGCGTGCCGGATCAGCCACCGGCACCTTGATGACCTCAATGCGGAACAGCGCCGTCGCCGTGTCCGACTCGGCGCGCGTGCACCCGGGCAGCTCCTGGGGCGACCGGACCGGACCGGTCCCCTGCACGTAGAGGTACACGTGGGCGGGATCCTTCGTGTCCGTGACCAGCGTATGGGTGTGTGATCCGCGACAGGTCTGCACGGCCGCCACCTGCTGCGGATGGTCGAGATCGCTGATGTCGAAGATCCGCACGCCAAGGAACCGCTCGGCGCTCACCGCCGTGGAGACGCCCTGCGTGCCGCAGTCGACGCGACCACTCGGATCTTCCACCGACATGAAGAGCAGGGTGCCATGGATCGACAGGTCCCCCTGGCCCCCCTGACAGACGAAGGCCTTGCGCAGGGTCGGCGCCTTGGGATTGCTGATGTCCCACGCCTGCCAGCCGTGCCAGCCGCCCTGGAAGACCAGGTTGCGCTGGAACGCCAGATCCGCCAAGGCGTAGTCGAAGCTGCCGATCTCCTGCGGATTGAACCAGCCCGCCTGCTTCGGTACGTGAGACACGTGCTCGAGATGGCGGATGGCCTCCCCGGCGTTCCGGAACCCGACCGAGAGCGTGGCGCGCGGATCCGCCTGGGCCGCGAGCGGTCCGGTGGCGCACACGCCGGCCAGAAGCAGGGAGGCCATGCGCACGGCGCGCGACGGCAGTGGACGGAAGAGCGAGGAGTAGCGCATGGTCAGGGGCGTGAGAGGTCGTCAGGGAGCGACGCGAGCAGAGCCTGCATCCGGCGGATCTCGGCGCGCTGATCGGCGTCGACATCGGAGACGAATTGAAACGTTAACGGATCCTGGCCGGCGCCGGAGGTGCGGAGCAGCTCGGCGACCATGGCCACTGCGCCCTCGTGATGGCGGATCATCAACTGCAGAAAGCGCCGGTCGAAGGCGGGACCCCGGGCGGCAGCCAGCTCCGCGAGCTCGGCCGCCGTCAGCATGCCGGGCATGGCGGGGCCATGACCTTCATGGCCCGCCCCGACCATCGGGACGGTCTGGCCACGTCGCGTCAGCCACTCGCGCATCCGCGTGAGCTCGTCCTGCTGGGAGACGGTGATCCGCTCGGCGAGTGCACGAATGGCCGGCAGGGTGGCGCGATCCGCCACGAGCGCGCTCATGGTCACCGCCTGCGCGTGATGCCCCATCATCCCCTGCATGAAGGCCACTTCGGCGCTGGTGAATCGGGTCCCGGTCCCGGGTGGCGCGGTGCTCTCGACCGGCATGACGTGCCCGGCATGCTCCCCACCCACCGGCCCTCCCGAGCCGAAGCCCGTCATCGCGCCCGTCAGCCGGTCATGCTGCATGACGGCACCCGCCGTGACCGTGGGCGTGGGCAGCGTGGGCAGGAAGCCCACCGCCGGTCCCCCCATGTTCTCCACGCCCATATGAAGCGACATGGTGCGCCACGCCGCCACGGGCATGACCTCGGTCGTGTCATCGCGGTAGCGCTGCGCCGCGCGCATGATCTCGGCCCGCTTCCGATTCCGCGGAACCGAGGGATTGGTCAGGATATCCGACACCACATCATGCATCGAATGCAGGTTGTCGAAGATGATCGCGGCTTCCTCGTAGCGTTCGGCAAAGCGCGGTGCGATCGCGACCGTCATCGGCATCTGGTACGGCAGCGTACGCGGGGCATCGGTGAGCATCTGCCAGAAGCGGGCGACCGTGGCGCGCGCGCCCGCCTGCCGCTCCGCCGCGGTGCGCCCGACGAGCAGCGGTTCGTACAGGGCCATCTGAAGCCAGTGGTAGCCCCAGATGAGCCCGTTGAACTTCGGATACTTCTTCCGGAAGGCGAGCGAGTAGGGCTGCTCCTGCATGAGCGCCATGGTCTTGGGCCGGCTGCTGAAGGCCAGATCGGGGCGTGACTTGTAGTAGCGGATCAGGCGCGCCACCTCGGCATCCTTCGCCGCGTCATCGAGGCGCTCATCCGCAAGCACATCGTACAGCTGTCGGTGCAGGATGTGCGCCCAGTCGAACATGACCTTGGCTTCCGGTGCCAGCTGGGCATACTTGATCTCGATGGCCCCCTCCTCGAGCGGAATCCGGGGGGGCTTCACGAGAATGCGGGTGGTCAGCCGCGTGTACTCCTCCTCTTCGAGTCGCGCGGCGGGAGACGACGGGAAGCGCCACAGGGTTTCGTACAGGATGGCGTGCCCGTAGTCGAACGCGTTGAACAGGCGGTCGGCGTACTGGTACTGCGCCCGGAAGCGCCAGTTGTGCGGCGCCTGCTGGTAGAACTGCTCATAGGTGGTACTCCACTGCGCATCGAGCGGCGCCGCGATCAGGGAGCAGGCGACCGCGACGACGGTGGCGAGCCGGTGGCGAGAGAGGCGTGACATGGCGTGTGGGCGTCTCATGACCGGGGGACCCACGGAAGGCCGACGGCCACGGCGGCGCCGGTGGTCAGAAACCATCCCTGCCCATGGCCGCGCAGGCGGTACCCGCCGCCCGCATCGAAGGCTACGCGCGGGCTCCATTGGTAGCGCATGCCGCCCGCCGCATCGAGGCGGCGCGGGCTCGCCACCTCCACCGGGGCGCTGGTGACCAGCTCGGCGGTGATCAGCAGCGCCGACAGCGGGAACGGGCGGTCCACCGCCACGCCGGCCATCCAGCGGGACTGTTCGCCGTGCGCGGGGACGCCGGCCCCCGCCGATGTCGGCGTGCTGATGAAGCTGCGCTGCGCATTCAGGTGGATGCGAAGCTGCGGAAACGTCTTGGTGGCAATCGCCTTGAGCGAGGGCACGGCACGTGACGGCCCGCTGCCGCCCACGGGGAGGATCACGTCGGCCACGAGCGCGAGCGCCGGCAGTCGGGTTTCCACGTTCAGGTTGTGGAGGGCGGAGATGTCGATGCCGGCGAGGGACGTCATGCGCGAGCGTCCCCCTTCCGCGTGGACGATCGGAAACCCGACCTCCACCTGGGTGCGCGGCAGGAGGCCGAAGGCCACCTCGGGTTCCACCCCCCATTCGTAGGGCTTGGAACGGAGCCGCTCCAGACGGAGCGGGGCCACCTGCAGTTCGATGGCGCGGCGTTCGATGGCGTACGCATCCTCCACGCGGATGGGGCGGCCGGCATCGGTGTTGTAGTAATCCGTCTGCGCATGGGCGACGGCAGCAGGCGCGCACAGGGCCAGCCCCAGCAGGGGGCTGGCAACGGCGCGCCAGGAGATGGCGTGCATCGATTGAGTTGTTTTGGGACACGTCAGGCCGAGGCGGCGGGCGCCCGGCGGGAACACCAAGACGTGTCAGGCGCGCGGAGGGGGCGGCTCGGGGGCGCGGGGGGTGGAATCCGGCGTGCGGTCACTGACCGCGCCGAGCGTTGAGGCCACCGGGAGGGTGACCGCGACCAGCGCGGCGACGGGGTGACCCGCCAGGCTCACCGGGGCGCAGGCCATGGCCATTGGGCAGCCAGCATCGGGCGCCCCCGGCACTGGGGCGTGCTCGGGAGCCGCGGGAGCGGTCGACTGGCTGATGGGCTGGCCATGCGCGGCGTGGTGCTGATGCAGTGCGGCATCCGAGGCGCCACCCGATGCCACCGCATGCCCCGTGTGCGACGGTGCGGCGCACGGACTCCATCCCGTGACCACCGAGAGCCACGCGAACAGCGACCCCAGCAGGAGTCCCGACAATCGGCGCGCGGCGGGCGAACGGCTCATGCGCGGAATATAATCCAGGGTGTCGGTGCACAAGGCCCCCAACAACGTCCGTTCACTCCATCCATGCCGCCTGCAACGCCACCGCCATCCGGTCCAGAATCCCCAGTCCAACCTCCGTACGGCCGCCAAC
>Ga0209985_10004920_pt1 | contig 10563 bp, 6 predicted proteins | sample NOAtaG_FD_187305 | JGI IMG/M metagenome (GOLD analysis project Ga0209985, IMG submission 187305) | Freshwater lake microbial communities from Lake Erie, under a cyanobacterial bloom - NOAA_Erie_Diel6S_1000h metaG (SPAdes) (version 2) | ecosystem: Environmental > Aquatic > Freshwater > Lake ... | reverse complement strand
AAGCGTTGTTGTTGCAATTCGACTTGAAGTTTCTCGACATCCGAGACAACCACCACATGCATACCGTTCTGCGTGGGCTTCTCTAATGTTTGCAAGGACTCATGCAATCGGACCGTTCCGTTCACCAGTACCGTGACATCGTCGCAGATTTGGTGCACATCGTGCAGGATATGTGTTGACAGCAAGACCGTTTTTCCGAACTCGGTGGCGAGTGTTTTGATTCGCCCAAGAAATTCTTCACGCTGGTTCGGATCAAGCCCAGTGGTTGGTTCGTCGAGAATCACAAGATCTGGATCGTGAACCAATGCTTGTGCAAACTTTAGCTTTTGACGCATACCGGTGGAGTAGGTTTCGACATTGCGATACCTTTCTTGTTCAATATCGCAAAAGTCCATGACTTCATGCGCTCGCCGCAATGCTTCGGATCCAGGTAACCCTGAAAGCTGAGCCATCAACCGAACCGATTCGATCCCCTGAAGCCCTAGGATATAGCAATCGTCTTCCGGCAGATACCCAATGCGATCGCGAAGGATGCGTACGTCTTTGGGCCACTGCATTCCCAAAACCGTTCCGCTACCGGAGTTGGCGCGTACTAACCCGAGTATCGCTTTGATGAGTGTACTCTTCCCCGAACCGTTCGGGCCCAACAAACCTGTGATACCTGGTCGGACTACGAAATCTACATTCTGCAATGCGGATCGTCGACCATACTGTTTGGTCAATCCTCTAATGTCGATCATGGTTGCTATGCGTGCCAGTCTGTTCTGTCGGCATGGAAGGATCCGTACTATGTTCACCGAGTTTGGATTGAATCCATCGCCATCTCTTCGCTAGTTCGATTTCCTGGCCGGATTCGATCGGTTCATAATAACTGCGATCCACACCCAAGTAATCTTGAGCGGCAATTCCATTCGGAGAATTGTGCGAATACTGATAGCCAGTGGCGTTGCCCAAGGATTTTGCACCGGCATAGTGCCCATCGCGAAGATGTTTTGGAACGGGAATGACGCTCCCCTCGCGCACATCTTTCCGAGCTGCTGATATCGCGGTGGTTGCAGAATTACTTTTCGGTGCCAGGGCAAGGTAGATGACCAATTGAGATAGAGTCAGTTGGCATTCTGGCAAACCGATGAATTCACACGCTTGCATCGCAGAGACAGCGATTGAAAGAGCTTGCGGGTCGGCGTTGCCGATATCTTCGCTGGCCAAGATGACCAAACGGCGACACAAGAAACGAACCTCTTCACCCGATTCTAAACTCCGTGCCAACCAATACAACGCCGCGTTCACATCGCAACCGCGAATACTCTTGATCAACGCGCTCGCTTGGTCGTAATGCTGATCGCCTGTCGGGTCGAATTGGAGTACTTTCTTCTGCATGCTCTCGCGCATCGCATCGATATCCACAACAATCGGCTGTGTCGTGGACGAAAGGACGGACAGCTCCAATGCCCCGAGCGCGCGGCGCGCGTCTCCTTCCGCCATCCGAGCGCAATACTCCAACGCTTCGGTGGTCACCGTTGCTTCGTACATCCCTAAACCCCGGGACCAATCTTTCAACGCCCGTTGCAATAGCTGTACGATTTCGTTTTCGCCCAACAGATACAATTCGAAGACCTGCGATCGGCTCAACAACGCGCCGTTGACGGAAAAGTATGGATTACTCGTCGTCGCACCCACCAAAGTGATCGTTCCTTGTTCGACATCGGGGAGCAATGCGTCTTGTTGCGATCGATTGAATCGATGAATCTCGTCGATGAACAAGATAGGGCGGTTTCCTGTCGCTGAAAGCTCATCGCGCCCCCACTCCAATGCTTCTCGCAGCTCCTTGATGCCGCTGGTAACTGCGTTCAATTGTCGAAATGCCCCCTTCGTCTCGCTGGCTAGCAAATGAGCTAACGTGGTTTTGCCTGTCCCAGGTGGACCATAGAGCAAGATCGATTGCAGTCGTTTCGTTGAAATGAGTCGACGCAAAAGTTTCCCAGGTGCCAACAGGTGAGATTGTCCTGCAAACTCGTCGATAGTCTTCGGTCGCATCCTCGCTGCTAACGGGAGCGATTTATCTCGATTCTGTTTTTCTGCATGAGCGAAGAGTTCCACAAGAATCAGTCCCTGGCGTAGCGGGTGGCGATAAGGTTTTGTTCACAAATTGGAATCATCCCAGCTCAGGAAAGGACTCACGTTTAGCTAAGCGACTCAGAAGCGTTTTCGTTCGCAAGACAAAATCCGATTTGTAATTGGCGACTTGTTGCTCCGTCATCCGTAGCTTTTCAGCGATCTCTTTGTTTCCAACACCGGCAACAAAAAGCAACTCGATGCACTTGAGTTTCTGCCAGTCCTCTTTGGACTTCCATTTACCAATCTGTTCCTTCAACGCGTCGACGAGGGCCAATTCCTCGGAATCACGTCGTTCCACCGATCGAGCAATACTGCTCACGGCTCGATAAGGGGCAGGCGCCTGCTGTGCACCATCGCTCGAACCGTCCGGTGATGCGAACGAAGTCGTGTGGCGTCTGCCCTGACGACGAAGATGGTCGGTCAGTTTGTAAGCCGCAATCGAAAAAAGATAACCCTCGAGCGGGCGTTCGCAATCATAATTCGGCAGGCTATTCAAGAAGCCAACAAAGGTATCTTGAACGATATCTTCGGCGTGCGAACGATCAACAAGACGAGCGCTGACAAAAGCGAGAAGGCGCCCTTCAAAACGATCGATAAGCTGCTGCCAAGCATCGGCGCTCCCACTTCGAATGCTATCGACCAGCATTCGTTCTGGGTTCAAGGAGATCGCCGGGTTTGAAGGATTGTTCATCCCTTGAGTTTAGCTTTTTCTCGCCGGGCCAATAGCCCTACCAAACCCGACAAAAGCGTCATGCCGAGAAGCGAGGAACCACCCACGACTCCCACTTGCTTGGTTCTTTCGAGGACCTCCCGGTTTTTCTCCCAACCGCGAATCACCGCCAACTCACTTTTCGAGATAAAAATTTGACGCCAAAGTTGATGATAGGACCCAGATGGCCTATCAACAATGTTCACATACTCTCGTTCTGGAACGAGAAGTTTTTTCTTGATGTATTCAGTCGTTAGTCCAGCCAAATCAGTAGCCGAAACGCCATCGAGCAACACATTCTTTTCGAGGTAATCCCGAACTTCGCTAAGCAAAACATTATCGAGCTCGTTGCGACATTCTTCGACATTTGAGTGGAGGGAGGTGGCAATTGGAAAACGTAGCTCGTCTCCTTCCTTGCTGAGTCCGTCTCTTATCCATGCAGGAGCACTCTCATTTAGCAGTGGATTCGAGGATTCTGCCAGTGCTTCGGATACGAGCGTTGGCGATTTGGATTCTGCCGATTTCGCACCGGGAGCAACTGGCTTCTGGGGTTCTTCGAACGCATCTGCAGGAAGAGAATCATCGATCTCCGCTTTCCCTGGAAGTTCGGAATCCGCATCCACCGACGAAAGCGTTGGCGGTCGTGATGATTTTTCATTCGATTCACTTGCGACAACGATCGCACTTTGAGGCTTATCCGTATCTGGTTTACCGATTTGAACCGTGAAACCAATCACGCCAAAAACAATTTGAATAACGATCATACTCTTCATGATTCCTTACGAGACCTGCGTGCTATCCTTATAGCTAAGCCAAGGAGACGCCATTTGTACTGCGAACGAGGTAACACCTGCAACAATCAAGCACCAGGGAGTTGGAAAGTAAAACAGCCCTTGGACCAACGCGGCCATCGCAACACTCCAGGCGATCGCCCAAAGACTGAATCGATGTTTGCGTAGGATATCCGATTGTCTCCACCATCGCACGATCCACATCAGCGAAGCAAAGTACGCGATGTGTGCCGCCAATAATGGAGAGCTACCTTCCCCGTAAAATCCTTTCCAAGATTTGTTCCAATCGTTTACTGAAAAATCAGGTGTTCTGATTTCAAATTGAGCCCACGATGTCTTGGTGATTTCACTCCAAGGAACCATGAGGTGGTCGCTGATTCCATAGCTAACCATTCCTAATCCAACACCTGCCGACATCAAAACAAATCGATAGACAATCGAGTCTTCTACTTGTGCTTCCCAGCGTCTCGCAAAGTAAATTACGGTCCAACTAGTTAGCATTGCCATGATCGCCGTCCAAGCGATCCCACCAATCCAACCGCTCGTGTCTCCTTCAATACGAGCCTGTGTTAACAAGGATCCTGCGAGGGCGATGACAGCAATAACCATTCCAGAAAATGTCCATGCTCTAGTCCGCGAATGAATTTGTGTCCAAAGGCCCCGATCCTTTAAAGCCGTTCGTTGGTCGCGCTGCCAATTCTTGAGAGCGACGCGGTATGGGATAGGGGCAGGCTTTGGAGCCGCCGGCGCTGCAACGAAATTAGGACTAGGAGCACTTCGCGGTTTCGGGTTTGCCGGCGAGGGCTGTCGCGGTGAACCAAACGGTGCGGGCTTGGAAGTTGGCTGCACTTTGCTCGGCCCGCCACTGATATACCAAATGAAGTAGTACACCATGTAAGCGCATAAAGCCAAAAATGCGAGCGGTGCTATCCATCCGCCGTTGGTAACCAATAGGATAATGAGTCCGGCGATACCGAGTCCCTGCATGCCTTTTGGCAAGTTCCTGAACCAAGTCTGCACATCCCATATCGTTTGCTGGATCGCTCTAGCGACAGGCTCTTGGTAGAGATCACCTGCTATAGCCGCATTCGCCCCAACGGTGCCATTTCCAAGAACTGGTGTCATGACGGGGGAACCCGCGACTGTCGAGTGATCATTTCCTATTGGCTTTCCGAACGGAATCGAAGGACTCGATGCGAGTGGTTGAAGCACAGGAGGTATATTGGGGATCGGAAGCATATTGGAGCTTCGAACAGCCAGCCCGCTTCGATCCAGTTCCCAACCGATCGCTTGTAACAATTCTCGGCAGTCGCGATAACGCGACGAAGAGTTTTTTGCCAAGCATCTTTCTATCGCGGCTGCATAAGGTTGCGGAATCATGCTGACGTCAGGATCTGCAGTCAAATGCTTGAGTATGATCTCTTGGCTGCTTTCGCCGTCGAAAGGAACGACACCGGTGAGCATCTCGTAAAGGATGATCCCCAACGAATAGATGTCGATTTCTTTGCCATACTCACCGCGACCAATCTCGGGCGCCATGTAATGAAACGTTCCAACGCTCTCGGTTTGGCCACCTCGACGCGATGCACTGATGTATTTGCTCAAGCCGTAGTCGCCAATTTTCACCAAGCTATTGTCGATGAAGACATTCGCAGGCTTCAAATCTCGGTGAACGATCCCTTGGTCGTGCAGGTAAGCCACACCGGCAACTAGCTGTGCGAAGAGCGTGATCGTCTCTTGCGTGTTGATGGTGTTGCTGTGACGGTCGATCTGTTCTCGCAGCGAGTCCCCAGCGATGAACTCCATGACAATCCAACCTTGCTCCTCTTTGTCGAAGCGGATGTCGTAGATGCCAACCAAATTAGGGTGGCGCAGATTCAAGCAATGGCGAACGCCACGAACTTCGACTTCGAGGTTCTTTTGAATTCGCTTCAGGGCAACTTCTTTGCCCGATTCACTTTCGGCGAAATAAACTTCTCCAAAGCCCCCCGATCCGACACCACGTTTGATGACGAAGCCATCGAGGGGTTTATCTCCATTTCCATATTGGAACTTCATCGAAGCACCGACATTTCTCTGTTTTTCTGGCTGGGTGGCTTGTGAACGTGACTCGCGGTGGAGAGGTTTTTCAGCTGATTTGGAGCGATTGAGGATGGCGAACATGGCACTTCCTACATTTTAGCTCAACGATGGAGCTAATTCGAACATACTTGGATTTAGACTATGTGTGCATTTTCGTTGACGGGTTCAAAACCTTGGGGATTATTCCAAGATCATCGATATTTCATCACCACGTATCCTCTGGCCAACTTGAAGCGGTACTGGGGCGCGGACGATCTGGCCGTTCAATTTCACGTTGGCCGTTGCAGGAATTCGGCAAAACCATTGCTCCCCATTCCGAAAAAGGGTGACCTGCTCCGACCAGTCTGGACAGCGGATATGGCAACCCGACCCAGCTCCGAGAATACAAGATTCACCCAGTAAAATGGCTGATGTCAGCAGAGGTTGCCAGCGATTGTTTCCCAATAATTCTAAACGCGCGGTCGCGCTCAGCTTCGATGGCCGCGAGTACTGCAGCTCAATTCGCCCGAGATTGAATCTCATGCCATCTGCCAAAAGAACCGGGCGATCTGTCGGTGTACCTGCGAATTCGACGGTCTGAGTCGGTTGCAGCACATGATCTTCCCCAACCCGCTGAATGACAGCCGCGTTTCGACTGATGTCTCCGCGAATGGCTAGATCCACAGAATTCCCTGGGTAAGCTTGCCCAATCGAGACCTCCGGCGAATCGCACAAAGCAAAACTGCCGACACCATCAATCCATAGAATCTTCGGAGCTGTCATTGGAAATAGAAGTTGATAAGACTCGTAGCAAAGAGATTGGACGGATTAGACTAAACCACAGGCTAACCTAACAGTATTGATTAGGCGCTGTGGAAAAGGAATCTTGCTACATACCCTCCCGCTAGGAGGGTCGAGCGAAGCGAGGGGAGGGCAAAGAGTTAGGCGCCAATTCCGCGTAGCGTGGGACCATCGTCCCGCGCGCAATGAGTAGCCGGTTCAGAGTTCCCCCTCCCCAGCCTATGGCCGCCGCTCCCATCGGGAGGGGAATTGCGTTCATCGCAAATAGGACTATCCCCCCTAGTAGGTTAAAAAGAATTTTCTCTTTTTCTTAACGATGACCAGACGTGTCACCTAAGTCGTGCACATTCTTGTAAACCTAATGTTGGGAACGGTTTAAGGAGTATGCACATCGGGTAAATCAACTCGACGACACATTCTTGGATCGCTCCCAAACCAATGCCCTCAAAGCCTTTAGGAAGAGCGTATTGAAAAGTTTGACATCGCTTCACGAATCGCTAAACTGGGCCGCAAATGACGCAACATGTTGTGCATGCAATCACTGAAGGCACTACCTATAGTGGTTGTCCGCAAAATTGGGCATTCGAAAATCTTTCCTTTTCGACCGTGGAAAGAGGACCGAAATCGGCGTCGGAAGCTTTGGTTAGGGTACGAAACCCGAGGTCGCATCGGAAGTTTTCTCATTGGTGTAGCAGGGCAGCTCAACGATTTTATTTGGTCGATTCAGCTTGCCCCATTAACAGCCTCATTTTTTGGAATCTCGAAGGAGTCGCACGAGTATGGCAGTTGTAGAAATGGGTCGGGAACGTCGTAGCAAATCACAAACGACGCAAGAAGCTAGGGGCGATCGAAGTGGACTGAAAATCGAGTCTTGTTTTTGCCCGACGGAAGTTGCAGACCCATTTGACACGGTTCAATGGGAGCTTCGCAGCGCCGTCATCAAAGATGAAAGTGGCAAGGCGCTGTTCGAACAAACCAATTGTGAAATCCCGGCAGATTGGAGCCAATTGGCAACCAATGTCGTGGTCAGCAAGTACTTTTACGGCGACCCTACCAATCCAAAGGAACGAGAAAACTCCGTTCGACAGTTGATTCATCGTGTAACACGGACGATGGCCGATTGGGGGATCGCGGACGGTTATTTCGATACTCCAGAGGACGGCGAGCGATTTTATCGTGAACTCACTTGGCTGTGCCTTCACCAAGTCGGCTCCTTTAACTCCCCGGTTTGGTTCAATGTAGGTCTTCACCAACAATACGATGTTTCCGGTGCGAAGTGCAACTGGCACTACAATGTGGCGACTGGGCAAGTGGAGCAACCTGAAAACCCGTACGAGTATCCACAGGGCTCGGCCTGCTTTATCCAAAGCGTTGGCGACAACATGGAAGACATCATGCGACTCGCAACGAGCGAAGCCATGCTGTTCAAATTTGGATCTGGAACCGGTACAGATCTTTCCACAATTCGCAGTAGCCGAGAAAAGTTGTCGGGCGGCGGCAAGCCGAGTGGGCCTCTTTCCTTCATGCGTGTCTACGATCAAATCGCTGCCGTTGTGAAGTCTGGCGGCAAAACCCGCCGAGCGGCGAAAATGCAATCGATCAAAGTTTGGCACCCAGACGTGATGGAATTTATTGAGTGCAAATGGAAGGAAGAGCAAAAAGCTCACGCGTTGATTCGCGAAGGCTACGAATCAAACTTCAACGGCGAAGCCTACTCCTCGGTCATGTTCCAAAACGCCAACCTTTCTGTACGTGTAACGGACGAGTTTATGACCGCCGTCGCCGAGAACAAGCCGTGGAAGACAAGATGGGTCAGCGATAAGAGCGATACGGAACCGCCGACCTATCAAGCTCGAGATGTATTGAACCGAATGGCAGATTGCGCATGGCACTGCGGAGATCCCGGTGTTCAATACGACACGACGATCAACAAGTGGCACACGTGTCCGAACAGCGGCCGCATCAATGCGAGCAACCCTTGCTCGGAATACATGTTCCTCGATAACACCGCTTGCAATTTGGCTTCCATCAACCTCATGAAGTTCCGAAAAGAAGACGGAACCTTCGATGCGGATGGTTTTACTGCTGCTTGCCGAATCTTCTTGATCGCCCAAGAGATTTTGGTAGATCATGCGAGCTATCCTACGGATCGAATTGCACACAACAGCCATTTGTTCCGTCCACTCGGTCTAGGGTATTCGAATCTGGGTTCCTTGGCGATGACCACGGCGGCTCCGTACGATTCCCCAGAGGCTCATGGACTGTGCGGAGCGATCACAGCACTACTGCATGGTGCAGCTAATCTTACGAGTGCGGAAATTGCCGGAGTGGTTGGTCCGTTTGCTGAATACGATGACAACGCGGAACCGATGATGCGAGTCATGCAAATGCACCGCAACGCAGTCGAGCAAATCGACGATCGAGGACCAGGTTACTTGAAAGAGGCAGCCAGAAACCTTTGGGATCGCGTTCTAGAAGCTGGCCATCGCAACGGATTCCGAAACGCCCAAGCGACCGTTTTGGCTCCGACCGGTACCATCAGCTTCATGATGGATTGCGACACGACAGGCATCGAGCCTGACATTGCACTGGTCAAGTACAAGCAACTCGCTGGCGGCGGAATGCTGAAGATCCTCAACAAATCGGTTGACCTCGGTCTTCGGACACTCGGTTATACAGAAGATCAAATTGTTGCGATCGAAAAACACATCAGCGAAAAGGATACGATCGAAGGGGCTCCTTATCTCAAGACAGAACATCTTCCCGTATTCGATTGTGCGTTTACTCCTGCCAATGGAACTCGAAGTATTCGCTGGCAAGCTCACGTTGAAATGATGGCTGCGGCACAACCATTTTTGTCCGGTGCTATCAGCAAGACGGTGAACATGCCTAAGGACAGCACTGTCGAAGATATTGCGCAAGCATACTTCTGGGGCTGGGAACTCGGACTAAAGGCGATCGCCATTTATCGAGATGGTTCGAAGCAAAGCCAACCTCTCTCCACAAAGTCCGAAGGCAAGAAGGCAGAAGAAGCTGCTGCCGCGAAGATTGTTGAGAAAGTCGTTTACAAGCCTCGCCGCGAACGATTGCCTGATACCCGCAACTCCGTGACACACAAATTCAGCATCGCTGGGCATGAAGGTTACATCAGTGTCGGTTTGTATCCAGACGGTCGGCCAGGCGAAGTGTTTATCACCATGGCCAAAGAAGGTAGCACCGTTGGCGGTTTGATGGACAGCTTTGGTACTTCGACATCGATTGCACTTCAGTACGGCGTGCCATTGGAAGTACTAGTCAACAAGTTTAGTCATACTCGGTTCGAGCCGATGGGCCACACTACCAATCCAGATATTCGAATCGCCAAGAGCTTGGTCGACTATATCTTCCGTTGGTTGGGGCTGACGTTCCTCGATAGCTACCGCGACGAGCACAAAGCAAAGCAAGAGTCGACATCATCAGCATCGAAGCCAGCCCCTGCTCCTACGCAGGTCAATGGTAACGGAGCCGAGGCACCGGTCGCACCGTCCGCCAGCTCGTATACCAAAGCGAAGTATGTTGGTTTCGAATCGATTCAAGCACGATTGACAGATGTCGCTCCGCCGCGAGAAACGACATCGCGAGAAACGACATCGTCTGCTCCAACGAGTATTGCTGGCAAGTCGGAGTCCCGCGATTCTCAGTTCGCTAGCTTCCAAGGTGATGCACCGAGCTGCGACAACTGCGGTTCCATCACCGTGCGAAACGGGAATTGTTACCTTTGCCACAACTGCGGCAACAGCCTCGGATGCAGCTAAGTCGTTCTCAGCGAGAGTCGATTAAAGAAACAGCTCTGGATTAAATCAGAGCTGTTTTCGTTTTGAGATATTTGATTGGAGCGATTCTTCCGCAACTCGGACAGTGAGAGCGTGAGCGGGGAGTCTGCGTCCCTTGCTCGTGCAGCGGATTGGGAATAATTGAGCCTGCCAGCCGACTAACCCTAATCTAGTCACTTTCCGGGCATTTCAAAAGCGTTGATCTTTTCTCTGTGGATATTTTCACCCGAAGTGCTAAAACGACCGGTTGGTTGTGTGCCAAACAACGACT
>Ga0209985_10004919_pt1 | contig 10564 bp, 10 predicted proteins | sample NOAtaG_FD_187305 | JGI IMG/M metagenome (GOLD analysis project Ga0209985, IMG submission 187305) | Freshwater lake microbial communities from Lake Erie, under a cyanobacterial bloom - NOAA_Erie_Diel6S_1000h metaG (SPAdes) (version 2) | ecosystem: Environmental > Aquatic > Freshwater > Lake ... | reverse complement strand
GTTCCACGGAACGAGCAGGATCTTCAGCAGGTACGGACACTCCGCAGGGAATCTGGCAGAGGTGCAGATTTCGATCGGTGTTCAGATTCACAGCCAGGCGTTGCAGGTCATCCGACACGGACACCAGGGCAGCCAGGCGATCCTGCGGTCGTCCGCGGACAAACCTCTCCAATACTGCTTCGTAAAAAGGCTCGTGTGCGTGCAGCACCCCCACCGCAGGAATTCCAAGACTTCCGAGCAATCCGGACATCAACAGCCCGGGCAGCACATTATTTGCGACATACACGTCAGGACGATGTCTCAACACCCGCTCGGCCACGCCCCTGGCCCTCTGTTCAGTGCCATCAGATACAACAGTGCATTCGCACGAGATCCCAGCCTGCCGCAGTGTCTCGCTGAGAAATCCAGTGTTGCCCCACGCGAGTACATCAACGTGGCTGTCGATGCCAAAATCTCGCAGAGCGGGAAGCAATTCACAGATCCATGTGGACACACCGCTGATGTTCCCAGCCCAGTCATACGCGGAAAAGACAACTTTGATTTTCCGATCGGTCTTCAGGTCAGCCATGGCATCACACGCGCTTCACAGACGGATCGTTTCTCATTGGCTTTTTTCAGGAACGTGCACCCTGAGATCGCCCTGGCCGTCATTTTCGCGGACTTCAGATGTTTTCTAAACACTGTTTTGCCGACCCAGATAGATGTCATCCAGTTTTTTCAAAATGCTGTTCCAGCCGTAATTTTCAACAGCGAACGACTGAGCAGCATTTGCGATCTGAGTGTCCTTCAGGGAACGCTCAACAGCCGCCACGCAGTCGGCAAGGTTACCAGGGCGGTACACGAATCCATATTTTCCGTCACCTGTTGCCTCAAGACACCCCTGCTCTTCAGAAATGACGACAGGCCTTCCATGGACCAGTCCCTCCAGCACCAGCGTCGGCAATCCTTCGCGCTTGCTGCACAGCACCAGGCTGCGGCAGGCAGCGATTGCATCCTGTACCTGCCCATGCGTCAGTTCACCAATAACCTCCAGATTGGGCGGAATCTGCAACTGCCATTCGTGCTGAATGACGTGTCGTGAGATTCCCTGGCCAGCGATGACGAAACGCAGGTCGGGCATGGCATTTGCGAGGCGTACAAAGAATTCGGGATCCTTCACAGGGTCATTGCGGCCGACGAACAGGACAAATCCCGGTGCAATACCCGTGTTCTGCTGCCACTTTCCAGCGTCACCTTTGCGACAGGCCTGAATATCAACGCCGTTGGGCAAATAGCCGCAGCTTAGACCAAATTGTTCGCGCAAAAACCGCTGCTGGCTGCGGGAAACACACAGGCACACATCCGCTTCTGCGGCAGCAATAAGAAACCACTCATTGAACTGTATCTGCCATGGCTCCAGCCCATTCCTGCCAAACTCGGGGTAATACCAGTTGTGGTGTGTGTGAATCCAGCGAGTGCCGAACTTCTGTTTGTTGTTACGAGCCCATGAAATGAAAAAGGGAAAGACATGAGAATGCACCGCTCGAAACCGCGATGCATCAATCGCCTGAAAATCTGTTGAGAAATGCTGAGTGAATTCCCCCGGGGACAGTTCTCTCATGACAGACTCGTCGGGGGCGAGTTCCACTTTTAAAGACGAGTACCGCGCGATGCTGTGCATATGCATTCGAGTGCCGCCAACATCGACGAAATTTGCCCCCAGAAGCACCTCGGGCGGGCGGTCCCTCAGCCTGCGAAGCCATTCCTCCCCGATCAGCAATCGCCGACGCAGCTGCCTGGTCTTCCGCATTTGCGCAATGCGGTGCCGAGCGTGCCAGACCGCTGATCTCATCTTTCTGAAAAGAATTTTCACTCGCGCCGTTAACTTCTGCTTATCTGGATGAGCACATAGTATTAAAGCACAGCAATGACCGACTGAATCCCAGCACGCACATTTACTCATCACCCTGGGGCGGAACTGGTTTCATCAACCAACTTCGAAGCCATCGAGCCGGGCGGAAGTTGCAGACATACCATGATGGATAGTTCCTGACAAACGAAATGGCCCTGCGGATTCTGTTACAAAGACGAGGAAAAAGAATGTCGGGCATCAGCTGCAACAGGACGATCCATCCGTTCAACTCCCCTCCAAGCCTGCTGCCGACGAACCAGAGTCCTTTTACTACACCCTTGCTCCGCACCACTTCGGCAACAACAGTGCGAAAACCAGCCTTGAAAAGATCCCGCCAAAGTAGTTCACGGAGATCGACAGGTACACCATGCCTTTTCAATTCATTCAGCATGTCGGTCAGGCCTTTGGACCAGACATCCAATCGCACTTGTGGGTCGCTCCAGGACTGGGCGCCATTAAATATTGTAATCATCGGATCAGCCATCACTACGGCCGGCTGATTACACGCGGTCTTTATTATTGTCATCGTATGTGGGTAGGTCGTCAGAGCTGAACTGTAATCAGAGCCCTGAACACCGTCCTGCCAAAAGTCACGCCAAATCTTCGTCGAGACAATATGCACATAATTTTGAGTGCAGGCTGAGCTGTGAGGTCGCAGTAAGTGATACCACCTGGAGACGATACCGCTTCTGACTTCCGGATTTCCAAGATATTGAAATTCGCCGTCATACCCACCAACGGCCTCTTCCGGCCACTGGGATGGAAAAGAAGCAGCCAGAAAGTTCACGTAAAAGACGCCATGGGATCGGTGCTGTTTTAGGCACGTCAGCAGCCTGCTTAAAGCCCCAGGACGCAGCAGGTTGTGATCTCCAAGCACCCAGACATATTCTCCATTTGCCAGTGTTGCCGGACCGCAAACAATATTTCGTGTCGGCCCGATGTTCTGATGCTGGCGATGTACGCGGAAGGGCCCCAAAACGACTGACTCCGCCAGTACCTGGTCGGTTTTGTCGGTTGACGCATTGTCAAGTACCCAGACTTCGACCTGACCCGGAAACTGGCTTACCTGCGGCAGAAGTGCCTGGAGCATCACCCTGAGAAAGCCCGCCCGATTGCAGGTGGGAATGCAAATGGACAGCAACGGCTGCTGATCAGTCATTTTCTTCCAGCCAATTTCCCAGACAGCGCTGGATGCCTGCTGCATCCAGACCGACCAGGGAACGCAGATAGCCTTGTGATCCGACCGCCCCAGAAAGAAGCGGGGGGATTCCCAGCGAGCGAATGCGGATTCGCCGAGGCAGTGCCGCACTCAGCAGTTCACCCAAACCGCCCGCAGCAACGTGCTCTTCAACCGTCAGCACTCGCTCGTACGCATACAGCGAACTGAGATCCGGAGCGGTGAGCCGCGTGAGCGAAAACACATCCACTGCACGCCCTTGCTCCGCCAGCCGATCAGCAGCAGCCGTGGCTTCTGCCAAAACGGACCCGGTCCCGACAATCGCACAGGTCGCCTGTCGATCGGTCAGTTTCAGGACTCCCTCAAAGTCAAGCTGCAGGTCATGCACACGAGGCTCGCCAGCTTTTCCCAGTCGCAGGTAGGAGGGTCCGGGATGAGCAGCAAGCCAGGCCACACACTGCCGGGTCTCACCGGGATCTGCGGGCGACAGCAGGGTCAGGCCGGGCAGTCCTCGCAGACAGCCTATGTCCTGCACGCAGTGGTGCGAATATCCGAGATTGCCATAGGACACGCCGGCCCCGACAGCCACCACAGTTACCGGCAGTTTGTGATAGCACACGTCATTGCGAATCTGCTCAAGGCACCTGAGCGTCGGGAAGTTGCCGATGCTGTAGGTAAACACGTGAAAACCTTCGCTGGCGAGGCCAGCGGCCAGGCCTGTCATGTTCTGCTCGGCAACTCCCGCATTCAGGTATCGATCCGGGAATTCTTCGGCAAAGGGCTCAACAACAGAATAGCCCAGGTCACCGACCACCAGAAAGATCCGGGGATTGCGGCGTGCTTCCAGCAGCAGCTGCTCGATAAACGCGGTTCTCACTGGCCACGTTCCTGAAGCTGCTGCAACACTTCCCGCAACTGCTGTTCAGTCTTCGGGGGTGAGTAGTGGTACTTGAGCTGATGCTCCATAAAGTCAACACCTTTTCCCTTCACGGTGCGAGCCACGACAGCCAGCGGCGGTGCATCTGCAGCCCTGCGCGGCAGCAACGCTGCTGCGATCTGGTCCACATCATGCCCGTCAATCTCAACCACATCCCAGCGAAAACTGCGGAACTTTTCCGCCAGCGGATGCAGTTCAAGCACATCTGCGACATTTCCAAGGCTCTGAATTCCGTTGTAGTCCACAATGGCGGTCAGCTGTCCCAGACGATGGTGACCGGCAAACAGCACGGATTCCCAGTTGCTGCCTTCGTCCAGTTCCCCATCCGACAGCATGACGAAAGTTCGCCATGTCAGTCCCCGGCGTTTTGCCGCCAGGGCCTTGCCGCAGCCAAACGGCAGCCCGTGCCCGAGCGAGCCGGTGGAAAATTCGACTCCAGGCACTTTGTGGCTGACGTGAGTCAGCAGTCGTGAACCATCCTGCCCGTACCTCAGAAGTTCGTCAACGGGAAAAAAGCCGCATTCAGCCAGCAGGGCGTAGAGAATCGCAGTAGCGTGCCCTTTGCTGAGAATAAATCGATCCCGATCCGGCCACTCGGGATTGTCCGGCTGCACATTCAGCACCTGTCCGTACAGGACGGCCAGCAGCTCTGCCATGCTGAAACAGCCCCCGATGTGCGAGGCATTTGCAGCGTGCACCATGCGGGCAGTGTGGCAGCGAATGCGCCCAGCAAGTTCAAAATCGCTCATTACTTTTCCTGACGCGAGGAAGCGCGACTCTTTGCCACCGACTGCTTCAATCCGTCAGCCAGATCGACCTGCGGTGAAAACCGGGCCGCATTAGCAAGTCGTTCCACGCTCACCTGCATCCGCATGACCTGATCGGGGCGATACGGGACTTCCCCAAACCCCAGCTCGGCAGTCGGTTCCACCAGATCACGGACCAGCTCAATGATTTGCCGCAGCGGTCGCTCAACTCCCGACGCCAGATTAAAAATGCCGCTGGCAGACGATGACGCCACGGCTTCAAAAGCCGCGGCCGCGTCGTCCACGTGCAGATAATCCCACGTCTGCTCACAGGCTGTCAGGCTGGGTCGCTGACCGGCCAACAGCTGCCGAATCAGGCCGGGCAGCAGCCAGTCCGGGTTGTCCCCAGGTCCATAGGTCGAAAAAATCCTCAGCCACGCATGCCGCACACCAGCCAGTTCACAGATTCGCTGCGTCAGCACACAGGCCGACAGTTTGGCCGCTCCATACAGGGTCGTCGGATTCGGACATTCAGACTCTGTTATCAGCACCTGCTTTGGACCATACTCGGCCTGACTGCCCGCACCAAGAAAATGCTGCACGCCGCAGTCCGCACACACAGTCGCCAGCTCGCAGGCAAACTGCACATTTCCCAGCTGCAGAGCCGCATCGTTCCGATGCACATTGCCAACGCCCGCCCAGCCCAGGTGAAATACCGCCTGAGGTTGCCATTCGCGCAACTGTGCGGCAAAACCTGCAACATTGTCGCCTCCGGATGCAATCGCCCGCAATCGCGGTTCCAGCCCGTGCAGTCGCTGCCCGAGGGAACTTCCCCGCTGAAGCACCGCCACATCCCAGCCCTGCGACAGCAGACGCCGCACCACTGCCGCACCAATAAATCCGGAGGCACCGGTGACAAACGCCCGCTTCATGACGCAGCCTGCATAAATGCTTCGAGCTGGCAATTTACCAACCCCGAAGCATCACCTGCCGTCGCATACCGCGTGTACCACTCGGCAGTACGAAACAGCGACTGCTCAAAATCCCAAACAGGTCGCCAGCCCAGCATGTGACGAGCTCTGTCCGTGCAGAGATGCAGCAAACCGGCTTCGTGAACAACAGGCCCGGACTGCAGGTTTCGCCAGCTGCCCGGAATGTGCTTCAGCAATGTCTCTACAACATCGCGAACGGGTCTGCTGGAATCCACCGCCGGCCCAAAATTGTATCCATCACACAGTGCTGCAGCCGTCTGATCACTCACCGCCAGCGGGTCAAGCCGACTGGCCAGCAGCAGATACCCGGCCAAGGGGTCCAGCACATGCTGCCACGGCCGAGTCGCCCCGGGATTTCTGACGTCAACCGGGTGTCCCGCCTGCAGTGCCCGAATGCAGTCGGGCACAATCCGATCCAGCGCCCAGTCTCCGCCACCGATCACATTGCCCGCCCGTGCCGATGCGAGGCGAATTCTGGCATCCTGCCAGTACGATCTTCGCCAGGCTGAAACAGCCAACTCTGCCATGCCCTTGCTGCTGCTGTACGGATCGGCCCCGCCCATGGGGTCAACTTCTCGATACCCGTAACACCACTCACGGTTCTCATAACACTTGTCAGTCGTGACCACAACCACGGCACAGGGCTGACTCCACTGCCGCAGAGCCTCCAGCAGGTACACCGTCCCCAGCACATTTGTCTCGTATGTTTCAACCGGCTGCTGGTAGGAATATCTGACCAGCGGCTGAGCCGCCAGGTGAAAGACAAACTCGGGCTGAAACTCGGCCACATGCTTTCGCAGCGACGCGGCATCTCTCACATCAGCCCGCACATCCTGCAACCGATCGCATAAGCCCAGCGCATTAAAAAGCGACGGAGTGGTCGGTGGCTGCAGAGCATAGCCTCGCACCACGGCCCCCAACTGCAGCAGCCACTGGCACAGCCAGCTTCCTTTAAACCCCGTATGCCCGGTCACCAGAACACGACGGCCGGCAAAGGCATTGCCAAACGTAGCGTCCATCAGCCCCAGACCTTCCACGGTGAACGGCCGGAGTCCCAGAGCTCATTCAGATACTGGTACTCACGGAAGGTATCCATGGCGAAAAAGAAGCCTTCATGCTGATAGGCCACCAGCTGCTGCTCGCGTGCCAGACGCTCCAGCGGCTTCTGCTCGAAGACGCACTGCGGACCCTCAAGGTAATCAAACACGCGGCGATTCAGGACGAAGAACCCGGCACTGGCCCAGCCTTCTGTACGAGGTTTTTCGGCAAATCGCTGGACCGTCCCGTCACTGTCCAGTTCCAGCATGCCGAACCGGGATGTCGGACGCATGGCAGTCAGGGTTGCCAGCCGGCCGTGGGAATGGTGAAACTCTACCAGTTTTCGCAGATCCACATCCGCCACACCATCACCATAGGTCAGCAGAAAGGTGTCGTCATCGACGTAGCGAGCCGCCTTCTGGACTCGACCTCCTGTCATCGTGTGCAGACCTGTATCGGCCAGTGTCACCCTCAGCCCCTGCTCATGATGAGCCCCGTGAAACGCGATCTGCTGAGGCTGCCCGAGAGCAATTGTGAAGTCATTATTCATGGCTTCATACTGCAGAAAGTATTCCTTGATCATGTTCCCGCGATACCCAAGGCACAGCACGAAGTCATTGAACCCGTAGTGGGCATAAATTTTCATGATGTGCCACAGAATGGGCCGGCCGCCAATTTCCACCAGCGGTTTGGGGCGATATTCGGTCTCCTCGCGCATGCGGGTGCCCTGGCCGCCGCACAGAATCAGCGTTTTCATGATGCATTCCTCACAGACCACTCGGCCGGCAGAATCATGCTGGCGCCGCTGGCGCAGGCTGCCACAATCGTCACAGAAAGTGTCTTGTCGTGCCTGCACAGAACCTTCAGGTCCGACGAAAGTACAATTACGCTGACGGTGTACTTGCCGGCGTTCAGCAGCAGCCTGGGCAACACGGCCTGCAGGGTAACACGCCCGTCAGGTTGTACCTGAAACGGAAACCCCATCAGTTCACTGCCCATCACGTCCATCACCGGCAGCAGTTCAGCGTTCCAGAACAGCAGCTGCACTCGGCCATTTCGATAGAGGCCTGTCAACTGCAGCTGCAGTTCAACGGTCAGTTCACTGCCAAACGGAATCTCCAGAGACTGAAACAGCCCGCCAGTCGTTTCTCCGGCTGTGGCTGTCAGCCCACTAACAACAGCCTCACCTGAACCAGTAACAGTCTGCTCCCCTCCGCCAAATTCATCGAAGTACTTCGCCACACCGGTGGCAACGTCCCTGCCCTGGTATTTCACGCGACCGTGACTCAGCAGCATGACTTCGCTGCACACTCGGAATACCTGCGGCATGGTATGCGTCACAAAAATCACGGCACACCGATTCATGAGTTCGGACATCTTGTTCAGCGATTTCATGCGGAAGCCGACATCGCCCACCGCCAGGACCTCATCAATCAGCAGAACATCCGGCTCCAGCTGGGCGAAAACAGAAAATCCCAGGCGAATCTTCATCCCCGAACTGTAGTTTTGCAGGGGCATGTCGATGGCATGTTCAATTTCAGAGAAGTCCACAATCGCATCGAACTTTCGCCGCACCTCGTCATTCGTAAAACCCAGCATCGCCGCCTGGTTGAAGATGTTTTCGCGTCCGGTCAGGAGGGGGTTAAATCCTGCTCCCAACTCGATCATTGCTCCGATACGCCCCCGCATGGTGATACGGCCACGATCCGGACGAATCAGCCCATTGAGAATTTTGAGCAGCGTGCTTTTCCCGGCCCCGTTGTGTCCGATCAACCCCAGACACTCGCCGCGCCTTACTTCGAAGCAAACATCCCGCAGGCTCCAGAACTCATCCTTCCGCAATTCGCCGTCAGTGACAGGACGCACCAGGTCAGCTTCCTGCTGACCGGCGGCGAGCGGGTTCAGGGAGTGCAGCACCCCCTGGACACCGTACCACAGGGATCTTTTCAGCGACCGGCAAAATCGCTTGGAGACATTCTCGGCCCTGATCAACACGTCATCAGACATCCGATTCCCCAACGCGGCGATGCAGACGGAGGTGCCTGTTCAGCATTCTTCAGCCCCCTCCCAACCGCTCGATGATATGCGGTACGGCAACCTTCAGTGCCAGGATACCGACGATGAGCAAAGCCAATGAGCAGCCGCTGACCAGCAGCATGGCCGATAAATCAATTACTTCGCCGCCAAGAAACCAACTGCGGGTTCCCACGATCAGCGACGTGGCCGGATTCCACAGCATCAGCTGCCGACCAAATCCGGATGGAGGCAATGGAAATATCACGGGGGTCAGAAAAAACAGAAATCGCAGGGCAAGGTGCACAGCACGGGAAATATCGCTGAATAATGCGGCGACAGGTACGAGGATCAAACCCAGACTTAAACCGCACAACATCGTCAGCAGAATCCCCATCGGAAACAGCAGTGCTGTCCACTGCCAGTCCACTGAGTAGTACAGCAGAAATGGCGGCAGCGCCAGCAGCGACATGCCGACATTCAAAAGTGACTTCCAGAGCACCACCAGCAGCAGCGCTTCGTGGGGAAAGCTGACTTTGCTGAGCGTGCCACCGGATTCTGACAGCACCCCCAGCCCGCCGACAAAACAGCCGTTAAAAGCTGTCCAGAGCAAATTCCCGACGAGAACGAACAGTGGGTAGGGCACACTGCCGGTGTTGATGCTGACGACTTCGGTGCCACTGAGAAACATCCAAACAAGGGAATTGGCAAGTACCGGCAGCACCATCCAGAACCAGCCGAGGAAACTGCCCCGAAAGCCGGCCTGAGTATCACGGACAAATATTCGCCATGCGAGGTCGCGTGAAAAACGCCAGTCTCGGGTGAGCGAGGAAAAAGCGTATCGGAATGCATCTGCGCCGTCATGCGGAGTGATCACTCGCACCGGCAATTCAGCATTGGGATTCAGGGCCTGCATGACCACCTCACTGCAACTACAACACCGCAACACTGAATCAGCTGACTCAATGCAACTCCTGCTTTCCAGCCCGAGCCCGCATCCTGAAACATCACCAGCGTCCCTCGCGTCCTGAAAAGCATCCAGTAACAGAAGCCTAACATTGCCGAGAGATGGAAAATCGACACGCAGGAACGCCCGGTCGGTGTCAGCCAGAAATCGGGCTGGAAAGCCCCGGCTGCGTTCAGCGATTCGCATCCTGATAGCCGTGGTCGCGAGAAGGAGCAACTGCCCCTCAGACTCCGAATTCCATATGACACAGCGTAAGAAGACTCGCAGCTCGCATGGCAAAGCAGCGAAGCTGACTTGCACTGCGACGCCCTGCCTGCCGGCCAGCACAGCCAAAACCTTTGCCAATCGGAAAGACTTTTGCCGGTCGGAGCACGTTCAAATTTGATGAGCGCGTGCTTCGCTCCCGTCGGTGGCAGCAGGACCGCCGTGCCCTGCGCGGCGGAAGGTTCCCTTGTGCCATTTTCGGCAGAGGAAGTCAAAAAGTGTTTACCGGACTTTTTGAATCTCGCGTTAACGGTGGCAGGTGTGGCAAGAAATGCGGGTGTGTGGCGGGAGGGCAACACGGGTTTGTTGGAAAATCCGGCAGGAGCGGAAAATTTGCTGCAGTCGGAAGACGCCGTTGGGGACAGGATTCACGCGGGGGCGTTTTGAACCACGAATCGACACGAATGGGCACGAATGAAGGTGGCTGGGGGGGCGGTTGGAACCACGAATCGACACGAATGGACACGAATGAAGGTGGCTGGGGGGCGTTTTGAACCACGAATCGACACCAATGGGCACGAATGAAGGTGGCTGGGGGG
>Ga0209985_10004915_pt1 | contig 10575 bp, 8 predicted proteins | sample NOAtaG_FD_187305 | JGI IMG/M metagenome (GOLD analysis project Ga0209985, IMG submission 187305) | Freshwater lake microbial communities from Lake Erie, under a cyanobacterial bloom - NOAA_Erie_Diel6S_1000h metaG (SPAdes) (version 2) | ecosystem: Environmental > Aquatic > Freshwater > Lake ... | reverse complement strand
CGCTTTGGGAATTTGGGGTCATAGTCCCCTAGAGACGGATGTGATGTATTTCGCTCAAACTAGAGATATTGCCCCGATTTCTAGCCGGGATATTAACACTTTAAAAAAGGTTTATCAGCAGCCAACTCAGTTAGGTTGGCAGATGGATCAGCTGCTCAATAGTGAGGTACAAAGTTTTCGTTTTCGGGAGACAGGAGACTAAGAGGAGAAAAAAGACAACAGACGACTAAAATATCTGTATAACCTCTGATTATGTCAAATTTATCTAGTATTGTAGATATTCTGATCTGATAGCAGCTCAAGAGCTTACTTTTGCCAGAAGTCTAATAGCCAAATGTTCTGGGAATATTTTGTGCTATAACAGATGGGTTACTTTAACTATCCTGAGTACAGAAAGAATCATGTTTAAACAGACTAAAATCCTCGGTTTAACGATTTTAGCTTCAGTTTTCAGCTTTACGCTCTCCTCAGCTAAAGCGGCTACTGTTCAGTTTAACACCCAGGGAAATATCACCGGCATTAAAGATCTAGTCGTCAATAATTCTTCCTACAATGTTAATTTTGTTCAGGATACTTTTAGCAATTTATTCGGCAATCCCTCTAATTTAAATCTGCAACCCACCTTTTGGCTAAATGCTCAGGGTGCAGAAGCGGCACGGAATGCCATTGATAATGTCCTAACAACGACTTATCCCGCTTTAATTGCTTTAGGTGAGACGCAAAACACAGGGAATTATGTTATTCCGCAACAATCTGCCTTCTTGGGTTTGAGTGTCATTGATAGCCAAGGCAATTTTACTTATCCTTCTGATTTGTTTGGTGCTGTCCTGGGAAATTATGGATCGTATTATCAAGGTCGTGAATGGCAAGAATTATTGGAGCAGATGTATCAAAACGGAGGAATGTGCGCTTGCACGATAAGTTACAATATTGATCCCGATATATATGGAATCGCTATTGATGCAACCCGTACCTTTGCGCTTTTTTCTCCTAATCAGGCCCCGGTTTCTGTTACTACAGCAGCAACCATTCCCGAACCTGATAGTCTGATGGGTGTCATCGCAATAGGCTTATCTATTTTCTTTTTCTTTCCCCAAAAATTCAATTTACCGAAGCATCACAAGGTTTAGAAGTGAGCGTTTCTGGCAATACCAACAGCATCCAAGTGGGGTTAAATCCGCGACTACCGATCGCCCAAATTCAAGGCAGTTTTTTATCCCGTTATCTTGGTAGCGAGGCGATCGTGGCGATAATTTCCTTTTCTGCTGGTTTAATCGTTTCTTTGCTTTCGTGGCTATTCGATAATTTTCCCGCTTCTCCCTAAAAATTACCGTCCCGCTCGCTAAACTGCCAAATCGATAAGATCCTTTGACCTTTCGCCGCCCTATTGAGCAAAACTAGGTATAAACACTTTCTTAAGAATTAACCTATGTCACAATAGATGAAGATAAACCAAATAGTGTGAAGTTGTAAACTAGGTATTACTGAATGGAACCGCTTTATCAGTACGCGTGGCTAGTTCCCGTCCTGCCTTTGGTAGGCGCTACCCTAGTCGGTGCGGGCTTAATTTCCTTTAATGAAGTCACCAATCGTCTGCGACAGGCAAATGCTGTATTGATCATTTCTACCCTCGGCGCGTCGATGGTGCTTTCTTTTGCGCTGCTGTGGAGTCAAATCAATGGACACGCTCCCTACAACCAAATGATCGATTGGGCATCGGCGGGTAACTTTCACCTGAAAATGGGTTATACGATCGATCACCTCAGCGCTTTAATGTCGGTCATCGTCACCACCGTGGCCTTTTTGGTGATGATTTATACCGATGGTTACATGGCCCACGACCCCGGTTATGTGCGTTTTTACGCCTATCTGAGCATTTTTAGCAGTTCTATGCTCGGTTTGGTCATCAGTCCCAACCTAGTCCAGATCTACGTTTTCTGGGAATTGGTGGGGATGTGTTCCTATCTGCTGGTAGGTTTCTGGTTCACTCGTCCGGCGGCCGCCGAGGCCTGTCAAAAAGCCTTCGTTACCAACCGCGTCGGCGATTTTGGCTTATTACTGGGAATGCTGGGGCTTTTCTGGGCCACCGGTAGCTTCGAGTTTGATATCATGGGTGAACGTCTAGAGGAATTAGTCTCTTCTGGAGCCATTGCCGGCAGTTTAGCGGCATTATTCGCCGTTTTAGTCTTCCTTGGACCCGTGGCCAAATCAGCCCAGTTTCCCCTTCATGTCTGGCTACCGGATGCCATGGAAGGTCCGACCCCGATTTCGGCCCTGATTCACGCCGCCACCATGGTGGCCGCCGGAGTTTTCCTGATTGCCCGGATGTATCCCGTTTTTGAGCCAATTCCCACGGCGATGACGGTAATTGCTTGGACGGGGGCCTTTACTGCCTTCCTAGGGGCAAGTATCGCCCTCACCCAGAATGATATCAAAAAGGGTTTAGCCTATTCCACCATCTCCCAATTGGGTTATATGGTTATGGCTATGGGTATCGGCGCTTATAGTGCGGGGTTATTCCACCTGATGACCCACGCTTATTTTAAAGCGATGTTGTTCCTCGGTTCTGGTTCGGTCATCCACGGTATGGAGGATGTGGTCGGTCATGAGCCGGTTTTAGCGCAAGATATGCGGATGATGGGCGGTTTACGCAAGTATATGCCCATTACTGCCCTAACTTTCCTGGTGGGAACTCTGGCCATCTGTGGGATTCCTCCCTTCGCTGGTTTCTGGTCGAAGGATGAAATTCTCGGTTTAGCTTTTGAGGCGAACCCAGCTTTATGGTTAATCGGTTGGGGGACTGCGGGTTTAACAGCTTTTTATATGTTCCGGATGTACTTTAACACTTTTGAAGGGGAGTTTAGAGGGACTAATAAGGAGATTAAACGCCGACTGTTAGCCAATGCGGGTGCGATTCCCGCTTTTGGACCGGGGGCGATGAATGTTAAGCAATTAGACTCGGAAGCACAGGAAGAAGACAACCACGGCCATCATGCCCATGAACCCCACGAATCGCCAATTACTATGACTTTACCTCTCATGATTTTGGCGGTTCCTTCTTTGTTAATCGGTTTGGTGGGTAAACCTTGGCAGAATTTCTTCGAGGGTTTTATTCATGTTCCTAACGAAGTGGTGGAAGAAGTTCATGCTTTTGATTGGACAGAGTTTCTGATTATGGCGGGTAATTCGGTGGGGATTGCTTTAATCGGGATTACTGTCGCTTCTTTGATGTATCTCCAGAAGAAAATTGACCCCGCAACTATTGCCGAAAAATTCCCCGTTTTGTATCGTTTTTCCCTGAACAAATGGTACATTGATAATCTCTATGATCGAGTTTTTGTCCAGGGTTGTCGTCGTCTCGCACGGCAAATTATGGAAGTGGATTATCGCGTTATCGATGGGGCAGTGAATTTAACTGGTTTAGCTACTCTTGTCAGTGGTGAAGGTCTGAAATACCTCGAAAATGGTCGCGCCCAATTCTACGCTTTAATTGTCTTTGCCGCAGTTTTGGGTTTGGTAATTGTCTATAGTCTGGTGTAGATTTTTAATCGGTTGACTAAAGATTTTTAGGGGCGCAAAGCCCCTTTTTTCAGCTTTAAGTCCCCCTTTTTAAGGGGAATTTAGGGGGAGCAAACTTTTTCAGCCAACCCTATTTAGGGGCTGCTGAAAAAGCTTTTCTGGGGGCAGGGTGTGGGGTGTGGGGTGTGGGGTGTGGGGTTTGATCGATTTTCAGGTGGTCAACTACCTAATTTTCAGGGAAAAAGTCCCGGAATTTTCCCCCCTATCCCCGCAATGGCTGGCACTTTTTGAGGGGAAAAAAGTCCAAAAGTCTTATCCAACAAGGTTTTTAGATTTATTCAGCCAACCCTATTTAAACCGCTTATACTAAATCCGTTGAGTATAGGCTACTTATAGAGGAGAGGCACTCATGCAACAGGCAAGAGGCAAAAGGGGGAATAAATAATCAGTTTTTAATAACCAGATTTAGTATCAGTTCCTCTGAACTTAGATGTTCGGCTAAGTAAGCTTTCTTGGGCATTTTATCTCCTTGTTTTTACTCGTTTTATTATAACAGGATTTGGTATTAGAAGACAAAACAGGATAGACTTTTCTCTAGTCCGATCGATTTTGGGGACCATGAAGGATTTATTGGCGATTTTTAGCAAGGAATTAAGCTCTTGGTTTCGGCGCTGTTGGTTAGCGGTACTATTGACCGGCAGGGTTTTTTACTTCCTATTCACGCGCCAACCCGATTGGCGCGTCACCCAAGAACAAATGGTAGCAGCTGGGCCCGCCTCGCTGATTATCGCCATGATCACGGCCGCGGTGATCGGGATGATCTTTACGATCCAAGTGGCCCGGGAGTTCCAAGCTTTGGGCGCTGGCAGTATGGTGGGGGGAATTTTGGCCCTTGCTCTCGGTCGGGAACTCTGTCCGATTATGATGGCGATTGTGGTAGCCGGTCGGGTAGGATCGGCTTTTGCGGCGGAAATCGGTACCATGAAGGTGACAGAGCAGATCGACGCACTCTATATGCTCAAAACCGATCCCGTGGAATATCTGGTGCTGCCCCGTTTAATTGCCTGTTGTCTGATGGTTCCCGCTTTGAGTGTTATGGCGTTGCTGATCGGTTTAGGTAGCGGTTTGCTGGTCGGCCAAAGTTTATACGGGATTGCCAATTCAGTTTTTCTCGACTCGGTTCGCGGTTTTCTGGGTGTGGGAGATGTGCTGAGTGGACCGGTTAAAGGGGTGGTTTTTGGGGCTTTAATCGCAATTATCGGCTGTAATTGGGGTTTAACGACCGATGGCGGTGCTAAAGGAGTCGGCCAAGCTACTACCGCGGCCGTAGTCACTATGCTCTTAGCGATTTTTGTATCTAATCTGCTGATGACCTGGATCTTGTTCCAAGGATCTGGCAATAGTTCGGTTTTATTTGGACAGTAATTTCAGTTAAAAACTGTCATTTTCTCGCCATTGTTCTAATACTAAATCCAGTTATTAAAGACTGATTATTTATTCCTCCTTTTGCCTCTTGCCCCCGCCCCCCCGACCCCCCCGATGTCGTAGGGTTGATTCATGAATCAACCCTACCCCTACCCCCACGAAAAACTTTTTGCCGCAGACCACTAGGTAGGGTTGGCTGAATAAATCTAAAAACCTTGTTGGGTAAGACTTTTAGACTTTTTTTCCCTCAAAAAGTGCCAACCATTGGAGTGATCGGGGGTAAAATTCCGGGACTTTTTCCCTGAAAATTAGGTAACTGACCCCCTCAAAATCCCTAAAACCCCACACCCCACACCCCACACCCCACACCCTGTCCCCACGAAAAACTTTTTCAGCAGACCACTAACTATAACTTAAGAGCAAAATAGCCGATTTTTTAGCTAACTTAACAATACCCAGTTCACCAAAACTACCCCTGCACCACCTGTTTAAGGGTGGTAAAGGTTTCTAGGTTGATTAACCCCCGGCGCTGGCCTTTTTGGTTGGAAATGCCCAAAAATACCGATTCTCCCTGTTTGGGATTGCGATCGAATCGGGGGGAAGAATTGATATAAACTAAAGCACTATCGGACTCCATGGCAAATTGACGACTTTCTCGATAGGATTCGGTGACAATACAATCCGCATGACCGCTACTATACTTATTAATCCAAGCGATCGCATCAGTGAGGGTATCCACTAACCTAAAGGCCACCGTTTTTTCTAAATAGGGTCTTTGCCAATCATTATCGGTGGCAATGGTTAAATGTTCGGGAAAATCCGCCGCTAATCGGGTATCTCCCCGCAATTTAAAGCCTTTTTCCTGCAAACTTTTAAACAAACGACTTAAAGTCGAAGAATTTTGATGGGGACTAATTAAAACTTTTTCGATCGCATTGACCGGATCGGGTATACTGCCATGACTATCGATAATTACCTGACGGGCTAACTCCAAATCGCCACTAGGAGACCAATACAAATAACAGTTTCCCATCGCTGCGCGCAAAACGGGAACCGTGGCCAATTGACTCACCCGACCAATTAAACTAGGGCGACCGTAAGGAATAATTAAATTAACATAATTTTCCTGGGTCAGCAACTCCTCTAGGGAGGGACTAGAATCACAGGGCAAACCACTGACACAATCCACGGGTAAACCCACATCTTCCAATGCTTCTTGGATAATTTCCGTAATCACCCCATCGGAATGACTAGAGGCATTGGAACCCCGAATAATCAAACTATTGCCACTTTTTAGGGAAAATCCCGCCGCTACCATCGCTAATTCCGGAAAACCTTCATAGACGAAGGCAATCACTCCTAAAGGCATCCTTTGGCAATAGGTTTGGGAAGGATTCAGTTGATAGGCCGCGTTAATTACCTGTTGCAGCGGATCCGATGCTTCCGCTAGTTGTTGCAATACCTCCACCGTCGTCTCTAAACGTTCGGGAGTTAACCGTAACCAGCGAATCATTTGTTCCGAGACGGCCATCTCTCGACTGACTTCTAAATCGAGGGTATTGGCTTCTAAAATGCGATCAAAGCCAGTTTTAATGCCCTTAGCGATCGCGATTACCCCGCGATTTCTTTCATTGCCATTAAATTGACCTAGAGCCAGAAAAGCATTATATGCTTGCTTAAAGATCGTCAGGGGGGGGGTGGAGGAACTTTCGATCATAGATTCTTGTCTAGCGTCGATAGGCTAACCAAAAGATGAATGCGGGCAAAATAACTAATAGCATAACTAGAATTGCCCCAAAAATCACGCTTACCCCAGGTGGTGATTTTAAAATTAAGGGTAGCCAAACGATCGATAATAACAGAGTTATCCCCATTATCAGGGGTAATACCTCTTGCCCAAGGCGCTGATTCGTACTCACCCAACGAAATCCCGTCCAGCGCCAAGTGCGTTTATAGGGATAGTGGGGGGCTAATTGTTCGATAATTTGACCGTTTTCCTGTAGCACAAATATCTGTTGACAGCGATCGCAGCCAAAGGCATCGGTCAATAAAATCGGACATAATGTCCCTTTCCGACGACAGGGACAAGGATAGTCTTGGTGTTGGTCGATTTTGGTATATTTACGCGGTCGCACAAGCTAAATTTTTGTTTATAAACGGTTGTTTTTAGTCGCTCGTGGTCAATAGCTAAGGGATTCAACGGTTGCCCAAAATCCTCAACCCTGTTGCTCACGGGTAATTCCCATCTTAAGGGATATCCCTAAATTATTCATCCTGACCTTAAGGTATATTTCAAGATTTTTTCAAGCGGGCAACGCGATTCGAACGCGCGACATTCACCTTGGCAAGGTGACGCTCTACCACTGAGCTATGCCCGCAAGCCGTTTTTTTCACACTTACCTGAGTATGCCAAATCTCAGAGCATTTGTCAAGTAGTTTGGAGCATTTTTTGACAATGATTCATCTTCCGGCAAGTCCCCCAAACCCGTGATAGCTTCGAGAACTACTTCTATCTTAGCCTGTAGTCGGTTGAACTGATGTGCCAAGCGATCAAAGCGCTTGTCAATGGCGGCGAATTTTTCATCTATATGCCGTTCCATAGCGTCAAAAGCTGCCGTAATCCGCCCCTCTGGTTCTAAATCTAATTCCAGAGTCTTGATTCTCTCGACAGCGTTGACTAATTGCCGTCTGAGTTGGTTAATATATTTGTTCTGTTCAGCTTCGCTCATCGAAAATTTTGGGTCTGAAACCCCGTCGTTCTAGGTTGGCTTTACTGTTAAATACTAGCGCATTTACACGATATACGCTAAAATGTGAGACATGGAAAAAGCCTATTCTTACCGATTTTACCCCACACCAGAACAAGAGTCGCTATTGCGGCGCACATTGGGCTGTGTAAGATTAGTTTACAACAAAGCTCTCCACGAACGAACACAAGCTTGGTACGAAAAGCAAGAAAGAGTAGGATATACTGAAACTTCTTCAATGTTGACCGATTGGAAAAAACAAGAAGAATTAGACTTTTTAAACGAAGTTAGCTGTGTACCTTTACAACAAGGGTTAAGACATTTACAAACAGCTTTCACTAATTTCTTTGCTGGTCGGACTAAGTATCCTAACTTTAAGAAAAAACATCAGGGAGGAAGTGCCGAATTTACCAAATCAGCCTTTAAATTTAAAGACAAACAAATCTATTTAGCCAAATGCACAGAACCCTTACCTATTCGATGGTCAAGACAAATACCAGAAAGCTGTGACCCAAGTACAGTAACAGTCAGATTGCATCCTTCTGGACGTTGGCATATCTCAATAAGATTTGATGACCCAACGATTAAGCCTTTACCAGTAACAGATAAAGCCATCGGAATTGACTTAGGAATTAGTAGCCTCGTGATTACCAGCGATGGCGATAAAGTGTCTAATCCCAAGCATTTTAAAAAGCATTATCGGAGACTGCGAAGAGCATCGAAAAATCTTTCTAGAAAACAGAAAAACTCAAAGAATCGAGAAAAGGCAAAAATCAAAGTAGCCAAAATTCACGCTCAAATCACCGATAGCAGGAAAGACCATTTACACAAGCTAACCACTCAATTAGTTCGTGAAAACCAAACGATTGTGGTTGAGAATTTAGCCGTTAAGAATATGGTCAAAAACCCGAAATTATCTCAGGCAATATCTGACGTTAGTTGGGGAGAAATTACCCGACAATTAGCCTATAAATGCCGTTGGTACGGCAGAAATTACATCGAAATAGATAGATGGTTTCCTAGCTCTAAAAGGTGTAGTAATTGCGGGTATATTGCTGAGAAAATGCCGTTAAATGTTCGAGAATGGGACTGTCCAGACTGTGGGACACACCATGACCGAGATATTAACGCCAGTAAAAATATTTTGGCCGCAGGGCTTGCGGTGTCAGTCTGTAGAGCGACCATAAGACCAGAACAGAGTAAATCTGTTAAGGCAGGTGCGGAACCCCGCAAGGGAAAGAAGCAGAAACCTAAATCGTGAGGTTTGGGAATCACCGTCCGTTTACGGCGGTGAGGATGTCAACAGTGGAACTCCGGGGGAGTGGGGACAACTAAAATCCTATAATGCCGGGGGAATTTTCTTAGCCTTCCATCAGTGCCTGTTGGGGATTATTTTCCAATAATTCTAGGGGTTTATCTTCATTCCGGGGGCGCAATTGACGCATGAGACTAGCCATTTCTAGGGCAGATAGGGCATAATTCCAGCCCAAATTACTTTTAATACCGGCCCGTTCGAGGGCCTGTTGTAGAGTATCAGTGGTGAGAATACCGAAGACAACGGGAACACCTGTCTGAAAAGCGGCCGCAGCAATACCCTTAGCAGCCTCGGCAGCAACGTAGTCAAAATGGGGCGTTTGTCCGCGAATAATTGCCCCTAGACAAATAACGGCATCGTAACGGTGGGAAAGGGCGACTTGACGGGCTACCATTGGCACTTCAAAGCTACCCGGTACCCAGATATAATCGACTTGGGTGCCATCGGGATTGACATCAACCCCGTGACGCTTCAGACAGTCTTGACAGCCTGATAACAGTTTATCAGTGACGAGATCATTAAAACGACCAATCACGATCGCAAAGCGCAAAGAGGATATGTCCTCGGTAAAATTTCCCTCAAAAACAGTCATAGGTAGAAGGGGATAGGAGTGGGAAGTGGGGTAGTGGGGTAGTGGGGTAGTGGGGTAGTGGGGTAGTGGGGTAGTGGGGTAGTGGGGTAGTGGGGTAGTGGGGTAGTGGGGAAGCTGTCTCATCACCCTATCACCCCAAAACCCTATCACCCTATCTCCTCCTGTCTCCCGTCTCCTGATCAAGGCTAAATCACTAAAAAGTTTAAAATAGCGACGGCAACGACTAAAATCGCCCAAATTGCCGAACCCACATAGAGAAGGGGTTTCGATTGATCCCAGTTTTGGGGGGAAGCATAGGCAACGGGGACACCAATCACCATCAGCAAGGAAAATAAAACTAAGGCAATGAGAAAAAATTGAAAAACAATAGACATGATTGGGTTCTCCTAAAGCAGTTGATGTTTATTTAGATAATTCTCCCAGATTTGATACTTGTATGGAAGAGCCTCGCTTCCACTCAACTTAACTGGACGATCCTTCCTCTAAGTCCTCTCTGAATCAGGGGTTCCCAGGAGATATCCCTGTCAGACTGAATCCACGAGCATTTTAATTTTACTGCCAGTGACTACCCAGCCGCAGCGGGTTCTAAAATTTTTTTGATGTCTCCATCCTTGTCAAAAGCAGCATGGCAAGGGTTAGGTGGGGGAAGTGACTCCCTGTAATCCCTTGCCCAGATTACAGTATTTTCGCGTTTTCGCCAAACCTGCCCTAGAAAGGTCTCCAGACTGCTGAACTGCTAAAAGCTAATGCTCAAGCCCCCCAAACGGATGCCAGCGCCAAAAATGACGAACAATACTGCTAGAGTGGTGACGGCGACTATGTGCAGGGCGAGGACATTTAAGTTTTCCTTGCTCAGTTTAGGAATGAGAAAAAAGCGGGAATGAAGGGCCAAGATGAGAGTTAATAGCAGTAAAGCTAACTTAATTCCTATATAAACCGATAAAAAACTATCAAATGACCAAAAATCACGAAAACCG
>Ga0209985_10004912_pt1 | contig 10579 bp, 7 predicted proteins | sample NOAtaG_FD_187305 | JGI IMG/M metagenome (GOLD analysis project Ga0209985, IMG submission 187305) | Freshwater lake microbial communities from Lake Erie, under a cyanobacterial bloom - NOAA_Erie_Diel6S_1000h metaG (SPAdes) (version 2) | ecosystem: Environmental > Aquatic > Freshwater > Lake ... | reverse complement strand
TTAAAAAACTATGTTTTTTTACTTTTTTAAAAATAAATTAATTGTTATAAAGGTAGGTTATATTAAGCTTGACAATTACAAGTTAAAATCTTATCTTTGCTAAAAAATCTAAAATTTTTACTACATCATTAACTTAAAAATTAATTCTAACCTGAGAAACCATCAGAACTCAAGTGTTATTTAAGATAATTTTTTATAAATACTTTGAAAGATTCTAGAGAATTTTATGTAAAATTAATTAAAATATTTTTTAATTAATTCGAAATTTGCTATTAGATAATTAACTCAATCAGGTAGAGTGTTTTGCTTACAACAACAATGTTATTGGTTCGAATCCAGTATTATCTATAAAATAAAAATGATAAAAAAATATTTTTTTGAAAAGTCGTCGTCTAATATTAATAATCTAGAAAATGTAAAAGAGACTATATTAGAAAAATTACTATTTTCTCAAAAAGATCAAAAAAAAAATAATTTTGATCTGTACGATGAAGATTTGTGGTTTAAATTACATTATGGCATGACTCGTCAAGAATTTATTCAAAAATATTCTAATAATTTAAAATCAGCTTCTAAAGCAGGAGCTTTTACTACATTTATAAATAATGTAATAAGTAAATTTAGAAAGATAAAAGAAAGAATAAATCTGTGGAGAAGACGGAGTAATACGTAAAAATTTGAGATAATGTTTTAAAACGGATTAGTAAAGTAACTCTGCTACTTTATTATAAAATACTTATTGTTTTATGGATTAAATAGTTTTAATATTATAAAAATATATTTGTTATTATTATACTCAAAAATTCTTAAGTTTTTATCCTATTTTTGTGAATGAAAAGAATCGTTTACAATCAATAAATCAATTTATTGCACTTTAATTTTATTAAATTTTTACCCAACCCTATATTTTTTATTTAGAGTTGGAGTATTAACAGGTGAAGTTTTAGTTAATTCAGGTTTAGATATAACATTACAGAATATACTTACTATGTGGTAGCACACTTTCATTATATTTTAAGTATAAGTGCCGTTTTTTGTATGATTGCAAAATTTTATTATTGGTTTGAAAAATTATTTAAATTACAATATTCTGAAATTTTAGGAAAAATTCATTTTTGGCTTTTTTTTAGGTGTAGCTGGTATGCCTAAAAGAATTCCTGATTATCCGATTATTATTTTGTATTCAATCAAATAGCTTAGCTTCTTTTGTATCTTATAGATCTGTTTTATCAACTTTATTTTTTGTATTAGTTGTTTTAGAAAGTTTTGGATTATTTAAAAGTATCAAATTGAGTAAAATGATTTTTTCAAATATTTTGTATTTAATTATTGTAACAACTTTATTATCTTTAGCTGGAATTATTGGATTAATTTAAAATCGAAAAAATATACTAATTATTATAATGTCTTTAGAAATAATGTTATTAGCAATAAATTTAAATTTTATAACTTTTTCAATTTATTTTTAGATGCTTTATTAGGGCAAATGTTTGTTTTATATATTTTAACAGTAGCTTGCTACAGAATCGTCTATAGGATTAGCTATTTTAGTTGTTTTTTTTTCGAATTAAAAAAACTAGATTGATTAAAGATATTTTAACTATTAAAAGTTAATTTTTTATTATAAAAGTCATTAAAAGCATTAAGAGAATACCTTAATATCAATAATAGGACGTTAATTAACGTAATTTTATAACGAGTGTTTAACACTGTAGAGCTATAAAAATCCTTAAAGAAAACTAATCTATTTTTAATTTAGATGAATTATATTTTAATTATTAAGTGAAGTGAATCATCAAAGTAACTATAAAAAAATCAAACTAGATATTGTTAGTAGTGGCGAACAAAAATGATAATATTAGATTATAAATTATTAAAAAAATATAATATTTAATAAATTTATTTAACCAAAGAAAGTTTAATTTTAAAAATATATATTTTATAAACTAAATCCTGTAAAAATTATTTTTTAATAATTTTTTTTAAGTAAAATAATACAAGTCGTGTATTGTAAAAATATTGAGAGACCACTCTCAAAGTCTAAAACAAATATTGATATTTGATAGTGAACAAGTACTGAAAAGAAAAGGTGAAATAAAATTTAAGAAGTTGAAAAAAACTTGAAACTTGATGCTAGCAATCTGTTGTAGCTTTTATAAAAAGTAACGGCGTACCTTTTGTATAATGAATCAACAAGTTTATTTTTTAAGTGGCAAGCTTAAAGAAATTAAATTTTAAAGTGTGTTTTAAGTCTTTAAAATAAAACCAGTATTATCTATAAAATAAAAATGGAAAAAAAAGATTTTTTTATAACGCCGAATAATACAATTAATAATATATAAAATATAGAAGAGACTAGATTAGAAACGTATTCTGATAAATCTTATTTTGAGATGGGTGGTCAAGAATTTTTTCAAGAACACTCGAATAATTTAAAATATTTTTTTGATGCAATAAAAATATTCCAAAACCTTCAAACGATTTTCAAGCTGGACTAAAGTATTTTTTTTTTATGCTGAAAACTTTGATATTACTCATAAAAAAGTAGAAGAACTTGAAGAACACTATAGCAATGTAAAAAGGATGTTGGATAAAAAATTAACTAAAGACAACTTGGAAAAAATGTTATTTAATCAAGTTGAAGAAGGTTTAGAAAATTTTTCAGAAGACAGTTGTACTGAAGTTAACACTACTATTGATATGGAACGTCGAGAAATTTTTTGAGATCAGCATAAAAAATTTAAAACTACCCTTTATAAAAAATAGATCAGAATTATCAACAGACCCTGCTGCTGGTGTGTTCGATCCTTTGTATCTAACAAAACATAAGCTAGGTAGGTACTGAGAAAGAATTTCTTGAACAAGTTGGGACATCACGAAAATTTCATATTTTTTTTAGAGCATATCCAAGATGTTCATAAATTCAAGTTAAATTCTACATTAGAGTCAACGGAAAGATCATTGTTACAACAGGAACAAGCTGGAATATTTTTTGAATCTGATTTAAAACAACGCTTTTAATATTCAAGCTAACTTTCAAAATAGATTAGGATTTTTGCAAGAGTTATTAAATTTTTGAACGTAAACCAATTGCAAAAACCTTTATAAATAATTTACATTTTACCCTGGCAGTTATTCTGATTTAATCAAAGCCTCTAACTTTTACAGAGATGTAGAAAATAAAGCTTTTTTTGCTACAACGTTTGAAACAACGAAAGTTTATGGCAATTACATATTAAAACATCCAAACATAAAGGAAAGTATAGATTTAGTGTCCAATCAACTTATTAATGATATGAATTGTGTACTACGGCTAATATTGAACTGTTGGAGCTTGTCTGCAATAATTATGAATCTTTTTCAATAGTAACGTTACCACCTTGTTTATTTAAGTGTTTAGGCCCTTTATTTATTATTTTTTAAAATCTTTCGTCCTTTACATCACGCAGGAGCTTTTACTACATTTATAAATAATGTAATAAGTAAATTTAGAAAGATGAAAGAAAGAATAAATCTGTGGAGAAGACGGAGTAATACGTAAAAATTTGAGATAATATTTTAAAACGATTAGTAAAGTAACTCTGCTACTTTATTATAAAATACTTATTGTTTTATGGATTAAATAGTTTTAATATTATAAAAATATATTTGTTATTCTTATACTCAAAAATTCTTAAGTTTTTACCGTATTTTTGTGTATGAAAATAATCGTTTACAATCCATCAATTTATTACACTTTAATTATATTAATTTTTATCCAACACCTTGTTTTTTTTTCATTTAAAAATAATTTTATAATTTATAAAAAACATAATTATTCCAGTTAAATTTTACATAATTATTATATAAATTAGTCTTTATTTTTATCCGTTTAAAAAATATAAATTAAAAAAAAAATTTAAAATCTATTGTCAAAAAGTTTGAATTGTATTAATATATTTAAAAAATATATTTATTTAAATTTTTATATAAAAATCAATTTATGTAAATGTTGGGCTGAATTTGTTTTATTAAACATAATATAAAAAATTAATTTATGATATATTTATTAGAAACAGAATTAAAAGATACAAAACCATTATTTATTTCATTAAATTCTATTTTTGGTGTTGGAAGATACTATTCATTAATTTTTTGTAAAAAATTAGGTATTTCTAAAAATTTTAAAGTTTCTGCTTTAACAGAAAAACAAAAATTAAATTTAACAAGATTAATAGAAAATTCAAATCTTTTTATTAATTCAGAGTTGAAACGTTTTCTTATAAAAAAAAAAAAAGATTTAATTAATATTAAATCTTATAAAGGTTTAAGAAAACTTAAAGGATTTCCTGTTAGAGGGCAAAGAACTAGAAGTAATGCTAAAACTGCAAAAAAAATTAACATTAAAATTTAAAAATTTAAGTTTTACAGAAATTTTTATTAGGTTAATCCCCTATAAATTTCAAAATTACATGATATTTTCAAAATTTTTAGAAAAAAAATTTACATCAATTTTAAATTTTAATTTTATATCTACATATATTATTAAACCGATAAGACATAATAAAAATTATATTGTAGCTTTTATCGATTCGCATATAATACATTATCCTACACCTATAAATTTAAATTATGCTTGGAGTTTTGGTTCTTTATCCGGTTTATGTTTGATTATTCAAATTATTACAGGACTTTTTTTAGCTATGCATTATACACCTCATATAGATTTAGCATTTAGTAGTGTCGAACACATAATGCGTGATGTAAATAATGGTTGGCTTATTAGATATATACATGCAAACGGAGCGTCTATGTTTTTTATAGTAGTTTATTGTCATATTTTTAGAGGTCTTTATTATGGTTCTTATATGCAACCTAGACAACTTTTATGGTGTTCCGGTGTAATTATTTTTATTTTAATGATGGGAACAGCTTTTATGGGCTATGTTTTACCTTGGGGTCAAATGAGTTTTTGGGGTGCTACTGTTATTACAAGTTTAGTGACAGCAGTTCCTGTTATAGGACAATACATTGTAGAATGGCTTTGGGGGGGGTTTATTGTAGACAATGCTACATTAAATCGTTTTTTTAGTCTTCATTTTTTTTTACCTTTTATAATAGCAGGTTTATCTTTATTACATTTGGCTTTATTGCATAAAGATGGTTCTAATAATCCTTTAGGAATAAGTAGTGCTAGCGATAAAATACCGTTTTATCCTTATTTTGTAATTAAAGATACTTTTGCTTTTTTTTCGTTTCTTCTTATATTTATTTTATTTGTATTTTATTTTCCAAATGTTTTAGGTCATCCTGATAATTATATACCTGCAGATAGTTTACATACACCTGCACATATAGTTCCAGAATGGTATTTTTTACCTTTTTATGCTATTTTACGATCAATTCCAGATAAATTAGGTGGAGTTATTGCTATGGCAGGTTCGTTATTAGTTTTGTTTTTGATTCCTTTTACAAATACATCACCTATTCGAAGCACAACTTTTAGACCTATATTTAAAATTTTTTATTGGTTAACTGTAGCTGATTTTATTTTGTTAGGTTGGGTAGGACAAAAACCTGTTAAGGATAGTTATGTTTTGATTGGACAAATAGCAACTTTATTTTATTTTATTTTTTTTATTTTTTTAATTCCTTTAATAGGTTTTTTAGAGACTTTATTAATTAGAATTTATTTAAATTCTAGTTGGAATGTTTATTAATTAAATATTTTTTTTAGTGACAAAACTTTTAAAATTTAATTTTGTTTTTTATTACGACTTTATAAATTTTATTTATTAATTATATTTTAAAATTTATTTTTTTTATTATGTTATTATTACAATCAGCTAAATTTCTTGGTGCTGGATTAGCTACTATAGGTTTAGCCGGAGCAGGTGTGGGTATAGGAACTGTTTTCGGTGCGTTAGTTATAGGTATTTCTAGAAATCCTTCATTAAAAGATGAATTATTTAAAATGGCTATTTTAGGTTTTGCTTTAACTGAAGCAATTGCGCTTTTTTCTTTAATGATGGCTTTTTTAATTTTATTTGCTTTATAATATAATTTTATTAAAAATAAAATTATCAAAAAAGTGTTAAATTAATGCTTGACCATCAGGTTAAAATTTTATATTTGCAAATATAAAATTTTTTTATAGTTTTTTTAATTATTTCAGTTTGTTTTATAAATATAATGATAAATGTATTGCAAAGTAGAGTAAAAGGTAAACTCGTTAGGTTCATGTTCTAATATTATAGGTTCAAATCCTATCTTTGCTAAAAAATTTAAAATTTTTACTATATTGCTAACTTAAACATTAGTTCTAACATGAAACCATCAAAAATTTAAGTGTTATTTAAAATAATTTTTTTTAAATACTTTGAAAGATTTTAGAGAATTTTATGTAAAATTAATTAAAATTTTTTTTAATTAATTCGAAATTTGCAATTAGATAATTAACTCAATCAGGAAGAGTGTTTGTTTGTTTTCAACAAAATGTTATTGGTTCGAATCCAGTATTATCTTTAAAAAAAAAATGGAAAACAAAAAATTTATTATTAATACAATAACTAATAATTCTTTTATAGAAAATGTAAAAGATACTTTATTGGAAAAATTATTATTTTCTCAAAAAAATCTACAAAAAGATTATTTTGATCCTTTTTCTAGTGATTCTGGGTATGAATTTCATTTTAACAAGAGTCGCCGAGAAGTTTTTCAAGAACACTCCAATAATTTAAAATCTATTCTAGAGGAACTAAAAAAAAAAGTTAAAGAGCCTTCAATTGATCCCCAAGCGGGGCCTTTATATTCCTATTATGATGAAAAATTTGAAGATCTTCCTCATAAAAAGGTTGAAGAACTTGAAAAACACTATAGCAATGTAAAAAGGATGTTGGATAAAAAATTAACTAAAGACAACTTACAAAAGGTGTTGTTTAATGAAGAAAATTTAGATAATTCTTCAGAGGTCGGTAGTACTGAAGTTAACACTACTATTGATATGGAAGAACGTCGAGAAATTTTTTGGGATTTTCATAACAAATTTAAAACTACCATTTATAAAATAAAGAATATGTCAGAACCGTCGTCAGCAGACCCTACTGCTGGTGTGTTCGATCCTTCGTATTTAACTAAACATAAACTAGGCACTGAAAAAGAATTTTTTCAGCAAATGGATCATCACGAATACTTAAGGTTTCCCTTAGAGCATATTCAAGATGTTCATAAGTTTAAGTTAAATTCAACATCAGAGTCGTTGGCGGAAAGATCAAGGTTACAACATGAACAATCGGATAGATTTTTTGAAGCTGATTTAAACAATGCGTATAATAGTCAAAGTAACTTTCAAGATAGATTAAGATTTTTTCAAGAGTCATTAAATTATGAGCATATGCCAATTGCAGCAGAAAGCTTTTTTAATAATTTACGTAATTTCCCCGGCAGTTATTCTGATTTAATCAAAGCCTCTAACTTTTACAGAGATGTAGAAAATAAAGCTTTTTTTGCTACAACGTTTGAAACAACAAAAGTTTATGGTAATTACATATTAAAACATCCAAACATAAAGGAAAGTATAGATTTAGTGTCCAATAAACTTATCAATGATCTGAATTGTACTACGGCTAATATAGACCTGTTGCAGCTTGTCTGCAATAGTTATGAATCTTTTTCATTTGTAACGTTAGAGCCTTGTTTATTTAAGTGTTTAGGGCCTTTATTATTTTTTAAAATCTTTCGTCCTTTACATCACACAGGAGCTTTTACTTTATTTATGAATAATGTAATAAGTGAATATAGAAAGATGGATGAACAATTAGATCTATGGAAAAAATGGAGTAATAATTAAAATTAGAAATATGAAATAATGTTTTAAAACAATTAGTAGGATAACTGTAGTTGATTTTATTTTGTTAGGTTGGGTAGGACAAAAACCTGTTAAGGATAGTTATGTTTTGATTGGACAAATATCAACTTTATTTTATTTTTTTAATTCTTTTAATAGGTTTTTTAGAGATTTTATTTAAATTTTAGTTTGAATGTTTATTAATTAAATATTTTTTTTTAGTGACAAAACTTTTAATTTTTTTTTATTATGTTATTATTACAATTAGATAAATTTCTTGGTGCTGGATTAGCTATTAAAGGTTTAGCCTGAGCAGGGTGTAGGAATTGTTTTCGGTGCGTTAGTTACAGGTATTTTTAGAAATCCTTCATTAAAAGATGAATTATTTTAAATGGCTATTTTAGGTTTTGCTTTAACTGAGGCAATTGCGCTTTTTTCTTTAATGATGGCTTTTTTAATTTTATTAAAATTATCAAAAAAAGTGTTAAATTAATGATTGACAATTACAGGTTAAAATTTTATCTTTGTAAATATAAAATTTTTTTATAGTTTTTTTAATTATTTCAGTTTGTTTTATAAATATAATGATAAATGTATTGCAAAGTAGAGTAAAAGGTAAACTCGTTAGGTTCATGTTCTAAAATTATAGGTTCAAATCCTATCTTTGCTAAAAAATTTAAAATTTTTACTATATTGCTAACTTAAACATTAGTTCTAACATGAAACCATCAGAAATTTAAGTGTTATTTAAAATAATTTTTTTTAAATACTTTGAAAGATTTTAGAGAATTTTATGTAAAATTAATTAAAATTTTTTTTAATTAATTCGAAATTTGCAATTAGATAATTAACTCAATCAGGAAGAGTGTTTGTTTGTTTTCAACAAAATGTTATTGGTTCGAATCCAGTATTATCTTTAAAAAAAAAATGGAAAACAAAAAATTTATTATTAATACAATAACTAATAATTCTTTTATAGAAAATGTAAAAGATACTTTATTGGAAAAATTATTATTTTCTCAAAAAAATCTACAAAAAGATTATTTTGATCCTTTTTCTAGTGATTCTGGGTATGAATTTCATTTTAACAAGAGTCGCCGAGAAGTTTTTCAAGAACACTCCAATAATTTAAAATCTATTCTAGAGGAACTAAAAAAAAAAGTTAAAGAGCCTTCAATTGATCCCCAAGCGGGGCCTTTATATTCCTATTATGATGAAAAATTTGAAGATCTTCCTCATAAAAAGGTTGAAGAACTTGAAAAACACTATAGCAATGTAAAAAGGATGTTGGATAAAAAATTAACTAAAGACAACTTACAAAAGGTGTTGTTTAATGAAGAAAATTTAGATAATTCTTCAGAGGTCGGTAGTACTGAAGTTAACACTACTATTGATATGGAAGAACGTCGAGAAATTTTTTGGGATTTTCATAACAAATTTAAAACTACCATTTATAAAATAAAGAATATGTCAGAACCGTCGTCAGCAGACCCTACTGCTGGTGTGTTCGATCCTTCGTATTTAACTAAACATAAACTAGGCACTGAAAAAGAATTTTTTCAGCAAATGGATCATCACGAATACTTAAGGTTTCCCTTAGAGCATATTCAAGATGTTCATAAGTTTAAGTTAAATTCAACATCAGAGTCGTTGGCGGAAAGATCAAGGTTACAACATGAACAATCGGATAGATTTTTTGAAGCTGATTTAAACAATGCGTATAATAGTCAAAGTAACTTTCAAGATAGATTAAGATTTTTTCAAGAGTCATTAAATTATGAGCATATGCCAATTGCAGCAGAAAGCTTTTTTAATAATTTACGTAATTTCCCCGGCAGTTATTCTGATTTAATCAAAGCCTCTAACTTTTACAGAGATGTAGAAAATAAAGCTTTTTTTGCTACAACGTTTGAAACAACAAAAGTTTATGGTAATTACATATTAAAACATCCAAACATAAAGGAAAGTATAGATTTAGTGTCCAATAAACTTATCAATGATCTGAATTGTACTACGGCTAATATAGACCTGTTGCAGCTTGTCTGCAATAGTTATGAATCTTTTTCATTTGTAACGTTAGAGCCTTGTTTATTTAAGTGTTTAGGGCCTTTATTATTTTTTAAAATCTTTCGTCCTTTACATCACACAGGAGCTTTTACTTTATTTATGAATAATGTAATAAGTGAATATAGAAAGATGGATGAACAATTAGATCTATGGAAAAAATGGAGTAATAATTAAAATTAGAAATATGAAATAATGTTTTAAAACAATTAGTAGGATAACTGTAGTTGATTTTATTTTGTTAGGTTGGGTAGGACAAAAACCTGTTAAGGATAGTTATGTTTTGATTGGACAAATATCAACTTTATTTTATTTTTTTAATTCTTTTAATAGGTTTTTTAGAGATTTTATTTAAATTTTAGTTTGAATGTTTATTAATTAAATATTTTTTTTTAGTGACAAAACTTTTAATTTTTTTTTATTATGTTATTATTACAATTAGATAAATTTCTTGGTGCTGGATTAGCTATTAAAGGTTTAGCCTGAGCAGGGTGTAGGAATTGTTTTCGGTGCGTTAGTTACAGGTATTTTTAGAAATCCTTCATTAAAAGATGAATTATTTTAAATGGCTATTTTAGGTTTTGCTTTAACTGAAGCAATTGCGCTTTTTTCTTTAATGATGGCTTTTTTAATTTTATTTGCTTTATAATATAATTTTATTAAAAATAAAATTATCAAAAAAGTGTTAAA
>Ga0209985_10004911_pt1 | contig 10579 bp, 7 predicted proteins | sample NOAtaG_FD_187305 | JGI IMG/M metagenome (GOLD analysis project Ga0209985, IMG submission 187305) | Freshwater lake microbial communities from Lake Erie, under a cyanobacterial bloom - NOAA_Erie_Diel6S_1000h metaG (SPAdes) (version 2) | ecosystem: Environmental > Aquatic > Freshwater > Lake ... | reverse complement strand
CGCGATCGCGAGGGCGATGGCATCGATGCGTTCCATCTCGTCGAGACGACCGAAGTGCTCGAGCAACAACGGACTGCTCGCGAAGGTGTTGGCGGTGACGACTTCCGCGCCCGCGGCGAGGTAGAGGCGATGGGCCTCACGTACCGTGGCAGGATGCGTGAGGTTGGCCTCCGCGCACCAGAGCGCGGTGCTCATGGGAGCTCCGAGGCGCTGGATCTCCGTGCCGACCCCGCCGTCGAGCAACACCGTCCCGCCGCGCTGCATGCGCGCGAGCAGAGCCGCATAGGCGGACGTGCTCAAGCGCGCAGGCTCACGCGCGCATCCGCGAGCCGCTCGGGTCGAACGCGGGCGCCGCGAGGCGCAGTGCGGGTCGACGCTCGCCGATCAGTTCGACCGCGAAGCCGGTGGTCGCCTGCGCCGCTTCACGCTCCACGTAACCGAGCGCGAGCGACTTGCCGACCGAATGCCCGTAGGCGCCAGAGGTCACCCAGCCGACGACCTTGCCGTCGAGCCAGATCGGTTCGTCGGCGATGGCGTCGCAGTCCTTGGCGTCGATCTCGAGCGTGATGAGTTTGCGCTCGCCGCCGCCCGCTTTCTCCGCGAGCGCGGCCTCGCGGCCGACGAAGTCGGATTTCTTGAGATCCACGAAACGGTCGAGACCGGCCTCGAAGGGCCCGTAGATCGGCCGGAACTCGCGCGCCCAACTGCCGAAGCTCTTCTCCATGCGCATGGCGTTGAGCGCCCGTCCGCCGAAGTGCCGCAGACCGAGCGGCTTGCCGGCCTCGACGAGGCGGTCATAGAGCTCGCGCTGGTACTCGTTCTTGACCCAGATCTCGTAGCCGAGATCGCCGGTGAACGACAGGCGGCCGACCAGCGCGGGCACGAGGCCGACATCCATCGAGCCGAAGGACATGAACGGGAAGGCCTGGGTCGAGAGATCCTCGTCGACCAGCGACTGCAGCAGTTCGCGCGAGGCGGGGCCCGCGACCGAGAACCCCAGCCACTCCATCGCGCAGGCGCGCACCTGCACGTCGAAGCCGCCCATGCGGGCCTCGAACCAGCGCTGGTAGAAGCGTTCGGCGGCGTAGGTGCCGACCAGAAGGAAGCGCTCGGGGCCGGCACGGCAGATGGTGAAATCGCCGATGAGCTTGCCGCGCTCGTTGAGCATGGGCGTGAGCACGACACGGCCGACGGCCGGGACCTTGTTGGCCATGATGCGCGAGAGCCATCGCTCGGCATCGGGTCCCGTGACCTCGAACTTGCCGTAGTTGGAGATCTCGATGAGACCGACCGCATCGCGCACGGCGCGGCATTCGGCGGCGACATGCGGATGCGCGCTCGAACGGCGGAAGGTGACCTCCTCTTCGGCGGGCGTGCCCTTGGGCGCGAACCACAGCGCGTGCTCGAGGCCGCAGTAGTCGCCCCACAGCGGGTTCTCGGCCTGCATGCGGTCGTAGACCGGCGTGGTCTTGAGCGGACGCGCGGCCGGCAGTTCCTCGTTCGGGAAGCGGATGCGGAAGCGGCGCGAGTAGTTCTCGCGCACTTTCGTGTTGGTATAGCGGCGGGTCGCCCATTCGCCGTAGCGCGCGACGTCCATGCCCCAGATGTCCGCACCCGGGTCGCCGTCGACCATCCAGTGCGAGAGCGCGAGGCCGACGCCGCCGCCCTGGCTGAAGCCCGCCATCACGCCGCAAGCCACCCAGAAATTGCGCATGCCCGGCACCGGACCCACCAGCGGGTTGCCGTCGGGCGCGAACGTGAAGGGGCCGTTGACGATCTTGCGGATGCCGACTTCGCCGAGACGCGGGAAATGCTTGAAGCCGACCTCGAGGCTCGGTGCGATGCGCTCGAGGTCGTTCGGCAGCAAGTCCTGGCCGAAGTCCCAGGGCGTGGTGCGCGGCGACCAGGGGACGCCCGCGCGCTCGTAGGTGCCGAGCAGCACGCCGCCGCGCTCCTGGCGCATGTAGATCTCGCCCTCGAAGTCGATGACGTGCAGCAGTTCGGGCTGTCCCGCGAGCTCCGGCAGGTCGTCGGTGATGATGTACTGGTGCTCCATCGCGAGGATGGGGAGCTCGAGCCCGACCATGCGGCCGACCTCGCGCGCCCACAGGCCGCCGGCGTTCACCACATGCTCGGCGTGTACGTTGCCCTGCTCGGTGATGACATCCCAGCTGCCGTCGGCGCGCTGCTTGAGGTCGACCACGCGGTTCTGGCGCACGATCTCGGCGCCGCCGATCTGCGCCGCCTTGGCGTAGGCATGCGTCACGCCGTACGGGTCGACATGGCCTTCGATGGGGTCGTAGATGGCGCCGACGAAGTGCTTCTCGTCGAGCAGCGGGTGGCGCTTCTTGGTCTCGGCCATGTCGATGAGCTCGAGGTCCATGCCGAGGTAGCGGCCGCGCGCGACGGTCATCTTGAGCCAGTCGAGCCGTTCCGGCGTGCCGGCGAGCATCAGGCCGCCGGTGATGTGCAGGCCGCAGGACTGTCCGGAGATCTGCTCGAGCTCCTTGTACAGGTTGATGGTGTATTGCTGCAGCTTGGCGACGTTGGGGTCGCCGTTCACCGTGTGCATGCCGCCTGCGGCGTGCCAGGTCGAGCCGGAGGTGAGCTCCGAGCGCTCGATGAGCATGACGTCGCGCCAGCCCGCCTTGGTGAGGTGGTAGAGCACGCTCACGCCCACCACGCCTCCGCCGATGACGACCACCCTTGCCGTGTTCTTCATGTCAGTCCTCTTCCGTCTGGGTCAGCTGACCGGGGGAGCGCCGCCCTCCGCCGTACGGCGGGCGACGAAATCGTTGAGCGCATCGACCACCGCGGGATCGCGGGGCGGCGCCTGGTAGGTGTCGACCACCTGGCGCCAGATGTCGCCGGCGCGTTCGGTGGCGGTCTTGGCGCCCGTGGACTGCCATTGGCCGAAGTTCGACCAATCGGAGACGAGGGGCGCATAGAAGGCCGTGCGGTAGCGCGCCATGGTGTGGGCGCAGCCGAAGAAATGCCCGCCTGCGCCCACTTCGGCGATGGCGTCGATCGCGATGTCGTCCGCGCTGGCGCCGACCGGCTGGAACACCTCGGCGAACATCTGCAGCATCTCGATGTCGAGGATGAACTTCTCGTAGGAGGTGGTGAGACCGCCCTCGAGCCAGCCTGCGGCGTGGAGCATGTAGTTGGCGCCGCCCATCAGCGCGCCCCACAGGCTCATCTCGGATTCGTAGGCCGCCTGGGCGTCGGGGCAGTTGGAGGCGGTGGCGTTCGAGGAGCGCCACGGCAGGCCGATGTGGCGCGCGAGCTGGCCGGCACCGAATGAGGCTTTCACGTACTCGGGCGTACCGAAGGCGGGCGAGCCCGACTTCATGTCGACGTTGGAGGTGAAGCTGCCGTAGATGATCGGCGCGCCCGGGCGCACGATCTGCGCGAGCGCGAGGCCCGCAAGCGCCTCGGCGTGGGCGAGGGTGAGCGCGCCCGCGATGGTGACCGGCGCCATCGCCCCCGCAAGCGTGAAGGGCGTGATGATGAGCACCTGGCCCGCCGCTGCGTAATCCATGATGCCGTTGGCCATCGGGATGTCGAGCTGCAGCGGGGAGTTGGTGTTGATGATCGTGGTCACGCAGGGCCGCGACCGGAATTCCTCTTCCGTGAGGCCGTAGGCGATGCGGATCATCTCGAAGTTGTCGACCGTCTGGCCGGGGCCGCGCGCGTAGACCTTCGGGATCTTGTCCGACATCAACAGCATCGCGCGCGTGGTCTCGAGGTGCCGGAACTGCACCGGGATGTCCTGCGGTTCGACGAGCCCGCCGAGGCCATGCAGCACCTCGAACGACTGGCAGATCTTGAGGATGTTGCAGAAGTCCTCGAAGGTGCCGGCGCGCTTGCCCCGCACCGAGTCCATGATGTTCGGTGGGCCCGACGTGGGCGCGAACATCACGTGCTTGCCCCATACCGGCATGTCGAACTCGGGCTTGGCGGCGCGCAGCACGATCTCGCGCGGCGCCATCGCGAGGCACTGTTCGACGAGCCCGCGGTCGAGCCGCACGGTGAGCGTCGATTCGTCCACCTGGGCGCCGCCACGGCGGTAGGCCTCGCGGGCCTCCGGCAGCAGCACCCGCATGCCCTGGTCCTCGAGCAGTTTCAGCGCGCTCGCGTGGATCGCGGCGACCTGGTCGTCCGAGAAGACCTTCAGGGGTTCGAAGGGGTTGACGAGGTGGCGGTAGCGCGACTGGCGCGGCGGCAGGTCGGTCGCAGCCGAGGCGGCGGCGCGGCGGCGCGGACGGCGTTCGCCGCTCGCGGCGGTATCCGGGGAGGGGTCAGTCATGGGAACGGTCGCTCACGGGCATGGATACGGGTCGATGGGTGCGGGACGATGAGGGCGCCCATCCTCACGGCTGGGGCGGGGCTTGTCGAGTGCGCCGCCGCAGCGAATCCCAACCGATGTCGGCGGTCCAGCCGCCGTCGACCGGCAGGCTCACGCCGTTGATGAAGGCGCTGCGGACGGGGTCGGCGAGGAACGCGATCGCCTCGGCGACATCCCGCGGATGCGCGAAGCGCGCCATCGGCACGCGGTCGATGATGTCGGTGTCGGTGTAGGTGTCGGGGCTCTGGTCGGCGACATCCATCTCGGTCTTGATCCAACCCGGGCAGACCGCGTTCACGCGCACGCCGCGACCGCCCCACTCGGCGGCCAGCGTGTGCGTCAAGCCGATGAGCCCGTGCTTCGAGGCGTTGTAGGCGCTGCGGTGCGCGACCCCGCGCAGGCCTGCGACCGAGGCGACATTGACGATGCTGCCGCTGCCGCGCTCGAGCATCGCGCGGCCGAAGTCGCGGCACAGCAGGAAAGGCCCGAGCAGGTTGACGTCCATGACCCGCCGCCACTGCGCGGCGCTCAGCCGCTCGGCCGGCACGATCTGGCTGATGCCGGCGTTGTTGACGAGGACATCGGCCGCGCCGAAGGACGTGGCCGTTGCCGCCACTGCATGCTGCACGAAGGCCTCGTCGGCCACATCGCCCGAGAGCGCGAGGCCGTCGTGGCCGGACGCGCGCAGCTCCGCGAGCGCGGCGTCGGGTGGTTGGAGGTCGATGAGGACGACGCGATATCCCGCGGTGGCCAACACCCGCGCGGTCTCGCGGCCGAGACCTTGGGCCGCGCCGGTGATGACGGCGGTGCGTGCGTGTCGGTCGTCCATCGACGGTCAGCCTGTCCTGCGGGTGATGCCGGATTATGAACACGCGCCCGGCAACCTCCAAGCGTCCGACCGTCGTCGGCGCGGTTCCCCGAGGCGATGCGCCGCGGCGCAATCGGGCAATCATGGGTCGCTTTCGAGCGGCGTGCCCTCGGGACGCTCGGCTAGCATCCCGGCCATCCATGAAGATCGCCAAACTCGAAACCTTCGCTGACGAGTTCGTGTGCTTCGTGAAGCTGACCACCGACGAAGGGTCCTTCGGCTGGGGTCAGACCTCCACCTACAATGCCGATATCACCGCGACGGTGTTCCATCGCCAGGTCGTGCCGTGGGTGCTCGGGCGCGATGCAACCGACATCCAGGCGCTCATCGACCGCGTCGAGGAGAAGGAGCACAAGTACCCCGGCAGCTACCGTTGCCGCGCGCTCGCCGGCCTCGATACTGCGCTGTGGGATCTGCGGGGGCGTATCGCAGGAAAACCGGTCGTCGAACTGCTCGGTGGCAAGCCGGGCCGGCTGCGTGCCTATGCCTCCTCGATGAAGCGCGACATCACCCCGCAGGACGAGGCGCGACGTCTCGTCGAACTGCGCGACCGGGACGGGTTCACCGCCTTCAAGTGGCGCGTCGCCGCCGAGTGCGGCCGCGACGTCGACGAGTGGCCGGGCCGCACCGAGGAGATCGTCCCCACGGTCTCCCGTGCGCTCGGCGACGGCATCGACAAGCTGGTCGATGCGAACAGCGGCTATTCCCCCGCGCGGGCGATCGAGGTGGGCCGCCTGCTGGAGCAGGAAGGTATCGGTCACTACGAAGAGCCTTGTCCGTACTGGCATCTGGAGCAGACCAAGCTCGTCACTGAGGCGCTGGCCCTCGATGTCACCGGCGGCGAGCAGGACTGGGACCTCGCGACCTGGCAGCGCATGATCGACTTGCGCGCGGTCGACATCGTGCAGCCGGACGTCATGTACATGGGCGGGATCACCCGCACACTCACCGTCGCCCGCATGGCCGAGCGCGCCGGTCTGCCGGTGACGCCGCACAGCGCCAACCTGTCGCTCGTGACGATGTGCACCATGCACCTGCTCGGCGCGATCCCGAACGCCGGCAAGTACCTCGAGCTCTCCATCGAGGGCGCCGACTATTATCCTTGGCAACAGGATCTCTTCCTCGGCGACCCGTATCGGGTCGTCGATGGGCATGTGACGATCCCGACCGCGCCCGGCTGGGGCGTCGAGATCGACCCTCGGTGGCTCGCCCGCGCGGCGTACCGCTGCGCAACTTTGGAGTGACAGTCATGAAATACGGATACATCGGCCTCGGCAACCTCGGCAAACACCTCGCGGCCAGCCTGCGCCGTGCCGGCTTCGAGGTCGTGGTCAACGACCTCGACCGTGGCGCCGCAAAATCGCTGCTCGAGGCGGGCTGCACTTGGGCGGACAGCCCGCGTGAACTCGCCTCGCAGGTCGATTGCGTGATCACCTGCCTGCCGTCGCCCGCGGCCTCCAACACGGTGCTGACGGGTCCCGATGGCGTGCTGCAGGGGCTGCGTCGCGGTGGCACCTGGATCGAGATGAGCACCACCGACGAGCGCGAGATCAAGCGCGTCGCGGCGCTGGCGGCGGCGCAGGGCGTCTCGACGCTCGAGTGCCCGGTCACGGGCGGCGTGCATCTTGCGGCGCAGGGCAAGATCACGGTGTTGGTGGGCGGCGAGGAGGCGGTGTTCGAGGCCCATCGTCCGGCGCTGGCGTCGATGGGCGGGCAGATCTTTTATATGGGCGAGCTCGGCAAGGCCAGCGTCATCAAGGTCATCACCAACATGCTCGCCTTCATCCACCTCGTCGCCTGTGGCGAGGCGCTGATGCTCGCCAAGCGCGGCGGGCTCGACCTCGCGCAGGCCTTCCATGCCATCAAGGCGAGCTCGGGCACCAGCTTCGTGCACGAGACCGAGGGGCAGCTGGTGCTCAACGGCAGCTACGACATCAACTTCACGATGGATCTTGCCTGCAAGGACCTCGGTTTCGCCTACGAGTACGGCCGCAAGTTCGGCGTGCCGCTCGAGTTGGCGGGGCTCACCGAGCAGATCTTCCGGCGTGGCCGCTCGCAGTACGGCAGCGAAGCGCAGTCCACCCAGATCGTGAAGCTGCTGGAGGACGCGCTCGGCACCGACCTGCGCGCGCCCGGGTTCCCGCCGGTCCTGACCTGAGTCAGCGACCGCCCGCCGGCGCGAACAGCGCCGCCAGTTGGTTGATCATCGCCGGCCCGAGATCCTCGGTGCTGCCGATCGCGACCGCGCGCGAATAGTAATCGCCCACCTCGTGGCCGATGCCGATCGCGGCCAGTTCCACCTCGCCGCGGCGCTCGATCCAGCGGATCACTTCGCGCAGGTGCTGGTCGAGATAGCCGCCCGGATTCGCGGACAAGGTCGCCTGGTCGAGCGGCACGCCGTCGGAGATCACCATCAGGATCTTGCGTTGCTCGCGCCGCGCCGTCAGGCGCTGATGTGCCCACCACAGCGCTTCGCCGTCGATGTTGTCCTTCATGAGGTCATCGCGCAGCAGCAGGCCGAGGCTGCGCCGGGCGCGGCGCCATGCAGTATCGGCCGTCTTGTAGATGATGTAGCGGACATCGGTCAGACGTCCGGGGTCGCGGGGCGCGCCGGCGGCGATCCAGTCCTTGCGGGCGAGACCGCCGTCCCAGTCGCGGGTGGTGAAGCCGAGGATCTCGGTGCGCACACCGCAGCGCTCGAGGGTGCGCGCGAGCAGGTCCGCGCAGAGCGCCGTCAGCAGGATCGGTCGGCCGCGCATCGAGCCGGAGTTGTCGAGCAGCAGCGTCACGACCGTGTCCTTGAACTCCACCTCGCGCTCTTGGCGGAAGGCGAGCGGTGCGATCGGGTCGGTCACCACCCGGGCAAGGCGCGCCGGGTCGATCGTCCCCTCGTCGAGGTCGAAATGCCAGCCGCGCCGCTGTTGCGCGAGCAGGAACCGCTCGAGCTTGCGCGCGAGCCGCGCGACGATGCCGGGAAGCTGCCGCGCCTCGGCATCGAGCGTGTCGCGCAGCGCGGTCAGTTCCGCCTCGTCGCCGAGGTCGTCGGCTTCGAGCACCTCGTCGTGCCGGGTGGTGAACACGCGGTAACTGCGGTTGGGGTGCGAGGCATCGTCGTCGGAGATGCGGCTCAGGCGCTGTCCCTCGGGCGCTGCCTGTTCCCCGGGGCCATCGCCGTCCGCCTTGGGCGAGGCGGGTTCGGCCAGCGGTTCCTGGGGCGCGATGCCCGGTTCCTCGTCGTCGGTGATCTCGCGCGCTTCCTGCACCTGCGGGGCGGGCGCATCGTCCAGCTGCGCGTCTTTTTCCGGCGGCTTGCGTGCGGGTTTGTCTGCCGTCGGCGGCGCCTCCCGCGGCGTGGGCTCGGGCGGCGGCGGACTGAGTTCGTGACCGAGGCCGAGCGCCCTCAGGACGGCCTGTTGTGCCCGCGCGAAGGCGTCTTGGTCGTGGGGACAGGCGAGCAGCTCGGGCAAGGACTTGGCGAGGCGCTGCTCGAGGAACGGTCGCCAGCGCTCGGACAGCGGCTGCGCTTCCGTCGGTACCGGCAAGGCGGCGAGGCGCTCGCGCACGAGCAATGCCAGCGCCTGGGTCATCGCGGCGGAGCCGTCGGCGGGGCCTCGCAGCACACCGCTGCGCTGCAACTCGTCGCGCAGGGCGGTGCCGACGTTGGCAGCCACCCCCGTGAGATCGCGGGCGCCGAGCGACAGGCAGCGAGCGTCCTCCAGGGCCTCATATAAGGTCCGCGCACGCAGTCCGGTCGGCCGATGACGGGCATGGATGTCCGGGTCGTGATACGCCCGTCGCAACGCAAGACGGTCTGCCTGACCGCGCGCCAGCGACAGGGCCTCGGACGTCAGTTCCGCCGCCGGAGGGGGCAACAACATGCGCTGTCCCTCCAGCCGCGGACCGGACGGGCCGAACACGACCTTCAGGTCGGCGTCCGCCGCGAGCGCACGGGTCGCCGGCGCAAGCGCGCGCTCGAAGGGGTGCGGGGGCGGGCGTTTCGCCCCGGGCGCGGTCGGGATCACGACGGGATCAGAGGACCTTGATGTGCGGCGCGGTGAGCGGCAGGTCTGCGCCGAAGGCGCGCTGGTAGAACTCGGCGATGATCGGGCGCTCGAGCTCATCGCAGCGGTTGAGGAAGCTCACCCGGAAGGCGAGGCCGGGGTCCTGGAAGATCTGGGCGTTCTGCGCCCAGGTGATCACCGTCCGCGGGCTCATCACGGTCGAGATGTCGCCGTTCATGAAGGCGTTGCGGGTCATGTCGGCGACCCGGACCATCGACTTGAGGGTCCGCTGCCCGTCGGCATCGCCGAATCCCTTCACCTTGCCGGAGACGATGGCGACCTCGACCTCATGCGGGAGGTAGTTGAGCACGGTGACGATGGACCAGCGGTCCATCTGGCCTTGGTTCACCTGCTGCGTGCCGTGGTAGATGCCCGAGGCGTCGCCGAGGCCGATGGTGTTGCTGGTGGCGAACAGCCGGAAGTGCCGGTGGGGCGTGATCACCCGGTTCTGGTCGAGGAGCGTCAGCTTGCCGCTGGTCTCGAGCACGCGCTGGATGACGAACATGACGTCCGGTCGACCGGCATCGTACTCATCGAAGAGCAGCGCCACGGGACGCTGGATGGCCCAGGGCAGCAGCCCCTCGCGGAACTCGGTCACCTGGCGGCCGTCCTTGACCACGATGGCGTCGCGGCCGACGAGGTCGATGCGGCTGACATGGCCGTCGAGGTTGATGCGGATCAGCGGCCAGTTCAGGCGCGCCGCCACTTGTTCGATGTGGGTCGACTTTCCGGTCCCGTGGTAGCCCTGGACCATCACCCGCCGGTCGTGCGCGAACCCGGCCAGGATGGCGAGCGTGGTCTGCGGGTCGAAGTGGTAGGTCGGATCCACCTCGGGGACGTACTCGGAGCGGGTGCTGAAGGCCGGGACCGTCATGTCGAGCGGCACGCCGAATTCCCTTGCGGAGACGGTGGTGTCGGGAGCCAGCGAGAGGAGGGCATCGGTATCGCGCATCGGGGTCTCTGACGGTCTGCGTCGGCTGTATAAAACAGGGATGGGTGCCATACTACCGGCAATTCCCGGGGGAGTCCGAGCACATGAATGCTGATGCCCAAGTCGCCCGTCGTCCGTCCGGTCGCGATGCCCGCCGCGCGCAGCGCGCCGGCCCGTTGCCCGACCACCTGCGTCCGGTCCGCCCGGGCATGGAGAGCGGGCGTTTCAAACCGCTCAGCCAATCGGGCGTGGAGCAGATCCACCAGACGGCGCTGCGCCTGCTGGCCGAGGTCGGTCTGGGTGACGCCACCGAATCCGGTATCGAGATCATGACCGCGGCTGGTTGCACGCTGACCGACACGGGCCGATTG
>Ga0209985_10004910_pt1 | contig 10582 bp, 4 predicted proteins | sample NOAtaG_FD_187305 | JGI IMG/M metagenome (GOLD analysis project Ga0209985, IMG submission 187305) | Freshwater lake microbial communities from Lake Erie, under a cyanobacterial bloom - NOAA_Erie_Diel6S_1000h metaG (SPAdes) (version 2) | ecosystem: Environmental > Aquatic > Freshwater > Lake ... | reverse complement strand
CGGGGGATCAAGGGATCAAGGGAGCGGGGGATCAAGGGATCAAGGGAGCGGGGGAGACAGCCTCTGCTCCGCTCGCGACTCGCGACTCGCGACCCGCGACTCTCACCTCCACCCTCTACACCCACCTCGACGCCGCGGCCCAGCGCTCTGAAGGCCGGCCCATCGCTGTGCGGATCATCCCCGCGCCGGCCGTCGCGTCGACCGCATCCGCCGCGTTGCCTGCGCCGCGCGTGGTCGCCGTCACGCCGCGTGCTGAGCTTCAGAGCGAGGTGTACGACATCCCTTCGCCGGGCGGTGCGTCGTCGAGCGTTCGGCGGAAAGGGACGATCGAGCACATTCTGGGTTTGGCGGCGCCGATGGGCGTGCAGGCCGTAAGCGACCGGGGCGAGGCCTCGGGCCTGAAGCCCGGCGACGTCTTCGCGCTGTTGGGCGATGTGCAATGGCCCACGCAGTCGGAGGGGATTCTCGAGATCCGCAAGCGTGCCGGGCGCACCATCCCCGTGAAGGTCTGGCGCGCCGGGCCCGCGGGGCCGCGCTTTGTCACGCTCGACAACGTCAAGGTCCATCCGGAAGGCAACGGCACCATCGGCTTCACCCCCGCGCCGGCGAATCTCGGCGAGGGTTTGTCGGCCGACGCGGGCGCGTTCCCGTTCGCGGGCGTCGTCACCGCCGCTTGGCCCCAAAACGCGCCGGCGGACTTCAGCGGCGTCAACCTGAAGATCCCCGCGGGGAGCATCATCACGGCCGTCAACGACGCACCCGTCGCCACGATGACACAGCTCCGCGAGGCCCTTCGTGCTGAGGCCAAGAAAGCCGCCGAGTCGGTGAAGGTGGTCCTTACGGTCCGGGGCATGACGAAGGACGGCTCGCCCGAACCCGAGGCCGCCGCGAGAAAGATTGAGTGGACGCTCAACAGCGTCGAACTGAAGGCCCTGAAGAAACTCGGCTGGCGCTTCCCGCTCTCGCCGGGGGATTTTGAACTCGTGCAGACGACCCTCCGCGCCGACGGGCTTCTCGGCGCCATCGGCATGGGCTTGCACGAGACCAAGAACGCGATGACGATGACCTACATCACCTTCGCGCGGCTCTTTCAGGGGACGGTGAAGGTTGAGCACCTCCGCGGGCCGGTGGGCATCGCCCACGCCGGCACGCTCATCGCCGACAAGGGCCTGATCTGGCTGCTCTTCTTCATGGGCATCATCTCGATCAACCTCGCGGTGGTGAACTTCCTCCCCCTGCCCATCGTCGACGGCGGGCACTTCCTCTTCCTGCTCTACGAGCAGATCACCGGCAAGCCCGTCTCGGTGGCGGTGCAGAACATCACCACCATCGCCGGGCTGGGGCTGATCGTGGTGATCTTCCTGGTGGTGACGTATCACGACGTGATGCGGCTGATCGGGCTGGGGTGAGCGCTTCTTCGCACCCACCACGCGCGCAGCGACTCTTCGATTCGCTGTTCAACTCCGCGGTCAGTTGTGCCTGATGTTCGCCAGCGGGTTCGTGTTCGTCGCGGCGTTCTGAAAGTCCACCATCGGGCCGATGACGTTCACGTTGCTCAGCAGGATCAAGCCGGGCATTGAGGTTGTCACCGGGGAGCTCACGGCCGCGAACACGTTGCCTGTGATGGTGTTCCACGCATCGTCGATCACCACCCCTCGGGTCATCGAGGTGAAGGTGTTCCGCGTCACGGTGACGTAGAGGCTGTCATTGACAAAGACCCCCGTCGCGGTGGCGGGAAAACCGAACGGCCCCGCGAGCGTGCAATCGACCACTTTCCCTGTGTGCGATTGCCCGGTGATGTTCACGCACGTGCCGTTCGCCGGCACGCGGATGATGCACCCGTTGATTTCCCAGTTGCGGATCAGATTGCCGGTCACGCCCGCGCCGGCGTTGGCGATGGCCGAGCAGGTTTCCAATCGGCTGTCGCTCCCCAGCACGAACCCCGCGCCGGTGTTGGCGGTGGATGAACAGCCCCGCAGCAGCGCCTGATCTGAGACGGCGAAGCCCGCGCCGGTGTTGGAACGCGCGACGCAGTTCTCCGCGACGTTTCCAGCGCCGAAGACAAATCCGCGGCCGTTGGTGGGCCCGCCCGCAGTGCCCACGGCCACGCACGCTTCGAGCATCGAGCCGCCCTCGACGATGAAGCCGGTCTGCGTGGCGAACTCCACGGTGCACGAAAGCACCTTCGACGAGAAACCGGCGCGGATCCCGATCTGGGCGCCGTTGACGTAGCAGTTTCGGATCGTGGCTCCGCGCGAGCCGGTGATGCCGCGTGAACCCGCGGTGAGCACGCGAACGCCCTCGACGGTCAAACCGTCGGCGAGGTCCGCGGACCCGCTCGCAGCATCGATCCCGCAACCGCCGACGTTGGTGATCGAGCCGTTGCGGATCGTGACACCCCGCGCCGAACTGGCGACGTCGATCCCGTCGCCGCTGACGCCGTTGCCGTTGATGGTGAACCCGCTGAGATCGATCGTCACGCCGGAGGCATTGACCTGGATGCCAACCTGGTTCGCGGGGATGGAGAGGTTGTCGGTGAGGTAGTACGAACCTGCGGCGTTGATCACCATCGGAAGGGCCGTGATCGCTGATCGCGGCTCAACCTGCGACAACGGTTTGCCGGTGCTTGAAACCGCGCCGGGCGGCGGTGTCAGCGGACCGCCAACTGCTGCGGCTGCGCCGAGAAGCGTTGATGCGATGAACACGGCCGCCCTGACACCAGCGATGGTCGACATGCTCGAACTCCTCGTGACCTTGTCCTCAGCCGCGCCAAGGTGAACGGCCGCGAATAAAGATCCACCCGGACTGGTGAAGGGCAAGGCGAATAGGCAAAGAAAAGGCTTATCACGCCCGCAAAGGCAAGCAGGCCTGCGAACCCGATCGGGGTTGACGACGTTCGGAGAGGGCGTCGCCCGCTTGCTCAGCATGGAAGCTGGATATCATCGCGGGTCCACGCCGGCTTAGCTCAGCTGGTAGAGCAACGCTTTTGTAAAGCGTAGGTCGTCGGTTCGAGTCCGACCGCCGGCTTTCCACCCTCTGTTGGCCTTGCCAACGCCCGTTTCACGCTTCTTTATCCGCCCGATCCCCCCCCGGGGGGGTTCCGCGTTGGGGTGGGTTGAGGTCAGGTCCGAGTCGGCGGGTTGGTCTACCCATTTTCACACGTTCCCTCGGGGCGTGACCACTTCAAACACATGTTTGATGCGGTTCCTTTCGTCGATGGAAAAGTCCGATTGCGAAAACGCAAAGCCCGGGTATTCTCCCGATCTCGCTCGGTGTGCCGCGCGGGCTTTTGGTCTATTGGACCCATATCCGCCGCGCGAGGCGACTCGCACGGCGGAGCGGGGATGGGCCAATGAATCTCCGCCTTGCCAGGGTTCCTTCGCATCGAAACTCGAGGAGTTTGTTCATGAAGCGTTCACGTTTCGCCCGACGCCGCAACCCGGTCTTGGCTTTTTCGCTCGCGGCGGTGCTTCTGCTGGCGGCGGGTCAGACGCACTCGCTCGCGCAGACGCCCGTCAGCACCGCCTTCACGTATCAGGGGCAGATCTCCAACTCGGGTCTGTATCTCTCCGGGCCGGTGGACCTGCGCTTCACACTCTTCGATGCGCCCACCGGGGGGAACCAGATCGGTGCCGTGCTCACCGCTCCGGCGGTGCTGACGAGCGTGGGCAAGTTCACCGTCGAGCTGGACTTCGGCCCCGGCGCGTTCAACGGCGATGCTCGCTACCTCGAAATCGCGGTGCGTCAGCCCGCGAGCGTCGGTTCGTACACCACACTGACCCAGCGTCAGCCGATCACCGCCATTCCATACGCGCTCTTCGCGTTGAACAGCACCCCGGGCCCGCAAGGTCCGGCCGGTCCTGCGGGGCCTGCGGGTCTGCAAGGACTTCAGGGCGCGCAGGGTGTGGCTGGTCCGGCCGGTCCCACGGGGCCCGCCGGGCCGCAGGGTGATCCGGGTGCGCCCGGGGCTCAAGGCCCGCAGGGTTTGCAAGGTTTGCCGGGCGTGGCCGGTCCGCAGGGCCCGCAGGGTGATCCGGGAGCGCCGGGCGCTGCTGGCCCGGCTGGTCCTGCGGGTGCGAACGGTGCGCCGGGCGTGAACGCCGCGGAGTACATCGTCGGGCCTTCGCTGGTCGACGGCGCGACGCACACGAGCATTCAGGCCGCGATTAATCAGGCGGTGGCGGACGGGTTCAATGCTTCGAACCCGACGGTCATTCTCGTTCGCCCCGGGACGTATGTGGAGAACCTCTCGCTGGCGGGGGGCGTTCACTTGCAGTCCGCCGTCGCGGGCAAGAGCTTCTCGACCCAGGTCAGCGGCACGGTGAACTTCGCCAGCGGCGGGGTGGTCTCGATCAACGCCATCGACATCTCGGCGCCGGCGGGCTCGGCCGCCGTCACATTCTCGGGCACATCGTTCCAGCAGCTTTATCTCGCCGATCAGGCGGTTTACGCGCAGGGTGCGAGCAACGCGCTGGAGATGAGCAACAGCGCGTCGGGCTCGGGCGTGATCATCGACAACGTGAACTTCCGGATCATTGCGGGAGGAACGGGTGTCGCCGCGAACGTCAGTTCGGGCACGCTGCAAGGCCGGGGCGGCACGTTCTGGCCCACAAGTCCCGCGACGCCCGCGATCGTCGCCTCGGGTGGCAACACGTTCTTGCAGACTGCCGACGTCTTCGGGCAGGTCAGCCTCTCGGGCAGCGCGGGGTTCAGCATCGCCAACTCGCAGATCCGCTCGGGCAATCAGCCCGGCATCATCGACAACACCAGCGCTGACATCCTCGTCGCCGATACCGGGTTCAACACGCTGGCGGCGGGGAACGTCGCCACGACCAACGGGGTCGGCGGCGTTTACTACACGCAGCTGACGTACACGCTGCCGGGCCAATCGATGCCCGCGGGGAGCATCCTGCTGCCGGGCTCGGGCCCCACGGGCCCCGCCGGTCCGCAAGGACCTGCCGGCCCGACTGGTCCGCAGGGCTTGCAAGGTCTGCAAGGCGTCGCGGGTCCGGCTGGTCCGCAAGGGCCGCAGGGTGATGCTGGTCCGGCTGGCCCGCAGGGGCCGATCGGTTTGACGGGCGCTACGGGCGCTCCTGGCGCGACAGGCGCTCAAGGCCCGCAGGGGCTTCAGGGTGATGCTGGTCCGGCTGGTCCTGCCGGTCCGCAAGGGCCGATCGGTTTGACGGGGGCAACGGGCGCTCCTGGCGCGACAGGCGCACAAGGCCCGCAAGGGCTTCAGGGTGATGCTGGTCCGGCTGGTCCTGCCGGTCCGCAAGGGCCGCAGGGTGATGCTGGTCCGGCTGGTCCCGCTGGTCCGCAAGGGCCGATTGGTTTGACGGGCGCGACGGGCGCTCCTGGCGCGACAGGCGCTCAAGGCCCGCAGGGGCTTCAGGGTGATGCTGGTCCGGCTGGTCCTGCCGGTCCGCAAGGCCCGATCGGTTTGACGGGCGCTACGGGCGCTCCCGGCGCGACGGGGCCTGTTGGTCCGCAGGGGCCGCAGGGTGATCCGGGCGCGCAGGGTCTGCAAGGTCTGCAAGGCGTTGCCGGTCCTGCTGGTCCGCAGGGCCCGCAGGGTCTTGCCGCGGCGAAGTACATCGTCTCCGGCTCCATCACCGATCCCGGCACGCACACGAGCATTCAAGCTGCGATTAACCAGGCGGTCGCTGACGGCTTCGGGCCCAGCAACCCGACCGTCATTCTCGTGAAGCCCGGCACGTATGTTGAGAACGTGGCGCTCAGCGGCGGGATCAACCTCCAGGCCGCGGCCGCGGGCAAGGGCTTCTCCACGCAGATCACCGGGCAGGTGACAATGAACACTGCGGGGGTGGTCTCGGTGAACGCCATCGACGTCGCCGCTCCGAGCGGGCTCGATGCGATCGTCTTCTCGGGCGCGACGTTCCAGCAGCTCTACCTCGCCAACTCGGTCGCGTACGCCTCGGGGACTGCCAGCTCGCTGAACATGAGCAACACCGGGGCGGGCTCCTCGGTGGTCATCGACAACGTCAACTTCCGCTCCGTCGGCGGCGGCACAGGCACGCCCGTGGTCGCCAGCGTGGGCGTGCTGCAAGGCCGCGGCGGCACATTCTGGCCCACCTCGCCCGTCTCCAGCGCCATCAGCCTCTCGGGCACGGCCAACTCGTTCCTCAGCTCCGCCGACGTCTTCGGTCAGGTCAATCTCGCCGGGAGCGCGGGCTTCTCCATCGGCACCAGCCAGATCCGCTCGGGCAACGTCCCGGGCGTGGTTGACAACACCGCCGGCGACGTTCTGCTTGCCTCCACGGGCTTCAACACGTTGACGCCGACGAATGTGGTGACGACCAACGGCGTGGGCAATGTCTATTACACCCAGCTCACGTGGACTCTCCCGGGTCAGTCGATGCCTGCGGGGACGATCCTGCTGCCGGGCTCGGGTCCCACGGGCCCGCAAGGCCCTGTTGGTCCCGCGGGACCTTCTGGTCCTCAGGGTCTGCAGGGTGTCGCGGGTCCCGCTGGTCCGCAGGGGCCGCAGGGTGATGCTGGTCCGGCTGGCCCGCAGGGGCCGATCGGTTTGACGGGCGCGACAGGCGCTCCTGGCGCGACAGGCGCTCAAGGCCCGCAAGGTCTTCAAGGTCTGCAAGGTGATCCGGGTCCTGCTGGTCCTGCCGGTCCGCAAGGGCCGCAGGGTGATGCGGGTCCGGCTGGCCCGCAAGGTCCCATCGGTTTGACGGGCGCGACGGGTGCGGCCGGTGCCACCGGTCCTGTCGGTCCGCAAGGGCCGCAGGGTGACGCTGGTCCGGCTGGTCCCGCTGGTCCGCAAGGGCCGATCGGTTTGACGGGGGCGACGGGCGCTCCTGGCGCGACAGGCGCTCAAGGCCCGCAGGGGCTTCAGGGTGACGCCGGTCCGGCTGGTCCGCAAGGGCCGCAGGGTGACGCTGGTCCGGCTGGTCCCGCTGGTCCGCAAGGGCCGATCGGTTTGACGGGGGCGACGGGCGCTCCCGGCGCGACAGGCGCTCAAGGCCCGCAAGGGCTTCAAGGGCTGCAAGGTGATCCGGGTCCGGCTGGTCCGGCTGGTCCTGCTGGTCCGCAAGGGCCGCAGGGTGACGCTGGTCCGGCTGGCCCGCAAGGTCCGATCGGTTTGACGGGCGCGACGGGTGCGGCCGGTGCCACCGGCGCAACCGGTCCCGCCGGTCCGCAAGGTCCTCAGGGTGTTCCGGGCCCGAACATCGCCGCGACCGGCGGCGATATCTCCGGCACGCTCCCTGTGCTGACCGTCAACAACAACGCCATCACCACGGCGAAGATCGGTGACGAGCAGGTCACGGCCGGGAAGATCGCCAACCGCACGCGGCGGATTGTGCTTTCATCGGGGTCCTTTGCCGGAGCGGGTTCGGCGAGTTCGTCCGCCGCTCAGTTCAGCGTCACCAACACGCGTAACCGCGGTGCGGCCGTCATCTTGCCGGGTGATGCCCTGAACGTCGCGACCGCGACTTTCGTCGTGCCCAGCGACTATGTCTCCGGTCAATCGATCCCCAAGCTGACGATTTATTGGGCAACCGATGAGGGTGGCGGCAGCCGCCAGGTTGACGTGGACGTTGGGTTCTGCCGAATCCTTGACCTCACCGGGCCGACCACGCCTGTGACGTTCCGGTACAACTTCCGCAACAACTCCGGCGCGTCGAGCAACGCATCGGACTCGCTCAACCCCAACCAGAGCCAGGTCGTTGCGCAGGTCATCCCCGAAGGGAGCGAGAGCTACGACAACACCCCGCCGCTGTGGGCCCCGGGCGATGTGATCGTCATCTCCATCGGACGCAATGGCGTCTCGGGCTCCGACCCCTCCGGTGGCAACATGTACATCTACGGCGTGCAGTTCGACTACACCGCCGATCAGTAATCCACGCTTCGAGATCGTCCGGTTTTGGCGGATCGTCCGCGATCCACCGGGACCGAATACGTCCAGCCGCCGGCCCGGGCTCGCCTGAACAGGCACGCCCGGGCCGGCGTGTTTTTGGCTGGCGTGGGCGATGGCGGTGTTGGACCCGTCCGGCACGCGGGCGTATCATCACGACCCAGCGTTGTCCGCCCCAATCGGGCATCGCGGGGTGACAACCAGCGGGCGAGTGCCGGAGTGGCCAATCGGGGCAGACTGTAAATCTGCTGGCTTAACGCCTTCGGGGGTTCGAATCCCTCCTCGCCCACTTTTCGATCAAGCGATCGGCCCAAGAGACCCTTGGGCCGATTGTGTTTTTGGGGTCTTTCGCCGCTCTTCCCTTTGCCCGCTGCGCGACGCTCCATCACGTCCATTCGAGCACAAAAGCACAAGCCCCGCCCGGTGCTTCCGGACGGGGCTTGGTTGAGTTTGCACTGTGCACGCCGATCGGTTCAGTGATCGGCGGCGGAGCGAAGAGCGGTCTTCACTCAGTTGGAGAGGCGGGGGCCGCCGCCCTGGCGGGGCTGGTTATCGAGGGGGATCTCGCCGTTGGCCTCTTCGAACTGACGGACGACCTGGCCGAGGGAGATGGCGAGGCGCTTGGCGCCGCGCCAGTTCATGACGACGCGGTTGCTGACGTCGAAGCGGAGGGTGGGCTTGTTGTCGGGGGTGGGGACGGGCATGTTCATGCCGAAGTCCATCACGACCTCGTCGGGGGTGGTGGAGGTGCGGATGGTGTTGCTGTAGGTGGTCCGCATGCGGGACTCGTCGATCTGGATCTGGACCTGCTGCTGCTGGGGCTGCTGTTGCTCGGACATGGTGTGACCTTTCGTCGAAGAAGTTCGGATGAATCCGCCACCCCTCACGTGCCTCTTCCCCCCACCGCGAGAGGAAACGGGCAGAGAGGATAGCGCGTTGGAGCGAACGAGTCCGCGCGGGGTGGGGAGAATCCGACCCGCGGCCGGTCGGTGAACGCACACCGAACCGACCCGATTTCCACCGCTGCCCCTCCGCCCCCCGCCCCCCGTCCCACCACTTTCGCACTCGACCGAAACCGAAATGCCCGAGACAGGAATCGAACCTGCACGCCTTTAAAGGGCGACGGATTTTGAATCCGTTGCGTCTGCCAGTTCCGCCACTCGGGCTCCATGCCGCCACCTTTGAGCGGTGAGGGGAGATGGAAAGCGGGCGAAGGGATTCGAACCCTCGACGTACAGCTTGGAAGGCTGTCACTCTACCACTGAGTTACGCCCGCGTGGTCAACCGTCTGACTGCGGCCAAGTGTATCCCGCACGCGCCCGTCAGCGAAGGTTTTTCAGCACCTCAACCAGACGTCGGGTGACGATTTCCCACGTGAACCGTTCGCGGACGAACCCGGGCCCGGCCGAGCGGGCGCTGCGGAGCAGCCCGGGCTCCTTCGCCGCCCGGCTCATCAACTGCTTGAGGTGCTGTTCGTCGGCTTCGAGCGTGAAGCGGTCGCCCGTGGCGTTGCGGGTCAGCTTGGCGTTGATCGCCATTGCGAAGGGCGACTTGAGGAAGTCCTCGGTCGGGCCGCCCTTGGTGTGCAGGACGAGCATCCCCGCCGCGGCGGCTTCGAGCGCCGGCAGGTTGAACCCCTCCGCCCGCGAGGCTGCCACGTAGACGTCGCAGGCCCTGAACAGCTCTCGCATGTCGCTCGCGTTCAGGTCATTGCCGATGTACGTCATGTGCCGCCGGATGAGCACGTCGCGCTTGGCGCCGAGCATCGCCAGCTCGTAGTCGAGGGCCGATCGCGACGGGTAGATCGAGTCGGCACCTTTCAGCACCAGGTGTGCTGAAACGCCGTCCTCCAAAATCGCCGCGAAGGACCGGAGCATGAGGCCCACGTTTTTGTTAAGCGTCATGCTGCTGGCGTGGAGGAAGAGCACCTTGTCGGCCGCCGATTCTCCGACGATCCGTTGCCGCAATGCCGAGCGTTCTTGATCATCGATCGCCTCGCACCAGCTTGCTTCGACGCCGTGGGGCACGACATGGACGCGATCCGCCTTGACCCCCGATCGCAAGAACCCCTGCTTCGACCACGCGCTGGGCGTGATGATGTCGATGCCGCCGGAATCGCGAGAGATCGCGGTGGCTTTGGCGAGTTCGTGCCCCGGGGCGATGTTCTCGGGAGTCAGGAAGCCGAACTCGGCCGTGCCGAAGACGACGGTGCGCTTTGCTTTGGGCGAGGGCTCAAAGTGCAACGGGTGATCGAGGCGAAGGGCGACGTCGAAGCGTTCATCTTCCGCCGGCGGCGTGAGGTTCATCACGCGCGCGTTCGCCGATTCGTCCGAAAGCAAAACCAAGCCACCCGTCCCCCCCATGCCCCCCGCCCCCGTCTTCGCCGGAAACGGCGCTTCGATGAACCGCAGCTCCACGTCTTCACGCATCGTCGACAGCACCGCCAACTGCTGCATGTTCACCAGCGCGTACGAATGCGCCACCCCGCGCCAGCCCTCAACCAGCAGCCGAAGCCGCCCGAATCGTGATGATGCTCCGCCTTGATCGGTCATACCGTTCAGAGCGTATCGACCTTCTGAACCCGGAGTGTGCGACCATGGGCATCTTCGACGTCTTCCGCCGCGGCAAGGGTGCCAACGCCACCGCCCGCACCTGCGTCATCGACGCGCAGCAGAGCCGCGTTTACGACGCGCT
>Ga0209985_10004903_pt1 | contig 10595 bp, 9 predicted proteins | sample NOAtaG_FD_187305 | JGI IMG/M metagenome (GOLD analysis project Ga0209985, IMG submission 187305) | Freshwater lake microbial communities from Lake Erie, under a cyanobacterial bloom - NOAA_Erie_Diel6S_1000h metaG (SPAdes) (version 2) | ecosystem: Environmental > Aquatic > Freshwater > Lake ... | reverse complement strand
ACCATGTGGACGAACTCCACCACGCGGATGCCCTCGAGCGGCAGCCTCGCCCCCGCCTCCGTCGTCGCCATCGCGCCGCCTCCCGTCCGTCGTCGAGCGACGGGTACCATAGCGCGCGCAAAGGCCTCGCGCGCTTGCGGCGGCTTCGCGGGGGCGTCTAAGTTCCCGGCTGGCGCCCGGAGCCGCGTTCCGGGCCGATCGGCGCCGCGCCGGCGCCGTGACATCCAAAAGAGCCCCGCCATGCCGCTGGACGACGCATCCATCCCCGACTCGATCGTGGCCGAGTACGAGCGCGACGGCGCGGTGGCGCTGCGCGGCGTGATCCCGATGCACTGGATCGAGCGCCTGCGCGAGGGCGTCGAGCAGAACATGCGCGAGCCCGGACCCTACGCGAAGCGCTACACGCCGGACGGCAAGCCGGGCCTTTTCTTCGGCGACTACTGCAACTGGCGGCGCATCCCCGCCTATCGCGAGTTCCTGCTGGACGGGCCCGTGGGCGCGCTCGCCGCGCGGCTGATGCGCTCGCGGCGCGTCAACCTCTTCCACGAGCACGTGCTGGTGAAGGAGCCGGGGACCGCCGAGCCGACGCCCTGGCACCACGACCAGCCCTACTGGAGCGTCGATGGCCGCCAGGTGATGAGCTTCTGGATCCCGCTCGACCCCGTCGGCCGCGAGACCTGCGTCGAGTATGTCGCCGGCTCGCATCTCAGCGGGATCTGGTACTCGCCCAAGCGCTTCGCCGACGCCAAGGCGCATCCCGCGAAGGACCCGAATTTCCGCGACGTCCCCGACATCGACGCCGACCGCGGCGCCTATCGCCTGCTCGGCTGGGACGTCGAGCCCGGCGACTGCATCGCCTTCCACGCGCTGACGCTGCATGGCGCGCCCGGCAACCGCGGCAGCCAACGCCGCCGCGCCTTCGCCGCGCGCGTCACGGGCGACGACGCGGTCTTCGTGCTGCGCGACGGCTTCATGTCGCCGCCGCCACCCGCCGACGCGCCGCCCTCCGGCACGCCGATGGCGGCGCCCGCCTTCCCCGGGATCTGGCCGCGTCCGGCCGGCTGACGACACCGGCCCGGTTCCCCGGCCGGGCAACACCCAAGCAACAGGACAGGAGAGGACCATGACGAAACGCAGGAACTTCCTTCGCAGCGCCGCCACCACGGCCGCGGCCGCGGGTGCCGTCGCGGCGAGCAACCTGCCGGCCCCGGCGATCAGCCAGGGCCGCATGGAGTGGCGCATGGTGACGTCCTGGCCGATGAACCTGCCCGGGCCCGGCGTCTCCGCGAACCGCGTCGCCGAGCGCATCGGCACGCTGTCCAACGGGCGCCTGACCGTGAAGGTCTTCGGCGCTGGCCAGCTCGTCCCGGCGCTGGGCGTGTTCGACGCCGTCTCGCAGGGCACGGCCGAGATCTACCACGCGGTGCCGTCCTACTGGCTGTCGAAGTCCCGCGGCATCGGCTTCTTCGGCTCCTTCCCCTTCGGCATGGTCGCGCAGGAGCTGCAGGCCTGGCTGAACTTCGGCGGCGGCGGCGCGCTCTACGACGAGATGTACGCGCGCTTCGGCATCAAGCCCTTCATGTGCGGCGACAGCGGCCCGCAGTGGATGGGCTGGTTCCGCAAGGAGATCAACTCGGTCGACGACTTCCGCGGCCTGCGCTTCCGCACCGCGGGCCTCGGCAGCGAGATGTTCCGCCGCGCCGGCGCCTCGGTCGTCACGCTCCCGGGCGGCGAGATCTTCGCCGCGCTGCGCGCCGGCACGATCGACGCCGCGGAGTTCATCGGCCCGTGGAACGACGCCGCGCTCGGCTTCCACCAGGTCGCCAAGAACTACTACTACCCCGGCGTCCAGGAGCCGTCCTCGGCCGAGGAGATCGGCGTCAACAAGGCGAAGTTCGACGCGCTGCCCGCGGACCTGAAGCAGGTGGTGCAGTACGCGGCGCAGTCCTCGTACATGGAGTCGCTGACCGAGTACGACCAGAAGCATCCCGCCGCGGTGGCCGAGCTCGTGAGCAAGCACGGCGTCATCGTGCGCGAGGCGCCGCGCGACCTGCTCATCGCCTTCGGCAACGCCGCGGGCGAGGTGCTGGCCGAGATCCGCGCCGACTCCGACCCGCTCGTGAAGCGGATCGCCGAGTCCTACGTCGCGTTCCGCAACCTGCAGGCCGAGTACACGGCGCAGGCCTACAACGGCGTGATGAACGCGCGGCGCCTGCCCATCAAGTGGGGCTGAGCGCGCCGCGCTCCGACGCGGGGGACGACATGGGGCAGGGTGGCGTCCTCGCGGCGGTCGCGCGCGCCTGCGACTGGATCAACGAGCAGGTCGGCCGGCGGCTGATGTGGCTGGCCGCCCTGCTCGTCCTGGTCCAGTTCGCGGTCGTCGTGCTGCGCTACCTCTTCGGCACCAGCTTCATCGCGATGCAGGAGAGCGTGATCTACATCCACGCCACGCTCTTCATGCTGACGATCGGCTACACGTTCCTGCACGACGGGCATGTGCGCGTCGACGTGATCTACGCCGGCTTCGGGCCACGGGGCCGCGCCCTCGTCGACTTCATCGGCACGCTGGTCGCGGTGATCCCCTTCTGCGCGCTCGTGCTCTGGTTCTCCTGGGGCTTCGTCGGCGCCTCGTGGAAGATGCGCGAGGGGCCGATGTTCGTGGGCGGCCTGCCCTTCGTCTACCTGCTCAAGACCACGATCCCGCTCTTCGCCGGGCTGCTGCTGCTGCAGGGCGTCGCGATCGCGATCAAGTCGGCGATGGTCCTCGCCGGGCGCGAGGTCCGTGTCTTCGAGGCCGGGCATAGCGGGGAGGGGACCCAGACATGAGCGGCCTCGGCGGCATCCTCGACCTCCTGATGTTCGCGACGCTGTGCTTCGCGATCCTCACCGGCTTCCCCGTCGTCTTCATCCTCACGGGCTGCGCGCTGGTCTTCGGCGGCCTCGGCTGGGCGCTTGGCGCGCTGGCGCCCGAGCTGCTCGGCGCGCTGCCGCCGCGCATCTACGGCACGATGACGAGCGAGGTGCTGATCGCGATCCCGCTCTTCGTCTTCATGGGCATCATGCTCGAGCGCTCGAAGATCGCCGAGGAGCTGCTCGAGGCCATGGGCCGGGTCTTCGGCGCCATGCCCGGAGGCCTCGCGATCTCGGTCTCGATCGTCGGCGCGCTGCTCGCGGCCTCCACCGGCATCGTCGGCGCGACGGTCGTGACGATGGGGCTGATGGCGCTGCCGAGCATGCTGCGCCGCGGCTACGACCCGGCCTTCGCCTGCGGCACGATCTGCGCGGCGGGCACGCTCGGCCAGATCATCCCGCCCTCGACCGTGATGGTCATCCTGGGCGAGGTGCTGTCGGCGGCCTACCAGCAGGCGCAGTTCGCGCAGGGCAAGTTCTCGGTGGAGACGGTCAGCGTCGGCGAGCTCTTCGCCGGCTCGATGGTCCCCGGCCTGCTGCTGGTCGCCCTCTACATCGCCTACCAGGCGGTCTTCGCGGCGCTGCTGCCGCATCGCGCGCCGCCGATCCCGCTCGCCGAGCGCAGCGACCGGCCGGTCAGCCTCGGCGAGGTCGGGCGCGCGCTGGTCCCGCCGATCGTCCTGATCGTCGCGGTGCTCGGCTCGATCATCGGCGGCGTGGCGACGCCGACAGAGGCGGCGTCGGTCGGCGCGGTCGGCGCGACGCTGCTGGCGAGCCTGCGCATGCAGGGCGTGCCGCGCTGGCCCGCCTTGGTCGCCGCGATCTCGATCCTCGGGCTGGTGGCGCTCGCGACCCAGTTCGACATGCGCCTGGGCCGCTCGAACCCGCCCATGGGCGACCGGATCGCCATGATGGTCGCGGCGCCCCTCGCGCTGGCGCTCGCGGCGAGCGTGCTGGTCGCCTTCCTGTCGATCTGGCGCCGTGGGGTGCTCGACGGCGTGATGCGGGCCACGACCAGCATCACCGCGATGATCTTCGCGACCCTGATCGGCGCGACGCTCTTCGCGCTCGTCTTCCGCGGGCTCGGCGGCGACGACATGGTCCACGAGTTCCTGAAGATGCTGCCTGGCGGCAAGTACGGCGCGCTGCTCGCCATCATGGGCGTGATCTTCCTGATGGGCTTCTTCCTCGACTTCGTCGAGATCACGATCATCGTCATCCCGATCGTCGGGCCGATCATCCTGGCGATGGGCGTCGACCCGGTCTGGTTCGGCGTGATGATCGCCGTGAACCTGCAGACCTCGTTCCTGACGCCGCCCTTCGGCTTCTCGCTCTTCTACCTGCGTGGCGTCGCGCCGCCGAGCGTGGGCACGCTCGACATCTACCGCGGGATCATCCCCTTCGTGGTCCTGCAGCTGCTCGGCCTGGCGGCGGTGATGGCCTTCCCGGCCCTCGCGACCTGGCTGCCGGAGCAGCTGTTCAAGTAGGCCGGCGCGGCCGGCTCAGCGCTTCTCGCCGCGCGAGGCGAACTGGCTGGCGGCGAGCAGCGCGACCGACAGCGCGACGAGCAGCGTCGAGATCGCGGCGATGGTCGGGTCGATCTCGTCGCGCAGCGCGTTGAACATGCGCTTGGTCATCGTCGCGTAGTCGCCGCCGGCGACGAAGAGCGAGATCGTCACCTCGTCGAGCGAGGTGATGAAGGCGAGCAGGGCGGCGGTCACCACCGGGATCCTGATCTGCGGCAGCGTCACCGTGAGGAAGGCGCGCGGGCGGCTGGCGCCGAGGCTGCGCGCGACCATCTCCTGGTTCATGTCGTAGGACTTCAGGCCCGAGGCGACGGTGATGACCACCAGCGGGATCGCCATCGTCGAATGCGCCAGCACGATGCCCGTCAACGTGTTGTTGAGGCCGAGCTGCGCGTAGAGCAGGAAGGTGCCGATCGCGACGAGGATCGCCGGCACGATCAGCGGCATCATGAAGAACGCGTAGATCACGCGCGGCGCGCGCCCGGACATGGTGTGCAGGGAATAGGCGGCCAGCGTGCCGAGCCCCGTCGACAGGACGGTCGTCAGGAAGGCGGCCGCGAAGGAGATCCAGGTCGCCTGGCGCCACTCGCGCGAGCCGAAATACGCCTCGTACCAGCGCGTCGAGTAGGCGGGCGGCGGGAACTGCAGGAAGCGCGTGTCCGAGAAGCTCAGCGGGACGACGATCAGGCTCGGCAGCACGAGGAAGAACAGCACGAGCCCGCCGAGCGCGTAGAGCCAGAGGCGGCGCCCATGCGTGATCTGCGTCTCCGTCGCCGGGCGGCCGAGCATCAGCGCCCCCCGAGGATGCGGTTGAAGCCGATGACCCGGCCGACCGCCCAGAAGATGGCGAGCGCCATCGCGAGCAGCACCACGCCGAGCGCCGAGGCCGCGCCCCAGTCCGAGTGGTAGGTCACGTTGCGCTCGATCTGCATCGACCAGGTCATCACGCGGCCGCCGCCGAGCAGCGCCGGCGTGACGTAGAAGCCGAGGCAGAGGATGAACACGATGATGATCCCCGCCGCCAGCCCGGGCAGGGACAGCGGCACGTAGACGTGCCGGAAGGCCTGGCTCGGCGTCGCGCCCAGGTTGGCGGCGGCGCGCACGTAGTCGCGGTCGATCGCGCGCATCGTGGCGTAGAGCGGCAGGACCATGAAGGGCAGCATGATGTGCACCATGCCGATGGTCGTGCCGGTGAAGTTGTGGACGAGGCGCAGCGGAAGGTCGATCAGCCCGGCGTCGGCCAGCCAGGTGTTCACCAGGCCGCGGCGCTGCAGCAGGACGAGCCACGCGTAGCAGCGCACGAGCAGCGAGGTCCATACCGGGAAGAGAACGAAGAGCAGCAGGATCGCCGCCGTGCGCTGGCGCGCCTGCGCGATCAGGTAGGCGAGCGGGTAGCCGAGCAGCGCGCAGATCGCGGTCACCAGGAAGGTGAGCTCGAAGGTGGTCTGCAGCGAGTACGCGTAGCTGGAGTGCAGCAGGCGCGCGTAGTGCTCGAGCGTGTAGGAATCGCCCTTGCGCACCGAGAGCCAGAACAGCCACGCGATCGGCGCCAGCGCGACGATGCCGATGAGCAGCAGCCCGGGCGCCGCGAGGGCGCCGAGCACGAGCCGCTCGCGCCGCGCGTCGGCGCGCAGTTCCTCGGCGTTCGGGCCCTGGGCCGTGGCGGCCGTCATGCGTCGTCGGGGACGAGGATGGTGTCGGCCGGGGCGAGGGCGAGGGCGACCTCGCCGCCGACGCCCGGCAGCGCGGGCGCCGAGGCGCTCGCCGCCTGGCGCGCCGCGATTCGCGCGCCGCCCGGCAGCTCGACGTAGAAGAGCGTGCTCTCGCCCTGGTAGACGAGCTCGTCCACGCGGCCGCGCAGCACGTTGAGGCCCGCGCCATCCTCGCCCGGCGCGAGCACGCGCAGCTTCTCCGGCCGCAGCACGAGGAGGGGGGACGCCATCGCCGGCACGCCGCGCGACAGCATGAGCCGCGCGCCGCCCGCCCAGGCCTCGCCGCCGCGCAGCTCGACCGGCAGGAAGCTCGACTCGCCGATGAACTCCGCGATGAAGCGGCTGCCCGGGCGCTCGTAGATCTCGCGCGGCCCGCCGACCTGGCGGAACCGGCCCTTGTCGATCACCGCCACGCGGTCCGACATGGTCAGCGCCTCGCGCTGGTCGTGCGTCACGTAGACCGTCGTCATGCCGAGGCGGCGATGCAGGCGCCGCACCTCGATCTGCATCTCCTCGCGCAGCTTCTTGTCGAGCGCGGAGAGCGGCTCGTCCATCAGCAGGATGCGCGGCTCGAAGATGATCGCGCGCGCAAGCGCGACGCGCTGGCGCTGGCCGCCCGAGAGCTGGTCGACCTGGCGCGCGCCGAGCCCGGATAGCTGCACCATGTCGAGCGCGCGGCGCACCCGCTCCTCGATCTCGGACCTGCCGAGGCCGCGCAGGCGCAGCGGGTAGCCCAGGTTCCCCGCGACGTCCATGTGCGGGAAGAGCGCGTAGTTCTGGAACACCATGCCGACGCCGCGCCTGTGCGGAGGCGCGAGCGTGACGTCGTCGTCGCCGAAGCGGATGCGACCGCAATCCGGGCGCTGGAACCCGGCGAGCACCATGAGCAGCGTCGTCTTGCCGGAGCCCGAGGGCCCGAGCAGCGTCAGGAACTCGCCGCTGGCGACGTCCAGGCTGACGTCGTCCAGCGCCTTGAAGGCGCCATAGGCCTTGCCGATGCCAGTGATGGAGATCGGGAGCCCGCTGCCGCGCTCCCCGCCGGATGCCTCGCCGATGGCAGCCTCCCGTGTCCGGATGTGGCGCGGCCGTCCCGGCGCCCGCGCCGGGACGGCCGTCCTGCCGTGGTTCAGCGCTGCATGAACGCGTCGAAGCGCTTCACCATCTCGTCGTTGTTCTTCACCCACCAGTCGACGTCGAGGGTGAAGCCCTTGCCGACGTTCTGCGGCGAGTTGGGGAGGCCCGCGGCCATCTCCGGCGTGATGATGCCGGTGTCGTAGCCCTTGCTGTTGGCCGGGGCGTAGTTGATGTACTTGGAGATCGAGGCCTGCGCGTCCGGGCGCATCATGATCGCGAGCGCCTTCATCGCGAGGTCCTTGTTGGGCGCGCCCTTCGGCATCATCCACGCGTCCGACACCATCATCTGCTGGTCGAAGGTGATGGCGAGCGGGCCGCCGCGGCCCTCCTTGTCGGCCATCGCGGCCTGGATGCGGCCGTTCCACGCGCCGACCATCTCGACCTCGCCGTCCTGCAGCACCTGCACCGACTGCGCGCCCGAGGCCCACCACACGACGACATGGGGCTTCAGGCTCTCGAGCTTGCGGAAGGCGCGGTCGACGTCGAGCGGATAGAGCTTGTCCATCGGCACGCCGTCGGCGATCAGCGCCGCCTCGAGGCTGTAGATCGGATGCCGGCGCATCGACCTGCCGCCCGGGAAGTCCTTGACGTTCCAGAACGCGTCCCAGCCCCTGGGCTGCTTGTCGCCGAAGGGCTTCTTGCGCCAGCCGATCGCGACCGAATAGACGATCTGCGACATGCAGTGGTCGGACTTGAGCTCCTTCGGGACGCCGGGATCCGCGACGATCGCCGGGTCGAGCTTCTCGAGCCTGCCCTCCCTCTCGAGCAGCGCGCAGGTGTAGTAGCCCTGCGTCGTCAGGTCCCAGGTCGGCTTGCCGGAGGCGACCTGGGCGCGCACGTCGGCGATGCCCTGCGTCGTCTCCTCCTTGATGGTGATGCCGAGTTCCTTCTCGACGAGGTTGAACCACGCCTCGCGCTGCGCCTTCTGGAAGGCCCCGCCCCAGGACGAGATGGTGATGGATCTCTGCTGGGCGTCGGCGGCACCGCCAAGGGCCATGGCCGCGCAGGTCGCCGCAAGAATCGCCCAAGAACGCGTCTTCATCGTCTCGCCTCCCCCATGAAAGCGCCCGGCCGCGAGAGGCCGATGCATGCTCGCCAGTGGAGCCCGTCCGGGCGAAACTAGTCAAGGATCGAGGGCAGGGGAGGGACCGGCATGGCGCTTCACTTCGAGCGCGCGGAATTCGACGCGCGGGTGGCCGCGGCGCGCGCGGCGCTGCGCCGCGAGGGGCTGGCGGCCATCCTGCTCTTCGCGCAGGAGAGCCATTTCTACCTGACGGGCTTCGACACCAGCGGCTTCGTCTTCTTCCAGTGCGCGGTGCTCGGCGCCGACGACGGCCCGGTGACGCTGCTGACGCGCCGGCCGGACCTCGAGCAGGCGCGCCGCACCTCGACGATCGAGGACATCAGGCTCTGGTACGACGCCGAGGGCGCGGATCCCTCGCGCGAGCTGCTGGCCATCCTCGAGGAGCGTGGCCTGCGCGGCGCGCGCGTGGGCATCGAGCTGCGCAGCTTCGGCCTCACGGCCGACAAGTACGAGCTGGTGCGCCGCAGGCTCGAGGGCTGGTGCGAGCTCGTCGACGCCTCGGCCATCGTGCGCGAGCTCAGGCTGGTGAAGTCGCCGGCCGAGCTCGCCCATGTCCGGCGCGCCGCGGCGCTGGCGGACGACGCGCTCGAGGCGATGCTCGCGGCCTCGCGCCCGGGTGCCTTCGAGGGCGACATCGCCGCCGCGGGCTCGGTGCCCATCCTCGCGGGCGGCGGCGATCCCCCTCCCTCGGGCCCCGTCCTGGGCTCGGGCGACCGCGCCCTGCTGGTCCGCAGCGCGACGGGCTTCCGCCACCTCGACCCGGTCGACCAGCTGACGATGGAGTTCGCCGCCAGCTACCGGCACTACTGCGCCTGCCTGATGCGCACGATCGCCATCGGCAGGGCGGACGAGCGCCAGCGCCGCATGTTCGAGGTGACGCGCGACGCGCTGCGCGCGATGACCGAGGCCGCGCGGCCGGGCCTGCCGCTGGGCGGCATCGACGAGGCGCATCGCCGCGTCTACGACGCCGCCGGCTTCGGCGGCGCGCGCATGTCGGCCTGCGGCTACTCGCTGGGCGCGCTCTACCGCCCGACATGGATGGACGTGCCGCCGATGATCTACGCCGGCAACCCGATGCCGATCCGGCCGGGCATGGTGCTGTTCCTCCACGCCATCCTCGTCGACGCGCCCGCCAACCTCGCTATGTCGCTCGGGCACACGGTGGCGATCGGCGAGCACGGCGCCGAGGTGCTGAGCCGCATCGAGCCCGAATACGTCGTCAGGACCTGAGGCGATGCGCGGCCGCGATCACACCGCGCGGCCCGCGAGCAGCCCCTCGTAGACCGCCTCCTCGGCGCTGCGCGGCGACAGGCAGTCGCCCGCGAGGTGGATCTCGACGCCGAGCCCCTCGAGCTCGTGCTCGAGCGACGCGGCCGGCGCCTGGCCGGCGGCGACGACCACGGTGTCGACCTCCTCGCAGGCGATGCCCTCGCCGGTGACGATGTGCGCGAGCAGCGCGCTGTCGGCGTCGACGCCATGAAGGCGCGCATAGGGGATCACCTCGACGCCGAGCCGGTGCAGTTTCCCGGCCAGGTGGTCGCGGTGGTACATCTGCAGGTGCTGGCCCGCATGCGTGCCGTTCACGGCCAGCCTCACCTTGTGGCCGTTGCGCGCGAGCAGCTCGGCGATGCCCATGCCGATCCAGTCGCAGCGCCAGTCCGCGACCAGGACGCGCGCGCCGGGATTGGCCTCCGCGCGCAACACGCTCCACGCATCGACGACATGGCCATCCTCGCGGCCCTCGATCTCCGGCTCGAAGGGGACGCCGCCGGTGGCGACCACCACGGCCTCGGGCGCGAGCGCGCGGACGAGCTCCGCGTCGACGCGCGTGCGCAGCCGGACCTCGACGCCCGCGCGCGCGAGCTCGCCCTCGAGGTTGGTCGCCAGGCCGCCGAACTCGGCGCGCTCCGGAAGGCGCTGGGCCAGCAGCACCTGGCCGCCGAGGCGCGGCCCCGCCTCGCACAGGATCACCTCGTGGCCGCGCTCGGCCGCGACCACCGCGGCCTTCATGCCTGCGGGGCCGCCGCCCGCGACCAGCACGCGCCGGCGCCGCGGCGCCGGCGTGGCGGGCCCGAGCCCGAGCTCGCGACCGGTCAGCGGGTTCTGGATGCAGGAGACCGGATAGCCCTGGTGGAAATGCCCGATGCAGCCCTGGTTGCAGCCGATGCAGGCGCGGATCTCGTCCAGCCTGCCGGCGCGCGCCTTGGCGGGCATGTCGGGATCCGAGAT
>Ga0209985_10004899_pt1 | contig 10600 bp, 11 predicted proteins | sample NOAtaG_FD_187305 | JGI IMG/M metagenome (GOLD analysis project Ga0209985, IMG submission 187305) | Freshwater lake microbial communities from Lake Erie, under a cyanobacterial bloom - NOAA_Erie_Diel6S_1000h metaG (SPAdes) (version 2) | ecosystem: Environmental > Aquatic > Freshwater > Lake ... | reverse complement strand
CGACAACGCCCTGCGCTACTCGCCCGCGCAGGCCAGTCCCGCCGCCGCCGTCACGGTGCGCGTGCGCAGCACCAGCGAGGCGGTGTACCTGGAAGTGGAGGACACCGGCCCCGGGATCCCGGAGCGCGAGCGGCCGCTGGTCTTCGACCGCTTCTACCGTGTTCTCGGCACCAACGTCGATGGCAGCGGCCTGGGGCTGGCCATCGTGCGCGAGATCGCCGAGCAGCACGACGCGCTGCTGCGCGTCGGCAGCAATCCGCGCGCCGAGCGACCGGGCTGGCCCGGCACCCTGATCAGCGTGGAGCTGATCCATACGCTGCACTCGCCGCCGACGCTGGTGTTGCAGCCGGATTGAGGCAGCGCGAAGCAGGCAGCCGGTACCCGCCGCTGGATGCCAGCGCGCAGTGCCGCCACAGGAGTCGATTGCGGAACGCGGCCGCGCCGATCGGCGCCGGTTAGCGCCGGTCAGCGCCGGTTAGAGCCCACTGGCGGCCGCTGCAACCGCCGGCTGCCGCACCGCGGTGCCCGCGTCAACGCACCCGACGGCCCGACTTACGGACGGCCCGACTTACGGCCGGCCCGACGTACCCGGCATCCATCCATTTGACCCCGGCAGGCGCAATGAAGATAATCCGCGCCTCGCGACGGACGCACGCCTCACTGGTGGCGAGCCGGCGCCGATCACGGCGGATTAGCTCAGCTGGTTAGAGCAGAGGAATCATAATCCTTGTGTCCGGGGTTCGAGTCCCTGATCCGCCACCACCTTCCTGCGAGACGCGCATGACCGGTTGGCTACGCATCGCGTCTGTTGCCCTGCTCGGCAGCCTGCTAGCGGCGTGTTCCTCCAACCGCGGCGCGGTGCAGCTGGCGCCCGGGGTGCCGTCCCCCGCATCTGCGCCGGCACCCCGGCCCGCGCAGAACATTGGCCGGGTGCAGGCCGTGCAATGGCCGCTGCTGCGCATCGACGACCGGCAACTGCGCGCCGCCCCCGGCGCGCGCATCATCAACGTCAGCACCAACCAGACGATCACCGCCAACCAGATTCCGCCCAATGCGCAGGTGAGCTTCGAGCTCGATGGCATGGGCCAGGTGCGGCTGCTGCGCGTGCTGCCGCCGGGCGACGCCCCGGTACGCGGCCCCGGCGGCGCGCTGCGGGCCGGCCCGCAGTAGCATCGGCGCACCTGCGTTGACCCTGCATCGCTCGCCGCCGGATCTAAACCGTGACCGCGAAGAACCCCGAGACCCGCAAGCTCTACATCCGCACCTTCGGCTGCCAGATGAACGAGTACGACTCGGCCAAGATGGCCGACGTGCTCGGCGCCGCCGAGGGACTCACGCCAACCGACCGGCCCGAAGAGGCCGACGTGATCCTGTTCAACACCTGCTCGGTGCGCGAGAAGGCGCAGGAGAAGGTCTTCTCCGACCTCGGCCGCGTCAAGCAACTGAAGCGCGCCAAGCCGCACTTGGTGATCGGCGTCGGCGGCTGCGTAGCCAGCCAGGAAGGTGCGGCGATCGTCGAGCGCGCACCCTACGTGGACGTGGTGTTCGGCCCGCAGACGCTGCACCGGCTGCCCGACCTGATCGCGCGGCGGCGCGCCACCGGGCGCGCCCAGGTGGACATCAGCTTTCCCGAGATCGAGAAGTTCGACCACCTGCCGCCGCCGCGGGTCGAGGGGGCCAGCGCCTTCGTCTCGATCATGGAAGGCTGCAGCAAGTACTGCAGCTTCTGCGTGGTGCCCTACACGCGCGGCGAGGAGGTGTCGCGGCCATTCGAGGACGTGCTGACCGAGGTGGCCGACCTCGCCGAGCACGGCGTGCGCGAAGTGACGCTGCTCGGGCAGAACGTCAACGCCTACCTCGGCCGGATGGCCGACGGGCAGGCGGCCGACTTCGCGCTGCTGCTGGAGTACGTGCACGAGATCCCGGGCATCGAGCGGATCCGCTACACCACCTCGCACCCCAAGGAGTTCACGCAGCGGCTGATCGACGCCTACGCGCGCCTGCCCAAGCTGGTCGACCACGTGCACCTGCCGGTGCAGTCGGGCGCAGACCGGGTGCTGGCCGCGATGAAGCGCGGCTATACCGCGCTGGAGTACAAGTCGATCATCCGCCGCCTGCGCGCGGTGCGTCCCGGCGTCTGCATCTCGTCGGACTTCATCGTCGGCTTTCCGGGCGAAACCGAGGAAGACTTCGCGCAGACCCTGAAGCTGGTGCACGACGTCGGCTTCGATGCCAGCTTCTCCTTCGTGTACAGCAGGCGGCCCGGAACGCCGGCGGCCGACCTGGCGGACGACACGCCGCAAGAGGTCAAGCTGGCGCGCCTGGCGCGCCTGCAGTCGGCGATCAACGCCAACCAGCAGCGGATCAGCGCGGCGATGGTCGGCACGTGCCAGACCATCCTGGTCGAGGGCCCCGCGCGCAAGGATCCTGCCCAGCTGATGGGACGGACCGGGAACAACCGCATCGTCAACTTCGCCGGCGGGCCGCAGGCAGCGCGCCTGGTGGGCCAACTGATCGAGCTGCGCATCACCGAGGCGCTGCCGCACAGCCTGCGTGGCGAGGTCGACGTGCGCGAGCGCGGGCCGCTTTCTCCCGCAGCGGTAACCGCAGCGGCGACCGCCTGAGGACCGGCGCATGCGCAGGACGGCCAGCCGCAAGGCGCTCCACTTCGCCGCCGACGCCGACAACTCGGCCCTGGCCAACCTGACCGGCGCGCTCGATGCCAACCTGCGCCAGATCGAGACCGAGCTCGAGGTCGAGATCCGGCGCCGCGGGCACCAGTTCCGCATCGAGGGCGAGCCCTCGCACGCGCAGCAGGCGATTGCCGTGATCGAGCACTTCCTGGCCCGTGCCAGCCGGCCGATCTCGGTCGACGACATCCAGCTCTACTTCGTGGAGTTGCGCGGCCGCGGCGCGCAGGCTTCGCCAGCGCCCGCTGCCGACCGGCTGCCCGAGCTGCACACGCGCCGGCGCGACCTGCACGGGCGCACGCCGCGCCAGCGCGACTACATCGAGGCCATCCTCGCGCACGACATCGGCTTCGGCATCGGCCCGGCGGGTACCGGCAAGACCTACCTGGCCGTGGCCTGCGCCGTCGATGCGCTCGAGCGCAGCGCGGTCGAGCGCATCGTGCTCACGCGCCCGGCAGTCGAGGCGGGCGAACGGCTCGGCTTCCTGCCCGGCGACCTCACGCAGAAGGTCGATCCGTACCTGCGGCCGCTGTACGACGCCCTGTTCGACCTGCTGGGCTTCGAGAAGACGCAGCGCCTGCTGGAGCGGCAGACGATCGAGATCGCGCCGCTGGCTTACATGCGCGGGCGCACCCTCAACCAGGCCTTCGTGATCCTCGACGAAGCGCAGAACACCACGCCGGAGCAGATGAAGATGTTCCTGACGCGCATCGGCTTCGGCTCCAAGGCGGTGATCACCGGCGACGTCACGCAGATCGACCTGCCGCGCGGCCACTCCTCGGGGCTGATCGAGGCGCAACACGTCCTGAACGACGTGCGCGGCATCGCCTTCACCTACTTCACGGCCGCCGATGTGGTGCGGCATCCGCTGGTGGCGCGCATCGTCGAGGCCTACGAGGCGGCCGACCGGCTCAATCCGCCACCCGAGCGGCGCGGCGGGCGGGCGCACGGCGCCCCGCCCTGAGGTGGTCGAACTGGCGATCCAGGGCCTGCGGGCGCAGCGCGGCCTGCCGGCGCGCAGCACGCTGCGGCGCTGGGTGCTGCTGGCCCTGGAGTCCACCACGCCGGCGCAGCTCACGGTGCGTTTCGTGGGTCGCGCCGAGGCGCGCACGCTGAACCGCGACTTCCGCGGCCGCGACTACGCCACCAACGTGCTGACCTTCGACTACGCGCGCGCGCCGCTGGCCGCCGACATCGTGCTGTGCCTGCCGGTGATCCGCCGCGAGGCCCGCGAGCAGGGCAAGACGCTGCGGGCCCATCTGGCGCACCTGGTCATCCACGGCGTGCTGCACGCGCGCGGCTTCGACCACGAGCGGCCCCGCGCCGCCCGGCAAATGGAGGCGCGCGAGCGCCGCCTGCTGGCCGCCCTGCGCATCGCCGATCCGTACTAGCCCGGACGTCTCGCCCGGTTGCCCCCGGGTGCCGCACCATTCACGCGCTGACCGTCGATGCAGGAGTGCGCCGCTGGCCGAAGCCCCATCGGTCCGTCGCGGCGACGCGGGTTGGCGCGGCGCGGCACCCACCGGCCCGTGATGCGCCGCGCCGGCGCACGGTCAAGTAAGCCAGTGCTCGCCAGCGGGCGGGCTTTGGCCGTGCGCTCCGGCAGGGGCGGGGGTCGTCCCTCAATCCGCACCACCGCTGCCGAACCGCTCGGGTATCCTCGACCCGTCGCAATGCCCGGGCGTCGGCGCCGGCCGCTAATGGCGAGCCGCGCGGGTCGCCCACCAACATGCCAGAACCTTCCACCGGACGCGCTGCGTCCGCCAAGCATCCGAAGTCCCTCATCGAACGCCTGACGGCGTTCATCTTCCGAGAGCCCGAAAACCGCCAGGAGCTGCTGACCGTCCTGGCCGACGCGCACGAGCGCCAGTTGCTGGACGCCGACGCGCTGTCGATGATCGAGGGCGTGCTGCAGGTCTCCGAGCTGCGTGCGCGCGACCTCATGGTGCCGAGCACGCAGATGGACGTGATCGACCTCGGCGAGCCGATCGAGTCCTGGATCGGGCGCGTGGTGGCAAGCGGCCACTCGCGCTTTCCGGTCATCGAGGGCGACCGCGACCAGGTGATCGGCATCCTGCTGGCCAAGGATCTGCTGCGCCACTACGCCGCGCACGGTTTCGACGTGCGCGCCAAGTTGCGCCCGGCCGCGTTCATCCCCGAGAGCAAGCCGCTGAACGTGCTGCTGCGCGACTTCCGCGCCAACCGCAACCACATGGCGCTGGTGGTCGACGAGTACGGCGGCATCAGCGGGCTGATCACCATCGAGGACGTGCTGGAGCAGATCGTCGGCGACATCGACGACGAATACGACCGCGCCGAGCCGGCCGACAGCATCGTGCCCGACCAGGACGGCGGCTGGCGCGTCAGGGCGCTGACCGAGATCGACGCGCTCAACGCAGCACTCGGCACGCAATTCGCCAGCGATACGGTCGATACCGTCGGCGGCCTGGTGACCGATGCGGCCGGCCGCGTTCCACACCGGGGCGACGTGATCCCGCTCGACGATCTGCGCTTCGAGGTGCTGCGCGCCGACGCGCGCCAGATCCACCTGCTGCACGTGACCCGCGTGACCGCGACGGCGGCGCGCGAGGTCGGTGCTGTGGGCGAACCGCACGCCGGCTGACCCGGACCCGGCGCCGGCGTGGCCGCGCTGGCCGTGCTGCAACAGCCGCCGGCGCGCGACCGACCTGATCGCCGCGGTTTACGATTCCGGCCGCCCGGGACGCGCAGGAGCGCGGCAACGGGCGGTGCGCCGGTGCATCGGCCCGGCGGGCGCGGGAGTCGGCGCCCGCGCGCAGCGCATCGGCGGCCCACCGAGCCCGCCGCGCCGTCCCGCCGGCGAAGCCCCGAGCGCCACAGGAGCTCCGTGAGCCCCGCCACACCCACCTCCGACCGCACCGTCGCACCCCTGGCGCGTCCGGCCTCGCCGACGGCACTGTTCCTGGCCTTCAACGCCCTTGCGCTGCAGGGCTTCGGCGGCGTGCTGGCAGTGGCGCAGCGGGTACTGGTGGAACAGCGGCGCTGGCTGTCGGCCGAGGAGTTCCTGCAGTTGCTGGCCCTGGCGCAGGTGCTGCCGGGACCGAACGTGGTGAACCTGACGCTGATGGTGGGCGACCGCTACTTCGGGCTGCGCGGCGCGCTGGCGGCACTGGCGGGCATCCTGACCGTTCCGCTGCTGCTGGTAATCGGCCTGACCACGGCCTACATGCACTTTTCCGCCGTGCCGCAGGTGGCCGGGGCGCTGAAGGGCATGGGCGCCGTGGCCGCCGGCATGATCATCGGCACCGCCATCAAGCTGGCGGCCAGCCTGCGCGACACGCCGCTGGGCCTGCCCCTGGCCACGGCCCTGGGCACGGCGGCCTGCATCGGCGTGGCGCTGCTGCGCTGGCCGCTGCTCTACGTGCTGCTGGGCTGCGGGCTGCTGGCCTGCGGCGTGGCCTGGCACCGCCTCGGCGGCAGCCGCACATGATCACGGCCGCGCTGCTGCTCACGCTGTTCCTGCACTTTCTGCTGCTGTCGCTGCTGGCGGTGGGGGGCGCAATCACGGTGCTGCCCGACATGCACCGGCTGCTGGTGAGCCAGCTCGGGCTGCTGACCGATGCGCAATTCGCCGCCTCGATTGCCATCGCGCAGGCCGCGCCCGGCCCCAACGTGCTGTTTGTCGCCGTCATGGGCTGGCAGGCCGCCGGCGCCGGCGGGCTGGCGGCGACCTTGCTGGGCATCCTGCTGCCGTCGACCACGCTGGCGCTGGCCGCGCACCGCTGGGGCGAGGCCCGGCGAACCTGGCGACCCGTGCAGGCCTTTCGCATCGGCATGGCGCCGATCGTGATCGGCCTGATGGTGGCAGCCGGTTGGATCCTCGCCGCCGAGACGCCGGGTCGCGCGCACCTGATCGTCACCGCGCTGGCTGCCGTGCTGGTGTGGCGCACGCGGCTGCACCTGCTGTGGCTGGTGGGCGCCGGCGGTGTGATCGGCGCGCTCGGCTGGCTCTGAGCATCCCAGCCGCCGCCCGCGGCGGCAGGCGCTCGAAAAGAAGACAATGACTTACAGAACGTTTTCTTGAGAAACGCTCCGGAGCAACGCGCAGCGCCGCGGCAGGCCGGCTGCGCACGATCGACCCGGCCGGGCCGCCCCCGGGAGCGGCTGCCGCGGGCGCGGACCACGCCCCGATCTGCGTAGACTGCGCGCCCCGCTTCCGCTGGCGGGCCGCCGGGCGCCGTGCCGCAACACGCCGCGCCCACGCCCGCGCATACACCGATGGACCGCGCCTGCGGCCCGCACTGCCCCGACTACTGCGCGATCGACTTCGGCACCTCCAACTCGGCCCTGGGCTTGGCCGTCGGCACAGCCGGCGCCGGCATGCGACTGGCCGTGCTGGAGGATGGCCTGACGACCATGCCGACCGCGGTGTTCTACGACGCCGACGACGGCGCGCGCCTGTACGGCCGCGCCGCGATCGCAGCCTACGTCGATGGCGTCGACGGCCGCCTGATGCGCTCGATCAAGAGCATCCTCGGCTCGGACCTGATGGACGAGACGACCGAGTACGCGGCCGGTCGCGCGGTGCGCTACATCGATGTGGTGGTGGCCTACCTGCGCCAGTTGCGCCTGACCGCCGAGGCGCAGGCGGGGCGGCCGCTGGTGCGCGTGGTGCTGGGGCGGCCGGTGTTCTTCGTCGACGACGATCCGGTGCGCGACCGCAAGGCCCAGGACACGCTCGCCGCCGCCGCGCAAGCCGCCGGGTTCACGGAAGTGGCGTTCCAGTACGAGCCGATCGCCGCCGCGCTCGACTTCGAGTCGACGCTGCAGCACGAGACGCTGGTGCTGGTGGCCGACATCGGCGGCGGCACCTCCGACTTTTCGGTCGTGCGCGCCAGCCCGGCGCGGCACGGCATGCTCGACCGCCGCGCCGACGTGCTCGCCAACCACGGGGTGCATGTGGCCGGCACCGACTTCGATCGCGCCGTGAACCTGGCGGCGATCATGCCGCTGCTGGGCTTGGGCTCGCGCAGCACCCGCGGCCACGAGGTGCCCAGCTCGATCTACTTCAACCTCGCCACCTGGCACCTCATCAACACCACCTACACGCCGCTGCGCCTGGCGCAGCTGCGGCAGCTGCGGCCAATGTACGCGGACCCGCAGGCTTTCGAGCGGCTGGCACGGGTGCTGCGCCAGCGCCTCGGCCATCTGCTGGCCGGGCGCGCCGAGGCCGCCAAGATCGAGGCGGCGCAGCGCGGCGCCAGCCGCATCGGGCTCGAGGCGGTGGAGCGGGGCCTGCACGTGGACCTCGACGCACCGGCGCAGGCTCGCGCGCTCGCCCCCTGGATCGAGCGCATCGTTGCCGCCGCCGGCGAGACCTGCGCACAGGCCGGGGTGCCGGCGCAGGCCATCGAGGCGCTGTACTTCACGGGCGGCTCGACCGGGCTGACCGCGCTCACCGACGCGCTGGCCGCGCGCTTTGCGCGGGCGCGCCGCGCCAGCGGCGAGCGCTTCTCCAGCGTGGTCCAGGGGCTGGCGATCAGCGCGCAGCGGCGCTTTGCGCCGACTCGCGCAGGCTCCTGAGCAGTCCGTCGCAGGGGTTGAGGAACAGCAGCGGCTGCTGCTGCAGGCTGCCCTCGTCCGGCGTCAGCGGCATGACCTGCGCGTAGGCGTACTGCCGCTCCGGCGTGTCGAGCAGCATCTCGACCACTTGGCGCAGGGCCGCCTCGCCGGCGCGCCGGCCCTCGTCGCCGTAGTCGGCGCCGAAGGTCTTGAGCACGCAGGCGCCGGCCAGCGTGGACTGCTCCAGCATGCGCTTGAGGTCGTCGGCGTTGACCACCGGCACGCGGCCCTGCTCGCGGGCCAGCCAGACCTGGCCGCCATTGGCAATCGCCATCTGCACCGTGACGGCGGCCTGGCGCAGCGCCTCGGCGCGCTCGCTGTGCAGGCCGTGCGCCGCCGCGATGGCGTGCTCGACATCGTCACGCACGCCGTTGGTGTTGGCGTCGACGCCGGCCAGGGTGGCGGCATTGCGCTCCGGGTCCGGCGCCGGCGGCAGGGTCAATCCGGCGTCGACCTTGATCCATCCCTGGTCGAGCCGGCTCTCGGCCGGCGCATCGAGCCTGAGCATGACGCTGCGCACGGCGACTCCGGCCAGCAGGGCCGCGCCCACGAGGCTTGCGCCGAGGACAAGATGGTGACGCGACGGCATCGGCGGGCGCGCAGCGGCGAGGATCCGCCCGGTCAGTCGACCGCGAGCAGCTCCACATCGAACACGAGGGTGGCATTGGGCGGTATCACGTCGCCCGCGCCCCACGGGCCGTAGCCCAGCGCCGGCGGGATCACCAGGCGGCGCTTGCCACCCACCCGCATCTGCTGCACCCCTTCGTCCCAGCCGCCGATCACCTGGCCGCGGCCGAGCGAGAAACGGAACGGCTCGCCGCGGTCGACGCTGGAGTCGAACTTGCGGCCGGGCTGCCCGCCTTCGAGCAACCAGCCGGTGTAGTGGACCGTGACCTCATCGCCGCTGTTGGCAATGTCGCCCTGGCCGGTGGTCTGGTCCTCGTACTGCAGGCCGCTGGCTGTGGTGTGCATGGCGTCGCTCCTCGGGTCGAGGTCGCGAGCGTACTCGCCCGCGCGGCCGCCAGCCGATTGCATTGGCGCGCACTTGCCCGTCTAATCAATGGGCGTTCGCCATGCATGCGGGAGCGCGACCGACCATACCGACGAGATGCGGGGAGGATCAATGCACTGCAAACGCCGTAACCTGCTGGCGGCCGGCCTCGGCGCGATGGCGCTGCCCGTCGCCCGCGCCCAGTCCTGGCCCACCAAGGCGGTGCGCCTGGTGGTGCCGTTTGCGCCGGGCGGCAGCTCGGAGATCGTGGCGCGTTCGCTGGCGGCCGAGCTGACCAAGACGCTCGGCCAGACCGTGTTCGTCGAGAACAAGCCCGGCGCCGCCGGCAACATCGCCATGCAGGAGGTAGCGCAATCGGTGCCCGACGGACACACGCTGATTCTCGGCCACATCGGCACGCTGGCGGTCAACCCCTACATCTTCGATCGGCTGCCCTACGACCCGATGCGCGACTTCGCGCCGATCTCGCTGCTGGCCAAGGTGCCGAGCCTGTACCTCGTGCCGGCCACCTCGCCAATCCGGACGCTGCGCGAGTTCATGGACACCGCGCGCGCACAACCGGGCAAGTTGAACTACGGCAGCGCCGGCAACGGCAGCGCCGGCCACCTCGCCATGGAGTACCTGAAGGCTGCAGCCCGTCTGTTCATCGTGCATGTGCCCTATCGCGGCACCGGTCCACAGTTGACCGACCTGCTGGCCGGACGGCTCGACGCGGCCGCGGTGGGCGCACCGGCGGTGCTTGGCCACGTGCGCGCGGGCACGCTGCGCGCCATCGCCACCGGCACGCGCGAGCGGCTGCCGCAGCTGCCCGACGTGCCCACGGTGGCCGAGCAGGGCCTGCCGGGTTTCGAGATGACGCAGTGGTACGGCCTGCTGGCGCCGGCGCGGACCCCGCCGGCGGTGGTCGCCCGTCTGGCCGAGGAGACGCAGAAAGCCACGCGCGCCGAAGGCATGCGCAAGCGCCTCAGCGACGACACCGCGCTGCCGGTGGGCGACAAGCCGGCGGAGTTCGCCGAGTTCATCGCTGCCGAACAAAGGCGCTGGAAGCCGGTGATCGAGCGGGCCAGGATCAAGCCTGATTGAAGGCTCTGCCGCGCAAACTGTCCGGCCGCTGTGAGCGCCGCGACCGGTGCGTGCACCGTAACCCGAGCCTCCGCGCGCGCCTCATCGCGACCGCACCAGGTAGTAGGCAAAGCCCAGCGTCTCGCGCCCCCAGCGCAGCCAGCCGTCCTGCCAGCGCTCCACGCGCGCGCGCCAGGCGGCGGCCTCGGGATCGTCGGGGTGCTGGTGGCAGAAG
>Ga0209985_10004894_pt1 | contig 10601 bp, 9 predicted proteins | sample NOAtaG_FD_187305 | JGI IMG/M metagenome (GOLD analysis project Ga0209985, IMG submission 187305) | Freshwater lake microbial communities from Lake Erie, under a cyanobacterial bloom - NOAA_Erie_Diel6S_1000h metaG (SPAdes) (version 2) | ecosystem: Environmental > Aquatic > Freshwater > Lake ... | reverse complement strand
GCCGTTGAGTCTGCGTAGTGGTCCGTCACGGAGTATTCGGCAAATCCGTGCGCCTGCATTAAAGAACCTTGGATAAGCGTTAACATCCGATCGGTCTCCTGGCCTGGAGGATGACCTACAGTTTGACTGTGCTATCGCTTTCCTTTGCGGCCAACAACATGAATCGAATCACCAAAGTTATTCTGCTTTTTATTCTATTGGTGCCAGGTTTCCTTTACGGCATCGACAAACATCAAAGACAACTCGGCCAAGATTTCACCGTCGCGATTGTCGGCTTGATTCTGGGTTGGAATACACCGCATAGCAGCCAAATGGAACAGACCGGTCTCGATGTAGATTCGACATCAGAGCAGCTTGGTCCATCGAAAGAGAATAATAATGTAGAAGTGCTGATTGCCAAAGTGGACCATCAGTCCACTCTAGACGCGACGAGAGAGCGTGACGGGGGTAAAAAGGAGAATGAGATCTCCTGGCAATCCAGGCGTCCTCCGTTTTTGAAAATGGATACAACGAACGGCACGCTGTTTGGTATTCCGGTCGCTCAATTCTCGGATGAATCATGGTTGATGAGAAATGACGGAGCTATCCAAAGAGTATCGCGAGACCATATCCTAAAGGAAACAATCACTTCCGTTCCGTTTGAGCCAATATCCCTACAGAGTCTGGTTGTTGAACTGCGCAAAGAGTTTGGCGCAGGGTTCCAAGTTAGGGCCGAACAACCTTATGTCTTTGTGACGCAATCCAAGAACGCAAGCCAATGGGTCGAGCGGTTTCGAAACCTCAATGCATCGCTCAAGCAGTACTCTCGAAAGTATGGTCTGAACTGTACCACTCTCGATTTCCCCTTGATCGCCATCGTTTTGGGAAGCGAGTCTGAGTTCCGACACTACGCGCAGGCGCAAGAAGCAAATATCCCACCGAATTGCGGTGGGTTTTACTCGCAGCGTGACAACAGAATCGTCCTATTTGAAGATGCAAAAATAGTCAGTCGCCAAGAAGTACAAGACACGATCTGCCACGAAGCTATCCATCAGCTTGCATTCAACATGGGGTTGCACAAGCGATGTTCGGGGACTCCGGTGTGGCTCGCGGAGGGGTTTGCTACGATCTTTGAAGCGCCAGCTTATTCGTCCCCAAACTCGGAGGGTCGATCACGATGGCCAGCGTCTCGAAAAGCAACATGTATAGCTCTTCTCGAAAACCATGCGAATCTGTATCGACTGGTTGATTCTCTTCTTCGAAATGATAACGTTTTCAAAAACGAGCCTGATTTAGCATATGCCGTTTCATGGGGAATCGCACATCATCTTTCTACAAACAGCCCCCGAGAGTTTGCGGATTATCTCCATCAAATTGGACAACTCCCCTCACTCGTAGATTTCCCCGCAGAGGATCGCTGGGCGCATTTTCGAAGCACCTTCAAAGTAGAAATGCCGCAACTTATTCGACAATTGAAAAGCCACCTTCGGTCTTTGTAGAGAGACGCACGCCGTCAGAGATCGTTGCCTACTAGCATTTGCGGACTGTGAGTTGATAATGTACAAACGCCAAATCTCTCTCAAGTATGTCAGGCAATCGTATGGTTCGTGTTTCTTTATCTAACGTATGTATCCCTTTGGCGTCGGCCTTTTTATGTTTACTTTCTGCGTCGACCGAAGCGCAAGAAACCTATCGCGAGAACCCTGGCAAAGAAGGTAACGGCAAATGGACCATCGGTCCGGAATACAAGATCGACCCAGACTTAACAGATCTTGGCAATCCAAAGGGAAAGCAGTTCGAGTTCTCCCTACCATTGGCAGCGAGTAAGATTTTTCGTGGCGACGACAAGACATTGGATAGTCGCAAAGAGGTTCGCAAAGAACGCAAAATTACAGTTTATATACCTGCGTCGTATCAGGATGGAACCGAGGCCCCGTTTCTAGTGATGCATGATGGTCCCAGCAATCTCAAATTAGTTCGCAACGCGCTGGACAATTTAACTATCTCGAAGAACCCTGCTCGCAAACTACCAGTCTTCATTGCGATCGCTGTAGAGAACGGTGGGAATGATGGAAAGGGAAGTCAACGTGGCCTCGAATATGACACCATGTCTGATCGCTTAGCTCGCTTTATCAACGATGAAGTGCTGGCTGCCGTCTCGGCCAATACTGAAATCAAAAAGGCCTTTCCAAATCTTCGTTTGACCGACAATCCATGGGGCCGAGGGGCTATGGGATGTAGCTCAGGTGGAGCCGCAACCCTGAGTATGGGCTGGTTTCGACCTGACCTATTCCGAAGACTAGTAACCTATTCTGGAACATTCGTGGATCAGCAGGATGACGATGCTCCAGAAGAGTTGGACTACCCGCTCGGTGCCTGGGAATACCATTCCAGCATGAAGCTCATCGAGTCGACAGAGAAGAAGCCGCTCAGAATCTTCACTCACGTTTCCGAGAATGACCTGAGAGCCAAAGATCCAGAAGAAACATATCATAACTGGGTTATGGCAAATGATCGCACGGCTGCAGCATTGGAAGCTAAAGGGTATGATTATCGCTATGTCTATTCGCGAGGAACAAAGCATTGCGACAAGCTGGTTTTCGAGCATACCCTTGCGGATACGCTCGTTTGGATGTGGAGAGGTTATCAGCCCGAATAGCAACGCGAATACTTCCACCTTGCTGGCAATCTGACGAAACAGTCAACGTTCTGGCTATCGTTTCGGTTGGCGAATGAAGAGAGGCGTCCGGTCCATTGGAGGTTGCGCAGGAGACGGGGAAATAGGCTCTTCAGGAAGTCGATTGCTCCTCTCCGCTTCATTTTCTTGAGTACGAATCTTCGAACTGGCGAAGTGCTGTTGGCCAGAATTCAACAGCGAGGGAATGGCAGATGGCTGCGCGATTTGGCTTTCGGCCGGCTGTTGACGGAAAGTGGTATCTGGCCACGGTGCCGAAAGCGACTCTGCTGTTTTCGTATTGGAACTACTATTCGAAACCGCAAAAGGCGCATCGCCGACAGACTCTACCCATGGTTGAAGCATCGTCTGCATCGAGCGAACTTCTGTCGATAGCTCTGGAACGGTAGGTGGCGGTTCCAACGACAGAATATCAGACAAAGACGATGTCTGCATGGGGACTGGGAGCAAACCATGTTTTCTGTTGCCCACCCAGTTGACGTTCATCTCGCTGGTAGAGGGAGAAACCGCAACCTCCGTGTCCAACAACTCATCCAGGCTCGGTCGAATCAACGAAGCATCACTCAACGGGGTTTCAATCCAGGTATTCCCAGCTGACGCATTGTGATCCCAGTTCGAATAGGCCGCACGACCAGCCTCGGGCGGCAAAGGCTTGTACCAGTACCAGGCACTGAACCCACCTGCTGCGAGAATCAACCAACCCAGGACTCGGGGGCGCTGGACTGAATTGCCGGATACAGAATTGCCAGAACTTGAATGCTGAGTTTGTTTTTTACTCATAATGCGATGGATGGCAAAAAGGTTACGCTACATCCATGCAGCCAAGACACTATTTCACACGCTCGTCATCGACTTGAGCCCATCGCAACTTGAAAAAAACGGTAGAGGTGCGGTCGTAACGCATATTCCGAAAAGAATACTAACTTCGTGGTGGAGCGACCGGCCTGACAGCCGCGCCCGGTATTCGACGTCGAACCGATGAAAAAACATGTTGCGCGGAATACGCAAGCTCTGAGATCAACTCATCGATCCTGTTGCGAAGTACAGCAAAGGCTCCCAATGCGGGGATTGCGATCAACAATCCAGCGACTGTCGTAACCAAGGCTGAATAAATGCCTCCAGCTAGTTGTCCTGCCCCCGCAGCCCCCGAAGACACGGCCACCTCTCGGAAAGCCAAGATCATCCCGCTCACCGTCCCTAACAATCCGAGCATAGGTGCGAGATTTCCGATCACCGACAGATACTCAAGTTTCCGATACAGTCGTGCGGCCTGTTCCGCCGTGGAGTCTTCCAGTGCCTTCTCCACCGCTGGCCATCCAAACTCAATCTCCGAAATGCCGCTAGCCAGCACAAACGATAATGGGCAGGGGCGATCTCGGCACAGCTGGTCTGCTTCCTTCAGTTTTCCCTGCGTTAGAAGTTGCTTCACGCCCTCCACAAGATCGGAGGGAAGCAAATCCTTTTTGCGCAACCCCATAGCTTGATCAAAGACTAGATAAACTGCAACGACCGACAACGCGATCAAGGTAACCATGATCAAAATCCCCAGGATCCCGCCACTGAACACGATCTCTAAGATGGAGTCTTCGGTCGGACTAGGCTTTTGCGGCGCAATCGAAGGAGCAACTGCCGCCCCACCGGCTGCGTTCTGAGTTCCTTGTGCAAAACTCATGCGTTTCGATACCACAAGACATGCAATGAATACGCACATCACCGCGAGGTATGAGGCAAGGCGAACGCGATTCGTCCACACACGGATTCGATGATTCTGTTGGCTAGTCGATGAGATCAAGGCTGTAACTTCCTGTAGGGAATTTCCAAGGCGTCGGCTTCCGCAGACTGCGATCGTTCACGAAGCACCGCGGCTGCTTGTTTCGCCGCATGCGATGCTAATCGATATTGCTCCGAATGCATCATGGCAACACGCATCCATTCGCTCAATGCCAGTTCCTTTTCATTTGCTTTGCTAAAACGTTCCGCAAGCAACATCGTCGGCCCTGCTTGAAGTGGCAAAAGCAAAGAGTCACGTACCGCGTAACAGCGATTGACTCGTTTCGTAGCAAGCTCCACAGGCGGGGTTGTTCGCCAAAGCTGGGCTTCCGCGTACTTCGAAACAAGCGTACTTTTGGATTGTCTTGCCAACGTATCCAGTGTTGCGATTGCCTCTTTTTGCTGGTCACTATCGAGCAACCACGCCGCTCCCATCAATTTGATTAGTTCGTTTGAATCTCGTATCCAACCTTCTGAAAGCTCATGAAGCTTTTTCCGGTCACCGATCGCCACCGATGAGTCGGTCCAAGGAATAGGAATGACAGTGGCAAGAAGAGGAGGCAATGACTCTTTGGCGAGTGCAAGAGAGTGGAAGAGGACAGCACCTTTCTCCCAGTTGCCCAGAGATGTTCGACATTCGACCAATTCAGCCAACAACATTTTCTGCTGCCATCGAGGCGTCGACGGATATTCAGACTTGGAACCAAGCACTTTCGGCCCTATTGCAATCGCTTCGCTCCAGCGTTGCTTTGAGTAAAGCTCGTGCAACTTTTCGGCCAACGGATTCTCCCAAACCGGCTCTATCCTCAAAACTCGAGGGGAGGAAATCGATCTTTCCCTCGAATCGTTCGGACGGACTAGAAACAACTTCTCAGCGTTCCATTCCAAAATCACGCCGGTCTCTAGCTTCGATTCCGGTGCATCCCATCGATTGAACGAAGAATCGTCATCATCCGCGATCGTGACTCGACTTGCCCCGCGAAACCTTTCGATGGCCTGTCGAAAAAGCTCGGTTTCTTCAATCGACACTGCCGCCTGCTGCGCAAAGACATGAGGGCATCCCACCGCGAGAAATATCGCCAGTTTCGTAACCGTCATAGAAAAGAATACCAAAACTTGGTGCATCTTCGGTTTACGTTTGAGACAAACTAGAAAACAATCTTAAGCCTACCTGATCCCACTCGAATCCGATACTCCCCCATGCTGAAACTCCAGTTAGTCACTTATCCACATCCAACTTTGCGACATCGATCGAAACCCATTCTGAGGGTCGACGCTCAATTGAAGGAGATTGTCGAACAAATGTTTGAGGTTATGTACGAATTTCGTGGAGTTGGGCTGGCGGCAAATCAAGTGAACTTGCCCATAAGGCTTTTTGTTGCCAACCCGTCAGGAGAAAAAAACGAACGAGACCAAGAGATGGTTTTTATCAACCCCGTTATCAATAAACCGAAAGGCACCGTAGAAGCTGAAGAAGGCTGCTTGTCGCTGCCTGGTATTAATGCTCACGTGAAGCGAAGTCGCTCGCTCCAAATCAGTGCATACGATATCTCGGGAACCGAAATTGCCGGCGAAGTGGATGGATTCCTAGCGAGAATTATCCAGCACGAAACCGACCATCTCGACGGCATGCTCTTTATCGATCGACTAAGCGACGAGACGAGAAGACCACTCGATGACGACCTCTACAAACTAGAAAGACGATTCTTAGAAAGCCGCGAACAAGGAACCATTCCACCAGATGGTCAATTGGCAGACGAAACTGCAGCTTGGGAAAAGAAGTACTGCTGATCTTCTCGCGTGGGGTAATCGTTACCGACCACCAAGAGGAGCGTGCTAAGCTGCCGCACGATAGACGATAGCATTTCCCCGCTTGGAGTGACTTTTCGTTGCGCCGCAATTCTTCAAGACGTACGCGATTTGCTGAGCGAGCCATCGAGGCTCGCCGATCGACTCTGCCAGTTGCTGGGTATCAAAAAGCCTGGGGAGTTTCGGTTTACCCATCAGACTCCAAAGGTCCTTCACTGAACGCAGCACAATTGCGTTGTCCATGGCGGGTTCGCGAGCCAGTGAGACATCAAGTGTTTTGTACTGTTTACGTCTCCCTTTCTTCGGCGCATCGATTCGTGTTTCGATGCATTCGACCAATAGTATTTCAATTGAAAGCCCCTTTCGGGGAAAAACGCTGGTGAAGTGAATAAGCTCACCAAAGAATTGTATGGGGCGTTGTTTCTTGGGGCTCTTACGACGACGCAATAGCCTTCCGCCGGCTTTATCGTACGTTTCGATTGTTTTCAGTTCGATCCAAGGTTTAATGATCCGAATCTCATGATCCGCTTCCAGCAATTGCGTGATCTTTCTACGAAGTGCTCCTAAGCCTGCGTGCTGAATCTCGACCAATCGGCCATTGGAATCGATAGCATCGATGCGATACCGCGCTTCAGCAACTTCGACACTTTCAGGCGAAGCAGCATACAGTTGTTTTAGTTCGCGGTGGAGAGAAGTCTCCATGGGTCGTTTCGAATTATCTAGAGTTAACGCGCGGTCTCGGGTCATCGGTCTTCTTCAATACCAAAAAGCACACGAGCAAAACAAGCGGACTCCAATGGCTCGCGCGGCGGTGGATGACCGTTTCCACGGTGGCGATCAGAGATGGTTCCGATACCGGTTTGCTCGAGTCTATTACGCGCATCGGCAAGGGAAGGCACTATGTGACTCACGATACATCGCAGGTCCCATAGATTTTTGCGAAAGAGACCGTCACTGCGAGTAAGTCGGCAATCGACGAACAACCATTCGTTTCCCAGGTGATTCGTGCGACCAAAGCGTTGGCTGATATTGAACTCAAAACAGCTCCATTTCTTTCGGGTTATGTCATGACCCGAGCTAAGCCAACAACGGAGGTCATTCTTGCGACAGAAAAAGGAGCCCCGCTATTGTCATGGTGGCGATTGCGACATTTCTTTTGGTGTTGGAAGTGGCATTGAGGCGAGTCGAATTTAGTTTTTTACCCTTCCGATTTTTCGCCAGCAACACTTGAAAGTCGCAACGGACAAAAAGTCACGCGAGTGCGGCTGCATTTCCACTTCACGCTCCTCGACCGATGCGGTCGGCGGAATGTCTTATCAATCGATCGAGTGCTGCCGGTGGTGGCTAGATGTACGGGCTGAAATGATGCAGTATACTAAGCCGCCTGACATGTTTCGTTCCTATCCCGCAAGATTAAAGTAGGTCTCAATCATGAAATACATTCATCGCTGCTTCGTCGCCCTCGCTTTTGCTACCCCTTTTTTTACGTGCGTTTTCGCTGAAGAGCCAATGCTCCGACCTCTGTTCAATGGCAAAGACTTCACCAACTTTAAGTCGGATGGTGCTGCAGAGTTTTGGCGAATTGAGAAAGAAGTACTTGTTGGAGAGAGCAATGCAGAGAAGAAAGGTCATTATCTTTGGACAGACAAGTCATACAAGGACTTTGTTCTCGAGTTTGACGCACGTTGGAAAGCGTCGACGGATCGAGGGGTTGATACAGGAATCGAAATGCGACAACCTAAATTGCAATTGCAGCTTGGTGTGTCGGGCAGTCTTCGCGTAGACATGACGGGTTCATTTTATACTGGTGGAAAACCTGCTTATCCGGAAGTTGGCCAAGCCAAGGAGGCGAAGAGTTTGTTACGTCCGGAAGGAGAATGGAACACGTTTCGCATTCAAGCCAAGGGAGATACCTTTACCTGTTGGATCAATGGAAAGAAAGCTTCCGAATTGACGGATCCAAAGTTTTCAGGAGCGGCTCCGATCGGATTGCAGATTCACGGAGGTGTCGAGATGAAGTGTGAATATCGCAACGTCAAGATTGCAGAGCTTTAAATCGCTTCCTAGAAACATCGCGTCTGAAAGTTGGGAATCGATAAGAACATGTGTCTTTTGCGATTTCAGGTATCAGGTTATTGGCGATACTATTGCTCAGTCAATTGTTGATGTTTGTTCGTTTCATCTTTACGTTATCCCGGGAGTTCTTGCCGCACTATGAAGTCAATTGCTGTTGTCAATTTTGCACCGCAAAAAGGTTCTGTCGAAATTCGTGAATTCGATGTGCCGAAGATCGGTGACGACGATGTATTGCTCGAAGTGATCAATGTTGGTGTCTGCGGTAGCGATCTTCACCAGTGGACGGCCGATCATTCTTGGCCGGTCAACTATCCGGTGGTTCTGGGGCATGAGTTCGGTGGGCGAATTGTTGAGACCGGCTCGCGTGTTGTTGGCTGGGAGGTGGGCGATCGAGTGGTCAGCGAAACTGCCGCGATCATCGATTCGAATAATCCGATGACACGCCAGGGGCGGTACAATCTCGACCCGACGCGCAAAGGTTTTGGGTATGGTGTGGATGGGGCCATGACCAAGTATGTGCGAGTACCATCTCGAATACTTCACCGTGTACCGGACGCGCTGCCGATGGAACAAGCGTGTTTGACGGAACCATGTTGTGTTGCATATAACGCCGTGGTGAAGAATGCACATATCGAACCTGGCGATAGAGTGGTTGTTTTGGGACCGGGTACGATTGGTATTTTGTGCGCGGCCATGGCCCGTTTGTGCGGCGCCGAGGTGGCGCTCGTCGGCCTCGAAGCGGACAGGCATCGGTTGAATATTGCCGCCCAGGATTATGGATGTATTCCAATCGTTGGTGATGCAAAAGCTTGGGCTTTAGAGCGGGATGGATTGGGAGCTGACGGTGTGATCGACGCAGCCGGAGCCAGTATCACGTTGAAGATTGCATTAGATCTGGTCCGGCCCGCAGGCTGGATTAGCAAGGTTGGCTGGGGGCCTCAGCCTTTGGGTTTTAATATAGATCCACTCGTGCAAAAGAATGTTCGATTGCAGGGCAGCTTTAGTCATCACTGGGCGATTTGGGAGCGGGTCATCGCGCTGCTGACGAGTGGTCAGTTGAATGTAAAGCCTATCATTGGCGGCGTATGGCCGTTGGAAGACTGGCACGATGCGTTTGAGAAAATGCATACAGGTGCCGTCGTGAAATCGGTACTCAGACCGTAGTTCGCGAATTCGGTTTAACGAATCTTGAATAACCAACGCAGAGCGGAGACGAGCGAGTCTCGCTGCTCGTTCTGCGAGACATCGCGTATCGACTGCAGCGGTTGATGAAGTATTTTGTTCACGAGACGGTCGAATGCATGTTCGATCTCTTGTTGGACTTCCGGACTCGCATTTTGCAAAGCCTGCTTTCCGAACAATCGAGACAATTCCGACGTTCGAATTTCTGCAGCTCGATCGCGAAGAGCACGAATCGTATCTCCTGAAGCGCGAATCTTCCAATCCGAAACGATTCGTTCTACTTCTTCCTTGATGATGCGTTTTGCTTTAGGTAACTGTTGTTCGCGAAAGGTGCGATTTCGATTGCAAACAACTTGCAAGTCGTCTACAGAATAAAGATAGACGTAGGGCAGTCGTCCGATCGAAGCTTCGAAATCCCGAGGCACGGCTAGATCCAAGATCACTAGCATCCTATTGTTTCTGGCAGTTTGCAGTTTCCGGAATCTGGATTCCGTGATGATCGGCTCCGTTGCGCCAGTGGTGCTGACGATCAGATCGGCCGAGATGACATTCGCATCGAGGCGATCCCAAGGTTCCGATCGAACGCCAAACTCCTCAGCAAGTTTTTGAGCGTTCTCCAAAGATCGGTTGACGATTGTTATTGACTTGGCTCCTTCGTTCATCAGATAGGGGAGAGTTTCGCGTCCCATTTCTCCACTGCCGATCACCAAGACTTTTTTGTCGTCAAATCGTTCGAAGACATCCCGTGCCATTTCGCTAACTGCGACGCTAGGAACGCTAATGCGACGAGTATGAATTTCTGTTTCGTGTCCGACTCGCTTTGCCACGCGATTGGCATGTTGAAAAACCGCATGCATGGCTGGGCCTGCGAATCCTTGTTTGACCGCTTGTTCGTAGGCTTCGTGGACTTGCGATGCAATTTGTGATTCGCCAACGACAAGCGAATCGATACTGCTGGAAACAGAGAATAGGTGCTCAATCGCGTCTTCCCCATCCAGGCGAGCAAAGTGTTCTTCGTACGCCTGAGGGGCGAGTTGATGAAAATCAGTGACAAACTGAATCAACTGGCTGGTTGTGGGCAGATCGACTT
>Ga0209985_10004893_pt1 | contig 10602 bp, 8 predicted proteins | sample NOAtaG_FD_187305 | JGI IMG/M metagenome (GOLD analysis project Ga0209985, IMG submission 187305) | Freshwater lake microbial communities from Lake Erie, under a cyanobacterial bloom - NOAA_Erie_Diel6S_1000h metaG (SPAdes) (version 2) | ecosystem: Environmental > Aquatic > Freshwater > Lake ... | reverse complement strand
CACGACCTCGTCCCCGGCGACGCGGCGGCGATCGGGCGCGTGCTCGCGACGCCGATGCTGACCTCCGGGCCCGTCGGGCGCGAGGTCGAGGCGCAGCTCGCGGCGCTGCTCGGCACGCGCCACGCGGGCCTCGTCGGGAGCTGGACGAATGGCGCGCTCGCGGCGCTGCTGGCGCTGGGCATCGGGCCAGGCGACGAGGTGATCGTGCCGGCGATGACCTTCGTGGCGTCGGCCAACGTGGCCGAGCTCCTCGGCGCGAAGCCCGTCTTCGCCGACGTGGACCCGGACACGCTCCTGCTCGCGCCCGGGGCGGCCGTCGCCGCGCTCACGCCGCGCACGCGCGCGGTGATCCCCGTCCATCTCTACGGGCAGATGGCCGACATGCCCGGGCTGCGCGCCGCGCTCGACGCGGCGGGCCGCGCGGACGTGCGCATCGTCGAGGACGCGGCGCACTGCCTGGAGGGCACGGATCGCGGCGAGGCGCCGGGCGCGCATTCCGACATCGCGATCTTCTCGTTCTACGCGACCAAGAACGTCACCTGCGGCGAGGGCGGCGCCTACGCCACCAACGATCCGGCGCTGGCGGCGGCCATGGCGCAGACGCGGCTGCACGGCATGAGCGCGGGCGCCGCGGACCGCTTCGCGGGCGGCGCGTACCGGCACTGGGACATGGCGCGGCTCGGCGCGAAGGCGAACCTGCCCGACCTGCTCGCCGCGCTGCTGCCGCCGCAGCTCGCCACGATCCGCGACAGGCTCCCGCGGCGCGAGGAGGTGGCGGCGCGCTACGAGCGCGGCCTCGCGGGGCTGCCGATCCGCGTGCCCGCGGCGCGGCCGGGCACGCGCTCGGCGCGCCACGTCTTCCCCATCCACGTGCCGCCGCCGGTGCGCGACGCGTCGATCGCCGCGCTCAACGCGGCGGGCGTCGGCGTCACGGTCAACTACCGCTCGGTGCCGACGCTTGCCTACTACCGCGGGAAATACGGCTACGCGCCCGGGGACTTCCCGGCCAGCCACGCCTGGGGCGAGGGCACGCTCACGCTGCCTCTCTACCCGTCGCTCGCGCGCGAGGACCAGGACCATGTCCTCGCCGTGCTGCGCGAACAGGTCGCGCCGCTCTGCGCGCGGGCGCGCGACGCGGCGTGACGGCACGCGGGGACGGAAGATGGACGAGCGGGGGAATGGGCGGATGAAGGTGCTGGTGACTGGCGCAGGCGGCTATATCGGCAGCATGCTCGCGCGCGAACTGGTCGGCGCGGGCCACCAGGTCGTCGCGCTCGACAGGTTCTTCTTCGGGCGCGAGCCGCTCGACGGCGCCGGGCCGGTCGAGGTCGTGCAGAAGGACATACGCGACGTCGACGCCTCGGACTTCGCGGGCATCGACGCGGTCTGCGACCTCGCCGCGCTCTCCAACGACCCGAGCGGCGAGATCGATCCGGGCCTCACGCAGGCGATCAACCACGGCGGGCGGCGCAGGGTCAGCGCGGCGGCGCGCCGCGCCGGCGTCAGGCGCTACGTGCTGTCGAGCTCGTGCTCGGTCTACGGCGCCGCCGACCGGCCGCTCCTGGCCGAGGACGCCCCGACCGCGCCGCTGACGACCTATGCGCGCTCCACCCTCGACGCCGAGCGCGACGCCTTCGCGCTCGCGGGGGACGGCTTCTGCGTAACCGCGCTGCGCAACGCCACGGTGTTCGGCCTGTCGCCGCGCATGCGCTTCGACCTCGTCATCAACCTCATGACGCTCCATGCCGTGGAGCGCGGGCTGGTCACGGTGATGGGCGGCGGCCGGCAGTGGCGGCCGCTCGTCCACGTGCAGGACGTCGCGCGCGCCTTCCGCATGGCGATCGAGGCGCCCGTCGAGGTGGTGGACCGCCAGGTCTTCAACATCGGCCTGTGCAACATGCAGGTCCGCAGCCTCGCCTTCGTGGTGCGCGAGACCCTGCCGATCCCCGTGCAGGTGAGCATCGCGCCCGACGACGCGGACCGGCGGAACTACAGCATCGCCTTCGACAAGGCGGCCGAGCGTCTGGGCTTCACGGCGCGCGTGCCGGTCGAGGACGGCGTGCGGGAGATCTACGACGCGCTCAAGTACGGACGCGTGGAGAGCGGGCCGCGCACCTCGACCGTCGGCTGGTACCGCAGCATCCTCGACGCCAAGCGCCTGGTCTCCGCGGTCGAGCTCGACGGGCGCGTCCTGTGAGCGAGGACGGCCCGCTGATCTCGGTCGTGGCGCCGGTATTCCGCGAGGAAGGCAACGTCGCGGAGTTCTGCCGCCGCGTCGCGGCCGCGCTCGAGGGCATCACGCCGCGCTGGGAGGCGATCCTCGTGGAGGACGGCGGGCGCGACGCGTCCTGGGAACACATCGTCGCCGAGGCGCGGCGCGAGCCGCGCATCAAGGGCATCCGCTTCGCGCGCAACTTCGGGCAGCACCACGCGATCGCGGCCGGCCTTGCCGCGGCGCGCGGCGACTGGGCGGTCGTCATGGACAGCGACCTGCAGGACAGGCCGGAGGTGATCCCGCGGCTGCACGCGCGCGCGCTCGAGGGCTTCGACGTCGTCTTCGTCGCGCGCCGCGACCGCCCGGAGCCGCTCTGGTACCGCGCGGCGCAGCGCTGCTTCTACGCCGGCTTCCGCTGGCTGGCGGGCTTCGCCATGGATCCCGCGCACGGGAACTTCTCCATCGTCTCGCGCCGCGTGATCGACCATTACCTCGCGCTCGGCGAGAGCCTGCGCTTCCATGGCGGGATCCTGGCCTGGCTCGGCTTCCCGAGCGCCTCGATCGACGCGGCGCATGGCACGCGCCATTCGGGCAGCCCCGTCTACTCGCTCGCGGCGCGCGTGCGCCTGGCCGCCGCGATGGTGGTCGCGCATTCGGACCGGCCGCTGCGGCTCTTCGCCGGCCTCGGCCTCGCCATGGCGGCTTCCGCCCTCGCCTACGGCGCGCTGCTCGTGGCGCGCGCCCTCGCCGGCCAGATCGTGGTGCAGGGCTACGCGAGCCTCATGGTCTCGATCTACTTCATCGGCGGGCTGGTCCTCGCCGTGCAGGGCATCGCCGGCATCTACATCGGCAAGATGTACAACGAGACGCGGCGCCGCCCCCTCTACGTCGTCGCCGACCGCGTCGGCATCGTGCCCGCGGAGGCGACTCGATGAACCACTGCCTCGTCCGCCAGGACTTCGACAGCGAGGCCTTCGGCCTGCCCTTCTTCCGGCTCGCCCGCCTCGACCCAGAGCTGCTCGGCGGCGAGATGCGGCGCATCGCGCGCCTGCCCGGCGCGCTCGCCGACGCGCGGCTGCCCGCCGCGGCGATCGCCGGCGCGGCGCTGCTGCAGCGGCACGGCTTCCGCAAGGTCGCGACGCAGGTGGAGCTCGCGCGGGCCCCGGCGCCGGGGCCCGCGGCACCCGCCCTGCCCGGCCTCGACCTCCCGCCCGCCGAGATCGCGCGCCATGCGGCGAACTTCGTGCATGACCGCTTCGCCCTCGACGTCGCGATCCCGCGCGCCGCCCATGACAGGTTCTGGGCGCGGCGGATCGCGAACTCGCTCTCCGGCGCGCGCCATCGCGTGGTCGCGCGCGAGGGCGGCTTCGTCACCTTCGCGCGCGACGGCGACGACATCCGCATCGACCTCGTCTCGGTGGTCGCGAAGCGGCGCGGCATCGCCTCGGAGCTGCTCGCGCGCCTCGTGTCCATCGCGGCGCGCGAGGGGCGGCGCGCCGTGCGCGTCGTCACCGAGTGCGAGAACGCGCCGGCGCTGGCGCTCTACGCGCGCGCCGGCTTCTCCCCCGTGCGCTACGAGAGCGTCCTGCATTTCGCGACGCGGGTGCCGAGCGATGCGTGAGCGCGCCACCCCGGCACGGAGCGGCGTCGCGGCCCGCGTGGCGCTGCTCGCCCACGCGGCCTTCGCCGGATTGCTCGCCTACGCGCTGTTCTGCGTCTTCGCGCTGAACGTGGACACCGCCGACCGCCGCGGCGAGGTCCTGCCCGCGATCGCGGGCGTCGCGGGCGCGCTGCCCGTCCTCGTGACGCTTCGCCTGATGCGCGCGCGCGTCGCCGCCGCCGCGCGCAAGCTCGTGGCGGCGCTCGATGCCGTCGAGCCGACGCGCTTCGCGCTGGCGACGCTCGCGCTCGGCATCGCGCTGCGCGTCGCCTTCGTGCTCGCCTTCCCGCCGGTGCAGAGCTCGGACGGCGCCTCCTACCTCGCCCTCGCGACGCGGCTCGCGGCGGGCGAGCCCTATCGCGCGGCCGGCACGCTGGCCTACTGGCCTCCCGGCCTGCCCTTCGGCCTGCTGCCCTGGATCCTCGCCCTGGGCGAGAACCGGTACGTGCCTCTGTTCCACAACCTCCTGCTCTTCGTCGTCTCGAGCCTGGCGTCCGCGCGCTTCGCGACGCGGCTCGGCGGCGCGACCGCGGGGCGCGTCGCCATGCTCGCGCTCGCGATCTGGCCCAACCTCGTCATGGACGCGGGCATGGCGTCGAAGGAGCAGCAGCTCGTCGCGCTGGTCACGCTCGCCCTCGCCTTCCATCCGCAGGCCGGCGGCGCGCGGCCCGCGCTCTGGTCCGGGCTCGCGCTCGGCGCCGCGGCGCTGACGCAGCCGGCGCTGCTGCCCGCGCCGCTCGCCTTCGTCGCCTGGCAGCTGCTGCGTGGCGACGGCGCCCGCCGCTCGGCGCTGCGCATCGCCTTGCTCCTGGCCGGCTTCGTCGCGGCGATCGCGCCGTGGACGATCCGCAACCACGTGGTGCTCGGCGGGTTCGTGCCGGTGACGAGCACGGCGGGCTTCGCGCTCTACATCGCCAACAACGACCGCGCATGGGGCGGCTGGATCGACATCCTCGCCGACGGCGACGCGACGCTCGACCCGCGCATCGACGAGCGCGGCGCGAGCCGCGAGGCCGGGCGGCGCGCCGTCGAATGGATCCGCGAGAACCCGGGCCGCGCGGCCTTCCTCGCGCTGCGCCGCCAGCAGCTCTTCCTCGGCGACGACAGCGACGGCGCGTTCTCCGCCCTCAAGCGCGGGCTCGGCATCTCCGGCCCCGGCTACGCGGCGGCGAAGCTCGTCGCGCTCGGCTTCTGGCTCTCGCTCCTCGCCGCGCTGCTGTTCTTCCTTCTCGCCGCGTGGCGCGGGCGGCGCGGCGTGCTGCCGCGCGCGGCCATGCTTCCGCTGCTGCTCTTCGCCGGCCTCTTCGCGCTGCACAGCCTGGTGGAGAGCGGCGCGCGCCACCACGTGGCGCTCTCCGGCGCGCTGGCCGCGCTTCTCGGGGCCTGGACGGCGATCGCCGCGCGCCGGGACGCGCTGGCGGCGACGCTCAGGCGATCCGATCCTCCGGGATGAGGTCGAGCTGCTGGTAGAGCTTGGCCATCGGGCGCGCGGGATCGCCCGAGACGGCGATGCGCGCGCTTCCCGGCCATGCCGCGTCGATGCGGTCGATCCAGCGCCGCGCCGCCTCGCGCACGCCCGCGTCGCGGTGGTAGCGCAGCAGCATGTGCAGACCGGCCTGGTGCTGCTTCACGAAGCTGTAGCCGACCTGCCGCAGGTCGGCGGTGAAGTCCGCCAGGCCTGAAGGCAGGCGCAGGATGCGCGCGGCCCGCGGGTCGGCGGACATGCGCTCGAGCCAGGCATGGAGCTCGCGCATGTCGTTCGCGGGCCAGACCGGCCACCTGCCGCTGGCCGAGACCATGTCCTCGCCGCCCCAGGGGCTCGGCCCGGGCACGAGGTCGCTGCACAGGACGGTCGCGAAGCCCGGCGCGCCCAGCAGGCGCCACCATTTCCCCGGCGGCGCCTGCTCGAGGGCGAGGAGCTGCCAGACGCAGGCCTGGATGCCCGGCGAGAAATCCGCCGCGTCGATGTCCATCGCGTGCATCGCGCACATGTTCGCGTAGGCGGACTTGAATGCGTCGAGCCGCGACATCGACAGCACGTGCCCGGGGCTCGGGCCGCGCAGCTGCCCGCCCGGCAGGATCGCCGGCACGTCGCGCCAGTCGTCCGAGCCCGGGTTGAACAGGTTGCGCACGTGGAAGGCGCCCCAGATCGTGCGCTCGCAGAGAAGGTTGAAGTGCGCCGCCTGGTCCTGCGCCACGCGCCGCCAGTAGGCGCGCCGCCTGTGGCCCTCGAAGCGCGTGAAGGCGGTGCGCGCGATCTCGCGCATCGGCCAGGCATAGGTGCGCTCGCCGTTCGCGACCTGGTAGCCGACGACATGGCCGGCGTCGCCCGGCGCGCCGCCGCGGCGCGGCGCGGTGATGACGTTCTGGCTCTGCGTCTTCAGCAGGCAGAACCACGCGTACTGCTCCTGCCTGTCGAAGAAGCACTTCTCCGGGCGGACGAGATAGGCCGAGTAGATGCCGCTCGAGGGCAGGTGCGAGTTGACGGGATGGAACGGGCGCTTGAGCGCGTAGCCCTGCGAGACGGGGTGGAACCTGGCGTCGGGCTGCTGCGGCCTGCCGAAGGGATTGCCGAGCCTGGTCGTCGTCATGTGGTGCGGCGCGACGTCCCAGCGCATGTAGAGGTCCGGTGCCGAGAGCGCCGCGTCCCCGGCGGCGAGCTCGTCGCGGACCTGGAATCCATGGGCGCCCATGACGTTGTCGGCAAGCGCCTCGAGGCTCGGCCAGGAGGCGAGCGTGTCGCCGGTCCAGAACAGCCACTCCCAGCCAGAGAAGACGCCGAGCTCGGTCCGCGCGCCGCCCTCGCCCGTGAAGCACCACGCGCCGGCGTAGAGCGGCTCGTTGAGCGCATCGCGCACCGGCCGGCGCAGCCCGGTCCAGTCCTCCACCTTCGCGCCGCCCTTCCAGCGTACCGCGGCGCCCTCGTTGCGCTCGAAGTCGATGTCGGCGCCGCGGAGCTTGCAGGCCATCTCCGCGGCGCGGTCCTCGGCGGGAAAGCGCGTCCACGGGAAGACGAGGCGCGCGCGCATGAAGTCGGCCGCGGAGCACATGCCGAAGGGCTTGGCCTCCGCCCAGCGCCATCCCTCCCAGGGCGCATGGAGCAGGTTGCGCCAGCGCTCCGCCTGCCGCTCGGTTCGCGACGCGCCATCGACGCGCACGTCGGCATCGTAGCGATGCTCGCGCGCCGCCGCGAACATGCGCGGGTTCTCGACGCTGGCCTGCCTGTCGACGATCCGGCCGGTGGCGTCGCGCGAGACGCGGAACCATGCCTCGAGATGCGGATGCGCCTCGCCGCGCGAGACGAAGGCCGCGCGCCGCTCGACCTGGCGCAGCAGCGGCCCGTCGAACCAGGGCGAGTCCGGCGTGGCGGCGCCATCGGCGAAGCGCGCGACCCATTCGCGGCGCGGCGCGGGGTCGTTGACGGGCTCGAGCACGCCCTCGACCGCGCGGCGTCCCCGGCGATCAGCGAGGAACGAGAGCTGCGAGCCCGGCCCGCGCCGGATCGCCACGCGCATCTCGTAGGGCTCGGGGTCGCCCGGGCTCCAGCGCGGCCAGACATACATGCCGTATCGGCCGCCCTCCTCGTTCCATCGGTCCGAGCCCGCGACCCGGCCGAGGCTGCGCCGCGGCCCGTGTTCGGCGGCCTCGTGCATGCGCCCGAACGGGATGCCGATGTCGTTGACGACGAGCGAGTTGCCGTACTTGGGCCGGAAATGGTCGTCGTTGGCCTCGCCCGCGCGGCCCTCGCGCCGCGGCAGGAAGCGCGGCTCGTAGCAGCAATAGCGACCCGCCGGGTCCTGCGTGACCAGCTTGGCGAGGTGGTCGAGCGCGGCGCGGCCATGCTCGTGCGCCTCCTTCCAGGAATGGCGCGGCGCGAAGCGGCGCTCGTAGCGCAGCGTTCCCCTGGAATCGACGAAGGTGACCTCGATCGCGTCGCCCTCGACCGGCGCCCGGTCCAGGGCGAGCCAGTGCACGCGCGGCTCCCAGATGGACAGCGTCACCGTGAAGTCGACCGGCGCGCGCCACAGCGCGTCCCAGTCCGGCGGCACCGGGCGCGGCGCCTCGCCCTCCGGCGCGAGGCCGATCTCGACCGGCGCGCGCGCGACATAGCCGGCGGGCAGGCGCAGGTGCCCCGTGCAATGCATCAGCGTGCCGTCGCGGCGGAGCTTGAACTGCTCGAGCTGGAGCGGCAGGAGGCTGCCGCCGGGGCCGGCCGGGTAGCGCGCCGCGATGCGGGCGCGCTGCGACGAGGGGATGCGGCCGAAGGGGAACGGAATGCCGAAGGGCGAGACGAGCTGCCCCCCAGGCGTGGCGCTTGAGAAGCGCGCGAAGGCCTCGAAGCCGGGCGTCGCGGCGATGGCGGGCGCGAGGCGCGAGGCCGCGAGGCCGGCGGCGAGGGAGCGGGCGACCCGGCGGCGCGTTGGCATGCGCGGATCCTAGGCGCCGGCGCGACGCCCGGCAGGCGCGCGGGCGGGTTGCTCCCGAAGAGTCGCGGGTCGGCAGCAGGCGTCGCGCCGGGCGCGCCGCCGCGCTATCCTTCCCGCGGGCGGCGTCTGGCACGAGGCTTCCCGCGCCGAAGCAGATTGGCGCTCGTCACGCCGCCGGAGCCGGTCCATGCGCTTCATTCCCACCGCCCTTCCGGGCGTCGTGCTCGTGGAGACGCCCCGCGTCGAGGATCCGCGCGGCGGCTTCGAGCGCAGCTACTGCGCCGAGGCCTTCGCCGCCGCGGGCCTGCCGCCGCTCGGCACCCAGTGCAACATCTCGTCGAACAGGCGTCGCCTGACGCTGCGCGGCATGCATTTCCAGGCCGCGCCCGAGCCCGACGCGAAGCTCGTGCGCTGCCTCTCCGGTCGGATGTTCGACGTCGCGGTCGACATCCGCCCCGGATCGCCGACGCGCGGGCAATGGACCGGGGTCGAGCTCGCGGCGGGCGATGGCAGGTCGCTCTTCGTGCCGGCCGGCTTCGCGCATGGCTTCGTCACGCTCGAGGACGACACGACCGTCTTCTACATGATGGGCGCGACCTACCGGCCCGCGCTCGCGCGCGGCTTCCGCTGGGACGATCCACGGGTCGCCGTCGCGTGGCCGGTCGCGCCGGAGGTCGTCTCCGAGCGGGACCGCGCGCTGCCGGCGCTGGCCGACCTCCCCGAGGCGGAACTCGCGCGATGAGGCGCGTCCTCGTCACCGGTGCCTCGGGCTTCGTCGGCCGCGCCGTGCTCGACGCGCTCGCGCGAGAGGATGCGGAGGTCGTCGCCCTCGCGCGTCGTCCGCCGACGCAAGACGCGCGGCCGCGCCTGCGCTGGCGCGCGCTCGACATGCTCGACGCGCCGGCGCTGCGGCGCGCGGTGGCCGAGGCCGGCTGCGACACCTGCATCCATCTCGCCTGGGATGTCGGCCCCGGCTACTGGACGGCGCCCGCCAACCTCGACTGGCTGGCCGCCAGCGTCGCGCTTCTGCGCGCCTTCCGCGAGGCCGGCGGCGCGCGCTTCGTCGGCGCCGGGACATGCGCGGAGCACGACTGGACGGGAGTCGTCGACGCGCCGCTGCGCGAGGACGCGCCGCGACGCCCGGCGACGCTCTACGGCGCGGCGAAGGGCGCGCTCTGGGACGTCGCCGCCGCCTACGCCGCCGCAACCGGCATGGAGGTCGCCTGGGGCGTCGTGTTCCACGCGATCGGGCCCGGCGAGCGCGCCGGGCGCCTGCTGCCCTCGATCGTGGCGGCGCTCGACGCCGGCCAGGAGGCGCGCTGCACCTCGGGCGCGCAGGTGCAGGACCCGATGGACGTGCGCGACCTCGGCGCCGCCTTCGCTGCCCTCGCTGCCTCGCCGCTGCGGGGCCGCGTGAACCTCGGTCGCGGCGCGCCCGCCAGCGTCGCGGAGATCGCGCGCCGCATCGCTGCGCACTGCGGCAGGCCGGACCTGCTGCGGCTCGGCGCGCTGCCGGCGCGCGCGGGCGAGCCGGCGCGGCTCGTGCCAGACCTCGCGCGCATGCGCGACGAGCTCGGCTTCGTCCCGCGCCACGACCTCGACGACAGCATCGCCACAGCCATCGACTGGCAGCGCGCGCAGGGAGCCGACCGATGATCGCCCGACTCTTCCGCCGACGGCGCGAGCCGAGGCTGCCCGCGCATGTGAGCGTCGGCCGCCACAGCTACGGGCTCTCCAGGCGCAACCTCGTGCGCCCGAGCGCGTCGGCGCCCATCGCGGTCGGCAGCTTCTGCTCGATCGGGCCCGAGGTGCTGATCTTCGGCCAGGCGGACCACCCGACCCATCTCGCCTCGACCTATCCGTTCCGCACGCTGCTCTTCGATCCTTCCGCGGGCAACCGCGACGCGACGACCCGCGGCGGCGTGACGATCGGCAACGACGTCTGGATCGGCGCGCGGGCCATGGTGCTGTCGGGAGTCTCGATCGGGCACGGGGCCGTGGTCGGCGCCGGCGCGGTGGTGGCGCGCGACGTGCCGCCCTACGCGATCGTCGTCGGCAACCCGGCGCGCGTCGCGCGCCACCGCTTCCCGCCGGAGATCGTCGGGCGCCTGCTGGCGCTGGCGTGGTGGGACTGGCCCGACGAGCGGCTGCGCGCGCTCGAGGACGCGCTCTACGGCCCGGTCGAGGCGTTCCTGGAGCGCTGCGGCGGATGAGCGCCGCGCCCCCCGTCGCGATCGGCCTGCCCGTCTACAACGGCGCGGCGTTCCTAGACGAGGCCATGGCCTCGCTCTGCGCGCAGG
>Ga0209985_10004891_pt1 | contig 10609 bp, 9 predicted proteins | sample NOAtaG_FD_187305 | JGI IMG/M metagenome (GOLD analysis project Ga0209985, IMG submission 187305) | Freshwater lake microbial communities from Lake Erie, under a cyanobacterial bloom - NOAA_Erie_Diel6S_1000h metaG (SPAdes) (version 2) | ecosystem: Environmental > Aquatic > Freshwater > Lake ... | reverse complement strand
GAAGATCCTGCGCGCATTCGGCCACGCGGCCTTCTTCACGCTGGACATCCTGCGGGCCATTCCCGCTTCGCTGCGCCGCTTCTCCCTCGTGGTGCGCCAGGTTCACGCGGTGGGCAACCTGTCGCTCGTGATCATCCTGGCCTCGGGCACGGCGGTGGGCTTCGTGTTGGCCCTGCAGATGTACTACGCGCTGGTCACCTACGGTGCCACGGAATCGCTGGGGCTGATCGTCAACCTGTCGCTGGTGCGCGAACTGGGCCCGGTGGTGACGGCGCTGTTGTTTGCCGGGCGGGCAGGCACCTCGCTCACTGCCGAGATCGGACTGATGAAGGCCGGGGAGCAGCTGGCCGCCATGGAGATGATGGCGGTGGACCCCAAGAGCCGCATCCTGGCGCCGCGCTTTCTGGCCGGCGCGGTGTCCATGCCGCTGCTGGCCGTGCTCTTTTCGGCCGTGGGCATCCTGGGCGCCTATGTGGTGGCGGTGTTGCTCATTGGCGTGGACGCCGGTAACTTCTGGAGCATCATGCAGTCGCGGGTGGACGTCTGGCGTGACGTGGGCAACGGCATCGTCAAGAGCTTCATTTTCGGGCTGATCTGCACGCTGGTGGCGCTGTACCAGGGCCACGAGACCGAGGCCACGCCCGAGGGTGTAGCCCACGCCACCACGCGCACGGTGGTCATCTCGTCTCTGGGGGTGCTGGCGATGGACTTCGTGCTGACCGCACTGATGTTTTCCACGCCCTGACCTCTGACGCCGTTGACCCGCCTACCCGCACTTCTGCCTGGAAGAGACCAAGAATGAGCAAGCGCAACATCGAGATCCTGGTGGGCTTTTTTGTCCTGCTGGGCATGGCCGGGCTGCTGTTTCTGGCGCTTAAGGCCGCCAACCTTGCCAGCTTTGGTGCCCGCGATGGCTACCAGGTGAGCGCCCGTTTCGACAACATCGGCGGCCTGAAGCCGCGTTCTCCCGTGCGCAGCGCGGGCGTGACGGTCGGACGTGTGACGTCCATCTCGCTGGATGCCAAGACCTTCCAAGGCGTGGTGACGATGGAGATCGACAGCGCTGTGCGCTTTCCCAAGGATTCCTCCGCCAAGATCCTCACGGCCGGTTTGCTGGGCGACCAGTACATTGGCATCGAGCCTGGGTCGGCCGACCAAGACCTGGCAGCCGGTGCGGTGATCCGCCAGACCCAGTCTGCCGTGGTGCTGGAGAACCTGATCGGTCAGCTCGTCACGGGCAAGGCAGGCGAGGCGGCGGACCAGGCGGGGCAGAAGAAGTGAGCACGAGGGTCGATCGAAGCGTTGCCAATGTGCGGCCCGCGCATCCGCGTTTTGCGTGGGTGCCTGGCCGGCCTGCGTTGTTGGCAGGCTTGGCCGCGTGGGTGGCCTTGAGTGCGTGGTCTCCGTCAGTCCAGGCGCAGGGCCTGCCCACCACGGCGCAAGAGTCGGCACCGGCACCGGCCGCGACTGCTTCGCTCGCGGCCGTGCCGGTGAGTGCTGCGCCTGGTGTCCGGCCCAAGCCCCGCGCCAACAAGGCTGACCCCTTCGAAGGCTTCAACCGTGGTGTGTTCGCCTTCAACGAGGTGGTGGATCAAGCTCTGCTGAAGCCCCTGGCCGTGGCCTACAAGACCGCAGTGCCCAGCCCCGTGCGCACGGGTGTGGACAACGTCTTCGGCAACGTGGGCGATGCCTGGTCCGCGGTGAACCACCTGCTGCAGGGGAAGTTGAAGCCTGCGCTGGAGATGACGGTGCGCGTCACCACCAACAGCGTGTTCGGCCTTGGCGGGCTGTTCGACCTCGCCAGTGACGCCGGCCTGGAGCGCCAGACCGAGGACCTGGGCCAGACCCTGGGCAAGTGGGGCCTGGGGTCGGGGCCCTACCTGGTGCTGCCTTTTTATGGCGCGAGCTCGCTGCGCGACGCCGTTGCGTTGCCGCTGGACCGCAAGGCGGCCCTGCCGGGGCTGGTGCAGGACGGCTCCTACCGCTGGGGCTCTTGACCACGCTAACTGGTGCATGGGCGTGCCGACCTCTTGTCGGCCACCAGCTTGCTGGAGCAGGTGGCGCTGGACAAGTACAGCTTTGTGCGCGACAGCTACCTCGCGCGCCGCCGCAACCAGGTGTTCGATGGCAACCCGCCAGAAGAACCGGAGGAGGACGAGTCTGTGCCACAGACCGCCCCTGCACCGGCTTACACCCGGTGAACCGGAAGCCCAGCTCACACGTTGAATGCGCATACGGCCTGCGTTGCAAGCCCTGAACCAAGGACCTCCATGTTCAAGACACCACTGAGCAGCATCGATCGACGCGCCGCCGTCGGCGCATTTGCGTCTGCCCTGGCCCTGGCGGTGTGGCCGGTTGCCCAGGCGCAGGCGGCTTCAGCCCCCGACGCCCTGGTTCGCCAGATCTCCACCGAAGTGATCGACACGGTCAAGGCTGACAAGGACATCCAGGCCGGCAACCTCAACAAGATCATCGCGCTGGTCGACGCCAAGGTCATGCCGCACGTGAACTTCCAGCGGATGACGGCCATCGCCGTGGGCCGGGCCTGGCGTACGGCCACGCCAGAGCAGCAAAAGCGCCTGCTCGACGAGTTCAAGACCTTGCTGGTGCGCACCTATTCAGGCGCGCTCACCCAGGTGAAGGACCAGACCGTGCAACTCAAGCCGATGCGCGCCGCCGCGGATGACCCGGAAGTGGTGGTCCGCACCGAGGTCAAGGGCAAGGGTGACCCCATCCAGCTCGACTACCGTCTGGAGAAGACGTCCGCCGGCTGGAAGATCTACGACGTCAATGTGCTCGGCGTGTGGCTGGCCGACACCAGCTTCAAGTCGCAGTTCGCGCCCATCATCGCCAACTCAGGCCTTGACGGCCTGATCGGCAACCTGGCCGAACTCAACCGCAAGGCGGCTGCCCGCAATTGAATACCAGGCGATGAAGCTGCCCAGCACGCTCACCCTGCCCTCGGCGCGCCAGACCACGGAAGCCTTGGCGCAGGCCATCGCCGCCCTGCCCGCGGGCAGCACCTTTGGCGTGGACGCCTCCGGTCTGGCGGACCTGGACACTTCGGCCCTGGCCGTGCTGCTGCAGGCCCGCCGCGCAGCGCAGGCGCGGGGCCTGCAATGGCAACTCGATGGCGCTCCGCCCAAGCTCAGGCAACTGGCCGGCTTGTACGGGGTGGAAGCCCTGCTCTGGGCACAGGCGCAGCCGGGCTGAACTTCAGCCCTCGGGCGCGTAGCGCCGAGTCCGCAGGTTCTTCTTGATCTCTTGCAGCATGGGCCGCAGGCTCTCGCTGCCTAGGCGCAGCGCCACACCCGTGGTGAGGATGTCCACGATCATCAGGTGCAGCAGCCGGCTCACCATGGGGCTGTAGCGGTCGAAGTCTTCGGGGTGGTCGGCGGCCAGCAAGATGTGGCCGGGCTGCCGGGCGGCATGGGCCAGGGGCGAGTTGCTCGCGGTCACCACGATCACCGTCGCGCCCTTGCGGTGTGCGATGTCGGCCACGTCGATCAGGTCGCGGCTGCGGCCGGAGTTGCTGAACACTACCGCGCAGTCACCAGCGCCCAGCATGGTGGCGCTCATCACCTGCACGTGGCCGTCGGTGAAGGCGGCGGCGTGCACCCCCAGGCGAAAGAACTTGTGCTGCGCATCCATGGCCACGATGCCGGAGTTGCCCACGCCGTAGAACTCGATGCGGCGGCCGTCGCGGCAGGCCTGGGCCAGGGCGGCAATGGCCTGCTCGATGGCGTGGCTGGTGGCGGCGTTGCGGTACTTCAACAGCGCGCTCACCGCGTTGTCGATGACCTTGACCACCAGGTCGCCCGGCTTGTCGTCCTCGTCCACCGCGCGGTGCACAAAGGGCACGCCTTCGTTCACGCTGCCAGCCAGCTTGAGCTTGAAGTCGGCCAGTCCGTCATAGCCCACGCTGCGGCAAAAGCGCACGACGGTGGGCTTGCTGACATGGGCGCGCTCGGCCAGTTCGGCCACCGGCTGGGTGGCAAAGCTTCGTGCGTCTGACAGCACCAGCCTCGCCACGCGTTGCTCGGCAGGCGGCAGCGCTGGAATAGCCGCGCGGATGCGGTCCAGCATCATCGGCATGGCGCCTGCGTCTTCTTCAGGGTGTGCGGTCATGGTGGGTCCAGAGGTGCGCGCAGGTGCTCATTGATCCAGCCGGGTTGGGGCTCACTGCTCCTCGTCCCAGGTGCAGCCGTCACGGGCCACCATGGCGCTGGCGGCGGGCGGTCCCCAGCTGCCGGCGGCGTAGGGGCGGGGGCCGTTCGGATCGTTCTGCCAGGTTTGAAGGATGGGCATCACCCAGCGCCAGGCCTGCTCCTGCTCGTCGCTGCGCACAAACAGGTTCAGCCGCCCGGCAATCGCGTCCAGCAGAAGCCGCTCGTAGGCGCCCACGCGCTCGGTGGGGAAGGCCTTGTCGAAGTCCAGGTCCAGCTTCACCGGTGAGAGCAGTTCCGCCGCGCCACCGTGCGACAGGTTCCCCTTGGCGGCGAGCAGGTGCAGCTCCAGCCCGTCCTCCGGCTGCAGCTTGATCACCAGCTTGTTGGCGCGGTGCGAGCCGGGGAAGATGGGGTGCGGCACGGGACGGAAGTTCACCACGATCTGTGCGTCGCGCCCGGGCAGGCGTTTGCCGGTGCGCAGATAGAAGGGTACGCCCGCCCAGCGCCAGTTCTGCACCTCGGTACGCAGCGCAACGAAGGTCTCGCAGGTGCTCTCGGATGGCACCTTCACCTCTTCCAGGTAGCCCTTGACCGGGTCGCCCTGCACGGTGCCGGCCTTGTATTGGCCGCGCACCACGTCGCGCAGCACGGTCTCTGTGGTGAAGGGCTTGAGCGAGCGCAGCACCTTGAGCTTCTCGTCGCGGATGGCGTCGGCGTCACTTGTGCTCGGCGGCTCCATGGCTATCATGGTCAGCAGCTGCAGCGCATGGTTTTGGATCATGTCGCGCAGGGCGCCGGTCTTGTCGTAGTAGTCGCCGCGCGTGCCCACGCCGATGGATTCGGCCAGCGTGATCTGGATGTTGGCGATGCTCTCGCGCCGCCACAGCGGCTCGAACAGTGCGTTCCCGAAGCGCAGCGCCATGAGGTTTTGCACCGCGGGCTTGCCCAGGTAGTGGTCGATGCGGAAGGCCTGCTCCTCGCGGAACACCGAGCGCACCACACGGTTGATCTCCTGCGCGCTGGCGAGATCGTGACCCAGCGGCTTTTCCAACACTACGCGTACGTTCGGGCCGTTCAGACCGGCGGTGCCCAACTGCTCGCAGATCACCGGGAAGAGGTAGGGGCTGGTGGCCAGGTACAGCACCGTGGTGTCGGCGCCGCGCGCGTCCAGCCAGGCCTTCAGGCCGGCGTAGTGCTCGGGCTTGGACAGGTCCATGCGCCGGTAGTGCAGCAGCTCCGCGAAGCGCTCGAACTCGTCTTCATTCGGGCGCTTGGAAGGATCCACTTCCACAAAGCGCTCGCGGATGAAGCGGCGGTATTCATCGTCGCTGCGCTCATCCCGCGCCACTGCCAAGATGCGCCCACCCTCGGGGAGCTTGCCGTGGCGGAAGGCCTGGAACAGCGCAGGCATCAGCTTGCGCCACGTGAGGTCGCCGGTGCCGCCGAAGAAGACGAGGTCGAAGGACATGTGTGCTCGCTGGGTCGCGCGGGTGCCCGCATGAGCGAGCGGTCCGCGGTGTAATTTTGTTACATCCGAGATGATGCAACGGTTTCATGGCTCGGTCAATCTGCAGCGGTCTTGATGAGCCAGGCAGAGGCTTGCCACCCGGAGATAGCGTGCCGGGAATCGCATCTAGCCCCCCATCTTGGACGGTGGAACGCCCAAGACCGGGTTTACACGGACGCCTACCGCCGGGTACCGCCTCCGCGGCTGGCTACCATCGTCACATTTCTGTCACACGACTTGGAGCTCTCCGATGAAGAAGACCCTGCTGGCCCTGGCTGTTGCTGCCAGCGCTGCCGCCTTGCCCGCCGCCGCCCAGGATGCCGGCCAGATCAACGTGATCTGCTCGGTGCAGGCCGAGTGGTGCAACCTGATGCAGACCGTGTACTCGCGCACCACGGGCGTGAAGGTCAACATGTCGCTCAAGGGCTCGGGCGAGGCGCTGGCGCAGCTGATTGCCGAGCGTGCCAACCCCAAGACCGACATCTGGTTCGGTGGTACCGGAGACCCGCACCTGCAGGCCGCCGAGCAGGACCTCACGCTCGAGTACAAGTCGGCTTCGCTGCCGCAACTGCACGCCTGGGCGCAGCAGCAGGCTGCGCAGAGCAAGTTCCGCACGGTGGGCATCTATTCCGGCCCGCTGGGCTTTGGCTACAACCCCGAGCTGCTGGCCAAGAAAAAGCTGCCCGTGCCCAAGACCTGGAACGACCTGCTCAAGCCCGAGTACAAGGGTGAGATCCAGGTGGCCAACCCCGCCTCCAGCGGCACGGCCTACACCATGGTGGCCACGCTGGTGCAGCTGATGGGCGAGGACAAGGCCTTCGACTACATGAAGAAGCTGCACAGGAACATCAGCCAGTACACCCGCTCGGGCACCGCGCCCATCAAGGCGGTGGCGCGCGGCGAGACATCGGTGTCCATCAGCTTCGTGCATGACGGCCCGGGCGAGAAGATGCAGGGCTTCCCGGTGGAGACCATCACGCCCAGCGATGGCACGGGTGCCGAGATTGGCTCCATGAGCCTCATCAAGGGCGCGCGCAACCTGGAGGCGGCCAAGAAGTTCTATGAGTGGTCGCTCACGCCTTCAGCGCAGGAAATGGGTGCGGCGGCCAAGCAGTTCCAGCTGCCCTCCAACAAGAACGCCAAGGTCGACCCGCGTGTGCCGGACTTCAAGAAGATCAGGTTCATCGACTATGACTACGCGAAGTACGGCTCCTCGGCCGAGCGCCGGCGCCTGATCGGCAAGTGGGAGAAGGACGTCAACTCGCTGCCGCGCTGATGACGCGGATGGCAAGGCACGGCCCCAGCCAGGGGTCGTGCCTGTGTTGACCAGCCGCTCTCGGTCAGCGCAGCGCTCCATTGCCGCCTGGGCGCTGCTGGGGCTGGTGGCCTGCGTGCTGCTGCCTTGGTACTTTCCGCAGGACCTGAGGCTGGCGGCCAGCCTGCGCGGGGTGTTTGGCGGCGAGGCCACGGCGGGCGCTTTGGTGCAGGTGTTGCAGCATGGGCGGTCCTGGCTGGGCGCGGCCATTGGTGCGTTGCTGATGGCGCTGGCGGCCGGCTTCATGCCTGCCGGCCGGGCGCAGGGCCGGGTGCTGGTGGGCGCTGCGGTGCTGGGCCTGCTGGCGGTGCTGGGCGGCGGCTTTGCCATCGGGCTGCGGGGCTGGAGCTTCGAAGTCTTGAGCGCCTGGTTCGGCGAGCTGCCGCGCGGCCAGATCGGCCTGGGTCTGGGCGGGGCGGTGGTGCTGCTGAGCCTGCTCATGCTGCTGGGTGCCGGCCTGGCGCGGCTGGGGCGCTTTCGTGGCGACCTGTTCGTCGCCGGCGCCGTGGTGCTGTGCTCGGCCTTGCTGTTGCTGTTCGTGGCCTTGCCGGTAGCGCGCAGCCTGTTGGGGGCTTTCGTCGATGAGGCGGGCGCCTGGTCGGGCGCAGCCCTGGTGGAGCGCCTGGCGCACGAGCGGGTCTGGGGGCTGTCGTGCCTGGCTGGCGGCGTGCGCTGCGGAGTGGCCTGGAACACGCTGTTCCTGGCGCTGCTGACCGCCGCAGGTACCACGGTGATGGGCACGCTCATCGCGCTGTATGCCGAGCGCGGCAGCGCGCGCCTTCGCAAGCCGATGAACATCCTGGCGCTGCTGCCCATCATCACCCCGCCCTTCGTGGTGGGGCTGGGTTTGATCCTGCTGTTCGGCCGGGCCGGTCTGGTCAACCAGTTCCTGGAGTGGGCCTTCGGCATCCCGCCCACGCGCTGGTTCTATGGCCTGTTCGGCGTGTGGCTGGCGCAGATGTTCGCCTTCACGCCCATTGCCTTCATGATCATGCGTGGCGTGGTGCAGGGCATCGCGCCCAGCCTGGAAGAGGCGGCGCAGACGCTGCGCGCCTCGCGCACCCGCACCTTCATGACGGTGACGCTGCCGCTGCTCAAGCCGGGGCTGGCGAACGCCTTTCTGGTGGGCTTTATCGAGAGCATTGCCGACTTCGGCAACCCCATCATCGTGGGCGGGCAGTACGCGGTGCTGTCCACCGACATCTTCTTCGCCATCGTCGGCGCGCAGTACGACCAGGGCCGCGCCGCCTCGCTGGCGCTGGTGCTCACGGGTTTCGCCCTGGCGGTCTTCTTCCTGCAGCAAAAGGTGCTGGGCCGCTCAAACTACACCACGGTGTCGGGCAAGGGTGATGCGGGTGTGGCCATGGCGCTGCCTGACCCGGTGCGTCGCCTGTGCCTGGCCACGGCCGGCCCCTGGCTGCTCTTCACGGTGGTGGTGTACGTCTTCGCCTTCATTGGCGGCTTCGTGCAGACCTGGGGGCGGGACTACACGCCCACGCTGGCGCACTTCCGCACTGCGTTCGACCTGCAGTGGGGTGTGCACGGGCTGGTGTGGGCGGGCACGGCCTGGAACTCGCTGTTCACCACGGTCAAGCTGGCGGCCATCGCGGCGCCGGTGTGCGCGGGCCTGGGCCTGCTCATCAGCTGGCTGCTGGCACGCACGCAGTTCGCCGGCCAGCGCGCCTTCGAGTTCTCGGCCCTGCTGGCCTTTGCCATCCCCGGCACGGTGCTGGGCGTGAGCTACATCCTGGCCTTCAACGTGCCGCCCGTCGAGTTGACGGGCACGGGCCTGATCATCGTGCTGTGCTTTGTGTTCCGCAACCTGCCAGTGGGGGTGCGCGCCGGCACGGCGAGTTTCAAGCAACTGGACAAGAGCCTGGACGAGGCCAGCACCATGCTGCGCGCCGGCACGGCCACTACGCTGCGCCGCGTGGTGCTGCCGCTGCTCAAGCCGGCGCTGGTGGCGGCCCTGGTCTACAGCTTCGTGCGCAGCATGACCACCGTGTCGGCGGTGATCTTCCTCGTGACGGCCGAGAACGAACTGGCCACCACCTACATCATCGGCCGCGTGGGCAATGGTGACTACGGCGTGGCGCTGGCCTACTGCACCGTGCTCATCGTGCTGATGTCGCTGGCCACGGCCTTGATCCAGGCCCTGGTGGGCGAGCGCCGGCTGGACCGGCGCGCGGTGGCGGCGCATTGATCTTGTGCTGCTCAAGTCACGACCCGGGCTCGCCGCCGCATGACCTGGCTGACTTTCGACAAGCCACCACTTTCCTGAAAGCCCCGCCATGAGTTCCTACGGCATCGAGTTCCGCCAGGTCAGCAAGCGCTACGGCGACGCCTCTTCGCCCCTGGTGGTCAAGGGCATCGACATGCAGGTGCCCAAGGGCACGTTGACCACCATCCTTGGCCCCTCGGGCTGCGGCAAGACCACCTCGCTGCGCATGATCGCGGGGCTGGAGTCGCCCAGCGCGGGCACCATCCTGATCGACGGGCAGGACGTCACCACGCTCGGCCCGGCCGAGCGCAACGTCAGCATGGTGTTCCAGAGCTACGCCCTGTTCCCGCACATGAACGTGATCGAAAACGTGGGTTATGGCCTGTCGGTGCAAGGCCTGTCGCGCGACACCACGGCGCAGCGCGCCCGCGCCGCGATGGCGCTGGTGGGCCTGGCCGGCTACGAGCAGCGCCTGCCCAGTGAGCTGTCGGGCGGCCAACAGCAGCGCGTGGCGGTGGCGCGCTCGCTGGTGCTCGAGCCCAGCGTGCTGCTGTTTGACGAGCCGCTGTCCAACCTGGACGCCCGCCTGCGCCGCAGCATGCGCGAGGAGATCCGCGCCCTCCAGCAGCGCCTGCAACTCACCGTGGCCTACGTCACGCACGACCAGAGCGAGGCCCTGGCCGTGAGCGACCAGATCATCGTCATGGACGCCGGCCTCATCGCCCAGGCGGGCACGCCGCGCCAGCTCTACGAGCAGCCGGCCACCGAGTTCGTGGCCGGCTTCATGGGCGAGGCCATGCGCTTCGAGGCCGTGGTGGACGAGGCCGGCCAAGTGCGTCTGGGCCCACTGCGCTTTGCCCCGCGCCGGCCGGTCGCGCCGGGCTCGGTGCGGGTGGCCGTGCGGCCCGAGGCCTGGCAGGTGGCGGCTGTGGCCAGCGCAGACGCCGCCGCCACGCCGCGTGACGACTGGCTGACCGGCACTGTACGCAAGACGGCTTACCTGGGCAGTTTTCTGGAACTCACCGTGGACACGCAGCTGGGCGAAGTCTTCGTGGTGTCGCCCGAGGTCGACCAGCCCTGGCAGGTGGGCGACGAGCTATCGCTATGGCTGGCCCAGCACGGGGTGTCGGTGGTGGCAGGTTGAGCAGGGCTGCACTTCGCAGCCGGTGCCTCACCGCCCTTTGACCTCCACCCACAACAGGTACAGCCCGCTGGCCACCACCACCGCCGCGCCGGCGATCACCAGGGCGTCGGGCACCTGGGCGAAGACCAGCCAGCCCAGCAGGGTCATGTACAGGATCTGCTGGTAAAGGAAGGGCCCCAGCGTGGCGGCGGTGGCGTAGCGGTGGGCCTGGGCGACGAAGTAGTGGCCCAGCCCGCCACACAAGCCCGCCAGG
>Ga0209985_10004890_pt1 | contig 10609 bp, 11 predicted proteins | sample NOAtaG_FD_187305 | JGI IMG/M metagenome (GOLD analysis project Ga0209985, IMG submission 187305) | Freshwater lake microbial communities from Lake Erie, under a cyanobacterial bloom - NOAA_Erie_Diel6S_1000h metaG (SPAdes) (version 2) | ecosystem: Environmental > Aquatic > Freshwater > Lake ... | reverse complement strand
ATCCGTGAGCAGTAATCGTGGCATGGCAAACTCGCTATTTTGTTTTTCGCAAAACCACAATACGAGTTTGTCCCCACTTTTCAATCACTTATCTCAAACGTCAACAGGCCCTAGGCTTTTCGTGGTTGGCGACTTGCCTTCCGCCCATGGAATCATTTCAACAGTAGGGCCACAGCTTTTACAACTGATGTATCGCATAGGATACGAAAAGAAGACAAGGATGCCCCAGAGAGGTCCGAACTGAAACAGCCTTGCGCTTAGCTTGTCCTAGGCTGGTCCCTGCTGGCCACAGCCCGAGCAAATCCCTTTGGAGCCCCTACGGCGCTTTATCTCAATAAGAGGCTGTTTCTGTTTGGCTTTATTGTCCCACCGGATGCTCTGATAAACGAATCTCTTGTGTTTTTCGATCGAATTTAGAATAGCCATGAGCTGCATTCTTGGACCTCTTGGCTTGTTATCTTTTTCGTAAAAAACTCGTACAAGACGTCCACGATTGCACTAACTTTTGGTTCTTCGGGACTCTCGCTGAAGGCATCCCATTAGATCCCCATCACCCAAAAAATCACACAGCGATCAATATCTAAAGAGTCAAGGTCGGCGCTCAGCCGGCGAGCCTCGCGAGCGAAACCTTGTTGCTTTAGATATTCATCGCTAGCCTGGAGGAAGTGATGGGTTGCGGTTTATACATCCACAGATTCTTCCGGCGACCCAAAAATGTAGGATTGATCGTGTCATTAGGTAAAAATTTTGGGCCAAACGACTGTATGGACGGCAATTGATGTTTACTTAAAAGCGAAATGTGCCATGGAAAGCCTTCTTCCGCGGTAGGATGTAGCGAAATGCCTCTGAGGAACCTGAAAGGAGCTTAACTTCAGGGAGGATTACAGTTACCTTTACCTATAAGCGCCCTTGCTGCGATAGTTCGTTCGTCCATTCCCAAAGAGAACCTGACTCAATCCCCAAGAGCTTCGCCTCGCCGAGTTTGCTCGCCTATATTACTGCAGCCAAGTTTGTGGATGGCCTGCCGCTCTATAGGCAAGAGCGGATCTTCGATCGACTCAATCTCGTACTCAATCGAAGCACTATGGCGCGCTGGATGGTCCGCCTGGGTTCACTCATTCCACCTCTCATCAATCTCATGCAGGATGATGTCTTAGCATCTGCGCTTCTCCATGCCGACGAAACGGAAGTCCAGGTTCTTGATGAAGTCGGCAAGGCTCCCTCAAGTAAGAGCTATATGTGGTTCATCGGGCGATCTGGCCTGCAGCCGATTGTCTTGTTTCAATACGAGCCTCATCGCAGCAAGACCGCTGACCTCAGGGTCAGCCCAGAGTTCAAATCATCTTCGAAGCTCAGACATCACCGAGGTAAGGGTGGTTGAAACGATTTGCTCCTGCGGAGCGAGTACTGATCTCAACGGACTCACCGAGCCACACACGAGGACTTCGTTGCCGGGTGGGTCCTTTGCCTCTCAAGACTAAACGCCTCGACCCCAAAGACCAAGTCAAGGCCCATCCACTGCCATACGGAACCGCACCCGACCAGGAAGAGACCTTGCGTCGGTTCTCACATCTTGCTAGCCTCCCTCCTTTGCAAGGCTGGACGTTCCTGTTCGGGGCGAAAGAGAAGGACATCTATGACACGCGCGGTCGGTCTATTGGGTCTTGGAGTCATCGTTTTGATCTGCTTTCTTCTGTCTGAGAATCGGCATCGCGTTGATTGGCGTACGGTGGTGCTTGGTATCGCCCTGCAGTTCCTGTTTGCCATCCTGCTCTTGGGGATACCCGCGCTCGGCATCTCAAGCCCGGCCTACGCTTTGTTTGATAGCTTCAATCGAGCCGTCCTGGCTGTGATCTCATATTCCGACCAAGGGGCTATCTTTCTGTTTGGTGATCTCGCGCAGAACGATAAGTATGGTTTCATTCTGGCTTTTCGGGCTTTGCCGACGATCATCTTCTTTTCGGCCCTCATGGGCGTTCTGTATCACTTAGGCATTATGCAGAGAATCGTTTATGGAATCGCGGTGATCATGCACCGCACCCTGCGGGTCAGCGGCGCGGAAGCCCTGGCTGCCTCCGCAGAAATCTTCGTGGGGCAGACGGAGTCACCCCTGATGATACGGCCTTATATGGACAAACTCACGCGCTCGGAACTCTTGGCACTGATGACGGGCGGCATGGCAACTGTGGCAGGCGGGGTCTTAGCGGCTTACGTGGGGATGCTCTCGCCCATCCTGCCGAATATTGCAGGCCATCTTCTCACCGCCAGCATTATGGCAGCCCCCGCAGCCCTGGTCCTTTCGAAACTGATGCTTCCCGAAACCGAAGTACCCGCCACACTCGGCAAGGTCGAATTGCACCAGGAGAAAACAGCCGTCAATCTGATCGATGCTGCGGCGGTTGGGGCCAGTGAAGGGACTCATCTCGCGATCAACGTCGGAGGGATGCTGATCGCATTCGTGGCGCTCATGGCCCTAGTCAATGGCCTCTTCACTCAACTCGGAGGATGGCTTGGTCTGGAAGCGATTCTGGGTCAGCCACTGACGCTCGAACTTCTGCTCGGTTGGCTGTTTGCCCCCCTCGCTTTTCTGCTCGGTATTCCTTCGCACGAGGTCTTGGCTGTGGGGCAATTGCTCGGCAAGAAACTGGTGCTCAATGAATTTGTCGCCTATATGGACCTAGCAAAGATCGGCGGCACTCTCTCCGAGCGAACGGTCATCATCGCCTCCTATGCACTGTGTGGCTTTGCTAACTTCAGTTCGATCGCGATCCAGCTGGGGGGAACCGGCAGTCTCGCTCCCCGGCGCAGACCCGACATTGCCCGCCTGGGAATGAAGGCACTGCTCGCAGGGACCTTGGCGACTTGTATGACCGCGGCCATTGTTGGGCTCTTGATTTGAGACATCGAACGATCTTAAGTGTCCTGGTTCCGTCGGGACGCTACGATCACCGATCCTTTCCGGGCTGTTCTGCATCTGTCTGCACGAGACGCACGGTGCGAATGAGTTCCTGAACCAGTATAGGTTTGCCAAGAAAGTGTTGGACACCATGTTGTTTCGCGAGGTGTTCGACTTCACTGGCGGCTGACATCAGTATGACCGGCGGCGTGCGTTCTTGCTGCCGCATCGAGTGGTAGACTTCTACCCCCGTCATACCAGGCATACATTGATCGAGCAGGACCAGCCCAAAGTCCTCGTGGAGGACGTGGTCTAGGGCCTCCTGGCCATTCCGTGCTTCGATGGGATCCCAACCTTCCTTGCGGAGAATAAAAGAGTAGAGCAGCCGCAGATCCTCGGCATCATCGGCGACCAATACTTTTTGCTTAGGTGATAAATCCGTCAATCATTCCCCCTCGCTCCCTTCGGCCCCGTGAGGGAGCTCGAACACTTGAATTCACCTTCGCCGTGGACCTTCCGTTCATGGCGTTTTGATTCTGGTCCTTTCCCCCCTACCCCAATCCGTGGCAGGGGGGCCTCACCCCACAGGATCAGTCGCGGATAACCAGGACCGGATGACGTCCATAGATCACTTCATGCATCGAGACACTGCCCATGGTCATACGCTCGACGAAGCTATGACCTTGGGCCCCCAGCACCAACAGATAAGCCTGATTCTGCTCCATCGAGTGAACGATCGCCTCGTGAACTTCTTCCTGACGAATCTCGATACTCACCTCATAACCAGCTGCAAGAAGGCGTTCTGCGACCCTGTCGCTTTCAACCCGAAGTCGCTCCTGGACCCAGCGACTCACATCCAATCCCAAGTGGCCAACGAATGGGCCCAGAGCACTGGTTAACTCTTTTTGAAAAGCGGTCATCACGGTGATGTGCTTAATCCCTCGCGGCGCGATCGCCAGGAATCGATCCAGACAGCGCCTGGCGTAATCCGAATGATCAGTCGCAAACACAGCTCGCTCCCGATCGCCGCGCACATCGATGCCATGCTTGCAGAAGAGAAGGCTAGTCTTTGCTTCGGCCAACAAGCGCTTAGCAAGTCGAGCCGCAAAACGGCCCTCAATTGGACCTTGGCGGGCCAAGAACACCGTGACGAGATCGACCTCTTGAGCCTCAAGATACTCCAGCAGTTGTTCCCCGAGCTTTCCATCGTAGACCTGCGATCGAGCTCGTATGCCTCGACTTTCCAGATCCTGACAGAGAGCCCCGACCATATTGCGAGCCACGAACTCTTGGTTGTTCCGATACTGTGCGATGAAATCCCCCTCACTGGCACTCAGCAGGAACTGACCCAAGGCCCCACCCGGTGCCTCCAGAACGTGGACCACGTCCACCTGAGGCTTCGGGAAGGCCAGACGTTCGAGGGATCGAACCATGTCGAGTCCCGACTCATATTCTTTTACCCCCATGACGATTCGCATAGATTCTCCGATCCTTGGGACATGATGTCCTCTAAAGATCAGCAAAGCATATGCCACTCCCCTTGCCGCGCATCTGAGCGGAGGAGAACCTTGGTCGCCGAGAGCGACCCACGTCAAAGGTCACGCAAAAAGTGGGATCTGGTGCGAATGCTTGCGTCTTATGCCGCCCGAAGCGTTTCTCCTTCTGTCATGGGTGAGGGTCAGGGAGCAATCGGGCCACGCTCTCGATCTGCATGCGTTCCAAGCTTCTTCCCAGCCGACGCATAAAAAGGCTATGGACCTCGGCCTGGGTCACTCGGTAGATCAACCAGGGAAGTGAGGGCCGAAAATCGTGGACAGCCGCCAGACAAAAGCGTCGACACAGAGTCTCTCGGAGTTCGAGTCGACCTCGCACATTGCTGCGACTTGAGAGCAGCCCCCCACGAACATAGAACAACTGTCGGTCACCGGCACTGCGCTCACGGCTATATTCGAGGATCAAGAGGTTCCATCCAAGTCCTCGCAGCTGCAGATGAATCAGATCTCCCGATCGGATCACCTTGATCAGGAGCGGAAATATACGGGGTAGCGCGAGTAAATACTGTTCAGCCACCCACTTGGCGTCACGACCCGAAGGCAGTGGCAAGCGTTGAATCGAGCGCACAGAGTTTTGCTTCTTCGCCCAGATTCCGTGGGTAAACGCATGAGGCCGCCTCGTCACATGCGAGCGCATGGCGAGCAGCGCTGCCCGAGCGGCATCACGAAAGGGTTGAAACTGCCATCCGTCTAACGGCCAGGCATGCTGCGGGCGCACCAGCATCGATTCCTTGAGGCTCTCGATCAGAGGATAGATCAAGTCCCTAGGGGCCCCCGTGATCACGCTCACCCAGAGTTTGGACAGTGAAACAGAAAAAATGGGAAAGGTGATGAACAATCGCCTTTTCCCTAAGAGTTTGGCTGTTTCGTCCAACATCATGGCATAGCTGAGCGGTGGCTCGGCACCGATATCGATCGTTTGCCCCCACGTCCGTTCTTCATCGATACACGCCCCCAAACATCGCACCACATCGTCGAGAGCGATCACCTGGGAACGATTATTGGTCCAAGCAGGGAGGATCATAAAAGGCAGCCGTTGAACCAGCCGCACCATGACGGTGAAGGACGAGCCCGTGGGTCCCACGATCATCCCCGCACGCAGACAGGTGACCTTGTCGAGGTAGTACCGCAGGACCTCTTCGACTTCTTTCCGGCTGCGCAGATGCTCCGACAGATCGCCTGTCTCGGGTACCAGACCACTGAGATAAATGACTCGCTGGATGCCATTCCGCTTCGCTGTGCGCGCAAAGTTGTCCGCGAGACTGAGATCGAAGTCAGCGAAACTGCCCTGATTCAGTCGCGCGCTCGGTAGCATCGAGTGGACGAGGTAGACGGCGACATCAGCGTCGACCAAATTTTCCTCAAGCTGTCTGAGATTGTGCAGGTCACAGCTTTTCCAGACCAACCTTTGCTCCTTGGCTGGATGCTCCAGGACAAAGGCGTTGCGGGAGAGGGCCAAGATTGTGTGCGAGCTATGGTCGAGCAGGTAACGGATCAGGGCCTGGCCGACGAAACCAGAAGCTCCGACGATGGCCACCAACATGATGAATCCTTTCCAGAAGCGGGAGTGTCAAATGCGTTTGATATTCGCCAAAAGGCGATCCAACTCTTCGAGACTCGGCAGCTGTTTGACTTTATCGATCCTGGTCTGAGACTTGTAAAACGGCGACCCACCTGCCCAGACCTCGCAGACCGGAGGAAGATCGCGGCTCAGTTCCGTCAAATACGCTTCGATCTTAGCATCCATGTCCATGAGCGGTGGTAAACCCAAAATTACACAGTTAGCATTCACCGCTTGGGTGGCTTCTGCGAGGGCACCCGCTGGCATGTTCGGTCCGAGATAAAAGACAGGATAGCCGTGATAAGCACAGAGTACCGCAGCAACGAGGATCCCGAACTCATGCAGATTGCCCTCCGTGGCGGCTATGGCAAAGGACTTCGGCGACTTTGTTTCTTCCAACATCATATGCGAATGAGTCAGAAGAAAAAAGACCTGACTGAGATGATACTTGACAACCGCCGAGAGCGCGTGCTCCTGACCGATCGTAAACTCGTCTTTGTACACGTACTCACCGACCCGAGCCATGAGCGGTAGGATCACTTGAAAGAGATAATCACGGATCCCATACTCAGCCTTTGCTTGCTGCAGCAAAAGGTTGATCTTGACCAACTCATACCGACTGATCGCATCTTCAAGCCGCGTCGCGAGCTCCTCGGCGCGGGTGTTCGCAAGACGCACTGCATCGCTCATGTCGGGCGTCTGAGCTGCTTCATTCAGCAGGCTACTGAGTTCTCGGAGAGGATGATGCGCTATGTTACCGATCAAAAAGCCTTTGCGAATCAGCAGAGCAATCAGTTTGAGTTTCTCGAGATCCTCAATCGAGTAAATGCGCCGACCGTTCTCCAGACGTTTGGGCTTAACAACGGCGTAACGCCTCTCCCAGGCTCGAAGTGTGTGCTCGTTGATACCAGTGAGCTGACAAATTGTCTTTACGCTGAGTTTGTCATCCAAGCCCTTGCCCTCATTTTATCACAAAAAGCCGATATTGTCGATTGAATATATTGTCATGCATTTCGGGGACTTAAGTTTCTAAGGAAGGGTTAGGACGCACCTGCTAGTCGTCACGGCCTCTTCCAGAATCTCTCCCACTGAGACTCACCCAGAGGAGGTCCGTGCCCTCCGAACCCTCTTTCCTAAAATGATAAGTCACGAAAATAATGACTTTATTCTCTCATTTCGTAGACCAGTGTCAATAGAACAGCATTAAAAACCTGCTGCGAACTCACCTTGACCTCGGTAAGTTTAACACTAAGCTTCGGATATCATGGTTGTTTAGGTTTTGTACACTTTTTTTTGGTCTTCACTGATTCATTTCTCGTGCGGAGCTTAACCGGATCGCAAGCTTCAGACCTTCCTCGACTGCACACATTCCTGAAGTCATGAGACTCTCCTTGAACAGCCCCCTTAAGCATCCTGAAGTAGCCCGAAGGCCGGCGCATGTCCTTCGGAAACCCTTCTGTTACATAGGGTCAAAGAGTTTTCGAGGGTTTTTCAGGGATGGATAGGTACAATGCCTTGACGCTTACTCACGAAGCCATAAGGAGCAAAGATGCATACGCCCCCGACCCAGGATCTGAAGCGGTTCGAGGAGCTCGGTCGGACTATCCTTGCGATGATCCGCGAGCATCTCACGAAAGTGCAGGATGAACCCGAGACTCTTAAAGTTCTGCCGCATATCAGTCCTCATGCCATGCTGGAGCGTTGGCCCGCCGAGTTTCGTGAGCCTGTGGATGCCGAACAATTGCTAGCTAAGGTTGTGGAATGGTCGCACCACTTACATCATCCCCATTATGTGGGCCATCAGGTGACGGCTCCGATTCCGGAGAGTGCCCTATTTGCTATGGTTTCTGCCTTCCTAAACAATGGGTCAGCTGTTTACGAAATGGGACCAGTGGCCATTGCTATGGAGCGACAAGCCCTACGCTGGATGGCTGCGCGGGTGGGTTATAGCCCTGGTGCCGATGGGATTCTGACATCAGGAGGATCGGTAGGCAATCTCACAGCCTTGCTCGCAGCGCGGCAGGCTAAAGCGGGTTTTGATGTATGGCGTCACGGTTTAGGAGCTGGGCCTCCACTAGCTTTACTGGTCTCCGATCAGGCCCATTATTGTGTCAAGCGAGCAGCACAGATTATGGGTTTGGGCGAAGACGGAGTGATCGTGGTTCCATCCGACGACCGTTATCGGCTGCGTGTCGAGTCTTTACCAGCTGCGCTGAAGGCGGCTAGAGCACGAGGGCGTCATGTGTTTGCCGTGGTCGGTAGCGCCTGCTCAACACCGACAGGGGCTATTGATCCTCTGGATGCTATCGCTGACTTCGCTGAACGCGAGGGACTCTGGTTCCACGTAGACGGCGCTCATGGAGCCTCGTTTGTACTGGCACCTTCGCGCAAGGTACAGCTCAAGGGAATCGAGCGAGCAGATTCTTTGGTCTGGGATGCTCACAAAATGCTGCTGATGCCAGCTCTGTTGACGGCAGTCCTATTCAAAGACGCTCGGCATTCTTATGAGGCATTTGCCCAGCACGCATCCTATCTATTTCTGGGTGATGAACGCCCTGAAGACAATTGGTACGATGTGGGACGACGGACATTAGAATGTACGAAGCTGATGCTTGGGTTTTCCCTATATGCGTGCCTTGCCACGAAAGGGGAGGCCTTCTTTACTAACTACCTTGAAGGTCGTCTTCAGCTAGCCGAGGCTTTTGCGCGTCGACTCGAGCAGCATCCTCGTTTTGAACTCGCAGTATTCCCCGATGCAAATATTCTCTGCTTTCGCTTAAGAACTAATGATCCCGCTAAGACCCAAGCTCTGCAGTCAAAGCTACGTCAGGCTCTAGTGGCTCAAGAAAATTTTTATCTCGTGCAGACCGATCTTCGTGGCGAGACTTATTTGAGGACGACTTTGATCAGCCCCCAAACCCGACTCGAACATCTGGAACGCCTGATGGACGAGTTACTCAGGCTAGCGGACAGTCTGGAGCTGTGAGCCGTTCGTCAGGCTCGGCTCGAAATAGTCAGCCGAGCATGACGACTATCGCTGCGCTTCTTGGTCTACATCTAGGAAAAATTCACAACGAGAAACCATGAACTTATCGTCCACGAGACTTGCCATAAGACTTTACAATCCCAGTTAGGGTCTCGGAAGATATGTGAACCCATCTTATTCACGAGTCGTAAGGATGAAAGCCTTAGAAAACTTGATTGCACTTCGTTTGGTCAATTTGCCGGCAATGATCCCTAATCCACCTCTGGGTGAAACAGTCGCATTGCTCAGAGTCACAGAGCTACAATCGTTTCAGTGCTTTTCTCGCCTTCATCATGAATAAGATGGGGTGACTGTTCTATCATCAGGCTTCTCATGAAGGAACGCTACCGTAAAGGTTTAGATCCTGATTTCTATTTTTGGCTTGATTCGCAGGGTCTAGAGGTTGATGTAGTGGAAAGAGTCGGTCGAATCTTGGGCCTTGAACTCACATCAGCAACTGACGGCTCCGTTTTTTCTTGACTGATAGTGTGTCCTAAAGTCAAACTGTTAACATCGTTAATTTTGGCTCACATTTGAGGTTGCAAAAACAACTGCACGGACTGAAGCCGGGACAGCAGTATACGCCTCTGCAGGGTCGCTGATCTTACCAGCAGGCAGTCGCGTGCTTTTGATATTCCTCATAAGCCAAAACTCACTTTATCAAGGAGAGTTCACTGATGGTCAAAATCTTAAAGAAAGTCTTGTTTCTGTGTCCCTTCCTCAGTCTGAGTTCAAACAGCATGGCTGGACAGTTGACCATTGGCGCCGATTTGATTCAGCCTTTTATTCTCGGTGGATGGAACCTGAATGGTTACTACTACTTCGATAATGACATTGTATTCGGCTGGTCGCATGGCGATGACCTTAAGGTGTCTTCTGATGACTCTTTTGCACCCGATCCAGTTAAGGAGTCTCTGTCATCGAATGTCACAGATTGGTCAACGGGACCCGAGATAGGATACCGTCTTGGAAAATATTGGGACTTACGACTCGATCTTAAGGCGCACTACACTCGCATCAAATTTGAATCAAATCCGGAGCCATTGCGTTACCGATACTACAGCTCTGGCCCGAGCGTTTTCTACAATTGGTTTCCCTTTTCAAAGGATCCAGAGGGTTTTGTGGTTCAGCTCTCTGCTCGCTACTGGTTTTATGTTGGGGATGACTTCGATAAAGATGACTTCACCTACGTCGACAAGAAAGGAACGACTCAGAAGCATAATCCTGAAGAGTATTGGAACGGAGCACTCAGTGGCTTTGGGGCAAACATAGCATTCGGATGGGCTTTCTGATACCGACGTAGGCACTGAGGAGTTCGACGTAAAATGTGGAAGCACGAAGCGAGCTCCTCACTGCACGAGTGTTTACTTGTTTTTTTCGATCCAGCTCATTCTTCCGAGTCTAGGGCCTGTTGACGTTTGGCTTCGCCAACGTCATCCAGGCCGATCCTTTAGTACCAGAGACTAGCAGAATCTTTCGCCGTTGCCTGCCGATGTCCTTGGCTTTCGCGTTGCCTTTGCCCTAGCCTTTGGCCTGATCATGATCGTCGCCTTGGAGGCTTTGCCTTTGGACCA
>Ga0209985_10004889_pt1 | contig 10610 bp, 6 predicted proteins | sample NOAtaG_FD_187305 | JGI IMG/M metagenome (GOLD analysis project Ga0209985, IMG submission 187305) | Freshwater lake microbial communities from Lake Erie, under a cyanobacterial bloom - NOAA_Erie_Diel6S_1000h metaG (SPAdes) (version 2) | ecosystem: Environmental > Aquatic > Freshwater > Lake ... | reverse complement strand
CGAGGGTGGCGTAGAGGATGCGTGGGGGCATGGGGTGATTCGCGTGCGAGCTTGGGGCTTGGAGTCGATTGCGAAATGATCGATCGATGCCAAGGGCGCTCATGTGAACGAGCAGTAGAACCACCCGCCGCCGAGTCGTCGGACGGAGGTCATGCGGCCGCCGAACCAGTCGGAAGCCGGGGCGGGAACGGGTCGAAGGTGAACGATGTTGTCGAGCGTGCCGGTGGGGTCATAGACGTAGCCGCACCAGTTGTCAGCGAGGCCGCCGTCGATGAATGCGACCGGCGGGTTGGTTGGCGACGCCGAGTATTCCGCGCGGACTTCACCATGCTGTTGTGGCTGGCCCGCCGCGGCGGCGGCGTGGATGCGCTGGACCTCCGCCATCAACTGCGGGCGGATGAACTGGAGCCGTGTCTGTAGCGCGAGCGTGGCCCCGAAGAACCACTGGAGCGGAAGCGTCACAAGCAGCGCTGCGGGCAAGACGAACGCCCGGCGCGGCTGATACGCGAGGAAAACGAACGCGCACACGATCAGCAGCACGAGCGCGGCGGGCCAGATCGCCAGCCGACCGAGCACGCCGATGAGACTCATCGGGAAGGCGGCGGAGAGGGAGAACGTGAGGTTCCAAAGGAGCGCGAGCGCGATCACGATCGCGGCTGGGAGGGTGATGAGTCGTGATGACGGTTGCGTGGTCATAACTTCAACCAAGCCGCAGCCGATCCGTCGGTTGACGATTCGTGAAACTCCGCCGCCGCGATCAGTTCGCGGCGGCTGACTGCGGGCGCCTCACATGTGCTTGATGACCGCATCCGCAAACTCCGAGCACTTGACCTTCGTCACGCCCGTGTCGCCCTCGGCCTTCATCAGGCGCTCGAAGTCGTAGGTCACGGTCTTGGCGCTGATGGCGCCGTCCATGCCTTTGATGATGAGGTCGGCGGCTTCGCCCCAGCCCATGTAGCGGAGCATCATTTCGCCGCTGAGGATGACGGAGCCGGGGTTGACCTGGTCGAGGTTGGCGTACTTGGGGGCGGTGCCGTGGGTGGCTTCGAAGATCGCGTGCCCGGTGACGTAGTTGATGTTGGCGCCGGGGGCGATGCCGATGCCGCCGATCTGTGCGGCGAGGGCGTCGGAGAGGTAATCGCCGTTGAGGTTCATGCAGGCGATGACGTCGAAATCCTTGGGGCGGGTGAGGACCTGCTGGAGGGTGATGTCGGCGATGGAGTCCTTGATGAGGAGCATCTTCTTCCACTTGCCGTCGCCGTGGGTTGCCCAGATGGAGGAGAGGACGGCTTCGACTTCCTTGACGATTTTGCCCTTCTGATCCGGGGTCATCATGTCGAAACCGGGGTCGATCATTTTGGCGTTGGCCTCGGGGGTGAGTGCGGGGTTGGCCTCGCGGTTGCCGAGGATCCAGGATTCGCGCTCGGTGACGACGTGATTGCGGAAGAACTTCACGGCGACGTCGTAGCCCCAGTCCTTGAAAGCGCCCTCGGTGAACTTCATGATGTTGCCCTTGTGGACGATGGTCACGGAGCGGCGTTTCTCCTTCAGGGCGTAGCCGATGGCGGAGTGGAGGAGTCGCTCGGTACCCAGGAACGAGACGGGCTTGAAGCCGATGCCGACCATGAGGGGGTTGTCGCGCTTCGGCGAGCCGATGGATTCGAGGGCCGATTGCCACTGGTCGCCCGCGGCCTTGCTGCCGAAGCGGACCTTCTTGAAGTCCTTGGGGAACTCTTTCTCAAGGAAGGCCAGGACCTTTGCGGCCTCGGGGGTGCCGGCGGCCATTTCGATCCCGGCGTAGATGTCCTCGGTGTTCTCGCGGAAGATGACCATGTCGCAATCGCCCGGGCGCTTGACGGGGCTGGGGACGCCCTTGAACCAGCGGACGGGGCGCAAGCAGACGTAGAGGTCGAGCATCTGGCGGAGGGCGACGTTGAGCGAGCGGATGCCCCCGCCGACGGGCGTGGTGAGCGGGCCCTTGATGCCCACGAGGTACTGACGGAAGGCGGCAAGGGTCTCATCGGGGAGCCAGTTGCCGGTCTTGTTGAAGGCCTTTTCGCCCGCGAGGACTTCCTGCCAAGTGATCTTGCGCTTGCCGGCATAGGCCTTGTTGACGGCGGCGTCCATGACGCGGACGGAAGCACGCCAGATGTCGGGCCCGGTGCCGTCACCCTCGATGAAGGGAATGATGGGCTGATCGGGGACACTGAGCTTGCCGTTCTGCATCGTGATGGACGAGGCCATGGTGATCTCCGGATTTGAAGGGTGCGACCCCGCATTTTCGCTCGGCGGGATCGTCAGGATAGCAAGCATCAGCCCCGCGGCGGTGGGGGGCAAACGCGACTTTCGGCACCGCTTTGAGGGGGTCAATCCGGCTCGGTGCTTCGGCGGCACATCCGCTGCGGACCCTCCAGATTCACATCCGCCGGCTGGCGATCAGGTTGAATGGCTGGCGTGCGGGGGTGGTCAATGAGATTCTCAGGTGAACGAAGGCACCGCGGCCGCCCACGCCGCGTATGGAACCCGGGCCGACCGAAGGGGTTGGGTGCGAGAGGTCGGAAGAGTCCCCCGGGGGACGTACGCTTAGCCGGAGCGTCAGAGCGCTCCACGGAGCACCGCCATGTCCAAGGCTGTTGTTGACCCTGCCGAGTTGCGCCGATTTGCGCAGGACCTTCGCCGATTCACACAGAACCTCGAAGGGCAGATGCAACTGCTCAACAGCCGCCTGTCGGCCCTGGGGCAGACCTGGCGCGATCAGGAGCAGCAGAAGTTCGTGCTCGAGTTCGAGCAGACCATGCGCGTGCTGGCCCGCTTCACCCAGGCGGCCTCCGAGCACGTGCCCGTGCTGATCAAGAAGGCCGAGAAGATCGAAGAGTATCTGAACCAGCGGTGAAGCCTCTGGCTGGGCGGCATTCACCCACGCCGCGCCGTGTGCAGAGCCTCCGTCGAACGAAAACGCCCCGCACGTTCACGCATCGAGTCGATCACCACCAGCCGCGTATGTCCGAATCCGCCCATGTGACGAACGTCGACGCCCTCCGCGATTTCAAGCGGTCGGTGGAGCGTTTCATCGCCGAGATCACCGGCGCGCTGGCGGAGGTCGACTCAAACGCCCAACGCACGCTCTCGTGGCTGAGCCACGACCAGCTCCCCTGGTGGCAGCAGCAGGTCCGCGTGCGCCAGCAGAAGATCGCCCAGGCCCGCAGCGACCTGCTGCGCAAGCAACTCTCCAGCATGCAGGACGACCCGTCGTGCGTAGACGAGCGCAAGGCCCTGGAACGGGCGAAAGAGTCGCTCGCGACGGCCGAGGAAAAGGTCCGCGAAGTCAAGAAGTGGCTCGTTCACGTCGACCGCGAGTACACGCTCTACCGCGGTGCGGTCTCGGCCCTTTCCGATGTCGCCCAGCGCGACATGGTGCAGGCGTGCCTTCGACTGGTGGCGATGATCCGTCGGCTTGAGGAGTACGCCCAGATCGGTCAGCAGCCGCCGAAGTTGAACGCGGCGTCGATCGCCGAGTTGATGGAAGATGCCGAGAACACTTCGGACGTGGGCGGTGCGCCGTCGCAAGACCCTGCCGGCGATCACCACGCGATGAACGCGGATTCGGGCACGCCGCGCGGGGTTGACGATGCCGCTGAGGGTGAAGGCATCGTCACCGAGATGCCCGATCTGCTGGCGAGGCTGCGTCGGTTGTGCCCGAGCGCCCAAGCCCGGGCCGCGGCACCGATCAACCCTTCGCTCGTTCGGCCCTGGTCGGTCTCGCTGGACCGTGCACCGGGGCGGGTGCTCCAGCCGACGTGCGCCGACGGCGCCTTCGATGTGCTGGCCGGGCTCGGTGAAACCGGCTTTCCGCCGACAAGTGCACCGGGTCAGCCCGGCGTCGAACCAACGCTGACGCTCGGCGCGGGCGTGCTCGACGGGCGCGACTGGTTTTTCGTGCGACAAACCCCCGCCGACGATCGCGATACCGGCATATTCGTCGGCACCGTCGAGTTCATCGCCACCAGCGACACCTCGCAGGGGCTCGTCCGCGTGCCGATCTCCTGGTTTCTGAATCTCCGACCCTGGGCCGGCCCACTTTTGAGCCTGCCGATCGGGTATCTTTCCGTGATCATCGCCGGCTCGCTGGCGGCGGTGCTGGACGAGACCGACACGCGTGCGATCGACGCCAGCGAGCGTGCCAGCACGCCCGATCAACCCAGCGACGACCAGACCGAAGACGCAACCGATGATCCCCGCGCCGAAAAGAAATCCGGATCACCAACCGGCCGCAGCGCCGAAGCACGGAGGGAAGACGCATGAGCACCGCCGTGGCGCAAGCCCGAATCAAGGACGCGTTGAAGGAGCTGAAGATCGCCTGGGCGCAGGCGAAGCAGCATTGGGACGACACCGCCAGCACCAAGTTCGAGGAAGAGTTCCTCAGCCCCATCGACGGCAAGGCCTCCGCCGCCATCGGGGCCATGGGACGCCTCTCGGAGATACTCGATGCCGCCCGGCGAGCATGTGACAAAGACCGCTGAATCCTCGGGCACGGGCCCGGGTTCGGTGAATCCGATCTCCGCTCAAAGCGCCCAACGCGCCGGCGCGGGCTCATCGCCCGGTGGTCCCGTTGGCGCTGCAACCGGTGCGAACGCGGGCCTTGCCGACGGGCGGCTCACGCTCACGTGCAAAGAGTCGCTTCGGGCCATCGCGCGACTGAGCACCGAGCGAGCGGCGGCTGAATCCGCCACGCGCCACGCGCTCAGCTCAACGCTCACCAACGCCGACGCCGAGCTCAGCACCGCCCTCTCCGCCGCACTCTCGAACCTCGAATCGCAGCTCAGCGCGATCCGCACAGAGTGCGACGCCGCCGCCGCGAGAGCACGTCAGGACGCCGACGACGCGGTGGCGAACGCCAAACGCCAGTTCGAGATCGACAAAAGCCAGCTCCGCGAACGCGGCGAGGCCGACGTCGCTTCCGCCAAAAAGGCCATGCAGGAAGCGGTCTGGATGGCCGAGACCGTGCACGACACGAACATCGACAAGCCCGGTGCGGCCTTCGCGAAGATCAAGGCCGAGGTCGAGCGCCGCATGAGCGAGCTTGGCATCGTGGCGCAGCGCGTGGAACGCGAACTGCAGGAACTCATCCGCCCCTCACGCAAGAACCCCAGGCCATGGGCCGCGGGCGTAACCCCCGCGGAGATCGCTTCGCTCTCAGGCAGCGCCGAGCCGCTCTCGTCCAAGTCCCTCGCCGAGTCGTTCAATCAGCACGCCCAGACGTTCGTAGAACACGCTTCCGGTCTCCTGAACCTTCGCGCACCGCGCGCTTTCGTATCACCACTTCCCGCGGTCTACGGCGCGTTGCTCGGGCTCGCCTCCGCCGGCGCCGCTGTCTATTTGCAGAGCGGCGCCATCACCGAAGCGGCGTACGCCGCCGGTTTTCTTGGTCTGGCGGTCGGTGCCGTCGGCAGTGAGCTGATCCGACGCCAGCAGAAAGCCCGCGTGATGGCCCTTGGCAGCTCGATCACCAAAGAGCTGCTGACCACCGAGAATCTCGCCGAAACGCTCGTCCGCGTCGCCGACGACGAACGCAAGGCGAAAGAACTCGCCATCCGCACCGCCCGCGACGCGGAGGTCAAACAGGCCCGCAGCGCCTGCGACACGATCGTCAGCGAAGTCAACACCGCCTATACCCGCAAGCGTGCGGAGCTTGAAACAACCCTGAAGCACAGGCTCGAAACCGCCGCCCAATCTCGCGAGCAATCCGCCGCGAAGATCGAGGCCGACCGTCGCACGCGCCTGGCGCAGGCCGACACGGACTTCCGCGGCACCAATCAGCAGGCCAAACACAAGCATCAGGTGGTGCGCGACGAAGCCATCAGCGTTGAGGCAACCTCGTTCGACGCGCTGCGCACGAAGTGGATCGAGGGGATGACCGCCGCCCTGACCGCCATCGAGCACGCCCGCAAACACGCACTCAGCGTGCCGGGCGCGCAGCGCTGGCCCGGTGCGGCCGCCGACGTGCCGCTGGCGCAGTTCCCGGCGCCCTCCGCCACGCCGCCGTGCATCACCGCGGGCCAGCTCACGCTCGATCTGAAGCGCATCCAGGACGCGATCCCCGAGGATCCGCGCCTGCACGTCAGCAACACTCACGAAATCCCGATCCCCTCGCTGATGGAGATCCCCGACCGCTGCTCGATGCTCGTGCAGTTCGGCGGCGCCGGCGCGGTGGAAGGCCGCGCCGCGGGGCTTTCACTGCTGCGGACAACGATGCTCCGCCTGCTGCTGGGTTTCCCACCGGGCAAACTGCGTTTCACGATCGTTGACCCCGTCGGCCTGGGTCAGAACTTCGCGGCCTTCATGCACCTGGCGGACTTTGATCCGCAGCTCGTCAGCGACCGCATCTGGACCGAGCCGCGACACATCGAGGCCCGCCTGACCGATCTCACCGAGCACATGGAAACGGTCATCCAGAAGTACCTCCGCAACGAGTTCGCCTCCATCGAGCAGTACAACACCAAGGCCGGCGAAGTCGCCGAGCCTTACCGCTTCCTCGTCATCGCCGACCTGCCCGCGAGCTTCTCGGAAACCAGCGCCAAGCGACTGGCTTCGATCATCTCCAGCGGGCCCAAATGCGGCGTCTACACCCTGATCCTCCAGGACACCCGACAGCAACTCCCACCCGGGCTCACCACCACCGATCTCAAGCGTGCCGGGCTGCGCCTCTCATGGCGCAAGGCCCAGCCCGAAACCGGCTCATCATCGTCCGTGCCCGCGAATCCCGCGGCGAACACGGGCCGCTTCATCGTCGACGACTCGGACCTGCAATCACTCACCTTCACCCAGCCCGAGCCGCCGAACGACAAGCTCTTTAATGACATCGTCCGCGAGGTGGGCAAGCGGGCCAAGGACGCCGGGCGCGTGCAGGTGCCCTTCTCGATGATCTCGCCCGCGGCCGACAAACGCTGGAGCCTCTCCAGCAGCGATGAAGTCACCGTACCCCTCGGCCGCGCCGGCGCCACGCGTTTGCTCAACATGACCCTCGGCCGCGGCACCGCGCAGCACATGCTCATCGCGGGCCGAACCGGCTCGGGCAAGAGCACGCTGCTGCACGTGATGATCACCAACCTGGCCCTGTGGTACAGCCCCGACGAGGTCGAGCTCTACCTCGTGGACTTCAAAAAGGGCGTCGAGTTCAAGTGCTACACCGGCACGGGCGAATCCGCCGCCCCCGCCCTGCCCCACGCCCGCGTTATCGCCATCGAGAGCGAACGCGAGTTCGGGCTCAGCGTGCTGCGCAAGCTCGACACCGAGCTCAAACGCCGCGGCGAACTGCTCCGCGACGCCAGCGTGCAGGACCTGAAAAGCTACCGCAAGACCGCGAATGCACAAGTCCTGCCGCGCGTACTGCTGATCGTTGACGAGTTCCAGGAGCTCTTCGTCGAAGACGACAAGCTCGCACAGGAAGCCGGCCTCCTGCTCGACCGTCTCGTGCGTCAGGGCCGCGCCTTCGGCATGCACGTGGTCCTCGGCTCGCAGACCCTCGGCGGGGCCTACTCGCTCGCCCGCGCCACGATGGGGCAGATGGGCGTGCGCATCGCTCTGCAATGCTCCGAGGCCGATTCGTACGTCATCCTCAGCGAAGACAACGCCGCCGCCCGCCTGCTCTCACGCCCGGGCGAGGCGATCTACAACGACGCCTCCGGCGCACTCGAGGGCAACAGCCTCTTCCAGATCTCCTGGCTCGACGACCACCAGCGTGATCAGGCCCTGCGCGCCATCGCCACCACGCCGCCGTCGGCCATCCGCTCGACGCCTCTGCCGCCGATTATCTTCGAGGGCAACGTCCCCGCGCGGGCCGAACGCAACGAGATCCTCGCCTCGATGCTCCGCGGGCGCCCCATCGTCCCCGTCCCCGCAACACCCACAGGCCAACTCTCGCGCGCTCACTTCTACCTCGGCGATCCCGTCGCCATCAAAGACCCCGTCTCCGCCGTCTTCCGCCGCCAGTCCGCCTCGTCCCTGCTCATCACCGGTCAGCAGGAGGACAGCGCGATGGCCATGCTCGCCGTCGGCGCCGCGGGTCTCGCGGCTCAGCATCTCTCCGCAGCCAAAGCCGCCGCATCAAACGCGCCAACACTCGCCCGCTTCTCCATCCTCGACGGCACCACCGCCGACGCGCCCGGCACGGGCTTTCTCCCCGCGCTCGCGGCCACATTCCCCGCTCGCACACCCGCCCGCTGCGTCCCCTTCCGCGAGACCGACGCCGCCATCATCGAACTCGCCGCAGAGGTCGACCGCCGCCTCGCCAGCCCGAACGCCGGTGCCGACGAACCCGCGCACTACCTCGTGATCCAGGGGCTGCAGCGCTTCCGCACCCTCCGCAAGCCCGAGGACGAGTTCGACTTCTCCGCCGACAGCTCCGCCAGCGCCCGCCCCGACCGCGCCCTCGCCCGCATCATCAAGGAAGGTCCGCCGCTGGGCATCCACACGATCATCTGGAGCGACACCGTCGCGACCCTCAACCGAACCTTCGACCGCGCAACCGTCCGTGAGTTCGACTTCCGCGTCCTCTTCCAAATGGCCGCCGCCGACGCCTCAACCCTCGTCGACTCCCCCGGCGCATCCACGGGCCTCATCGGTCAGAACCGCGCCCTGCTCGCCAGCGAAGAACTCGGCGTGGTCGAAAAGTTCCGCCCATACTCCCTGCCAAGCCCCGAGTGGTTGGCATCCCTCGCACAAAGCCTGCGAACACTCAGCTAAATCCACTTCGCCGCACGCTCTCTCCTCGGTGCCACGGCTCTCCAAAGCCGCGTGCCGTGCGAACCATCGCGCGGTCGCGCCGCCATCGTCACCCCGAACCGATCCGTGAAACAAACCGAGCCGAGCTCGACACCGAACTGGCTCAAGTGTCGCCGAGGGCTCAACCGCGTAGCGCCGCGCAGTGAGCAGCAGCCGTGCAGAAGCGAAAAAAGCCCCCCGCAATCGCGAGGGGCTCAATGAACTCTCAAGTTGATTTCACCAGTGCCTGATGCCCAGTGCCCAGTGCCCAGTGCCTACGCCCTTACTTTTCCACCCGCCCCAGCAACTCCTTCACCGCCGCCTCAAGCTGCGCGTCCTTGCCCGTTACTTCATCCTGCGGCGTCTGCGCCACGCTCACATCCGGCTTCGCGCCGTTGTTCTCGTAGTCCGCGCCGTTGGGCAGGTACCACCCGCGGAACGGCGTCCGCAGCGACGCCCCGTCCAGCAGGCTCGCCGCACCGGTCGAGATCACACCGCCGAACGTCGCCGTCCCCACCAGCGTCCCACGCTTGATCGTCTTGATCGCGTGCGCGAAGATCTCCGCGTTGCTGAACGAGTTCTCGTTGATCAGCACGTTGATCGGCTTGCCGTACCCATAAATCAGCCGCCGATCGCGCGGGTACGCGTCCCGCGGCGTGGTCTTCGGGTCCGCACCCCGCGGCACCGTATACGCGTGGTTCGGTGCCGTCAGCGACGACAGCAGAATATCCGCCGTGCTGCCGCCGCCGTTATCACGAACGTCGATCACCAGCCCCAGCTTCCCGCTCGCCGCCGCGAAGAGATCGCGCTCGAAGTCGTCAACGCTCGGCTGGCTCATCGAGCGGATGTGCAGATACCCGAGCTTCCCGCCCGAGAGCTGCTCCACCTTCATCGCACGCTCACGCACCGTGTCCTGATACCGCAGGTTCGCGTCCTCGCCCGCAGAGATCGGCGTCACCAGCATCGCCTTCGGAAGCGTCGTCGCTCCCTCCGCCGCCGGCGCACGGTTCACCTCGATCAACGCTTCCTTCCCGGCCTTGCCCGCCATCGCCGCGTGCAGGTCGATGCTCGGCATCGACTGTTCGTTCTCCGCCAGCGCCCGCCCGTCGATGCTCGTGATCACATCGCCGACATTCAGCCGCGTCCCTTCCTTGTCCGCCGGGCCCTGGAAGATCACCTTCGTGATCTTGTACCCGCCGCTGACCGGCACCGTTTCGATCCCCAGATACCCGATCGCCTGCGACGGCGCCGAGAACGACCCGGGCGAGTTGATCCCCGTGTGCGAGCCGTCAAGTTCGCCCATCACCTGCTCAAAGACGCGGTCGAACTCGCCGCTGGTCCGCGTCTTCTGCGCCAGCGTCAGGTACCGCTCGCTGATCCCCTTCCAGTTCAGGCCCTTCAGCGTCGGGTGATAGAACGTGTTGCCCATGATCCGAGCGGCCTCAAGGAACTTCTGCCGCTGCTGCTTGCTCACCTGCAAGACCACCGGCGCATCAATCGCCACAGTGTCGACCTTCCCGCCGCTCGGCCCCGCCAGCGACGCCGCCCCGCCGCGGACAAAGCTCAACCGCGAGCCCGTCAGCGACACCTCAACACCGCTCGCCGAGCCGGGCGAAATCACCTTCTTGTCGTCGCCCTTGAACGACACCGACTGCAGCGCCCGGTCCGCGCCCTCGTCGCCGACAAAGATCACCCGCTCGCCGCCGGGCGTCGCCGCCAGAGACGCCTTGCTCCCGCCGCCGCCGACAATCTTGCGAACCCGCAGGTGCGGATCGCTCAGATCAAACTTCAGCGGCTCCGCGCCCTTCGGCTTCTTGCTGGCAACCTTCGCCTCGTCCTTCTTGCCCTCC